>Ga0209278_1000067_pt1 | contig 186220 bp, 155 predicted proteins | sample JI81BgreenDNA_FD_187504 | JGI IMG/M metagenome (GOLD analysis project Ga0209278, IMG submission 187504) | Wastewater effluent complex algal communities from Wisconsin, to seasonally profile nutrient transformation and Carbon sequestration -... | ecosystem: Engineered > WWTP > Effluent > Algae... | reverse complement strand
TTGGTAAGATGTTTTTTGAGTCTATCTTCTACCTCCAAAGATGTTGAACCAATATAAAATTTATCAGCAATTTCAGAAAAAAGGATATAGGTATATGGCATAAAATCAAAATGAAAAAGCCTCGACTTTTCGAGGCTTTTTGTGGGAGCACACGGGTTCGAACCGTGTACTGCTCCCGCATGAAATGCGGGATGCTTAGAACCAGCTGAGCTATAAATTATTATCGAGAATTAATTTTTGAATTCGGGTTTTGCTTTTCCAACTTTTAATATTCGATTCTAATTTTTTAGCTTCTTGAATTGTATTAGAATGTTTTTTCCAGACAATTTTCCAGTCTTTAAACTTTCCAGTAAAACCAGCATGATTGGTAAGATGTTTTTTGAGTCTATCTTCTACCTCCAAAGATGTTGAACCAACATAAAATTTATCAGCAATTTCAGAAAAAAGGATATAGGTATATGGCATAAAATCAAAATGAAAAAGCCTCGACTTTTCGAGGCTTTTTGTGGGAGCACACGGGTTCGAACCGCGGACCCTCTGCTTGTAAGGCAGATGCTCTGAACCAGCTGAGCTATGCTCCCAATTTTTTCAACAATCGTTTTTTGTTTGATTGGGGTTGCAAATGTAGATTTAATTTTATTTTCTCCAAATATTTCATGCTATTTTACAACACTTCTGCTACTGTAAATGTGCTACCACCTATGAAAATCAGGTCATTATTTTTTGCATTTTTTTCCGATGCGTTCAATGCCTTTTTAACACTTGAGTAAATTAAACCTTTTAAATGAAATTTTTCTGCTTGTTTTTTTAGAATTTCAGCATCCAAACCTCGCGGAATATTTGCTTTGCAAAAATAATAAATGGCATTTTTTGGCAATATTGATAAAATTTTATCGATGCTTTTATCATTTACCATTCCTAAAACGAAATGCAATTGTTGGAATTTCAAACTGTTGATTTGCTCCAAAATGTAAGAAATGCCAGCTTCATTGTGACCTGTGTCGCATATAACAAGAGGATTATTTCCTAAAACCTGCCATCTGCCCTGTAAACCAGTATTCTTAATTACATTTTTAAAGCCTTTTTTTATTTCTGAGTTTTTGGGTTCAAACTTTCCCTTTAAATTTTTTAAAGCTACAAGAGCAGTACTAAAATTTTTAATTTGGTAATTTCCAGCTAATGGACTTTTTAGTTGGTATTTTTTTTCTCGATATTCCAGTTCAATATTTAATTGAAAGCCTTCTTTTTTCTGAATTTTTTCGCTTTTTAAAATATTTATTTCCTTATCGGCAAATAAAATTTCACTCGTTTTTTCATTGGCTTTTTTTTCAAAAACAGTTTTAGTTTCAGTTTGCGTTTCGCCAATTATAACAGGAATATTTTGTTTGATTATTCCAGCTTTTTCCCCTGCAATTTTCTCTAATGTGTCGCCTAAAAACTGAGTGTGGTCATAACTTATATTGGTAATAATTGATAAAATAGGAGTGATGATATTGGTAGAATCCAATCTTCCACCCATTCCTGTCTCAATAATTGCAATGTCCACCTTGTTTTTTGCAAAGTAATCGAAAGCTAAACCAACTGTCCATTCGAAAAATGATAATTCTATTTCCTCAAAGTCGGTTTTGTATTTTTCAACGAAGTCAATAACTTCTTTTTGTGGAATTTTTTTTCCGTTAATTTTTATTCGTTCTCTAAAATCTTTCAAATGAGGACTCGTATAAAGCCCAACTTTTAATTTTTTTTCTTGCAAAACTGAAGCTAAAAGATGCGATGTGCTTCCTTTTCCGTTTGTTCCTGCAATGTGAATACTTGGAAATAAATTTTGAGGATTTCCTAGTATATCACACAATTTTATGGTGTTTGAAATATCAGGTTTGTAAGCTGCCGCGCCAATGCGTTGAAACATTGGTAATCGCTTGAATAAATAATCAAGCGTTTTTTGGTAAGTCATTTTAATTCAACTTAAAAGTATAAGTTATTTCACCAATCTGAAGTTCTGGAGCATCTGGTTCAGCAGACCATTTGGTTTTCATGGCAGCTTCTTTTGCTTTGCTTAATAAACATGAGGCCGGATTAGTTGTACCTTTTATTCCTGCATCAACTTTTTTCACATTGCCTAATTTATCTACATAAATTTTCACTACTACTTTTCCTTCTTCCTGACAATCATAAACTGGTCTTGGTTTTTCTAAAGCTTTTCTGTAGCCAAGTTTATAGCTGTCACCATTTCCTCCAGGACCATTACCCGAATTGCCATCTCCGGTCCCTCCGGTATGACTTTTCGCGTTTTTATCGCCATTGGGATCGCCTTGGTCACCTGGTTTTCCGGTTTCGCCTTCACCTTTATTGTTTTTATTAGGATTGTCTTTTTTTCCTTGGAAAAGTGCTCTTTTATTTACTTCTGGTTCAGCTGGTTTTTCTGGTTCAGTTTTTTTTGGATTTTCTTCTTCTTTAGGTTGAGAAATAGTTTCTGTATTATCTTGAGTAGCAGTTTTAGCTGCAGAATTAGTTGGGTTATTTGGAGTTGGATTTACTTCTTCAACAGTTTCAGTAGCATTGTTTTCAGTAGGACTTTCGTCAGGTTGAATTTCACCTGAACCATCGCTTGATGTACCAAAGTTTATCTGAATGCTTTGTTGCGGCAAAGGATCAGGATAAGTAAGCCCGAAAAGTATAAAAAACAAGAATAGAAGCCCATGCACTAAAAGGGTTCCTATTAATCCTGCTCTTTGATTTTTGTCTTTAACTATTTCCACGTTATTTAAGGTTGAGTCGCTAAAACAATTCCAAATTTATTCCTGTTAGCTATATCCAAAACATAAACGGTTTCACCAGTTGGAATTTTTGAATCAACATATAACGATATCATGGGTTTTTCAGTATTTGAAAGCATTTTTTTTAACTCAAATTCTAAATTTTCTTTGCTGACTGGATTTCCGTTGAGATAATGTGAATTATCTTCTTTTATCGTTATAGATACTTTGGCCTTTTCAGTTGATTTGTTTTTGCTGTTTGGCAAATTTACATTTAGCGCATAAGGGCTAACCATTGTTGATACGATGATGAAAAAGATGAGTAATAGAAATACGATGTCTGTCATTGACGACATACTAAATTCTACGCTTACTCTATTTCGCGATTGAATAGCCATATCTATGCGGGTTCTTGTAATAAGTCCATAAATTCAACAGTTGTAGCTTCCAAGCTGAACACAACTTTAGATACTTTGGCTACCAATTGATTGTAAGCCACATAAGCAATAATACCAACTATTAAACCTGCTACAGTTGTAACCATAGCCATCATTATACCTCCTGAAAGCTCGCTTATTTCAACTCCATTCCCTGAAATGCTCATTTGATGGAATGTCATAATCATACCTACTACTGTTCCTAAAAATCCTATCATTGGGGCGGCCCCTGCAATTGTTGCTAAGCTTGATAAACTTTTTTCAAGTTTAAAAACTTCAAGTTTCCCGACATTTTCAATGGCTGCTGAAATATCACTTAATGGTTTTCCAATGCGAGAAATACCTTTTTCAATCATTCTTGCTCTGGGATTGTCTGAACGTAAACAAGTATTTTTAGCTTCTTCAATTTTACCTTGAATAATTTGATTTTTGATCTGATTCATAAAATCAGGGTCAAGTTTAGATGCCTTTTGAATGGCCATATATCGTTCCACAAATATGTATACAGCTATAATTGACATAATAGTCAAAGGAATCATAATCCATAATCCTCCTTCTACATACAATTGAAAAATAGATAGTGTTTTTTCAGTTGTTTCCGCATCAGCTGTGTTTTCAACATTTTGAGCGCCTGTTTCAGCAATTTGAAGCAATAAGTTAAATAACATTTTAATTTAAATTTTACCGAAATTATACATTAAAAAAGCCCCAAATATTTGAGGCTTTTTATATTATAAACAGAAAAATGTTAGTTTAATTGCAATCGCTACAAGTTGACTGCTACTTTAACTGCTTCGTGTAAAAAGAATTTGTAGGTTAATAAGTAAACAGCGCATCCTGCAGCATAACCTATTAGCGCCAATAAACTTATTTTTTTAAGATACCAAAAGAAATCAATTTTTTCCATTCCCATAACGGCAACACCGGCAGCTGATCCAATTATTAAACAGCTTCCACCGGTTCCGGCTGCAAAAGCCAATAATTCCCAAAAAGGATGGTCTGTTAAAAACTCTGTAAGCGGGTACATTCCTTGCGCTGCTGCTACTAATGGTACATTATCGACAATGGCTGATAGCAAGCCAATTAAAATTGTTATTATTCTCCAATCTCCCACTGAGTTATCTAGAGCTTGAGCTAATTCTGTTAAAACTCCAGTTGATTGCAAGGCACCAATGGCCACTAAAATTCCTAAGAAAAATAAAATACTTGGCGTATCAACTCTTCTAATAACTCCAAAAGCTGTTAATGCTTCTTTTTTTTCTTCAGGTGCATTTTTATGCATTAATTCCGTTACTACCCATAGTATTCCTAAGCTTAAAAGCATTCCCATAAAAGGAGGTAAATGTGTATATGTTTTAAAAACTGGCACAAATAATAATCCTAAAATTCCTATAGTGAATACAATATTTGTTTCTTTATTTGAAACTTCCACCTTTTTGTGCCCGCTTGCATCGTGCGTTACTACAGCTGGACGTTCAAAAGTTCCTTTCATTTTAAAACTCAAATAAATCAGAGGAACTGCTAAGCAAGCCAAGCTTGGGAGAATTAAAGTTTTAACAATATTTCCAGCGGTAATTTGATTACCTATCCATAACATAGTGGTTGTAACATCACCAATTGGTGACCAAGCGCCACCTGCATTGGCTGCAATTACTACAATTCCTACAAAAAACATTCTGTCGTATTTATCATCAATTAGTTTCCTTAATAATGACACCATTACAATTGCAGTTGTTAAATTATCTAATGCTGCAGATAAGAAAAAGGTGATAAAACCAATAATCCATAATAGAGAAACCTTGCTATTGGTTTTTATTTTATCAGTTATAACTCTAAAACCATTGTGGGCATCAATTAATTCAACAATTGTCATTGCGCCAAGTAAGAAAAATAAAATTCCTGAAACTTCGCTCAATTGATGCGATAATTGATGTTCAATAAAATGAACTATGTTTTCATGGCTAGCGCCTACTAAGTTATTGTTCGATAGAAAAGAAAGAAATTTTTCACTATTTACATCAACAAGAGTATCAGCATTTAGGATATAAATTGTCCAACAAATAACCCCAGTAATTAAAGCGGATGCTGCTTTATTTACATGTATAGAATGTTCAGTTGCGATGGCAATATAGCCAACTACGAATAAGGCAATAATTAATTCAATCATTATGTTTTGGTTTTTAGATGATTTTTTGAAGTGCTATTTTTAGTCCAGTTCTTGAGATATTTTTATCTAAACCAAATTCAATTTTTATTTGGTTCAAAGCATTTTTAATGATTAATGAAGCATCAGTGAAAATTCCTTCATCAGATAAATTCGGATTTGTTTCCATACAATATGCAAAAACTCTAGCCATGCCGCAGTTAGCAATAAAATCAGGTAAAACGCTTAGTTTTTGGTCAGCATATTCGCTTATTGGTCCCATAAAAATTTCCTTGTCAGCAAATGGAACATTCGCACCACAAGAAATAACTTCCATTCCTGCATTTATCATTCTATCAATTTGATTTTGCGTAACCAAGCGAGATGCAGCAGCTGGAATAAAAATTTCGGCATTTATATCCCAAATTTTAGCATTAACTTCTTCAAATGGCATCAAATTTTCAGCCATTAGTGAATTGCCTTTTTTGTTTGCGAATAATTTGTTTATTTCTTCTCTGCTAAAGCCATTTTCATTAATTAAACCACCTACACGGTCAATAATCCCAACTATTTTAACATCATTCTGAGCCAAATAATAACCTGCTGCAGCAGCAACATTTCCCCAGCCTTGAATAATAGCTTTTTTACCAGAGATATTTTTTCCGTTGAGCGCATAATAATGGTTAACAGCTTCTGCAACGCCCCAACCAGTTATCATATCAGCAACTACGTATTTCCTTTCAGGATCGGGACTAAATTTTCTATCTTCAATTACTTTTGAAACACCCGTTCTTAATTGACTTATTTTTCTAATTTTTTCAGCTTCACTTGGTTTGAAATGACCATTTAAAACTCCTTCTTGAGGATGCCAAATACCTAAGTCTTCAGTAATTGGAATTACTTCATGAATTTCATCAATATTCAAATCTCCTCCCGTACCGTAATAATTTTTCAAAAGAGGGTAAACTGCTTTATACCATCTTTTTAAAACACCATGCTTTCTTTTGTCTTGAGGGTCAAAATTAATTCCTGATTTGGCACCTCCAATTGCTGGTCCGCTAACGGTAAATTTAATTTCCATTGTTTTGGCCAAAGATTCAACTTCACGTTTATCTAATCCTTTTCGCATTCTGGTTCCGCCACCAGCAGCCCCGCCTCTCAAAGAATTGATTACCACCCAGCCTTCTGCTTCGGTTTCTGAATCTTTCCATTCGAAAACTACTTCTGGAGCTTTGTTTTCAAATGCGGCCAATAAATTTTTCATTATTTTAAAGTGTAAAAAAAATTTCGCGGCAAAGTAAATCAAATTTTAAAGCTTTTTAAGCCATGAATATTAGAAATTTATCAAATTTTTATGATAAAAATATTGCCCCACCAATGCTGTTCTTTCTAGCTCCTGTTGCTGATTTCAGGCAGTTTTCTTTTTCTTGCAATCGCAACAAACCTAAAAAGGCAAATATTAATGCTTCTTTGAAATGAATAATTTTTTCGTCTGGAATTATTATTTCTGATTTACTTTTTTCTTTTAAAAGGTCTATTAAGTAAGTGTTGAAAGCACCACCGCCAGTCACTAAAACTTTTTGAACATTGTTTAGGTTTAATGTCATTGCAATTTGATGCGCTATGTGGTTTGCACAACTGTTTAGTTTATCATCAGCAGAAATGTCATACTTATTTAAAATGGGTAAAAAATGTTTTTCTAACCATTCGTAACCCAAAGATTTTGGGGCATTTTTTTGATAATATTCTAAAGAATTTAGCTCAGATAACAAGTTTTGATTTAAAAATCCGCTTTTTGCAATCTTACCATTTTCATCAAATTTTTCACCTAATTGATTGGCTAAAAAATTAGCAACCAAATTGCACGGACTTATGTCAAAAGCAAAAATTTCATTTCCTTTTTTTAAAGAAATATTTGAAAATCCACCCAGATTTAAACAAGCATCAAATTGCGGGAACAAAAATAAGTCGCCAATAGGAACTAATGGAGCTCCGTTTCCGCCATTTGCTACATCACTAGTTCTAAAATTGCAAATAACTTTACAATTACTTTCAGCAGCTAAATGCGCCCCAGAGCCAATTTGAAGAGTGAGTGATTTTTCAGGTTGATGGAAAATAGTTTGCCCATGCGAAGCAATAGCATCAACCTCTTTGATATTGTTTTTAAGATGAAATTCCGCACATTTTTTTCCCATCCAAATACCAAAATCAACATCGAGTTGAGCCAATTCCAAACCAGTTAATTGTAATGCTTTTTTTAACTGAAATTCTAACTTTTCAGGAATAGAGACTGTTTCAGCAGCTATTATTTTAAAGTCATAACCTTCGGTGTTGTGAGAAAATTCACAATGGGCAATGTCAAGTCCATCAAGAGAAGTGCCTGACATTAAACCAGTTATTTTAAATGTTGATTTCATGAACCTTTTTATGACTTTTATGTTAAATTGGCGTGGTGAATTTATTTTATATTTGACGCATCTAAAAAAATTGAAGAATGAATTTTGAACTATCTGAAGAGCATTTAATGATTCAGAAGGCAGCAAGAGATTTCGCAAACGAAGTTTTAAAGCCTGGTGTAATCGAAAGAGATAACCTGATGAAATTTCCGAAAGAGGAAGTTAAACAAATGGGAGAGTTAGGATTTATGGGAATGATGGTTGATCCAAAATATGGTGGAGGCGGAATGGACACGGTTTCATATGTTTTAGCAATGGAGGAAATTTCTAAAATAGATGCTTCGGCTTCAGTAACAATGAGTGTTAATAATTCATTGGTTTGTTGGGGTTTAGAAACATTTGGCACAGAGGAACAAAAACAAAAATACTTAGTTCCTTTAGCAAAAGGTGAAATTCATGGTGCTTTTTGTTTATCTGAGCCTGAAGCTGGCTCTGATGCAACTTCACAAAGAACTACAGCGGAAGATAAAGGCGACTATTATTTATTGAATGGCACCAAAAATTGGATTACATCTGGCGGCACTGCATCAGTGTACTTAGTAATTGCACAAACTTATCCTGAAAAAGGACACAAAGGCATTAATGCGCTAATTGTTGAAAAAAACATGGAAGGTTTTATTGTAGGTGCCAAAGAAGATAAAATGGGAATTAGGGCCTCAGATACGCATACTCTGTTATTTAATGATGTGAAAGTGCCAAAAGCAAATAGAATTGGAGAGGATGGTTTTGGATTTAAGTTCGCAATGAAAACACTTTCTGGCGGTAGAATAGGTATTGCTGCACAGGCATTAGGAATAGCTTCAGGGGCTTATGAATTAGCTTTAGAATATTCGAAACAAAGAAAAGCTTTTGGAAAAGAAATTTCAAAACATCAGGCCATCCAATTTAAGTTGGCTGATATGGCAACTGACATTGAATCTGCACGTTTGCTTTGTTTGAAAGCTGCTTGGTTAAAAGATAATCACATGGAATATGCTACAGCTAGTTCAATGGCTAAACTATTTGCTTCAAGCATTGCGCAAAAAGTTACCAGCGAGGCTGTTCAAATTCATGGTGGTTATGGTTATGTAAAAGAATATCATGTTGAAAGATTAATGCGTGATGCTAAGATTACACAGATTTATGAAGGAACTACAGAAGTTCAAAAAATTGTAATTTCTAGAGATTTACTTTCGTAAAAATTAAAGTTAATAAAAACCAAAAAGGCCGTCAGAAATGATGGCCTTTTTTTTAAAATAAAAAGCCGCTCGAAAGCGGCTTTTTTATGTTTGAGAGTATTAGTAATTTATGCTTTACCTCTTCTTTTACGTTCGTTTTCATCAAGATAAACTTTACGTAAACGAATCGATTTTGGAGTACATTCTACATATTCATCTTCTTGAATGTATTCTAATGCTTCTTCTAGTGAAAACTTGATGGCAGGTGCAATCGAAGATTTATCGTCAGCACCAGATGCACGCATATTGGTTAATTTTTTAGTTTGAGTAATGTTAATTACTAAGTCATTTGGACGAGTGTGTTCGCCAATAACCATTCCGCCATAAATTTCTTCACCTGGATCAACAAAAAAGTGACCTCTATCTTGTAATTTATCAATTGAATAAGCTACGGCAGTTCCGGTGTTCATTGAAATTAATGAACCTGCAATTCTACCAGCAATTTCACCTTTGTATGGTTCATAAGCTTTAAAACGGTGGTTCATAACCGCTTCACCTTGCGATAATGTAAGCATGGTAGTTCTTAAACCAATAATTCCGCGAGAAGGAATATCAAATTCTAAATGTGTTAAATCACCTTTAGGACCCATTTCTTTCATTTCTCCCTTGCGTTGCGTTACTAAATCTATAATTTTTCCAGCAAATGCTTCTGGCACATCGATTGAAAGAACCTCAACAGGTTCGCATTTTACACCATCAACAGTTTTGAAAATAACTTGGGGTTGACCAACTTGCATTTCGTAACCTTCTCTTCTCATCGTTTCAATTAAAACAGATAAGTGAAGTATTCCGCGGCCATAAACTAAAAATTGATCAGCTGAATCAGTTTCATGAACTCTTAAGGCAAGATTTTTTTCAGTTTCTTTATATAAACGTTCTCTTAAATGTCGTGAGGTTACAAATTTGCCTTCTTTACCAAAAAACGGTGAGTTATTAATGGTAAAAGTCATGTTCATTGTAGGTTCATCAATAGAAATACCTGGCAATGCTTCCGGATTATTAATGTCAGCAACTGTATCACCAATTTCAAAATCTTCTATGCCGGTTAAAGCAACAATTTCGCCACAAGCGGCTTCGGAAATTTTTTCTTTCCCTAAACCTTCGAATGCATATAGGTCTTTAATCTTAGATTTTACAATTCTGCCATCTCTTTTTATAAGATTTACAGGCATATTTTCTTTTAAACTTCCTCTAGCAATTCTTCCTACTGCAATTCTTCCTGTGTAATTAGAATAATCTAATGAAGTAATTTGCATTTGAGGAGTACCTTCATTATAGATTGGAGTTGGAATTGTATCTAAAATTACGTCCAATAAGTAAGTTACATCAGTAGTTGGTGTTTTCCAGTCTTCTCCCATCCAACCTTGTTTTGATGAACCATAAACAGTTGGGAAATCTAGTTGATTTTCAGTTGCGCCAAGATTAAACATTAAGTCAAAAATTGACTCTTGAACTTCATCAGGTCTACAATTAGGTTTATCAACCTTATTAATAACCACAACTGGTTTTTTACCCAGCTGAATGGCTTTTTGAAGCACGAAGCGGGTTTGAGGCATTGGTCCTTCAAAGGCATCGCACAATAAAATTACGCCATCAGCCATGTTTAAAACTCTTTCTACTTCTCCTCCAAAGTCAGCGTGACCAGGAGTATCAATAATATTAATTTTAGTGTCTTTGTATTTTACTGACACATTTTTAGCCAAAATAGTAATACCTCTTTCTCTTTCCAGGTCGTTGTTGTCCAACATTAATTCACCTGTTTCTTGATTGTCTCTAAAAAGCTTACATTGAAGCATAATTTTGTCAACCAAAGTAGTTTTGCCGTGGTCAACGTGGGCAATAATTGCAATATTTCTCAGTTTTTGCATCTTAAATTTTTAAAAGCGGCTGCAAAAGTATCATTTTGAATAGAATAAACAGTATTAACTAATAGTTAAATCAAAATTTCGTACTCTTCAATACTTCAATACCTTTGCAGCTATTGGTTTTAAAGAAAATTTATTTTTGCCGAACAATATCGAATGATGAGAAATTTAGTTGTTTTTTCCTTTTTGATCTTATTTTTTAGTGGTTGCGATGGTTGTAAAACCAAAACTGATGACTCAAAAGTTGAATTGGAGGCGAATGATAGTCTGAAATTTGAATTAATTGAATTAAAAAAAGTTCATGATGGCTGCAATGATAGCATTTGCACTTATGCCATTATTAAATATCCAAAATTTGTTTCAGGTGCCAATAATGAAGTGCTTTCAATTATTAATAACAACATTATTGATTCACTTAGCTATTCCATCATTTTAAATAATAAACCAAACTCTCTGCAGGAAGTCATTGATCAATTTATTGCCTCCTACATTGATGTAATAAAAGACTTTGAGGAGACGGATAAAGAAGATGCGACCTTTATTAATGTTTGGGAAATGGAGAGAAAAGTAACGGTTGATTATAATAAACAAGGGCTTTTATGCTTAAACTTAATTGATTATGAATTTACTGGCGGTGCGCATGGTTTAACCACCTTTAATTTTATGAATTTTTCAACAAAAAATGGTGGTTTACTTTCTGTAAAAAGTGTTTTTAAAGCAGATGCTCTAAAGGAAATGAATAAGTTGGCCGATGACAAATTTAGAATGGCTAATGGCTTAGAGCCCAGTCAATCCTATATTGAAAATGGATTTTTTATTAAAACCCAAACTTTAGAATTGAATAACAATTTTGCTATTTCTGACACAGGAATCACATTTGTTTTTAATCCGTATGAAATAGCTCCTTATTCCGAAGGGCATATTTTAATTCATTTTTCTTTCGATGAAGTTGAAAATTTTATTCAAGATAATACTGAAATAAAAAATTTGATAAAAAAGATAATTTAATGAAAGAAAATTTCAATTGACTTAATAAACAATTTAATTAGCTTTTAAATCTGAATAATTACATTCGTTGCAAATCATTTTAAAGAATGAACAACGATAAAAAACTATTTTTGCTTGATGCATTTGCATTGATTTACCGCGCATATTTTGCTTTTAGTAAAACTCCAAGGGTAACCTCTTATGGCTTAAATACTTCCGCTATTTTTGGTTTCACAAACACTGTTGTTGATTTATTACACAAGGAAAAACCATCTCATTTGGCAGTGGTTTTTGATACACCTGAAGAAACCCAAAGACATACAGATTTTACTGCCTACAAAGCCAATAGGGCAGAGGTGCCAGAAGATATTGTTATTGCTGTGCCTTTTATAAAAAGAATATTGGAAGGTTTTGATATTCCAGTTATAGAGCTTCCAGGTTACGAGGCTGATGATTTGGTGGGAACTTTGGCTAAAAAGGCCGAAAAACTCGGCTATGCAGTTTACATGGTTACGCCAGATAAGGATTATGCGCAATTGGTTTCTGAGAATATTTTCATTTATAAACCTGCACGTTCGGGTGGCGATGTTGAAATTTTGGGAGTGAAGGAAGTTTGTGAAAAATTTGAAGTTGAAAATCCACTTCAGGTGATTGACTTTTTAGGAATGATGGGCGATTCAGTTGATAATATTCCAGGATTGCCGGGAGTTGGTGAAAAAACAGCTAAACAGTTTATCAAAGAATTTGGAAGTATTGAAAATTTATTAGCCAATACAGATAAAGTAAAAGGAAAACTGCGCGAAAAAATTGAAGAAAATAAAGAACTCGGCATTATGTCTAAAAAATTGGCAACCATTATTTTAGATGCACCAATGGAGTTTGAAGAAGAAAAAACTTTAATCGGGAATTTTAAACTAGATATATTAAGTGAGGTTTTTAATGAATTGGAGTTTAGAAACTTAGCAAAAAGAATTATTCCTAATTTGAGTGGAAATGATTCGGAAGATAAGCCTGCTTCAAATGCAAAAATTCTTAGCGATCCCCAACAAACGTCTCTTTTTGATGGTGATTTGGAGCCAACTGAAATCTATCAAGGAAAAACGATAGAAAATACAGACCATAATTATCAAGTTCTAGAAAGTTCAGCTGAATTAGAAAATTTAATTGAAGAAATTAAAAAACAGGGATTTTTCGCATGGGATACTGAAACCACTAACCTTGAAGCTATTGATGCAGAATTAGTTGGTGTTTCCATTGCTTTAAAATCATTTGAAGCTTTTTATATTCCTTTTGATGACAATAAAGCAGAAACAGAAAGGAAATTATCCATTATCAGAACAGTTTTAGAAGATGAAAAAATTGAAAAAATTGGCCAGAATATAAAATATGATATGACCGTAATGAAAAATTACGGCATTAAATTAAAAGGTCCATTGTTTGATACTATGATTGCCCATTACCTTTTGCAGCCAGATATGAAACATAATATGGACGCGCTTTCGCAGGCTTATTTGGGTTATACTCCCGTTTCAATTGAAGACTTAATAGGCAAAAAGGGGAAAAATCAAAGAAGTATGCGCGATGTTCCAATTGAAAAAATTAAGGAATATGCAGCAGAAGATGCTGATGTAACGCTACAACTTTCAGAAATTTTTAGAAAAGATTTAAAAGAAAATCAATTATTTGAATTGTTTCAAAATGTTGAAATGCCATTAACTGAGGTGTTAATGGAAATGGAAACCGAAGGAATAAATATTGATGTTAAAGCCCTTCAAAATTTCAGTAAAGAGCTTGAAGGAGATTTAATTACAACGGAAGAAAAAATTTATGAATTAGCAGGAGTTCATTTTAATATTGCCTCACCAAAACAATTAGGAGATATTTTATTTGAACATTTGAAAATTGATTCTAAAGCAAAAAAAACTAAAACAGGTCAATATGCTACCGATGAAGATACCTTGGCAAAATATGCTAATGCGCATCCGGTAATTGGTCAAATTATGGAATTCAGACAGTTGCAGAAATTAAAATCTACTTATGTTGATTCTTTGCCGCTTTTAGTTAATAAAAAAACTAATAGACTGCACACATCTTACAATCAAGCAGTCGCTGCTACTGGCAGATTGAGTTCAAACAATCCTAATCTTCAGAACATTCCAATAAGAACCAAAAGAGGAAGAGAAGTTAGAAAAGCCTTTATTCCAAAAAATGAAGATTATTGCATTTTATCAGCCGATTATTCGCAAGTAGAACTGAGAATTATTGCTGCCTTAAGCGGAGATGAAAATTTGATTGAAGCCTTCGTTGCTGGTAAAGATATTCACACAGCCACTGCATCAAAAGTTTTTGGTGTGCCCCTAGAGGAAGTTGACAGAGATATGAGAAGTAAAGCAAAAGCAGTAAACTTCGGGATCATTTATGGTCAAGGAGCTTTTGGTTTAGCTCAAAATTTAAATATTTCTAGAACAGAGGCCAAAGAAATTATAGACAACTATTTTACACAATTTCCAAAACTAAAAGCCTATCAGCATAAAGTTATTGAACTTGCCAGAGAAAACGGATATGTTGAAACTGTTTTAAAACGTAAAAGATATTTGGCAGATATTAATTCTCAAAATGCAATTGTAAAAGGTTATGCAGAAAGAAATGCCATCAATGCTCCCATTCAAGGATCAGCTGCTGACATTATAAAAGTGGCAATGATTAAAATTCAAAACCGAATAGAAAATGAAAAATTGGAATCAAAAATGCTTTTACAAGTACATGATGAATTGGTGTTTGATGCTAAAAAAACAGAATTAGAAAAATTAAAAGAAATTTTAAAAGATTGTATGATGAATGCTGTAAAGCTTTCAGTTCCTCTAGAAATAGAAATTGGGACGGGTGAAAATTGGCTATCAGCACATTAATTCAATGAAATCACTATATTTGATTTTACAAAGCCTATAAATTATGAAACTAATCAACTTTAACCCAAGATTGTACGGATTTTCAATTGCTATTGCAAGTATAATGGCAGCTGGTTGCAATGATAATGCTGGTAGTTCTGATGAATTTAACCTTTCGGAAGATGAAATGGTTCAAATGAAAGAAAATTCAGAACTAGCCAAAAAAGTTTTTAACGCATTACCATCGCCAATGGATATGTCGGTTTTATTAAAGGAAGCAGGAGCTACTTTCAATAAATCGTATTTGAATGATAATAATGCAGTAAGCAGATATTCAACAATGTCTAGCAAAGCTATTAATTTAGGAGTTTATGGCGCAGATTTGAGTTATTCAACAATTTTTGACAATACGCAAGAAGCAATGAATTACTTGAATAGTGTGAAAACATTAGCTGATGAATTAGGTGTTACAAAAGCTTTTGATGTGGATAAAATAGATCGTTTTGAGCAAAACATTAATAATAGAGATACTGTATTAGCTATAGTATCTCAATCCTTTTGGATAACGGATGCCTATTTAAGAGAAAATCAAAGAGGAAATGCATCAGCTCTTGTGCTTGCTGGAAGTTGGATTGAAGGAGTTTATATTGGTTCTTTGGTTAATAAAAGTTTGAAAGAAACAGGAAATAACTTAGCTATAATGCAACTGATTGCAGAACAAAAGGGCTCTTTAAATAATTTACTTACTTTATTAGAAAGTTACAAACAAGATGAATCACTCGCATCAATTACAGCAGGCTTGAATGATATTAAAAACTCTTATGATAAAGTTGAATTTATAACAGAAGGCGATACAACAAAATATATTGAAGTGTCTCATTTAGGCGAGGTTCAGCCAGTGAAATTTAATCCTGAAATAATTGATGAAATTTCTACTAAAATAGATGCCCTAAGGAACAAAATAATAAAGTGATTTAATAACAACAAATTTTGCAAAGCTGTCTTTAGACAGCTTTTTTTATTCCATTAATTATGAAATTGAGTTCAATTTTTTAAGAATTTTAATTGGAAAACAAACTGAAATTAAAAAGCCTCTTGAATAGTCAAAAGGCTTTTTAAAAAAATATTCTTAAAAACTAATTCTATCTAATCATTAGCTTCTCAACTCTGATTCCATTTCCTGATTTTATCCTTATAAAATAAATACCAGCATTCATAGACATTTGTTTTTCAATATTAAATTTATGCTCACCAGCGTTTAATTTTCCAGCAAAAACATCGCTTACTTTTTTACCTAAAACGTCATAAATATTAATTTCTACATTTTTGGATTCTATCATTTCAATCGCTAATGTTGAGTTTTCGCTAGTTGGATTTGGGTACAAAGAAATATTCGTTAATGAAGTCTCTTCTTCAATTCCAACATTAGTTCCTGTTATGTTAATGTCGTCAATGTAAATGTAGTTTCCACCATCGCTAGTAAATTGAAACTTAAATCTTAAGTCTTCTACCTTGTGCGAATTTTGAAGTGTAACACTTTGCTCAACCCACTGAGCAGCATTTGGAACAAAAATTCCTGATGTGGCATCTGCTGTTTTTAAGCTATTACCAGTTTTGGCATATCTTAAATTCCAATTTTTTCCACAATCAGTAGATACATAAACCCTAAGGGCATCATTGGATAAAGTACCACCATTGGATCGCTGTGCAAATGCTAGTTTGAATATAATTTTTGGAGATATTAAGTTTAAAGTATTATAAGTTGTACTTAAAAACTCATCAACCAAATTAGCTTGATTTAGTGCGTTTTTTAAAACAATTGAATTACTGCCAGAAGCACTTGCAGTATTGGTTATCTCCCAGCCTGCATTTGTTGTTGCAGGACCATTATTGGTAACAAACCAAGTGTTTGATATAATTCCATTTTCAAAACCTTCACTAAAAGGTGTTAATGCTCCAAAATTAGGTAAAACAGTTAGGTAGCCATTTTTGGTAGTTGATTGACTACCATTTGCATTTGACGCTGTTAAACTTACATCATAGGTTCCAGGATTATTATAAATAACCGTTGGGTTTTGAGCATTTGAACTTGATGGATTACCATTTGGAAAAGCCCAATTCCAATCAGTGATGCCATTGTAGGATAAATCACTAAATGCAACTTGATTTCCTGAACATACATATGCGTCTTCTGCCTCAAAATCAGCTTTACATGCTACTTCAGTTCCTAATAACCCTGTGGCAGTTAGGTTAGCAGTAGTCCATAAATTATTTCTACCAGAAACGTTTGAGGTTAGTGCGGCTCTCATTCTAGTGCATTGTCCTTGTGTAAACATGGTGTAGCAATATGAATAGTCCATAAAGTTTTGAACATTATCTAATGATCCACAAGTATTTCCGCTCAAATTGCAGCTAGTCCATCCGATTGTATTAGGAGTATCTGAAACGCCATCATCATCATTACAATTACTGGCAACACCAGGTTCATTGGTATTTCCCCAAGTGTGAGGTAAATTTAAATAATGACCAACTTCGTGCGATAATGTATGTGTTCTGCCAACCTGACTAGTTCCAATACTTCCGATATAAGAATGAAGAGATAAAATTCCGTCAATTTGGGCTCCGTTAGAATTATTTACACTTCCAGGTCTGTATGCGTAAGCAGCTGCGCCTTGGAGTTCTAAACTATTGGCTACATAGATATTTAAATATTTGTTTCTTGGCCATTGTCTTCCAGATTTTACATTGTCTCCGGCACCATAAGTTAATGTACTTGCGTATCTATTTATTCCATTTGTGCAGTTTCCATTCGGGTCTTTTTGAGCAAGTTTGAATTCAATTTCTGCGTCACCTCTTATTCCTTGAAATTCTGGTATTGTATTCGCTGAACTAGCATTTAAACGTCTAAAATCTTCATTTAAAATTCTAATCGCGTCTTTTACCTGTGCGTCTGAAATGTTTTCAGGACCAAAATTGTGAATAATATGAAAAACAACAGGGATGGTATAAATTGGCGCAGCGCTTCTATTCTTTAGTTTTTGCTCTTCTTCTGCAAACTTTTTTGTGAAGGCTTCTAACTCTGCGGTATATTTTACTGCGTCTTTTTTGTTTTCTTCATTTTGATTGAAAAAATTATTTTCTGCATTCACTTGATGGCAGAAATTTGTAATGTTATTTTGAGCACTGATTAAAATACTGCTACCCATTAACAAAACTGAAACGAAAATCTTTTTCATGCTATTTTCCTAATTGAAAAGCAATAATAAATCATTATTGCATCATTATAAAATAAAAATCCCGGTTTTTGACCGGGATTTTTATTTTTTTAGGTTTTTTAGCGTCAATTAATCTTTGTGAAAAAACCTGAACAATTATCATCATTCGAGCCTGTTGACACAGCGAAAGTTATTTTTAAAGTGATATCATTAATTACTTCAACGTTTCCAGATATGGTGTTTCCGTTGGTAAAAGGTTGTTTATTAATAATTAAATTTCCATTTGGTTGGAGTACCGCTTTTGTTGGAAGTTCCGCCTTGTATAAATTACCTATTGAAAATTCAGTATTACTGATACTTGTTATAACTATATTATAAGAAGTAGTGTCGGTAAAACAGATACTTTGAGCAACATTGTAAGCTCCTATATATCTTGTTTTGATATCGATTTCGCAATTTACACCTTCAAAACCAAGAGGACAATTGCAATAGCAATCACCATCAGTTGTTACTTTTGTTCCTCCGTTTAAGCAGGTAATTCCTTCGCATAGATTGATTTCACAATATTTTCCAGCATACCCATCCGGACAATCGCAGCTGCAAATACCGCCATTAATTACATTTTTTCCACCATTTAAACAATCTACTCCACTACAAATTACAACTTCGCATCTTTCTCCTGTGTAAGCTGAGGGACATTCGCAAAAACATTCTTTATCTTCTATAAAACGCTCTCCGCCATTTTTACATTCAACACCATCACATACTCTTTTGCATGATGTATTAAAAGAAAATAAAATCCCAAGTATAACCGGTAGTACTACTTTCATTAATGAGTTTGATTTCATAAGTTTTGATTCCTGATTTTGTTTTTGATAATGCACAAATATATATTCAAAAATGTTACAATTACAATTTTTGAATGATTAATCAATATTTTGAGGCTTACATAATGCCTTTTTCAAACCTCATCTCCTTTAAATTTGGACGCAATTTAGATTTATGCATAGCCTTAAACTCACTTTTTATTTTGCCTTTTCTTCTTTCTATTTGAGTTTCTAATGGCAAGTGAATTACTTCCTGACATTCCTGTGAGCAGCATCCTTCATACTTTTGTGCGCAATTTTCGCATTGTATAAAAAGTAAATGACATTCTTGATTGGCACAATTGGTATGATTGTCATTTGGGCTGTTGCATTGATGACATTCTGCTATGACATCTTCAGTAATTCGTTCACCTAAACGGTTATCAAAAACAAAATTTTTCCCAATAAATTTAGAGTTTAAGCCTAAAGATTTAACTTTTCTAGCATATTCTATAATTCCTCCATGCAATTGATAGACATTTTGGTAACCTTTATATTTGAAATAGGCACTTGCTTTTTCACACCTAACACCACCAGTGCAATAGAGTAAAATTTCTTTGTCTTTAAATTCATTTAAATCGTCAGCAATAATTGGCAAAGATTCTCTGAAAGTATCTACATTAGGTAAAATTGCATTTTCAAAATGACCTACTTCGCTTTCATAATGATTGCGCATGTCAATTACCACAACATTTGGGTCATTTAGTTTCTCATGAAATTGAAGTGCGTCTAAATGTGTTCCAACATTTGATGCGTCAAAATTAGGGTCATTTAATCCGTCAGCCACAATTTTATCTCTTACTTTTATTGTTAGCTTAATGAATGATTTCCCATCATCTTCTACCGCAATTTTTAAAGGCATATTTACAAGATTGGAAATGCTGTTTAAGTAGTCTGTAAATTTTTCCCAATTATAATCTGGGACACTTATTTGAGCATTTATCCCTTCATTTGCTAAATAAATTCTACCGAGAACATTTATTTTTGATAAGCCTTCAAAAAATAAGTTTCTAAATTCATTCGGGTCTTCAATTTTAATATATCTATAAAAAGACACGGTTATTCGCTTAAAAGTTTCAGCCTCAAGTTTTTTTCGAAGAGTTTCTTTATCGTAAATATTTCTTAAAGTCATTATTAACAGCTATGATTGAAAATTTCTGCAAATTTAAATATTTGAAATTGAAAATATTTATGATAATTATCGCACTTTTATAAAATATAATTTTGGATAAATTTTAGCTTTTATATTTTCGCAAAAAACATTCTGCATGCAAGATAGAATTTTAGTTATTGGTTCGGGTGGTCAAATTGGAACTGAGTTAGTTGAAGAGTTAAGAAAAAAATACGGAAACGATAATGTTGTTGCCTCTGACTTAAGGGAGGTTTCTCCTGAAATGAACCTGCATGGCCCATATGAGAAATTGAATGTTTTAGATAAAGAAAGGCTAATTGAAATTGTAAAAAAATATCAAATTTCACAGGTTTATTTGTTGGCAGCATTATTGTCTGCAACAGCAGAAAAAAGCCCTGAATTAGGTTGGGATTTGAATATGAATAGTTTGCTAAATGTGCTTGATTTGGCAAAAATGGGCAGAATTAAAAGAGTTTATTGGCCAAGTTCCATTGCTGTTTTTGGTCCAAATACACCAAAATTAAACACACCACAATTCACTGTTATGGAGCCAGATACAGTTTATGGTATCAGTAAATTAGCAGGCGAAAGATGGTGTGAATATTATTTTAAAAAATTTGGTGTTGATGTAAGAAGTTTGCGATATCCTGGGTTAATAGGCTGGAAATCAGCTCCAGGAGGAGGAACAACTGATTACGCAGTTCATATTTTTCATGAAGCATTGAAAAAAGAAAGTTATGAGTGTTTTTTAACTGAAAATACGATGCTTCCAATGATGTTTATGAGCGATGCTATAAAAGCTACGCTTGGAATTATGGAGGCTGAAGCTAGTAAAGTTAAAATTAGGTCAAGTTACAATATTGCTGGCTTCAGTTTTACTCCCGCTGAACTAGCTTCAAAAATAAAGAACCAAATACCAAATTTTTCTATTAGTTATAAATCAGATTTTCGTCAGAATATCGCCAATAGTTGGCCTGGAAGTATCAATGATTTGGAGGCAAAAAATGATTGGTCATGGAATCCTGACTATAACTTAGATAGAATGGTAAATGAAATGATTTCGAATCTTAAGCCACTTTACAAAAAATAAGTAATGAAAATTAACTACTTTATTATATTATCTTTCTTAGCTTTAGTTACCACGAACGTTTTAGCTCAAGCTGAAAATAAAACCGATGATAATGGTTTGAAGCAAGGTAAATGGGTATTGACAGGAGCTGATTTGCCAGATTCTGGTTATGAGGATGATCAAAAAGTAGAAGAAGGAAATTTTAAAGATGATAAAAAAAATGGTCTTTGGATTAAGTATCACAAAAATGGTAAAGTAAAAGGAAGAGTGACCTATGTTAACAATGTTCCTAAAGGGGCTTATGTAACTTTTTATCCAAGCGGAATGCCCGAAGAAGAAGGAGATTGGCAGATTACTAAGCATGTTGGTGTTTTTAGAAGATATCATCCTAATGGCAAAATATCGCAGGAATTTAATTTTGATGCCACTGGAAAAAGGGTAGGTGAACAAAAATATTACCATGAAAATGGTAAACTAATGATCAAAGGAAACTGGGTAAATGGCCAAGAAAATGGTGAGTTAATGGAGTTTTATGAAGATGGCTCTGTAAAAGCTATTAAAAACTTTAATAATGGTGATTTAAATGAAAGCGCCATTCAAACTTTTAAACCTGCTGAGAAAAAATTACCAGCACCAAAAGTTGAAATTCCCACTGGAGCTGCTTTTAATGGTGAAGGCAATAATACCAAAAAAGATAAAGCAGGCAGAATCTTGGAACAAGGGGTTTATAAAAATTTTCAATTGATTAATGGAAAAAGATTTACATACAATGCAAATGGCGATTTAGTGAGAACTGCTGTTTATAAAAATGGAGAATACGCAGGAGACGAGTAAAAATGGAAAACAAACTTTATTTATATAACACCCTAACAAGACAAAAAGAATTATTTAAGCCATTAGTTGAAGGTAGAGTAGGTCTATATGTTTGTGGGCCAACAGTTTATGGCGATCCTCATATGGGACACGGAAGAGCCTATACTTTTTTTGATGTTTTGAATAGATATTTCAAATTTTTTGGTTATAAAGTTCGATATGTTAGAAATATTACGGATGTAGGTCATTTAGAAAATGATGGAGATGAAGGCGAAGATAAAATAGCAAAAAAGGCAAAGCTAGAGCAATTAGAACCAATGGAAGTTGCTCAGTTTTACACTGATAGTTTTAATAAAAATATGCTTGAGTTAAATAATTTAAATCCAAGCATACAGCCAAGAGCTTCTGGCCATATTATTGAACAAATTGAAATGATACAAAAAATTATAGAAAACGGCTTAGCCTATGTGTCAAATGGTTCAGTTTATTTCGATGTAATGGCCTACAACAAAGACCATAAGTACGGAGAGCTTTCAGGTAGAATACTTGATGATTTAATTGCTGGTGCAGGAAACGAAAGAAGAGAACTCAAAGAACAGTCTGAGAAGAAAAATTCATTCGACTTTGCACTTTGGAAGAAAGCATCACCCGAGCATATAATGCGTTGGAACTCTCCTTGGGGAGAAGGTTTTCCAGGCTGGCATATCGAGTGTTCAGCCATGAGCGTAAAATATTTAGGGGATACATTTGATATTCATGGAGGTGGAATGGATTTACTTTTTCCACATCACGAATGTGAAATAGCTCAGAATAAAGCTTGCAATCATACCGCACCTGCTCGTTACTGGGTGCACAATAATATGATTACCATTAATGGACAAAAAATGGGTAAATCTTTAGGAAATTTTATCACGTTAAATGAATTGTTTTCAGGCAAACATAAAATTCTTGAAAGAGCTTATTCACCGATGGTGTTAAGATTTTTTATTTTACAAGCTCATTACAGAAGCACGTTGGATTTTTCGAATGAGGCACTTCAAGCCGCGGAAAAAGGAATGAATAGGCTAATCAATGCCAACCAAACGTTACAAAATTTAAAAGCTTCTAATAATAGCTCAATTGATATTTCAAAAATTATAAATGCCGCATTTGAAGCGCTTCATGATGATTTGAATACGCCAATTATGATTGCTGAAATGTTTGAATTGGTCAGAATTATCAATTTGGTTAATGATGGCAAGGAAAAACTTTCAGTAATTGACCTTCAGCAATTACAAGCGTTTTTTAATAGTGCACTTTTCGATTTACTAGGTTTTGTGAATGAAAAACAAACTTCCAATGAAAAGGTTGTTGACGAATTAGTTAAATTAATTATTGACCTTAGGTTAAAAGCAAGGACAAATAAAGACTATGCCACTTCTGACCAAATTAGGGATTCACTTCAAAATGCCAACATACAATTAAAAGATTCAAAAGAAGGAACTACTTGGAATTATAATAACTAATGAAAATTTCACATAAATTACTTTTAGTAACATTTTTGATTTTAGGAGCCTGTAAAGAAGAGGTGAAAAAAGTTGAAAATAAAACTGAAACTCCAAAAAATATTCCTTCCAATGTCGTTAAAGACATCCAAGTTCCTATTTTTGATGGAAATGCTGCCTATAACTACGTTAAAAAACAAGTTGAATTTGGCCCTAGAGTTCCTAATTCTGCTGGCCATAAAAAATGTGGAGATTTTTTAGTAAATGAATTCGCAAAGGTTGGCCTGAGTGTTATTGAGCAAAAAGCTATATTAACAGCTTTTGATGGTACAAAATTAAATGCCAGAAATATTATAGCCTCACTAAATCCAGATGCTGAAAAAAGAATTTTACTAATGGCGCATTGGGATACGCGCCCTTTTGCCGACCAAGATTCAAAAGACAGAACTAAACCCATTTTGGGAGCAAACGATGGAGCAAGTGGTGTGGCAGTATTGCTTGAAGTAGCCAATATTTTAGTCAAAGATTCTTTGAAAATTGGAATTGATATTATTTTGTTTGACGCAGAAGATTACGGTCAACCAGAGGGAACAATGGTTAGCCCAAAACCTGATACTTATTGTTTAGGCTCTCAATATTGGGCTAAAAACAAACACAAAGCCAATTACAAAGCTGAATTTGGAATTTTGTTAGATATGGTCGGTGCAAAGGATGCTGTTTTTACCAAAGAAGGAACTTCTGTTTATTACGCCCCACAAATAGTTAATAAAGTATGGGATATCGCTAGATACAAAGGTTACGAAAAGTATTTTAGTTATCAGCAAACAAATCCAATAACTGACGATCATTTTTATGTAAATGAAATTGCTAAAATTCCAAGTATTGATATTATTCACTATGATGCATCAACACCATCGCATTTTGGAAAATATTGGCATACTCATAATGATAATTTAGAAGCGGTTGATGCCCAAACTTTACAAATAGTTGGACAGGTTTTGTTGGAAGTGATTTATCGAGAAAATTAAATGAAAAAAATTATAATTTTCGCATCTGGTAGCGGAACAAACGCTGAAAATATTATCAAGTATTTTCAAGCCAATTCGTTAGCAGAAGTTATTTGTATTTATTGCAATAATCCAAAAGCAGGAATAATTGAAAGAGCTAAAAATCTGAATATAAAAGTTAGATTATTTAATCGAGAAGAATTTTCAAAATCGAATATAATTTTGGATGAATTGAAAGCTGTAAATCCCGATTTGATTGTTTTAGCAGGTTTTTTATGGCTTATTCCAGCATCATTTGCTCATAATTTTGAAAACAAACTAATCAATCTTCATCCCGCATTATTGCCAAATTATGGTGGAAAAGGTATGTATGGTCATTTTGTGCACGAGGCAGTAATTATAAACAAAGAAAAAGAAAGTGGCATAACCATTCATTTTGTGAACGAGCATTATGATGAAGGCGCTATCATTGCGCAGTTTAAAACAGAGATAACTGAAAAAGACACAGCTGAAACTTTAGCCAAAAAAATTCATTTATTGGAATATGAGCATTTTCCAAAAGTTATTGAGCAATTAATTACCCAATAAATGCAATTCTAAAAACAATATTGCAAGCAATTGCTTATATACTATATTTGTCAACCGCAAAAAATTGAAAGAATAATGAGAAAAATACAATTCAGAGAAGCCTTACGTGAAGCAATGAGCGAAGAAATGAGAAGAGACGAAGGCGTATTTTTATTAGGTGAAGAAGTAGCTGAATACAATGGTGCATACAAAGTAAGTCAAGGAATGTTAGCCGAATTTGGTGCAAAAAGAGTGATAGATACTCCCATAGCCGAACTTGGTTTTGCTGGAATTGCAGTAGGTGCAGCCATGAATGGATTGAAACCCATCGTTGAATTTATGACATTTAATTTTTCGCTTGTAGCCATAGATCAAGTTATCAATTCTGCCGCTAAAATGAAATCAATGTCTGGCGGTCAAGTTGATGTGCCAATTGTTTTTCGCGGCCCTACTGCTTCAGCAGGTCAGTTAGGGGCACAGCACTCTCAAGCATTTGAAAATTGGTTTGCCAATACTCCAGGTTTAAAAGTTATAGTTCCTTCTAATCCCGCTGATGCTAAAGGATTGTTAAAATCAGCCATTCGCGATATGGATCCAGTTATTTTTATGGAATCTGAACAAATGTATGGCGATGTTGGTGAGGTTCCAGATGGCGAGTACCTTATTCCAATTGGAAAAGCTAGAATTGATAGAGAAGGAACAGATTGCACCATCGTTACTTTTGGAAAAATTTTAAAAGTTTGCAAAGTTGCAGCCGATGAATTGGCAAAAGACGGTATCAATGTAGAAATTATAGATTTAAGAACTGTTCGTCCAATTGATTATGCAACAGTTATTGAATCAGTAAAAAAAACAAATCGTTTAGTGATAGTAGAAGAAGCTTGGCCTTTATCAAGTATTTCTACAGAAGTGGCATTTAAAGTGCAACGTGAAGCATTCGATTATTTAGATGCACCCATAAAAAGAGTTACTTCACGCGATGTGCCTTTGCCTTATGCGCCAACTTTAATTGATGCGTATTTGCCCAATGCAGAAAGAGTTATAGCAACTGTAAAAGAGGTTTTGTACAGATAATTTTTTAATTTTTTTACTAAAAAGCCTTCTATTAATGAAATAATAGAAGGCTTTTGTTTTTGTATCAATGTGCCATTATTACCAATCGTATTTTAAACTTTATCAAATTTAATTTTGCCTGCTACTTCTTAAAATTTTAGATTCGCAGGATGAGTAAAAACTGGAATCAGAAATTTACACTAGCCAATAAATTTGTTTTAGGCTGGTTCCAACTGTTTTACGAATGGCGTGTAAAACACATTAACGAAAAAAACTTTATCATTTTTACCAGTGTACTAATTGGAGTAGTTGCAGGTTTTGCAGCAGTAATTTTAAAAAATACTGTTCATTGGATTCAAAAATTATTAAAAAATAATTTTGATGCTTCCTTTCAAAATTATGGGTTATTATTCTACCCACTTATTGGAATTTTGTTAACCGTAATTTATGTTCAGTTTTTTAGAAACGGTAAGTTAGGAAGGGGTGTTGGAAACATTTTATTTGCGATTTCAAAATGGGGCGGTAGAGTAGAGGCCGATAAAACTTATTCTCACATTGTTTCAAGTGCACTTACCGTTGGTTTTGGTGGTTCCTCAGGTTTAGAGGCTCCAATTGTTGTAACTGGTTCAGCTATTGGGTCGAATGTTGCTTCTTTATTTAAACTAAAAGCAAAAGTTCGAATTTTAATGCTTGCTTGTGGCGCAGCAGCCGGAATTGCAGCTGTTTTTAACACACCTATTGCCGGGGTTTTATTTGCTATGGAAGTATTGCTGTTCGAATTTTCTGTCCCTTACTTTATTCCTTTGTTAATTGCTGCCGCATCAGCAGCGGTTGTTTCTAATTTACTTGTTTCAGAGCAATTATTTGTTTTGGTAACGAAAGGCTATACAGTGCATGAAATTCCATTTTATTTTCTTTTAGGATTATTTTGCGGAATCATTTCTGTTTATGTAACTAAGGTTACTCTTTATGTTGAGGGTAAATTAGATAAATGGCAATCGGTTTATGTTAAAGCAATTGCCGGAGGGCTTATTTTAGGATTAATGATTTTCTTTTTACCACCGCTTTATGGCGAAGGTTATGATGTTATTCAAAATTTGATGCGCGAACGCTACATGTCTATTTTGAACAACAGTTTATTATATGATTACAGAACAAACGCATGGATCATTTTTATGTTTTCAGGAGTTATTTTATTGGTTAAAATTTTAGCCACATCCTTAACAATTGGTTCTGGTGGAAATGGTGGTGTTTTTGCGCCATCTTTATTTATTGGCGCTTTTGCTGGATTTTTCTTCGCTGATTTTTTTAGGTTGACAGAATTAAAAGATTTAACCATGATAAATTTTATTGTTGTTGGCATGGCTGGAGTTTTATCTGGAGTAAATCATGCTCCATTAACAGCCATATTTTTAATAGCTGAAATTACCGGTGGATATTCATTATTTGTACCATTAATGCTGGTTTCGGCCATGTCTTATTTTATGAGTAGATATTTTGTTCCATTTACAGTTTACACAAAAAAACTATCAGAAAGAGGGGTTTTACCTTCTTATGATAAGGATAAAAACATCTTAAGTTCGTTAGATATTGAGCCTTTAATAGAAAAAGACTTTATAACAATAACACCGATGATGACTATCGAGGAATTAAAAGCTATTGTTGAGAAAAGTAAGAGAAGTATTTATCCAGTTTTGGATGAAAAAGAAAGGCTGATTGGGATTTTAAGCTTTGATGCTGTAAAAGAGGTAATTTTTAAACCAGAAATCTGCGCTAAGAAAAAAGTATATGAACTAATGGATGTAAATTTTGCAGTTGCTGATATTGAAGATGGAATGAAAGAAGTTGCTGATAAATTTGAGATATTTAATACTTATAATTTGCCAGTAGTTGATAATGAAAATAAATACATTGGCTTTTTATCGAGGTCAACTATTTTTACTAGATATAGAAATGCATTAATAAAACAATCCAAGCAAATAGAAAACCTTTAAAATGAGACAAAAAAAAAGGGCATTGTTTTTACAAAGCCCTTTAATTTCTGTAATTTTTAGATTACTTAGTAGCTGGAGCAGCTTCAGTAGCTGGAGCAGCAGTAGTATCCATAGCAGCAGCAGCAGCAGCAGCTAATGAATCTTCCATAGCTTTTTGTGCAGCAGCTTCAACTTGCATGATAGAATCTTGACGTAAAGAATCTATTCTAGCTTGTTCTTTAGCTTGTTCTTCAGCAGAAGGACCGCAAGCAACGATAGCAGTCATTAAGGCTGCAACGCTTAAAAATAATAATTTTTTCATTTTTGTTGTAAGTGTATGTGTTAAAAACGGATGCAAAAGTATTCAAATAAATGAATCTAAAAAGTGAATTTTAGTTTTTTTTAAGGTTTTTATTAACTTGATAACCAGATTTTTGAACAATTGTGGTTTTTTCTCAAAATTTACCTACCAATTTCACATTAATTAATCGTTGAGTCAAATAATTTGGAACGGCATAAAGTCTATTATTTACATCTTTAATCCATGTATAATTTAACGTATTTGATATTCCTAATAAATTGAACACTTCCAGTGAAACCCATAGATTATCGATATTGTTGAAGAAATTTTTCTTTTTATAGGTTCTTTCTTCTTTTAGAATTTGGTATGAAAATCCTACATCAGCTCTAAAATATGCAGGTAATCTTCTAGTGGCTTGATAACGTTGTTGGGTTGGTGGACCAAAAGGTAGACCAGTTCCATAATACATACCTAGATTAACTTTAAAATCGGGATTTTTTGGAAGATAATCCTGGAAAACTATACTAATTGTTACTTTTTGATCCGATAACCGTGGAATAAATCCAGGTTCAAACCTAATGCTATCTGTTGGCGTTGAATTGGAAGTAAACCCAGGAACAATTAGATTTCCATCACTATTAAAATATCGGTAGTAATAATCATTAGTTAGATTTTCTTTTGTTTCCATTATAGATAGGCTAAACCAAGATTCAATGCCTTTTACAAATTCACCATTTAATTTAAAATCTAGTCCCGTAGCATACCCATTTGAATTGTTGGTGGCAAAATATCTTAACCTTACGTTATCAATATCATATGGAATTAAGTTGTTTAATATTTTATAATAGGATTCAATAACCATTTTAAACGGTCTTTTCAACATAATAAAATTGTAATCTGCTCCACCTACAAAGTGAACCGATTGTTGCGCTTTTATATCTTTATTTATTTCACCTTTTAAGTCGCGAAGTTCGCGGTAAAATGGAGGCTGATAATAAAAACCTGAAGCTATTCTAAAAACCCAATCTTTTTTCCAATTTGGTTTCATAGAAAAAGTTACTCTTGGACTAGCTACAAATTGATTGTTAAAATCCCAATAATGAGCTCTTGCGCCAATTGTTAAATTGTACAATGCAGAATCACCAAACTCCCATGCATTCTGAATATAAGCTTGTCCACGATTTGTTTGTAAACCAACTTTAGTTTTAAGTACATTTTGAAGATTTATTTCTAATGGATTTCCAAATGGAACTGCATAACCACTCGAATCTAGCATTTTCCATTCACTGAGCTTGTCATCGATTATTTCCGTTTGAAACTTTAGGCCCCATTGCAAAAAAGTGTTTGTATTTGGGGCATAATAACCTTTATGCTCTAAGTTTATTACACTTGCATTTAATTCATTTCTTGCATGGTTTATGTAAGTGCCAATTCCTCTGTTAAAACTTACTCCTCCAAAATTCTCACTGCTTAAATCTTTTTCTAATTCATCCAATCTATATTGACCTTGTACATCAAATGCTTCATTTTCATTGGTTGTAAAATATGAGCCAATTAATTTCAAAGTAACTTTTGAATTTGGTCTATAAATTCCTACCAATGCATTCATAAAAGTGGTGTAATCCATCATTTCTTTACCATCAAAATAGACAGTAAATCGCAATGCTTCATTCACATGGCCAAATTCAGTTGTTCTGTTTTCAGGTATAACTAAATATTTATTTCTAGAGAAATTTCCTAAGTAGTTTATTTCCCAACGTTTATTAAAATTGTAGGTAATAAAAGTTTGAATGTCGCTGAAAGAAGGTCTGTAACTGCCTTTAGTATTTAATGAATTTAGAAGATAAGCATTTGATTTGTGGCGTAAACCAATTTGATAGCTTAATTTATCTTCGGCCATTCCAACTCCTTCAACATGCGCAGAACCGCCTAAAATACTACCTGAAAAATTTCCGCCAAAAGATTTTGGCTTTCTGTATTGAATATCTAAAACTGAAGACATTTTATCACCATATCTTGCTTCAAAACCACCTGCTGAAAACTGAATTGATTCAGTCATATCTGAATTGATAAAACTTAAACCTTCTTGTTCGCCTGAACGAATTAAAAAAGGACGATAAATTTCTATATCATTTACGTAAACTAAATTTTCATCATAATTTCCACCCCTCACTGAATACTGAGAACTTAATTCATTATTAGAAGTTACGCCAGCCATAGTTTTAATTAAAGCCTCAACGCCACCAACTGCACTGGGAAGTTCTTGCGTTTTTTTGGGATTAATTCTGCTCATCGCATTAAAGCGACTATATTCTGCTCCAATTTCTATCGCATTAAATTCATTTATTTTTCTTTTAAGTTTTACATTATATGTCAATTCCTTGTTTTCCTTTATATTCAAGAGAAAAGTTTGACTTATAAAATTTATATGTGAAAAGCTTAAAACCTGATTTGCTTTTGGTTTAATAGAAAATGAATAGTTACCGTTTTCATCAGAAATCGTAGCACCAAAACCGCCAATTATGCCAATTGTAACGTCTTGGACAGGTTTATTATTCTCATCCAAAACTTTTCCTTTTATTATTACTTCTTCAATTTTTTCTTGTGAAAAACCAAATAAATTAGCTAGAAGGAAAATGATAGATAATATTAAACGCATATTTATTTTTTTCTGAACATTCCAGCTCTCCAGGCTTGAATAAATTGTGCCCAAGCGATAGGGTTTGTTAAAGAAATGGTTGGAACTTGACCACTTTGATATAGCTTAGTTTGGTATTGATTCATTACAAATTTAGCATTCATGGATGCATCCATTGGTATATTATTGAAAGCCAAAATCATTTTTTCCTTATTCAAACTCCTCATCGCTCTTTCATAATCATCATCAGGAAATTTCATATTTAAAAATGCTTCTCGAAATTGTTCTCTTGTTGGCCATGAGTAAACGGTTGCTTCTGGCAAATTGATTGTGTCAGCCAATAGCGCTTGAATAACTGAATAACGCTGTTCACTTAAAGTATCTGGTATAATAAAGGTTGCTTGCTTAAAACCTACACATGAAAATACTATGGTATCATTTTCTTGCGCTACAAAAGAAAAAAAGCCATAAAAATCTGATATCGTTCCTCGGCCAGGTTTATTTTTAATTAAAATGGTTGAAAATGGAATTGGATTTAAACTATCGCCTTCAATTATCATTCCTGAAAATTGAATTGGTCTTCTGCTATCTTGAGCTAATAAATTAGTGCCAATAGCAATTAAAAAGAATATTAATAATAAATTTTTCAAATGTTTGAGTTTGATTAACCGCAAAGCTATTTAAATAAATAAAAAAGCAGGTTCAAAACGCAAAATACTTAATAAAATTATTTAATTTTTATCGCATAATGTGCACAAAACCTTTGACAGGCTTTTGAGCTTCTCCACAAACCTCAAATTCAGCAACATAATAATAAACTCCATCAGGCAAAGTAGCACCATTGGCAGTGCCATCCCACAAAACTTTTAAACCTCTTTGCCATTCATCTAATAAAAACCCATATCGATTATAAAGTTTAAAGTTTTCTATAGTTACGTTATGAGTATCAGGAAGTTTAAAAACATCGTTAATACCGTCATTATTAGGGGTAAACACATTTGGAAAAGGTTGTTCGCAATCCACTACATCAATTTCAACAGGTAAAATAGAACTTTTGCATGTTTTACCTTGTAAATAAACCCCATAACTGCTATTATTTGAATTTACACTTGTCGATAATGAACTATTTGCAATTGTATTCCCATTTGGCAGAACCCAAACTGTTTGAAGTGAATCCATACTATAATTCAATTGAAGCGTTTCTGTTTGGCATATTTCATTGCAGCTCAAGGCAAAAAGTGGATCCGGTATTACTTCAGCAATACTGGCAGTATCAAAATTAGGAGGGCTTGAACAATAAATGTCAGAAATATTTATTGAGAAAACAGCCAAAATACTATCTGTAAAAACATAATAAGCTTCATTTCCTTGAGGAACTGTTCCTTGCGGCCCTCCCCATTGATAAATAGCGTCAGGATAAAAGTCAGTAAATAATTCTACTGTATCACCAATACAAAAAATGTTAGCATTTAAATCAATGTTTGGTGTTAATGAAGTTTCGCGAATGGTTACATCAACTGGAATTTTTTGACTTTCACATTTATTTGTATCCTGATTGGATACATAATAAGTTTGAGTTCCAATAATAGGAGGTGTGATAATAGAATTACCTGTAGCATAAACGGAATCAGTATTAGGTTGTAAATACCAAAAAATATCTCCGTTACCAAAAGCTGTTACAGTGGTTGTGTTTCCTAAACAAGCAAATGTGTCTGGAACTGATGGGCTTGGTGAAATTGGGCCTGCTGTAATCACTAATGTATCTGATCTGCCAGAACAGCCTTGAGGGTCAACCATATTTACCCAGTAAGATCCTGGTTGAAATATAGTTATTTCTTGGGTAGTAGCACCTTGACTCCATTGGTAGTTTGATCCTGCACTCGCGGAAATAACAACAGAATCGTCTAAACAAAGCACAGTAGGGCCAACAAAGCTAAAATCTATAATAGGAAAAACTTCATTCACTGTTACATCTGCAATGGTTGTGATGCCACAAACGGTTATTGAACAAGAGTATGTTCCGGGAGTGTTAACTATTTGACTTAATGCATTTCCTGAAAGAGGAGGTAGCCAATTTATACCAGTTGTATCCGAAGCAAAAACTAACAGTGTCGCGCTTGTTCCTACACAGAAGTTTACCCCAGGAAATGCTTGAATATCGGGAGTTGTATATTGCTTTACTTCAATAGTGTTAGAAACCAAATTGCATCCAGAAGGGTCTACCAAAACAGCGTAGTAAAATCCAGGGGTATTCACAAAAATTGAGCTCACAGTATCGGTTAACAATCCTGTTGGTCCAAACCAATCAAAATCTCCGGATGGATTATTTGCAATAATTTGAACACTATCTCCTGGACATATTAAACCATTTGAAGGCTGATTAGTTATGCTTGGAGGGCTAAACCCTTGCACATTTGCAGAACCAGTCGCAGTTGAGGTGCATCCATTAACAGTATCAGTAACTGTTACTACATATGAATAATTTCCAGCTGTGGTTATGTAAATACTATCTCCGGTTGAACTTCCAATATAATTGGATCCACTCCATGAGCCTTGTATATTGTAGTTTGCTACTAATAAGACAGTGTCACCGGGACATATTTTGGAAGGTCCAACTACTCCTGCTAGTGCAACAGGAGCAGGCAAAACATTGACATTAACAGGAATTGAAACTACTACAGTATCAGTATCACAAAAATTAGTTCTTATAAGCATTGCAGTTACAATGAAGCTTGATGAGTCAGTTACTATTACAGTTCCTGTGGTTCCGGTTCCTGATGCTATTGCTGGCGGTGTGGCAGACCAAATTATTGTAGCACTTGATGCTCCAGGTATTGGTGTTCCGCCTGTTCCTGTTGGGTTTGAAATACTATCATACAGCAAAATTTGAATCGTTTCATTACTACAAACACTTACCGTATCATTTATTGGTGTAGGACTTATAATCCTTAATTTAGGGATAATTGTATCAAAATCAGGATTAATGTTTACAGTAACTGAATTTGAATTTGTGCATCCGAAGGAATTGGTTACTGTAACTGCATAGTTTCCTTGTGTGAAGGCTAAAATAGTGTCATTATTAAAACCACCTGGTATACCAGGTCCTGTCCAACTTGGATTTAATCCAGCCAATGAACCAACCGATATAATTGCTGTATCGCCTGCGCACAAGTCTATAGGCACGGTAATAGAAGCGTTTGAATTAACTACAACATTGTCGGTTATGGTAGGTTTTGCAGGTCGCGGGTGCACTCTAGCCCTTATTGTATCAGAGCTAGTGAAACAACCATCAACAGATGTTATTTTTACCCAATATGTTCCAGAAGTTGAAATATTATTTGTTCTAGTATTAACAGTATTATTCCATAAATAATTAAATATTGGTCCGGCAGAAATGTTGTTGCCATTTGTGGTTGGTCCATTTGCTGAGGTATTTGTTGATGCTGATAAAAGTATTGGAGGGCACCCAATAACACTATCTGGTAAGTAACAAATATTATCAGGAAGAGCAGTATTTATGCAAACATCAACTGTTGGTCGAACACATCCTGCACTGCCATCTCTTTTATAAAAATCATAAGGTTCTCTAGTATCATCAATTAAATTGGTAATAAAATAATCTGAATTGCCAGTGTTGTTGAAGGCTCTAAAAAGCAAATAGTTTTGATCATTGCAATATGTTGATGTATTCGATATGTTATTTATTCCTACTGAGCTTGGTGTAATTGCTCCTGATTTTGAAGGTACTATTAAGCGTCCCAAATTACTTCCTGCAATTACTGGTAAATTATTACTTATGGCAATACCTCCAACCACGTCATTATCATGTCCACCAAAATTTCTCATCCATTGTCTTGTGCCAGCGCTATTATATTTTGCCACAAAAACATCTCTGTATCCAACACTATTAAATGTGCCCTGACCATATTCATCAGCAAATTCGTTCAATTTGCATTTGAAATATCCGGTTATAAATAAATTTCCTGAACCATCATTTGTTAAACTTCGAGAACTTAATTCAGATTCACTGCCTTCAACTTCACCCCAAATAAAAGTGCCAGTTGGACTAAATTTTAGTAAAAAGATTCTATTGCTGTAAGTGTTCGTGAGCGTTTGTCCAATAGCATTGCCATCAAATATTAATAAGTTACCTAAAAAGTCACCTGTAATGATAACATTGTTGGTATTGTCGCAAGTAATCCCATAAGCAATAGCCTGATTACCGCCCATTCTTTTAAACCATTGTTCAACTCCAGAAGCACTATATTTTACAAGGAAAGTTGCATTTTGAAGAGTATTTGGATGCATAACATCAAAGGTAACAGTATCAGAGAATTGTCCGGTTATATATATGTCTCCAGAACCATCAACCGCAACATCAATTCCTCTGTCATTTTCATTTGCAGAGCCTTTTTTTAACCATTGTTCAACTCCTGAAGAATTGTATTTAACTATAAAAATGTCATTACTAGGAATGCCTGATGTTGGGTTGTTTTGACTAGTTATGCTTAATGCTCCAAAATTAGCAGTGCCAGAAAATTGGCCAGTTACTATCACATTTCCACTGCCATCAATTGTAATTCCATTACCTTGATCTCCTGAAGATCCTCCGCCAGTTTTTACCCAAATTATTTGACCATTTGAGTCATATTTTGCAACAAAAACATCTTGAGATGTGCTGTTTGAGGTTATTGATATTGTTCCAAAATTAGCAGTTCCGCTATAAAAGCCAGTTACATAAACATTACCAGAATTATCAGCTTTTATTGAAACACCTCTGTCAGAACCTGAACCTCCAGCACTTACTGCCCATTGTATAGTGCCAGATGCATTGGTTTTAACAATAAAAATATCACTCTGACCACTTGATGTTAGACTGTTTGCTCCAAATGATGCTGTAAGTGAATAATATCCAGTCATATAAATGTTTCCGCTACCGTCAGTTGCAACATCAGTTGCTTCATCGAAACCTGTACTTCCGCCAGTAAATGCGAATTGCTGAGCTGATATTTGCATAAAATCAATTAAAAGCAAAAGCAATAAATAGTATTTTAAAATTCTCATTTTTAAAAATTACATTGTGAATATAATTTTATTCTTGCTGTTTTATTGAACAAAATTGTTATTGCGTAAAATTATTTTTGCTTTTTGTCATCAAAAACTCAATTTAATATTGTTTTTTCAAACAATTTTGTGTTTCCACATCTATCGCTAACCACAAGCTTTAATTTATTTTTTCCTGATTTTAGATTTTCGTCAAATAGGTAAGTAAAAGTTCTGCTTTTAGCATCATGCTCTAAAAGTACCCACTTTTCATTGAGGTATAATTTATAAGTTTCGATTCCTGCAAGGTTGTCAGTTATTTTAAAAATTAATTTTCCTTTTCCTTTCACTGAATTGGTTTTTGTGATATTCAAAGGAGTAATAACGGGTGAAATGGTATCAACAGCAATGGCAAAACTTCCGAAAGTTTTTGGTTTTACTTTTATCATTCCTTCTGAATAAATGCCACCCATACTTTCAATGATTTTTGACCCTGACACTCTTGCTACAATAACTTTCTTATGCAATTCATTGGGTATTTCAGAATTTTTAATTTCTAGTTCATAATTGGTATGAATAGGGATAGAAGGATCGTGAATTTCGAAGATATCGGAGTAATAATTTCCTGGATTATTTTTTCTCTGATATTTGAAATTAAAATTTTGATAAAAACAATTTTGTGGGAAAACAATTTTTAAACCATCATCCATCCATTCATTTACCTGATTTGCTTTAAATTCTGATTGGTATGACTCTTTTAGCTTAAATAATTTTTTATTGCTGCCTTCACCTTTTGCCTCAATAATCAATTCTGATTTATTTTTATCAACATCATAGTTAGATAGGGTGATTTTATACATCTTTTCAGGCTCAAAAAAATAAATCCCATTTTTATTATTTTTTTGATAAATTTTCAATTGATTGCCTTCGTCTACAAAGCATTTGGTAATTTTACCTAATCCTTTAAAACTTCTATAATAATCGATGTGACTATTCATATATCTTGTATCAAGAAATGAAAACTCATCAATTTCGAAAGAAAAACAAAGTTGGGTATCAATTTTTAATTCTGCGCCATAAACTCCCAATGTATTCATGCTTTCATTTGCATAATCTACAGATTTAAATCCAAATCCAATATTGCCTTGAAGTTTTAAACCAGCAGGAGATTTAATTTTGTAATAGTTGCCTAACTTTATAACTGGAAATGAAATTGGAAAGTTTTTGCCATTTACAAAGCTTGAGTCATCCATAGGATAAACAAAAAAAGTTTGAATTACTGGAGCTTTGTTATCAGGAATTCCTAAACCAAAAAAAGCTGGATTAATGGGATATTCAGTTATTGCATCTCTAATTTCAAAATGTAAATGAGGACCGGCAGATCCTCCTGAGTTTCCAGATAAGGCAATTATTTCTCCTTTTTTAACCGTAAGTTTATTAGGCTCTGGAAATAACTCCATTTCAAACGACTCTGCTCTATTTTGAGCTTCTCTCATATATTTGGCTATTTCGCCAATATATTGCTGAAGATGTGCATAAACACTAACATAACCATTGGGGTGAGTAATGTAAATTACTTTGCCATAGCCAGTTGCAGAAGTTTTTATTCGTGACACATATCCATCTGCTACGGCATAAATTTTTTTACCTTCTTCACCATTTGTTCTTATGTCCAAACCAGAATGAAAATGATTATTCCTAAGTTCGCCAAAATTCCCTGCAAGTGTGTATTTATAATCAACAGGAGAACGAAAAAAGTTTTTGGGATAATCTTTTTTTTGACTCAATACATTTAAATGAGAAAACAGAAATAAAATAAAGAAAAAGCGCATATAAGCTAATTGTAAGATTCTCTAATTGAGATTTTTTATACTGTAAAATTAGCTTAATACAAATTCTTAAAAGATTGTTTACTAAAAAGTAATTCAAATCGCATTGTTAATTGAAAGCGATTAATTTTGCAAAAATTTTTTTATGGAAAACCAGCAATTGCTTTTAGCCCAAATTCAAAAAAAAATTAGCTCATTACTAGCTGATAGAGAGGTGCTTTTGACAAAAATAGGTGAGTTGGAAAATCAGAATAAAAGCTTGCTTGAAGAGCTTGAAGCGGAAAAAAACAATTTGGCTGATATAAAAGAAAAGAATAAAATGCTTAAAATTGTGGAATCGTTACCGGAAGGAGAAGATAAGAAAACGGATATTAAGTTGAAAATTAACGAGTTGATATTAGAAATTGATAGAAGTATTGCTTCACTAAATAAATAGAGATACGTGTCAAATTTGCAGATTAAAGTAATTATTGCAGGAAGAACCTACCCGCTCTCTGTTTCATCAGATGAAGAAGTGGTGATTCGAAAAGCAGTAAAAAATATTGAGGAGAACCTCAAAAAACTTGAAGAAACATATTCTATTAAAGATCGACAAGATCTTTTAGCAATGTACTCTCTGCAAATGGCCATGCAAATTATTATTGGTGAAAATCCAAAACAGGAAGAAAAGTCCGATAATAATACTCGTCAATTAGAAGAACTCAAAGATTTATTAGATGAGGCATTGAGCCCTTCAAAAAAACGTTAAATTCCGTAGTTATTTCCCTTTCTGAACATTAATATAAATTCAGAATTATGGACATTTGGGTGTTAGTTATTTCAGTATTCACGGCCTTGGTTGCCGGATTAGGTTTTGGTTATATCATTATTAAAAAAATAACCGAAAAAAAATCTTCTCAAATTTTAAAAGATGCAGAAGCAGAGGCAGAAGTTATCAAAAAAGATAAAATACTTCAAGCCAAAGAAAAATTTTTACAGTTAAAATCGGATCATGAAAAACACATTAATGAGAAAAATTTTGCTGTACAAAATCAAGAAAACAGACTTAAACAAAAGGAAACTTCACTGAATCAAAAACTGGAAGAACTAAAAAGGAAAGAAGCAGAACTTTTAAAGGCTAAAACTACTTACGATTCTAAGTATGAGGCTTTGCAAAAGCGTCAAGAAGAAATGGATGAAATGCATCACAAGCAGCTTAAGCAATTAGAAGTTATTTCAGGTTTATCAGCCGATGATGCAAAACAACAATTAATTGAATCATTAAAAGCGGAAGCCAAATCGGAATCCATGGCTTATATTAGAGAGATAGTTGAAGAGTCAAAACTTACTGCCAACAAAGAAGCCAAAAAAATTGTTATTCAAACTATTCAAAGAGTTGCTACCGAGCATGCAATTGAAAATTCAGTTACAGTATTTAACATTGAAAATGACGAGATTAAAGGCAGAATTATTGGCCGCGAAGGAAGAAATATTCGTGCTTTGGAAGCCTTAACAGGTGTAGAAATTATTGTAGATGATACTCCTGAGGCAATTATATTATCATGTTTCGATCCGGTAAGACGCGAAATAGCCCGTCTTTCGTTACATCAATTAGTTACAGATGGCAGAATTCACCCAGCTAGAATTGAAGAGGTGGTGAACAAAACCAAAAAAATGATTGAAGAAGAAATAATTGAAACAGGAAAAAGAACAGCCATAGACTTAGGTATTCACGGTTTACATCCTGAGCTAATTAGAATGGTTGGAAGAATGAAGTACCGTTCTTCTTATGGTCAAAATTTATTGCAACACTCACGCGAAGTTGCCAATTTATGCTCAATAATGGCTACAGAACTAGGCTTAAATGCTAAAATGGCAAAACGAGCTGGATTATTGCATGATATTGGAAAAGTTTCAGATGAAGAACCAGAACTTCCGCATGCTATTTTGGGTATGAAAATGGCAGAAAAATTCAAAGAAAGAGCAGAAGTTATAAATGCAATTGGTGCTCACCACGATGAAATTGAAATGACTTCTTTAATTTCTCCAATTGTTCAGGTTTGTGATGCTATTTCGGGCGCTAGACCAGGAGCTAGGAGAGAAATTGCAGAACAATATATCAAACGTCTCAATGATTTAGAACAATTAGCCATGAGTTATCCTGGAGTTTCTAAAACGTTTGCCATTCAAGCTGGCCGTGAATTGCGGGTAATGGTTGAAAGTGATAGAGTTACAGATAAAGAAGCGGAAAATTTATCTATCGATATTTCTCAAAAAATTCAAACTGAAATGACTTATCCAGGCCAAATTAAAGTTACAGTTATAAGAGAAACTAGAGCAGTTAATTACGCAAAATAATTTTAATAAAAAATAAAGCAAAATGAAAGATCAATTACAAACAATTCTACTTGGAGTAATAGCACTTACTCAATTTTACACAGTTTATTCTATTAGTGATTTAAAATCTAGTAGTGATTCGCACGATAGCCACAATCATGCGGAGGTGGCTCAACCAGCAGCGCCTTCAAGCACGCCTGCTACAATTAATCCAATAAATCCTACTGACCCTAGTCAAGCTCAACCAGCTCAGCCAGCTGCTCCACAAATGCCAGCTACAAAAATTGAATTTGCTCAAATGGAGAAAGATTTTGGAACAGTTAAACAAAATACTGAAAACAAGCATGTGTTTAAGTTTAAAAATACAGGAACTGAGCCTTTATTAATAACAAATGCGCAAGGTTCATGCGGTTGCACTGTACCAGAATATCCTAAAGAGCCAATTGCTCCAGGCGCTACAGGTGAAATAAAAGTGGTTTATAGCCCAGGAACGCAATCGGGTACTCAAACTAAAAATGTAACTATTACAGCCAATACTGAACCATCAACTACAATGCTTACTATAAAAGCCAACGTAGTAACACCTTAATATTTAAATAAAAATATTTTACAGGCCATCCATAAAAGGGTGGCCTTTTTTATTCAGAATTAAATAAATTAAACCATTGCCTGTATCTTTTCTACTGTAATTGGTTTCGAAAGAAAATCTTTAACGTTTGGCAATGTTTTAATTTTTTGTTCTAAAAGCTCATCAATAGATGAAGTTACAATTACTATGGGGATATTTCGTTCAATAGTTTGGTTAAAATGGTGGATAAAATCTTCACCTGACATTTCAGGTAAATGCAAATCCAAAAATATTAAATCACATTCATTATTAGTATCAGCTATGTAACTTAATGCATTAATTGGATTAGTAAATGACTTTAGTTCACTTTCAAAATTGCATTTTGAAAGTGTTTTATTGAAAATGAAAATATTTATTTCATCATCATCAATGATTAATATTTTTTTAGTTTTCACGGCAATTAGCATAACGAGATTAAACTTCTAAGTTTAAAATTTCTGAAATTTTTTTAATAGCTGCTTCGGAAAGAGGTTTGGATATATAATCTCGCACTTCTTTATAGGTTTTGGATTTCTCAATATCTTCTTGATAAACCGATGATGATATCATAAAAAGATTGATTTTAGATTTGATGTTTGGATCAAGAGTTTGAAACTCGTCTAAAAAGTCCCAACCACTCATAACGGGCATATTTATATCCAATAAAATAACTTCAGGAGTTATATAGCCGGAATTAGTTTTAGATGATTTTAAATATTCTAATGCTGAACGTGCGTTGGTAAAACAAGTAACATTGTCAGTAATTCCTGATAAGCTTATTAGTCGAGAGCATATATAATTGTTTATACTATCGTCATCTACTATAACAATCGATTTTAATTTTTCCATACGTCAGGTTAAGACTTTGATAATTATCTGGATAAATATAAAAATTTGAAGGTTGTGTTAAGTTCAAAGATTACATAGATAAAATAAATATATGTAAGAATTTTTTAATTTTTTAAATTTCTTGAAAAATTAGTTTAATTTTTTTTGGGAATGACATTATCTTAAAGACTTAATTTTATCAAAATCTTAATTGATTTATTAAGTCAATTAATAAACCATTAGTTTTACCGCATGATTTTGGTTTTTAAAAATTGGTGGAATAATAAACCTTTACAATTGATAATTGGATTGGCATTGTTCTTTAGATTATTAGCGGCATTTTTTTCCCCAGGTTTTGGCATGTTTGATGATCATTTTTTGATTATAGAACCTGCGCAAAGTTGGGTTGATGGATTTGATTATAATTATTGGCTTCCTTCAGAAACAAACAAAGAGCCAAAAGGATTTAATTTTTTTTATACTGGGCTTCATTATTATTTCTTTCTTTTTTTAGAACTTTTTGGATTAAATAATCCTGAAATTAAAATGTTGTTTGTTAGAATAATTCATGCTTTATGGTCAACATTAGCAGTATTTTTTGCTTACAAAATTGCAGAAAAATGGAGCAATCAAGCTTCAGCAAAACTTACTGGATTATTAATGGCAATCTATTTTTTCTTCCCATGGATAAGTGTCAGAAATTTAGTAGAATCGGTATCCATTCCTTTTATTTTAGCAAGTTTCTATTTTTTAATATGTCATAAAATGAGTTCTAGAAATTTGATTTTAGCTGGAATTGCTATTGGATTTGCTGTTTCGGTTAGATATCAAGTTGCTTTAATTTTTGGAAGTTTAGGTTTGGCCTTATGGTTGCGTGATGGGTTTAAACAAGCTTTTTTGTTCGGAGTAGGTGCTATTTTAGTCATTTCTTTAACCCAAGGTTTGGTTGATTATGTTATTTGGGATGAGGCTTTTATACAACTTAAAGCCTATTTCATTTATAATAAAGCTAATGCTACCACTTATTTTGTTCAACCTTGGTATAATTATTTTTTGGTAATTTTTGGTTTTTTAATTCCTCCAATAAGTGTAGTTTTTTTGTATTTAACGTTCAAACATCACAAACGTTATTTCTTAATGTTTTGGCCATTTTTGGTGTTTTTCGCCTTTCATTCTTACTTTCCCAATAAACAAGAAAGATTTATCATTCCAATTTTACCATTAATAATAATAATAGGCAGTTCTGCATACTATGAATGGAGAGAAAAATTAAAATCTCCTTTTTTTATAAAATTTATGAATGGTTCTTGGCGATTTTTTTGGATATTAAATTCAATCGCGTTGGTAGCTTTGTGCTTATCCTATAATAAGAGAAATTTTGTTGAAAGCATGAATTTTTTGCGTTCAAAAGGCCAAATTAATTGCTTTTTGGTGGATAATGCTAATTATGATGAAGCTAATTTAATGCCTACTTTTTACTTAGGTTTAGGTAAAAAACCGCATGTTTATGAGGTTACTAAACAAAGGCCAGCTTATCAATTAAAAGAGCATTTTAAGAATAATCAAAATGCTGAAAAGCCCAAATTTGCTATTTTTTTATTGCATGACAATTTAAATCAAAGATTAGATTCTCTTAGAACAGTTTTCCCAAATTTGGTTTATGAAACCACCATTACTCCTGGTTTAGTAGATGCTTTGGTTTATAAAATTAATCCTGTGAATGAAAATCAGACATGCATTATTTATAGAATAGATTAAAATTATTGCACTAATTCCATTTCATCAATTAAATGTTTTGCTCCAGCATATTTATCAATAATAAATAGCGCGTAGCGAACATCTAAAGTTACGTTTCTGCAAATATTTTTATCATAGTTTAAGTCGCTCATTGTGCCTTCCCAAACCCTATCGAAGTTTAAGCCAATTAGGTTTCCTTCTGCATCTAAAACTGGACTTCCAGAATTGCCACCTGTTGTGTGGTTGGATGCAACAAAACACACAAACATAGTGTCGTTTCTGCCATAACGTCCATAATCTTTTTTATAGTAAAGATCTTTTAGTTTTTTAGGAACAACAAACTCATAATTGGTTGAATCTTCTTTCTGCATTACACCTTCCAATGTGGTGAAGTGTTTAAAAATTGTTCCATCATTTGGCTCATAACCATTTACTTGTCCATAGGCTACACGCAGGGTAGAGTTTGCATCTGGATAATATTTTTTATCAGTTATAAGTTCTTTTTGCGCTTTCATATAAAGTGCATTTAATGACTCTATTTTGGTAAAAATTTCATTTAATGGTTTTTCGGCCTTTAATTTATAATTTTCCATAAAGGCTTTATAAAGTTGAAAGATTGGATCTTTTTTAATTTGTTTAATCGACTTAATATTTAGCTTATCAAGTATGGTTTTATTTTTTTCTTTGCTGACTAAAAAGCTACTGGAATAAAGCTTTTCCACCATTTTGTCGAGATCATTTTTCGAGGCTTTTATTAAGTTTAAAAATAATTGGGGTTGGTCTTTAGTAGGTACATTTTCGTGAAATAATTTTAATAAAGATTTAGCAACTTCTTTATCTGTTTCAAAATCGAAATCTTTATATCCAGCATCGTTGCTTTTTTTGAGTTTTTCGAGTTCTTTATTAAATTCTTCTTGGTTTTGCTTTTCTGACCATTCTATTAGTTTGTTATATTTTCCAGCAGACCTAATTAATTCAACTCCCATTGCAGCTTCTTGTGTATAATCGAAAATAGCTTGAACATTTTTTAGGTCAGCATAAAGTTTATCATATTCTTGGAATATGTTCTTGTAAACTGCATATTTTTCATTATTGTTCACCTTTCGCATGAATTCTGCCTCTAATTGACGCTTTTTATCAATTATTTTATTTTCTTTAAGTCCTTTATTTTCCCCAATCCACTTTTTCCAGGCATTGGCAATTGATGCATATTTAGCTGAATATTGAATTCTAACCATATCGCTTTGTAGCATGTGTCTCTCTATAATTTCTAGTCTCACATCTCGCACTTTTATTCGTGCTGGATTGGTGTAATTTAATGTATAATCAATTGCGTGAGAAGGTAAATATTCTTGTGTTCTTCCTGGAAAACCGTAAACCATTGTAAAATCACCTTTACTAACGCCTTTTAAGGAAATTTTTAAAGATCTTCTCGGAATAAAAGGTAAATTGTCTTTATTTATTTCAGCAGGTTTGTTATCCTTTCCGGCATAAATTCTAAAAACTGCAAAATCTCCTGTGTGGCGAGGCCACATCCAATTGTCGGTATCAGAACCAAATTTGCCGATAGCTGTTGGTGGAGCGCCAACTAAACGCACATCTTTAAATGTTTCGGTTACGAATAAAAAATGTTCGTTTCCATAATAAAATGGACGTACAAAACCTTCATAGTGTGTGTCTTTAGTTTCTAGCGCAACCAGGCGTTTAACATTTGAGGAATAAACTGAATCTTTTTGAGCCTCATTCATTCCATCTTTCATTCCTATATAAACCTCATTAGTTACATCTTTTATAGAAATTATAAAAGTTGCAGTTAAACCAGGATTGGTTAATTCTTCAGAATGATTCATTGCCCAAAAGCCATTCTTTAAATAATCTTTTTCAAGGGAAGAGTGCTTTTGAATTTGGCCATAACCACAATGATGATTTGTAAACAATAAACCTTCTTTTGATACCATTTCGGCAGTACATCCGCCTCCAAAATGAACAATTGCATCTTTTAAACTTCCTGCATTGATAGAATAAATATCTTCAGCTGTTATTTTCATTCCCAAACTTTTCATTTCTGCTTCATTCAAACTTTTGAGCAGCTGAGGAAGCCACATTCCCTCCACTGCAATTACTTTGGAAATAGTAATGAGTAAAAAAATGGTCACTGATAGGAATTTAATATTCATTTTTTATTGTTTTGGGTTCGAAAAATAACTAATATTTAATATTTTGGGCTATTCAAAAATGTTTATTTTCATTATTTCCATCAATCTTCATATCCTTCTTCACGCCATATAAACCTCTTCATGGCCAAATCATAGTAAGCCATTTTGCCATTTTTCATCAATCGCAAAATGCTGCTTTCGCTAAGGTTTTCAATAGAAGAAAACTCAATGGGTAAAATAGTGTCTCCTTTAATATTTAATAATCCCATTAAGTTGCTGTTTATTACCTTAAATAAACTATCGCTAAACAATTCAATTTCAGTATATTCTACTGGTATAATTAGTTTTCCTTTTAAATTTAATAGTCCAATTTTTTCTTTGATTTTTACTTTGGCAAATCCTTTCTCAAAATTCCACACGTAATCATATTTATTTGGGATTACAATTTTGTTCTGAAGATTAATGAAGCCCCATTTTTTTGCTTTTTTAAAAGCTGCCATTCCATTTGAAAAAGATTGCAAGTTTTCATAAGTCAATGGAATGACAACTTTACCTTTTTTATCAATAAATCCTTTTTTATTGTTTTTATCTACAATTGCTTTGCCTTCTTTAAAACCCCCTTCAACTTTTATGCTAGTAGAATAATTGTAAATTAAGGGAATTACAATTTTGCCATTAGTGTCAACAAAACCAAATTTTTTGTTTTTTTCAACCAAAGCCAAACCTTCTGAAAAGGGCTCGAATGTTTCAAATTCGATAGCAATTATAGTATCACCTTTTTTATTAACAGCTCCAAAAAGTTCTTCTGCCTGAACTCTGGCTAGTCCTTTATCGAAGTTATCAGCCCATTCATAATTTGGTTTTATAACCTCGTTTCCAAGGGTGTCAATAAATCCGTATTTGTTATCGAGCATTATTTTGGCTAAACCCTCAGTAAAACTTGAAGCATCTTCATAAATACATTTTATAAGCTCTACACCTTCTGTATTCAAATAACCATATTTGCCATTTTTCGACACTAATATTCTATTAAATGAAGTTTCAAAAATATCGTCATAAGCAATTTCAGTAATATTTTGACCTCTTCTATTAATCAGCCCATACATTTCATCTTTTTTGATAAGTGCTAATTGTCCGTTAAATTTTTCAGTTTCTTCAAATTTAAAATTGATCACAATTCTTCCTGATTTGTTTAAATATCCTGATTTATTATTTAGCTGCGCTTCGGCTAAACCACTTGAAAAATCTCCAACCCAATCATAATCAAAAGGTATAACTGTTTTGCCAGTTGTATCAATAAATCCCCATTTATTTTTGTTTTTTGCTTTTAAAAATGTTGTTTTAGCTAAGGTTAAGTCTGATGTTAATAAATTAATATCAGGAAATTCAGGATAATTAAGTCTAAATTTTAAATAAGAATCTGGATCTCCATCATTTATAGATAAATCATAAATGATTTTCCAAGCCCTATTAACATTTTTGTTTTTGGGGTTTTCTTTAATAAATGAATAATAATCTTCAATTTCTCCATCAATAGTTGATAGTTCGTAAACCTTTTCTTCAGCTGAAGAAACATAAGGGCTTAGGGGATGATTTTTTATAAAAAGTTGATATGATTTTATGTCACCATCAATTGTACTTTCATTGTATTGGGCAAGCAAAAACAGGTCATTAGCAATTTCATATTCAGCCGAATTTGGGTAAGTGCTCATAAATTTTTTATAAGCTTCAGATGAATTTTGCTCTTTTGTTTCTTGAAACGCTAAGTTGTTTCTGAATTTTTCGGCTTCTTTTAATTGGACAGCGCTAGTGTAGTAGTTTAGAAAATGATTATAGGCTTCAATAGTGTTGATATTCCTACAATTGTCAAATGCATATCCGCAAATTTTAAGTCTGACAGAATCAATATTATTTTTGGTTATGCTTAGTGTTTTTAATTTTTCTTTTTCTTTTTCTTTTAAAGTTAAAAAGGCTGAATCAGATAAGTTTATTCTTTTAAAAGCTGAATCTAAGTTATGGAATGGATTTTTGTCGTTGTAATATATTAATGATAAGCCAAAATTGGCAGGAGCGGGATTTGATTTTAAGTTCTTTTCAAAAATTTCCTTTGCTTTAAAAAAATCATAGATTTTTAATCTTTCAAAGCCTTTTTCTACGGAGCTTGAATAAGTTAAATTTACAATTAAAAATAGAAATCCGAGAAGAGAGTATTTTTTTAACAATGTCCTTCTAATTTAAAAATATTGGCAAAGAAAGTAATTAGCAGATTTAATTTTAAAAATTCGATTTTTTTATGATTATGTTTCGTAAATTGTGTATTATTGTCATACAATTTTAATTAAAATCTTACAGTCCGTGCGTAAAATATATACATGGTTTGTTTTCAGTCTGTTACTTTTCAACTCGGTTTTTGCCGGTGAAATTGTTCTAGTTGGTAAGTATTTTGGAAAAAACATTTACGTTGAAAACAAGTTTGCAGGTTCAGGGGTCGGTTTTTGTATTTATGAAGTGAGAGTAAATGGTAATGTAACCACTGATGAATGGAACTCAAGTGCTTTTATGATTGAGTTGGATCAATTGAACATTGCTTATGGTTCAGATGTGAAAATTCAAATTTTCCACAAAGATGATTGTAAACCAAGAGTTTTAAATGCTGATGTTTTAAGTTCAACTCCTACTTTTCAAACTCTTGAGTTTAAGGTAACTGATAAAGGTTTATTAACGTTTGTTACAAAAGGAGAGAATGGTCCAATACCTTTCAAAATTGAGCATTTTAAATGGAACAAATGGGTTGAAGTTGGCGAAATAATTGGCAGAGGCACTCCAGAAAAAAATACTTACACAGCTAATGTGTTTTTGGTTTCAGGAGAAAATAAATTTAGAATTAAACAAATTTCAAACGGTAAAAAACTTTATTCTCCAGAAACAAAAGTATTAGCATTTATTCCAAAAGTTACCATGACTTTTGAAAAAGGTAAAGATAAAGTCACGTTTTCAGGACCAACACAGTATGAAGTTTTTGATTCTTATGGTCAGTTAAAATTGAAAGGAAATGGAACATCATTCGATTTTGGTAAATTACCAAAAGGAAGTTACTTTGTTAATTACGACAATACTTACGGAGAAGTTAAACGTTAAATAATTTTTGTATTTCAAAATAAAAGCCCGAATTTCTTCGGGCTTTTTTATTATAATCTTTTAACAGAGGATTTTTTTACTTAGATTTCATTTTTATCATATTTGTTTTATAAACAAATAATTGAATTTCAATGAATTTTATATCCTGGTTTACTTATGCTTTAATGGCTGCTTGGGCCTTATTTTCATTGTACTACATTTATAATATATGGAATATTAAAAAACGAAAAAAATTTGTTCCCTACATTTATAATTCTATACCTAGTGTCTTTACCACTTTAGGTATTTTAGGAACCTTTATTGGTATTTATGCTGGACTTCAAAATTTTGATGTTAACAACATTAGTGCTAGTATTCCGCAGCTTTTATTAGGTTTAAAATCAGCATTTCTTACCTCAATTATTGGAATAATTTTGTCATTAATTTTTGGAAAATTATCCCAAATAGTTTTAAATAATGTCGCGCAAAAAGAAAAGGAAAGTAAAAAACAAGATGATATCTCAATAAATTTCCTTGAAGATAGTTTGAATAAACATTATCATAATCAGATGCGAATAATAGAATTGTTAGAAGCACTGAATTCAAACTCAAAAAAATAGGCATGCATCAATCAAATGATCAAAATAATTGGATTTCTTTTTCCGATTTAATGACTGCGTTAATGGTCATTTTTATGTTTATGTCCATTTCTTACATGCTAGAAATCAATAATAAGCAAGAAAAACGTGATGCCATTTTTAAAAAGTTTAAGAGCACTAAAGATGACTTATATAAAGAAATAAATATTGAATTTGGTGATGATTTTCAAAAATGGCAAGTTGATTTTGATAGAGACTTATCCATAAAATTTACTAATCCTGAACTTTTGTTTCAATCAGGTGAAACAGCATTAAAACCTTACTTTAAAGAGATTTTACTATCTTTTTTTCCACGCTATTTTAAAATTGTGAATCAAGAAAAATATAAAAATGAAATTGCTGAAATTAGAATTGAAGGCCACACGGATACCGTTCCAGCTTTAAAATACGATAATGATGCTTATATTGGAAATATCATCTTGTCGCAATTAAGATCAGCTGAGGTTTTAAAATTGATAAGAGGCACGGAATATTTTAAAAACCTTCATCCAAACGATAAGCAATTGATACAATTTTGGTTAACGGCAAACGGTTTGTCGTATGGTAGGACTTTAGATGCCAATAAAAATTTAACAATTTATTCTAAAAATCCAATTGATAATAATTTGTCGAGACGAGTAGAAATAAAAATAATTACTGAGTCAGAAATAATTATTGAAAATGTGCTAAAAGAATTGTAATTTAATTTTAAACAATTGATTTATAGTTCTTTTCTCATTACAAAATCTTCCATCCAATAATTGTTTCCGATATCAATGTTTTCTTCTTTAATAATGGAAAATCCAATAGCTTCATAAAATTGAATGGCTTTATTAAATCGATTTACATTTAAAATTAATGCTTCATTTTTGTTTTCGGATGCAATTCTTTCAATTTCTGTCATTAGTTTTTTGCCTAAACCTTTGCCATGAAAATTTGGTAAAACATACAGTTTGTGAATTTTAGTTTCTGATTTATTGTCATAATTGGTTTCAAAAGCAGCAAAGCCGAAATAATTTTCATTTTCTTCTAGAAGCAGAAATTGATGTTGTTTCTCGCTCATTTGAAAATTTAGAGCTTTTAGACTATACATCATTTCAAGCATATAATTTATCTGGTCAGGATTTAAAATGTTTTGGAAAGCAATTGGCCAAATCTTTTGAGCCAATGTTTGAATGATGTGGCAGTGAGTTAAATTAGCTTTTATGATTTTCATACCATTAATTTTAATTAGCAATAGCCCATTATTTTATAAGTCACAAAACCAACAGTCTCATGAATTAGAGCATTCCAAGCAAAAATAGCTCCTGCTTCTGGTAGAAATAAATAATCAATATCCCATTTCCTAATTCCAGTTATTCGATCGGTTGAAAAGACCTGCGATTTAATTCCAGCCTTTAAAAAGCAAGCTTCTGAACGTCTCATGTGAATGGATGATGTAATCAGTAAAACTTCTTCATTTTCAGCCTTAAGCGTTTTAAGAATATCAGATGTAAATTTGGCATTTTCGTAAGTATTGCGCGATTCTCGTTCAATTATAATTGCAGAATCCGGGACATTGGCAGAAATAAGAAATCGTTTCATGAAATCGGCTTCTCGGTCATCTTTTTTTAAACTTCCTGAACCACCAGTTAAAATAAATTTTTCGAATTTTCCTTTTCTATAAAGCTCTAATGCCTGAATTAATCTATCGCCTCCTCTGAAAAATTGGGTTCGGTCTAATTTTTTATCATAAACAACCATTCCACTTAACACTACTGCATATTTATGTGTTCTTACATTTTCATCAGCAATGGCTTCTACTTCCCATAATCTTGAAAACTCAGAAAACAGAAATGGATTGGAAATGAGGTAAAGCAAAAAGACGGAAATTTTGAAGAGTTTAATTTTTCTAATTGTATTTTTTGAAAAAAGCGCCCAAATAAGTAGAATAAAAATCCAAGTAAGCGGAAATTGAAGAAATCCTAATATTTTCGAAAGCGCAAAAAAAACATTTTCCATTCTACAATTTATGGCGGTTAAAAAACAAAAAGCTAAGAAAAAAAGTAAATTTCAAATTGTGGTTAAAGGAATAAAAATATTTTTCATTTTCATTTTATTGAGTCTTATTTTATTGTTTGCCTTCAACTTTGAAATGGCTCTTTATGGTTTACAACAATTAAAAGGACAAGTTTCGGTAATTTGGGGAGCTGAGCCAATGGAGGAAGTTTTAAAATCGGATATTATAACCGAAGAAGAGAAAAAAAAGCTTGTTTGGATTAATGACATCCGACAATTTGCATTTGAAGAATTAGGTATCAATTTTTCGGAGAATTACACCACTTTTTATAACCAAAAAGATAAGCCAGTTCTTTGGGCTGTTTCGGCTTGCGAAGCTTATCAATTCAAAAATTATGAATGGACTTTTCCTGTTTTAGGTAGTTTTAGCTACAAAGGTTTTTTTGATAAAACCAAGGCAGAAAAAGAAGTTCAAAAACTCGATAGCCTTAATTATGATACTGATTTGGGAGAAGTTGCTGGATGGTCGACTTTGGGTTTTTTTAAAGATCCAGTGCTTTCATCCATGCTTCGCAGATCGGAAGGAAGTTTGGCCAATTTGATAATTCATGAATTAACACATGGAACCTTATACATTAAAAACAATGTGAATTTTAATGAAAACTTGGCCAACTTTATTGGTGATAAAGGCGCGGAACTATATCTCACTAAAAAATATGGTGAAAATTCGGAGCAATTATTAAAGTACAAAAGCCGCATAAAAGACGAAGAAATTTATACCAAACATGTTTTGAAGAAAAAGGAAGAGTTGGCTATTTTATATGGAAGTTTTCCGAAATCTTATACGAAAGCACAAAAAGACAGCGCTAAATTCCAGCAAATTAGTCAGTTTGTTTATGGTATATCACAATTAAATTTGCAAGATAAGGAAGGATACTTTTTAAGATCTAAAAGAGCTTTGACCGAAAAAAATGCTTTTTTTATGGATTATGTGCGCTATTCAGGAAATCAATTGGAGTTTGAAAAAGATTTAAATGAAAATTTTAATGGAAGTTTAAAAGCTTATTTGGTTCATTTAAAGGCTAAATATCCAAAAGAAGGTTTGCAATTAAATTTTTAAACATGAAAGAAAAGCTAAAAAAGATTACCCGATTTTTATTCAAACTGATGCTTTGGTTTTTGGGTTTGAGTATTTTTTCAGTTATAGTTTTCAGATTTATCCCAGTTCCTATAACACCATTAATGCTAATTAGATGCTCAGAGCAGTTAATTGATGGAAAAGATTTGAAACTAAAAAAAGATTGGGTTTCGATTGAAAAAATTGCCCCAACATTGCCGCTTGCAGTTTTTTGTTCTGAAGATCAAAACTTTTTAAATCATAACGGTATTGATTTTGAATCGATTGAAAAAGCACTGAAAGACAATAAAAAAAGAAAAATTAAAAGAGGTGCAAGCACTATTAGTCAGCAAACGGCTAAAAATCTTTTTTTATGGCCATCGAGAAGTTATTTAAGAAAAGGTTTAGAAGTTTATTTTACTGTTTTGATTGAATTTTTCTGGAGCAAAGAACGCATTATGGAGGTTTATTTGAATATCATTGAAATGGGAAATGGAGTTTATGGGGCAGAAGCTGCTGCACAAGAATTTTTCAAAAAACCAGCTTCGAAGCTAAACAAATCTGAATCGGCTTTAATTGCAGCAGTTTTGCCAAATCCTAGAAAATTTAATGCTGGAAAACCAAGTGCTTACACTAAAAAGCGACAAGCTTGGGTAATGCGCCAAATGGATTTGTGGGGTGGAAAGTTGGAATTGAATTAAAAAATGACTTTTATAACAAAAATCAACCCAATTACTGAGCCTAAAAAAATAGATAAACCAATTTTTAATTTTTCGGTTTTTAGCGATTTAAGTAGAAAATAAACCAAGGCTTGAAAACTTAAAATTGGAACAAAATAAATGAGAAAAGCTATCCAATTTCCAAATTGTAACATCCATTTAAAATTGTAATAACCTTCATCAATAAAAAATAAAAATGAAACCAGCAGAAAGGTAGAGGTAATAAATAACTGAATGCTGTTTTTGCTGTAGGTTTTGAGGTTCAAATTAGAGTTCATATCTTTTTTTTAAATTTAACTATCAATAAAATTATAATTACGAGAAAAGAAATAATTAATAAAACTACTAAATGTTTATATTCATTTGGAGTTTCATTGTTGTTTTGTGTATAATAAATTTGACTATCAATTATTCTATAATTTGAACCTAATCTTTCAATATGCTTCTTGGAATTATTCAATAAATCAGTGCTCGTACAAGAAGATGTTTGAAAAGTAAAATAATTTTTCAGGTGGTTATTTTCTTCACAACCAATTGAATAAGCAAATACCAAATAAATAGAATCCTGAAGGAACTGTATTCCAGATGCAGAAATACTATTAAAAACTGAAATTTTCAGGTCCTTAAAAATTGCATTATCGAGTCCTCTATAGAGTTTTAAGATGTCAAAATTGGTATACTTTCTATTATAACCGGAATAATAAAAAGCTTCATCAAAGTTTCTATTAACCTTTCCTATAAAAATTAAATCTGCTTCAGATGAATCTTTTTCAAATGATTTAGAGCAAAAATCTGCATTCGCAGAAAATTGACAGAAGAGTAAAAAAAAAGTAATAAAATTTTTAAGCATTTATTAGTTATTTTTCCAAGACTTCCATAACGAAACGAAAGCCAACATTATTTTTTGAAATAGACATTAGATTTTAAAATTGCAGATTGCATATTTTGAAATAGACATTAGATTGGAGACAATAGATTTTAGATTTCTAAAATCAGATAATTTCTGTTCTTTCCAAAATGTTTATTTAATCGAAAATCAAAATCTCATTATTCAAATCCATTGTCTCAATACTGCTTTTACCCTCATCCCAGCGGGATGATATGTTTATAGAAAAATAAGTTCCATTTATTTTTCACGACCCCAGAGTGGGTCGAAGAATGACGGTTTAGCATTGATTGGGGTTTCGGCTTCGCTCAACCTCCATTTTTAAATTCCAATGACTTTCGTTCTTTCAAAAATGTTCAAATTATTGATAAACAAATTCCCATCTCCCTTTGGAGAGGAGTTAGGTCTTTTTTAAATAGACATTAAATTTCGAAAATGCTTAAATAACTGATAATCATTTGTGTTTAGAGGTCTTTTTGTAGGTTTTAATTTCAGTAGTCATAATTAATTCTATTTTATTTTTCCAAGACTTCCATAACGAAACGAAAGCCAACATTATTTTTTGGACTTAAATCATATTCATAATAATTTAATCTTTACGAACAATAGTTTCACTTGCTTCGCATTTTACTTCAAAGTTTACTGAATTGGCTATAAAACAGCATTTATGCGCCTTTTCGTGCAGTTCATTTAATATTGGAATCATAAATTCTTCTGAAACAGTAACCAATGGTCTCAAAGTTACAGATGTAAATTTTCCGCCTGCTTTTTCTATTTCAATCATTGTTCCAATAGGATTGTCAACATAATCTAAAACAATTACTCCATTATCTGCACAGAAATGCAAAAACCATAGCATGTGGCAACTTGACAATGAGGCCAATAAAAATTCTTCCGGATTGTATTTGCTGGCATCACCTCTAAATGGTGTGTCAGATGAAGCTAAAATATCGGGTTTGTTTTCAGCAGAAATTAGATGGCTTCTTTCATAAGCTTTGTAGTCAGAAGTTCCGGTTCCGTTATTTCCGGTCCATTTTACTTGAAGTTGATAAATGTGTTCTTTAGACATAATGGAAAGTTTTATGAAATGAATTTACAAATTTCAATTCATTAACAATTATGCCTGCTGATTTATTATGTTTTAGAAATATGCCTTTTTCATCAAATAATTTCCAACATAGTCTTTTATGCCATCTTCCAATGAATAAAACTCTTTGGTATATCCTGCATTTCTAAGTTTCGACATGTTGGCTTCGGTAAAATATTGGTATTTGTCGCGGATATCAATTGGGGTATCTATAAACTCAATTTTTGGCTCTAAACCTTGTGCAAGAAAAGTGTTTTTAGCCAAATCATAAAACGAACGAGCTTTTCCAGTTCCTAAATTGTACAAGCCAGATTGAGGTTTGTTTTCAGCTAAAAATTCAATGACGTTTAATAAATCTTTCACATAAATAAAATCGCGCGATTGTTGCCCATCAGCAAAATCTGGACGGTGCGAACGAAACAATTTTACCATTCCTTTTTCTTGAATTTGATTGAAAGAATGGAAAATGACAGAAGCCATTCTAGCTTTATGGTATTCATTAGGCCCATAAACATTAAAAAACTTCAATCCATACCAAAAGGGAGGTTGTTCTTTTTGAGCTAAAGCCCAAATATCAAACAGGTTTTTAGAGTCACCGTAAGGATTTAATGGTTTTAATTTGCTAACAATTTCATGATTGTCTTCATAACCAAATTCACCTAAACCATAAGTTGCGGCTGAACTAGCGTAAATTAAAGGAATATTGTTTTTGGCGCAGGTTTTCCAAATTTCTTGGGTATAATGAATGTTTAAATCATCAAAAATGGACATGTCAAATTCGGTTGTGTCAGTTCTTGCACCAATGTGATAAACTATTTCAACTGAAGCGGCATTTTGCTGAAACCAATTTAAAAATTCGTTTCTTTCAATGGCCGTTTTATACTTTTTATGACTGTAATTTTCTTGCTTGTTTACCTTGCTGAAATCATCTACAATTATGATGTCTTCAATTCCTTTTTCATTTAAAAGGCCTAATAAACAACTTCCTATAAAACCTGCTGCACCGGTAATTACTTTCATGTATAAATGTTTTACTTTTTTACGAGGGTTCAAAATTAGATTATTTTTTTAAACCTAATTCTTGTCAAATTCAGAGAGGAATTAGCTTTTAATCTTGCAAAAGTAATTTCTGATTATGGATACCATTTTCGTTTTTAATTTGAACGATATAAATTCCTTTCGGTAAATTTTTGAATGATAATTGTTGAATTCCTTCGGTCAATAAAAGATGTTGCATCAATTTTCCAGAATTATCATAAACAGACATTTCAGCTTTTGAGCTTGGATTGTTGACACTAAAAACGCCATTATTAGGATTTGGATAAATAGAAAATTGAAACTTTTCATTTAGGTCATTTACATTAACTGTTCCTTCTAAAATGAAAGAAGCTAAAGCAAAATCAGGAATTCCGTAACCGTAAAAATCATCCGGGTTATTGTATTTATGAGCACTTTGTTCAATGGCTCTGAAAATTTCCATATTGTTTTTGTTTGGAAAAGCTTGCCATAAAGCAGCCGCAGCTCCTGCAATTATAGGGCCTGAGAAGGAAGTTCCGTTGCCGGTTCTAATTCCAGTTGGCAAATCGGCAATTACTGTATTATTTCCCATGGCACATACGTTGGGTTTAACACGACCATCAAAACTCGGTCCGTTCGAACTAAATCCGGCAATTTCTTCAAATGCATTAACGGCACCAATTGCCAAAACACTGTCGCCATCGGCTGGAGCACCAACATATTTCCAATTAGATTGACCTGCATTTCCTGCAGAATTTACTACCAAAATGCCTTTTGAAGCCGCAATATCAGCAGCTATAGTTACAGGAGTTGTATTGCCATCTAAATCGGCATAAGTATGGTTTTCATTTGGGTTGTCAAACTCAGTGTAACCTAATGAAGAATTAATAACGTCAGCACCAATGCTATCAGCTAATTCAGCACCCATTGCCCAAAAATATTCTTCCTGAATGTATTCTGATGCAGCATCTTCGGTTCTAAAAAGCGCATAACTTGCTTTTGGGGCAGTTCCAATCATTTCATTAGGCGAATCTGCAGCCATAGTCGATAAAACAAATGTTCCATGACTACTGAAATCGTAAACAAAACTATTGCCATCAACAAAATTTCTAGTGCTTACAATACGGCTTTCATTTCGCAAATTATTGAATAACGGATGTGTTTCGGTGTTGGTGAATCCAGCATCTAAAACAGCTATTAGCATGCCTTGACCCCAATAATTATAGTTGTGTAAATGGTGAACCACTATCATGTAATTTTGAATATCAGACCAGCCGTAATTTAAATTGGCTCGAGAACTCATTGCATTGGTCGGCAGCGAATTAGGCTTTATTTCATCTGAAAATTTGTTTTGAGATAGCGAATTTGGTTTGCTTTTTAATTGTTCTATTTTTTTTACGAAACTCAATTGTTGCATGGCGTTTAATTGATTTTCATTTTCAATTTCTACAGAAATAGTATTTAACCATTTAGAAGCAGAACGAATTTTCGCCCCTGTGTTTTTTATATTTTGAAGGTATTCAGGTGAAATTGGAAGGTCATTATTTTTAATAGAAATGCCTTGTTTTTGTCTTCTTAAGATGGCTTTTTCACTTAAAAATGCTTCAGGATTATTGATAGAATAAAAATTTCCTTTATCAGAAAATTGAATGGCATAAATTTTTTGGCTGGTTTGGGAAAATGCTATATGAGAAAGGATGAAGGAGACAAAACATAATAAAATGGAAACTCTCATCGTATGCCGTATTCTTTAATCGTTTTAGTGAATTTGTAGCCTAATTTTTCAATTACTGTGTCAGGTCTAAATTCCAATACTACATCTGATTCAGCTTTATAAACTAAACCTGTTCCTTTGGCATATTTCTCAATAAATGTTCTGTCTTTAGTTAGGGTTGCAGGAACTTCTAAAACTACTGTCATTGTTGAGTCAAATGAATTGCCATTTAAAGTTAAGCTAATGTCTTTTTCAGTAATTTTAACGGGTGCTTCTTCCATAATGTTAAATAGATTGGCATCCCATTTTGGGTTCGAAAAAACTGGAAAATTCATTTTTACATATCTATGATTATTTTCCCACAGTTCGGCCCTTTCGGCAGTTCTGGTAAAGGTTATTATTTCTTTAAAAATCCAAGGATCATTTTCATCAAAACGAATCGAACGTTCTACTCTCACAGCTCTTCTGTTTTCCAAATCGGTAAATTCAGATTCAATTTCTTCTAACATTTCAAAACGAATAGTATCAAAGGATGGTTTAAAATCGTCAATTTTTATAGAATCACATTCATAAATAACATACGATCCAATGCGTGTTGGAAAATAACGATAACCTAAATCAGGAACTTTAACTTCATTTTTATCACAAGCCTGAATCAATAAAGCTAAAAGGAGTATAGAGAATGATTGTAATAACTTTTTCACTTTCGAAATTTTTAACGAATATAACAAAATTGAAATTTTATTGATTTTAGATTTTCCTAAAAAATGAATTAGTTGTATTTCAATAATTCAGGGTCATCTAAAGGTTCTAAATTTTCTAAACCGCTTTTAAAAACTGGTTCAGTAGTTAAATTACCGTTTTTGTAAATTTCTTGGCCTAACATTTTACCACTTTGATCATAATAAGTCCAAACGCCATGACGAACATTATATTTATAAATTCCTTCAATTCTAACTTTTCCATTTGGATGATAAAATTTTACTTTCCCGTCAAAAAAGCCTGTTTTATTGGTGCCTTCAAATTTTAATTGACCATTTTCAAAATACTCTTTACTTGGGCCTTCCAAATAATCATTCACATAAAATTCACTTTTTGAAATTTGGCCATTGTAATAAAATGTCTTCCATTCACCAGTTTTTTTTGTGTTGGTGTAATTTTCAATGGATATTAAATCACCACCTTGGTTATAATAATTCCAGATACTGTCTTTTTTCTTATCAATATAATAACCTTCAGCCATTAATTTTCCATTTTCATGAAATGCTTTTGAGTAAGCTTTTTTGGAGTTAGGAATGTAATTAAGTTCTAAAATAACAACCTTTCCATTGTCGTTGTAATGTTTAAAAATTCCTTGAGGTTTTCCATCTTTAAATCGGCCTTCCCATTTAATAGGACCATGGGGATATTTTTCAAGCCATAATCCTTGTTTCAGTCCTTTTGCATCTTTTTTATTGATGGCATTATCAATTTTTGGTTGGGCAATAGTGGTTAAAACGATTAGAAGGAAAAGGAGGGTTGCGCCTATTTTTAGCATGGATTTCATGGAAAATTATTTTTCTAAAATTACAAATTCTGTTCTTCTATTTTTGGCTCTATTTGTTTCTGATGTATTGGGCAAAATTGGTTTTGTTTCTCCAAATCCTTTAAAGCTTAGTTTTTTTGGATTCACACCTTTCGATTGGAGATATTCCATTACTGTAAAAGCTCTATCGGTTGATAATGCCAGATTGGCTTTGTCATCGCCAATATCATCAGTATGACCATGAATGGCAATTTTTATGGTAGGATTTTCTTTTAAAAATAAAGCCATTTCATCTAAAACAATTTTTGATTCGTTGGCTAAATCGGCTGAATTGGTTTTGTAGAAAATGTCATTTATGGTATAAGTTCCATTAACTTTTAATTCTTTGATCTCTGTTTCGCCAATTTCAAAAGCTTTACCAATTTCAATATTTTTAGATTGAATGAGTTTTATTTCAGGTGTTTTTCCTGGTTCTTTGATTGTCAATACCAAATCTGTTGGTCTTGGAACTGCTAAAACGGCCACAAATTTTCCATCTTCAGCATCTACTTTAACTTTGGTAATTTCTTTTGTTTCAGGATTTTTTAGTTCAACCGTTGCGTTTTGAGGAATATTTCCAGCAGCATCTTTTATATCGCCTTTCAAAAAAACAATTTGTTGTGGACGCGCTTTTTCATACAAATCGAAGCCATAAACATCCCAGCCGCTGCTTCCTTTTACTTTGTTGGATGAGAAATAACCTTTTTTGCCATCAGTACTTACAAAAAAGCCAATTTCATCTTCCTCAGTATTAATCGGTATGCCAAGGTTTATTGGCTTTATCCACTTATTGTTTTGGTCTTTTCTGGTGTAATAAATGTCAAATTTTCCCACACCCATTTGCCCATCAGTCGAGAAATAAAGTGTTTGACTATCACTGTGTATAAAAGGAGATTTTTCGTTTCCAGTTGTATTTATTGGCGCGCCAATGTTTTCTGCTTTGTTCCAACTTCCATCAGCATTGCGAGTGGCATAATAAATATCTAAGTGTGTATCTCCTTTTTTAACGTAAGAATAAAACAAGGTTTTACCATCTGCTGAAATGCTGGGTTGAGATTCCCAACCATCCTCAGTATTTATTTCAGGGCCTAATTTTTCAAGCTCGCCCCAAGTGTCTGATTTCCATGTTATGGTATAAATGTCGCAGTTGTTGTAGTCGCCAATGGGTTTACAAATGGTAATGTACATTTCTTTGTTGTCGGCAGTCATTGTAACTCCGCCATAATTATCGCCTTCATTGAAGGGAGATGGTAAGGCTACTGGTTTTTGAAGCTTATTTTCTTTTTTTTCAGAAAGTGTAAATTCTTCTACCCATCTATCATACAAAGAATTTAAGTCTTTTTTCATATACCTTTTAGTGAAAAAAAGAAACTCGTTATCTGGTGAAAAAATGGCTAAATATTCATCATCGGCTGTACAAATTTCTTGAATTTTAATTGGGTTAAACGGCACAGGATTTTCATAAATGTCTTTATAAGCAGCTGCCAATTTCATAAATTCTTCTGCCTCATTATAATCTGCGTCTTTTTTAATTTTATCAGGATTTTTAATGAATTGAGCATAATATTTTTCCGCATCTCTAAATCTTTTGTCTTGAAAAGCAATTTCGCCTAAGTAGAAATAAGCGTATAAACTAGATTCAGGGCAGGCTGCAACAGCTGTTTTTAAATATTTTTCAGCAGGTTTTATGGAACGACCATCATAACGAGCAGTTTTTATCATTTCTTCGGCTAAAAGAATATTAGCCTCAGGATAATCAGGTTCAAGCTCCAATGCTTTTTTTAAAAATTCAAGTCTTTCTGCTTTTTTATTTTTCTTTTTGTCAGAGCCTTCTTCAAAATATTTTTTCGCCTTTTTGTCCTTCACTTCATAACATTCATTTTCCTGCGCTACCAATGAAAAGGAAACAGCCATAAATAATATGGCTGTTAGTATTTTTTTCGTCATTTTAATTCAATCTTTTCTTTCCAACAAATCAATTAACATTCCAAACGGAGAAATTGAATTCTTATTTTTTCTTAAACAAGCCTTTTAGTTTGTCTTCAGCTTCTTTTTTTAATCTTTCAGCTTCAGCTTTTGCTTTTGCTTCTGCCTCTTTTTTCAATCTATCAGCTTCGGCTTTTGCCTTGTCTTCAGCTTCTTTTTTCAATTTATCAACTTCCGCTTTTGCTTTTGCCTCGGCTTCTTTTTTAAGTTTATCAGCTTCTTCTCTAGCTTTTGCTTCCAACTCAGCTTTTTTCTTATCCATTTCTTCTTGCAATTTTTTCTTAGCATCATCCACCATTCCACCGCTAGTTGATGTGCCATCACCTTCTGGTTTTCCTAAGCTAATTTTTGGTTGAGTTACTGTTCCAGCAATATTGGCATTAATTTTAACATTTGGAGGCAATTCAACATTTACGCCCGTTTTGCTAGCAAATTGGTTTAATAAACCTGTAGCCAATTGGTTGGCTTGTGCGCCAAATTCTTCTCTTGGAATTGTTAAAGCCCATAAGTAATCGATGCTTTGATCAAATCCGTTTGAGCCAGAGATTTTCGCAGTTGTTTTGCCAGTTTTTATTTCAAATGGATCCACATAAACTCTTCCATTTAAAAATTTGAATGATAAATCGGCATTTCCAACATATAATTTTTTGTATTTATCTTGTTTAATTGCTTCTGCTAGTTTTACCATTGGTTGGAAATCACGCACCTCAATTTCTTTGGTTTGCAATCTTCCTCCGCCAGTTAAGCTGTTATAAATAGGCATCATTTTTTCATCTAAAACGCCAATTACATCCATTTTGGTTGAAAATTTCCCAAAAGTGCTTTTGGCCATCGGAACCATTTTTTCAACTGTAGTAACATAAGTGGCTGTTTTTTGAACATCAAAATCTTTAATATCCATTAAAAATTTGAAAGTAGGGGCTTTTAAATCATACGATTCATAATAACCATTCATAACCATTGATCCATCTAACAAATTCATGGAAAGATTACTTAAATCAATTTTTTTATCTTTAATGGTTAGCCTTCCTTTCAAGTTGGTTAAATCTAAATTATCGTAAATTAATTTACCAATATTGGTAGTCATTATTAAATCTAAATTTCCTGGAACTTCAATAACACTCAAATCGCTTGAGGCCGTATCTGCTGTTGTTTCAGTTAGTGCAGTTTCATCGCTGCTCATAAATTCTGAAACATCAATAACATTTGAGTTTAAGTTGAAATTTCCTGATAATATATCGCCTTTGAAATAATATTGAAGAAGGTTGTCAATTCTACCTGACATAGCAAAATCTGATTTTTTTGTTTTGGCATTTAGTTCGGTTAGCTCTACAAATTGAGGTGCGAAATTCAATGTCATTTTTTCAATAAAAACAGTATAAGCGCTGTCTTGATAATTCATTTCGGTTAATGTCATTTGACCCTTTAAGTCAAACTTATCATACTCTTCTTTTTCAAGCGAAGACATTTGTCCCGCCATTGTTACATCAGCGTCTAGTTTTCCACTAAATTCCATTCCTGGAGTTGGTGGCATAACATCTTTCAATGAGTTAAAATCAATTTTGCCGACAGCAGCTCCTTTTAAATCAGGATCGCTCATTGGCTTTTTAACCAACATAGTGATGTCAAATGGATTTCCAGCCATTTCTAAATGAAACTTGCTTAAATCAATTATCATTAAGTCTAAATCGCCTTCAGGTTTTTCGATATTTAATTTCATTTGAACATTGTTAACCGCTTTCGGCAAATCAGGATATTGGAAGTTTCCATTTTCTATACCTGCATTTAAAACAAAAGCAGGATAAGATTTATCGTTGTAAATTCCTTTTGCTGAACCATCTAAAATTAGTTTTCCAGAGGTTTTTAAGCCTGAAAAATCTTTCATGTAAACAGCAGGAACCATTGATAGAATATTTTTGAAATCTGTTTTTTTAGCAAAAAACTTAACGTCCATGTCTATGTCATCTTTTGGCATTGCCACCCAACCGTCAAAGCCTAAAAAAAGCTCATTCATTTGAAATTCATTTTCTTTGAAGGTGAATTTCATGTTGGGCATGTCCATATCTATATCAAATTTCAAAGCAGTTTTAACTTTGTTGAGATATTTTACACCATCAAAATCCATAGTAAATTCATCAATGCTTGTGTTGGTTGCTAAAAGGAAAATATCTTGGGTAAAATCACCTTTTCCTTCATGATTTAAATTCAATATTTTGGTGTAAAATTTCAATGAAGCATCATCATAAATTATCGTTGAGTTAGTTATTTCATAATTTTTCATGGCAATATTGAATTTGGTTACTGAAGTGTCAACAGGAGCTTCAACAGCTGTGGTGTCCACTTTCGCAATATCCCAGTTGGCTTTACCATTTTCTAAAACTTTAGCTTTTATAAGCGCATCATTTATAGCAATGCTATTGATTTTATACTGCTCTCCATTTATTACACTCATCACATCTACATCAAATGCTAAACGACCTACATAAGCCAATGTATCGAATTGAAAAGTATCAACACCAATAACAGAAACTTTTTCAATTTCGAATCGAAAATCAGGGAAGCTTGAAATGATGGATAAATCAAAAGCACCAAAGTCAATTTTCGCATTAACACTTTCGTTGGCAGTTTCTTTTACCATCGCAATTATTTTATCTTTAAAAATAAATGGAAGGGCAATAAGAGAAATTAGAATTAAAAAAAGGACGGAAACGAAAATTATAATAAACTTTTTCATGCTAATGGCTGTTTTTAGAATCGAACAAAAATAATTTTAAAATATTTGTAATACCGATTTGTTTATTAAAAGTATTTAAATGCTTTGTTTTCTTAGAATCCAAAAAATGAAATTAATCGTTAATAGTCTCAGAATTTAGATTCTTTGATTTTATCCTACATTTAAAAATTTTAATTTTGAATCAATTTCATATTAAATTGGAACAAGAAACAATATTGTCAAATCAACCTAAAATGCGCAACATAAATGGCATTGCAGAGGTTTATGACCCAATCAGAAAAAAGTATTTGTTACTTACACCTGAAGAATGGGTTAGGCAAAATTGCGTTCAGTATTTTACCAATTTCTTAAAAATTCCTTCATACTCCATTAACCTTGAATACGGCTTGAAATTGAATGGGTTAAGCAAAAGGATTGATATTCTTGTAAGAAATAGCCAAGGAAAATCAATTTTGTTAGTTGAATGTAAGGCTGAAAATGTACCAATTACTCAAGAGGTAATCTATCAAGCAAGCCGCTACAACCTAGTGTCAAAAGCACCTTTGTTAATGGTTACTAATGGAAAAACATCTTTTTATTTTAAAATTAACTTTGAAAAAAATGATGTAGAAAATCTGTCGGAATTGCCAAAATGGAATGAATTAAAGGAAATAGTTTTGTAGCCAATAAATTTGAAAAGAAAATGAAAGTAGCAGCGAAAATATTAGTCTCTATAGTTTTTACTTGGAGTTTCGCATTATCGGCATTGGCGCAAAAAAATAAAGTGAATTTTTACTTGAAGGAAGAGATTCAAAAAAATTGGAATCAAAACGGTCTCATCAATTTAATTGCCAAAGGAGATATTGAATTTATTCATGAATTTGTTTTAGCCAATAAAGGCATTTTTAAATTTTCGAAAACTAATATTTGTGCCCTAAGTCTTCCCGCTCAATCAGTTGAAAATTTTGTTAATCATCCAAGTGTTTATCAAACCGAATTTTTTATTGAAAATCCGCAAGTTTTAAGCGATCCAATGCTTGTAAACAATAATGTTGTTTTTGCGCATGAAGGAACAGGCAATTTAAAAGTGCCATATAAAGGAAAAGACGTTGTGGTTGGAATTGTTGATTCAGGAATTGAATTGGCGCATCCAGATTTTAAAAAACCAAATGGAGAAACACGTGTAAAATTTCTTTGGGATCAGAATGTGAGTAATATCCCGAGCAGAATTCCAGCAGATTATGGATATGGAATTGAGTGGAATGAAAATGATATTAACTTAGGAATTTGTTCGCATAATGATCAATTTAATCATTTTGGGCATGGAACAAATGTTGCAGGAACGGCAGTAGGAAATGGAAAAGCAGTAGGAAACTATGAAGGTGTTGCTTCAGAAGCTGATATAATTGTGGTGGCTACCAATTTAAATGCCTCTTTTTGGACATCTACTGTTGCCGATGCCATTGATTTTATTTTTAAAAAGGCAGATATTTTGGGTAAACCAGCTGTTGTTAACTTGTCAGTTGGTACCTACACTGGCTCACATGATGGTAAAGACTTAGCTGCACAATTGATTAAACTAATGCTACTCGAAAAAAATGGAAGATCAGTGGTTTGTGCAGCAGGTAATACTGGCGATTTAACAATGCATTTAGGTTATTCAGCCACTTCTGACACTACTTTTACTTGGTTTAAAAATAATCCAAATGCTTTTTCTGGTGGCTCTAATTTGAGAATTGATATGTGGCTTGATAGTGCAGATTTAGCCAACTTTAATTTTTCAATTGGAGCCGATAGAATAGATTCTGTTTTTAGCAAAAGAGGTCAATTGCCTTTCAAAAATGCTTTAACTAGTCTCTACAATTATCAAGTTGATACTTTATTTAGTTATTCAGGAAATAAAATTGCCAGAGTTATTACCAATGTTTATTACGCAAGCAGTGGGGCAGTGGTTCAAATTTTCATCCCAAGTCCTGATTCTGCGAATTATAAATTTAGATTAAACATTACAGGAAGCGGAAGATTTGATGTTTGGAGCAATTCCTACATTGGGACTAATGACATGGTTTACACTAATTTGCCGAATGATATTCAATTCCCAGATATTGTAAAATACAGATCGCCTGATAATCTATCAACACTTGTTTCGTCATGGGCTTGTTTACCTGAAGTAATTACTGTGGGTAATTATGTTAACCAAAATGTATATGTCGATTACTTAGGAAATAACCAAAATATGGGTTTGATAGCGGGAAATATATACTCAAAATCGAGTTTAGGCCCAACCCGAGACAATGTTTTGAAACCAGATATAACAGCATCGGGCGAAGTTACTTTTGCAACAAGTCATTTTGCAACGGTAGCTGCTATGATTTCTACTCAGCCAAATAAAGTAGCTCCCGGAGGTTTGCACAATAGAAATGGAGGCACTTCAACAGCTTCGCCTGTAGTTGCTGGAACAGTTGCTTTGTTGCTTGAACTTTGCAGCGAATTAAACGCAGGTCAAATAAAAGATATAATTACAGGGTCGGCTAAAAGTGATAATTTCACTATCAATGTACCTAACAATATTTGGGGATATGGAAAAGTTGATGCCTATGAAGCACTTTCATCAATTGCTCCAACTGTTTCACTCAGTGAATCAGGAAACAAATCCATTTGTGAAGGTGATTCTATTATGCTTGAATTATCCAATAATTTTGAACAATATTATTGGAATACTGGTAGCTTTAATAGCCAAATTTCAGTCCATCAAACAAATAATTTTAATGTTATTGTTCGAGATGAAAATGGTTGTAAAGCTTATTCAGATACCTTAAATCTTATTGTAAATCCTACTCCAGATTTGGGTTTTATTGCAGGACCATTATCTGCCTCAACAAATGAAGTTGTAACTTACAATTCAGTTCAAAATTCTAACTTTAATTATAATTGGGAAATATCAGGAGGAAGTATTATTGGTTTTAATGGACAGCCCAATATATTAATCAAATGGGATAACGTTGACGCTGGAGAAGTGAAATTAAGGGTTTCTAATAATTTTGGATGTTACGATTCTGATTCATTAGAAGTAAATGTAAATATGGTAGGATGGAGTGAAAACCAACAAAACGATGACATATATTTATACCCAAATCCTTCTAGCAACAATTTAAGTATCAGTTTTAAAAACAATTTCGAAGAATTTGATTACGTAATTTTTAATCATTTAGGAAAAACTGTTCAAAATGGAAAAGTAAACAACATTTACACCGCTGTAAATATTGAAAGCTTATCAAATGGAAATTACAAATTAATGTTAATGAATACCAATAAGCGCAAAGTAATACCGTTTGTAAAAATGTAATTGATTGCTAAAATTACATCGCTTTTAAATAAACCCTTTCATATAAATTGAAGGGGTTTATTTTTTTAATCATTTTGCATTGTATAATTTAGGTTAAACCTTATTTTCAGCCAATTGTTATTTTAAATAATATGCGATTAGTTTTAATATTATTTTCTCTCTTTTTACTTTTTAATGCTCGTGTTTGCGGGCAAAATGGTTATTTGCCTCAAGCTATTATTGTGAAATTTAACAATGAAACGAGGTCAAAATGTTTCCGAAATTCAATTGAGATAGATGAGGTAAAAGCATTTTTGGAGAATAAGAATTGCTTGAAAATTGCTAAAATGTTTCCTACGCATCAAAAGCCTTTATTGGCAAAAAATCAAAATTTAAAAACCACAGATTTAAGTTTGATTTACGAATTGCATTTTAGTGAAGAAATGGACTTGACTAAAATTCTAAATTTTTTCAAAAACAGAAATGAAGTGATTTATGCAGAAAATTATCCACTTCCTGAATTAATTTTTACTCCAAACGATCCAGAACTTTCGCAGCAATATGCTTTAGGTTTAATTAAAGCTTATGAAGCTTGGAATATTCATCAAGGAGATACAAATATTGTAATTGGCATTACAGATACAGGAATCGATTTAACGCATCCTGACTTGATGCAAAACTTAGCTTACAACTATTCTGATCCTATTAATGGTTTAGACGATGATAATGACGGATACATTGATAATTTTTATGGCTGGGATTTAGGCGATGATGATAATGACCCAACTAGTTTGGCACATCATGGAGTCCACGTTACAGGCATTTCTTCAGCAGTAACCAATAATAATGTTGGAATGGCTGGGTCAGGTTTTAAATGCAGGTTTTTGCCTGTAAAAATTGCCAATTCCAACAATTTTTTAACGCATGCCTATCAAGGAATTGTTTACGCAGCCGATCAAGGTTGCAGAATTATCAACTGCTCATGGGGTGGAGTAGGAGGGGCTGGACAATTTGGACAAGATATTATCAATTATGCCACCATTAATAAAAACTGTTTAGTAGTAGCTGGAGCTGGAAATAATAACAATGAAACTTTGTTTTATCCTGCGGCTTATAATTATGTAGTTTCAGTTGCGGCAACTAATCAAAATGATGCAAAATGGCAAAACTCAAGTTTTGGTTATTATGTTGATATTTCTGCTCCAGGCGAAGGAATTTTCTCTACTTGGTATGATACCAATAATCAACAACACACCTATACAACATCTTCAGGTTCGTCAATGGCAGCGCCTTATGTGGCAGGTGCAGCAGCTTTGTTATTAAGTCATCAACCTAATTTAAATCCTCTTCAATTGAAAGAAAAATTGAAACTTACTGCTGATAATATCAATGCGCAAAATCCAAACTACATCAATAAATTAGGAACAGGAAGATTAAACATGTTCAAAGCATTGACTGAAAATAATTTTAATTCAGTAGCATTAATTGATCAGCAGGTTTATGATAATCGAGATAATAATTTTATTCCAGGAGATACCATTTTCATTGAAACAACATTTCAAAATTTATTTAATTCGGTTTCAGGGGTTACAGCAACTTTAAGTAATCCATATAGTTTTTTGGAAGTAATTAATGGTAATTTTTCATTGCCGAATTTGCAAAATTTAGAGCTCTGCGATAATGTGAATCAACCTTTTTTGTTAAAAATTAAAGAAGATGCTCCCATTGATTTTGATGCTATTTTAGACTTAAACATTACTGGAAATGGAATTTACAAACAATTTAAAATTAGAATAAATATTCAGAAAGATTATTTAAATTTCCATGTAAATCATATTGCTAGCACCGCGACTGGAAATGGAAGAATTGGCTATGATGGTGTTTCACAAAATAAAGGTTTGGGAGTTCGTTACAAAAGTGGAAATTCTTTGCTTTTTGAGGCAGGCTTGATTATTGGTCGTGCACCACTAGAGGTTTCTAGCGCTGTAAGAGGCAATTTTATTGGAACTTACAATGCCGATTTTTACAATTACGCCAAATTGCATGAACGTTTTGATTTTAAGTCAACTGATGTTGAATTTCATACTGCTTTTAATGATGGTTATGCCGATTATCCTTTAGGATTACAAATTTTCCAGAGAACTTTTGCCGATTCAAGTTTGGGTAACAAAAACCATTTTATAGTTGAGTACAATATAAAAAGCGAACAAAATTTAGACAATTTGATGTTTGGAATTTTTGCTGATTGGGATATTGGAATTGATTATAGCAAAAATAAATCGGCTTATAATTCGGCTTTAAAAATGGGCTATAATTTCGCTACAGTGGGAAGTTTTCCAGTTACGGCAATAAAAGTACTTACTGAAAATGTTGGTGTCAATCAACATATAATTGATATTCCATTCGAAAACAACACTGATATTTTTATGAATGATGGTTTTGCTATTCAAGAAAAATACAGAGCCATTTCTGAAAGTAAACCTATTGGCGGAAATGCCCGCCCCGATGGAAATGATATAATTCAAGTGTTGAGCGTTGGACCTTTGAATACCAATTTAACCAACGAAATAACAATTGCTTTTGCCATAATTGTGGCTGATAGTTTGAATGAGCTTGAAAGCGTTGCACAAAATGCCCAAAACAATTACAGCACCATCATAACTTCCCGAAAGGAAAATTTTGCCGCTGATTTCATAAATATCTATCCAAATCCTAGCAGCTCAAGTTTGTCAATAAATGGAATTGATGATAAAATTTTAAACTTGAAAATAATCGGATTAGATGGAAAAGTTCATATTGAATCGAACGAAAATTTAAGAACAATAAATATAGAAAACCTAAATGCTGGACAATATTTTATACAATTAGTAACTGAAAAAGAATTAATTACAAAGAGATTTATGAAAATTAAAAATCTTTAAGCTATAATTGTTTTTAAACCGAATTTGTTTTTCTTAAAATTGCAAGCTTTAATATTTTAAAATTATGATGAATTTAACCGGAATTGTTTCAATTTCAGGACTTGGTGGGTTGTTTCAAGCTGTTTCGTCAACAAAATTTGGGTTGATAGTTGAAAATATCGCAGAGAAAAAAAGAATTCCTGCTTACTCGCATCAAAAAATTAGCTCTTTAGCTGATATTGCAATTTATACCGACAGTGAAGAAGTGCCATTAGGACAAGTTTTTGCCAATATTTTTGAAAAAGAAAATGGAGGAAAAGCTGAAATTTCGAAACTATCATCAGAAGAAATTAAAAAATATTTCGAAACTGCTTTACCTAATTTTGACCGCGAAAGAGTTTATGTTTCCGACATGAAAAAGGTTATAAATTGGTATAACATTTTGCAAGAAAACAATATGCTGAAAAAAGCAGAAGAACAAAGCGAAAATAAAGAAGTTGCTGCTAAAGAAACTCCTGAACAAGAGGAAATTAAAGAAGCAAAACCAAAAAAGGTAAAAAAAGCAAGCAAAAAAGAACAAAGCGAAGATTAAGCTTATGATGAATAAAAACTTGGAAATTCCGGCAAAGGCTAAAAGAGCATTTTTGCCGGAATTTTTTGTAATAGACAGTTGGGAAAAACTATTGCCCTATTTCGAAGATTTAAAAAATAGAGAAATTCAATCAACTGAAAGTCTCGAAAAATGGCTAAAAGATAAAAGTGAGCTTGAAGCTATTTTAGAGGAAGATTTAGCTTGGCGTTACATCAAAATGAACATCGATACAAACGATAAAGATTTGGCCGAAAGATTCACTTTTTTTGTTTCAGAAATTGAACCTAAAACTGCGCCATGGTTCAATGATTTCAATAAAATGTTGGTGGAAAACAAATTCACTAATCAATTAAAAGACCCAGCCTATCAAATTTATTTGAAGCAAGTTCAAAAATCGATTGATATTTTCAGAGAAGAAAATATTCCCTTAAAAGCTGAATTGCAACAGATGGAACAGGAATTTGGCGCAATTACTGGAAATATTTTAATTCAATTTGACGGAAAAGAATTGACATTACCCCAAGCTTCTATTTATCTTAAAAATAAAGACAGAAAAATAAGAGAAGAAGTTTACCATTTAATCGGAGAAAAAAGATTAGCAGTAAGTCAGCAGTTGGATGAATTGTTAGATAAACTAATTTCATTAAGGCAACAAATAGCCACCAATGCGGGCTATGAAAATTTCAGAGATTATAAATTTGATGAAATGTGCCGATTCGATTACACAAAATCGGATTGTTTTAATTTCCACAATGCCATTCAAGAAGAACTGATTCAAATATTAAGTGAAAATGATTTGGAGAAAAAATCGCTTATGCAGCTCCAGTCGCTTAAACCTTGGGATACGCAAGCCGATGTTTTAGGCCGCGAACCTTTAAAACCATTTAATTCTGGCGAAGAATTGCTGAACAAAACAATCGAAATGTTTTATGCTATTGACAGTTATTTTGGTGATTGTTTGGCCATTATGCAAAAAATGGGACATTTAGATTTAGAATCGAAAAAAGGAAAAGCGCCAGGCGGATTTAATTATCCACTTTATGAATCGGGTGCACCTTTTATTTATATGAATTCGGTTGGCACAGTGCGCGATTTAGTGACATTAATTCACGAAGGCGGACATGCGGTCCACTCATTTTTGTCGCATCCATTATCATTAACAGCTTTCAAAAACTTAACTCCTGAAATTGCAGAAGTTGCTTCTATGAGTATGGAGTTGATTACCTTAGACTATTGGGATATTATTTTTAGCAATAAAGAAGAATTAAAAAGAGCCAAAAAGGAACATTTAGAAGATATTTTAAGCACTTTGCCTTGGGTAGCTACGATTGATAAATTTCAACATTGGTTGTATGAAAATAAAAACCATACAGTAGCAGAAAGAACTGAAGCTTGGAATAAAATTTATAACGATTTTTCAAGCACAGTCGTAGATTGGAGCGGTTTAGAAAACTTAAAATCGATTGTTTGGCAAAAACAATTACATATTTATGAAGTTCCTTTTTATTACATCGAATATGGTATGGCTCAACTTGCAGCTATTGCTATTTGGCGTAATTTTAAGACCGATAAGGAAAAAGCTATACAACAATATAAAGCAGCATTAACCTTAGGTTACACCCGCAGCATTCCTGAAATTTATGAAACTGCAGGCATTCAATTTAATTTTTCAAAAGAATATATTCATGAATTAGCTGAGTTTGTAAAAGCAGAGTTAAAGGCATTGGGATAGCGATTCTATAAGACTTTAATTGAGACCTGAAACAATCATTAGTCCTAGTAAAAAATCAATTACTCCAAGAAAAAAACCTATAACTGCAAATATTTTTCCGGAATATGAATCTCGGCTTTTATTGATTTTATTTAAAGCAAATACACCCAATATTATTGCGGTTAAACCAAAAGGTATGGCTGCAACAAATAAACCAGCAAGCGCGAATATAAATGATAGCATTGCCGAAATAACAAATGGTTTGGTAGTTTTATTAACCGACTCTTCTGGTTCTGTTTGGGTTTTCTTTTCTTCAGCATTAAAAACATCTTTAGTTCCATTGATGTATTTAATCATAAAAACTTCTGATTTTTTAATCGTATAATCTTGTCCAGAAGGGTTGTCGCATATTTTGTATTTTATTAAACCAGATGTAATTTCTGAAACAAGAGCCTTTATTTCTTCTCCATTTTTTAAAACAATTACATCACATTCTTCAAGTTTATTTTTTTGATAACTAGGTTTTAGAATAATAGTTTTATCTGAAGCTGAAAAACTTTCATCAATTGTGTTGTTGTTTTCTACTATTTCAGTATTTACAATTTGATTTTTATCATTTTCCAACTTCTGAATCTCAATTTTGGCAATTGAATTTTGAGGAGTTGTTTTTTTATTTTCTACTTCATGCTTTTTGTTTTTCCAATCTATGTGATAACCTGATGAATGCAATCTTTTTTCAATCGTGCATGAATTCAAAGTTAAAATAGCCAAAAGGCAAATAAAAGTTGGAATTTTTGAGAGTTGAAAGTATTGAATCATATATGAGAGATTAAAAAAATCATGAAAAAATGGCAATTAGGGCAAGAATTAATAATCCTACTATTATATCTATTACTCCAATTACAATAGCCAAAATGCCAAAAACTTCAACTTTCTCAGCTTCAGTGTCTTCTGAAAAATTAATTAACCCTATAATGCCTAATATTATGGAAATAAAACCTAAAATTATTTGGAATTTAAAAAGACCTACTATTGAAATAATAAATGCTGATAGTCCAATTCCGTTAATTTTAAAAAACCTTTCAACTGACTTATTTCTGCTGACTTGCGACTCAAAATAATTCTCAGTTTTAAAAATATCTTTATTACCATTTCTGTACTTAATCATAAATACATCTACCTTCTTTATTGAAAAAATTGGGCCATCTGGATTATTACATTTTTTATATTTTATTTCATCAAGACCTATCTCAGTAACTATTCCGAGAATTTCATCTCCATCTTTTGAAACAATTATATCACAGTCTTCTAAAGCTTTTTTGTGTGTAATTGAATGATTAATAACAACTTCATTTGAAGCTAAAAAACTTTCATCAATGGGACTTTCGTTTACTGCATCACGAATTGCATTTTTTGCAGTTGGAATTTCAGTAGTCTCTTTTTTTTGAATTTTAATTGTAGCAAATGAATTATTGTCGAGCGACTTTTTATTTTCAGATGTATTTTTTTTGTTTTTCCAGTCAATATGATAACCACTCAAATGCAATCTTTTTTCGATAGTGCAAGAGCAGAGAAAAGTTAGAAAGCCTACAAAAAATAAAATTTTTAAGGATTTCATACAATATTTCTTTGAATAATTTGATTATGAAGCTAAGGAAACCAAAATCACACCCGCCACAACATCCAGCAATCCAATAATAATTGCTGCAATTGCAAATCCTTCACCCCTTTCGAATTCAGAGTTTTTTGAAATTTTTATAAAACCAATTATACCCATCACAATGGCAATCAATCCCATAGGAATGGCAAAAATTAATAATCCTAATAATGCTAAAATAAATCCCCAAAGGGCTATCCTATTTACCTTTTTTAATTTTTTGTTTGTTTTATTGCCATTACTTTGTGATTCATTATAGCTTTCATTTTTAAAAACATCCTTGGTTCCGTTAGTGTATTTTATCATAAAAACATCTGACTTTTTAATGGAATAATTGGGTCCCATCATATTGTCACATTTTTTGTATTTCACTTCACCAACTCCTATCTCAACTACCATTCCTCTGATTTCTTCACCACTTTTTAAGACAATAATATCACATTCCTCTAAAGCTTTTTTGTGCGTAATTGGATTAAGAATTTCCAATTCATTGGATGCCGAAAAAGTTTCATCAATGGTGTTTTTATTTTCAATTGCTTCAATGTCAGTTTTTACGCTTTTATTTTCAGGGTTATCATTTTTCTGAATTTCAATTTTAGCGAATGAATTTTGGGCAATCGACTTTTTATTTTCGATGGTATTTTTTTTATTTTTCCAATCGATATTAAAACCCGATAAATATTGTCTTTTTTCAATTGAACAAGAATTTAAAAGCCCTAAGCATAGCAGTGCCAGTAAGAATATTAATTGAATTTGTCTCATAATTAATTCAAGGTTTTATTGTTCGTCAGATTTATTTTTTCCTTTAATGAATTTCCAAATTGCTCCACCACCTGCCATAAAAGCCAAGGCAATGACTTTCCAAAATTTTGCTAATACAACAAAAAATCCTGCTTTTGCTAAAACTTTTCCAGCTACTAAACCACCAATTGTCCAAGCCGCAACTTCATCAACATCTGGGTCAAAGTCTGCATATTTACTTCCGGTTTTAAATGACACACTTCCAATTATTTTGTCAATATTTTTTTCTACTTCCCCCAACTCATTCATAGAGGCTATTGCATTAAGCATAAACATTCCTTTTCTACCTAAAATTCTCAAATTATAATTAAGTGTGTTGAGTGAATCTTCACCAAATTTTAATTCTTTGGCCCAATGTAATATCTTTTTATCTGCATCGTAGTGAGGATGAGATGCCCAACCAATAAATTCTATTGGAGGATAACCTAAACTTATTCTTTCTGGATTGGCTGTTTTAAATTCTTCTTGCTGTTCTTTTAATAAGTCATCATAATCAATATCATTAGCATCATCGTCTTTTATGTAACCTACCTCATCATAACTGATTGTAAAAACCCAACTATTATTATCTAATACACCTTGGTTTTCAGGAACTAACATACCTAAAATGCTACTATCAGCTGGATTTCCCCATAAATCGGTTAAAACATAAATACTTTGTTGACGATTTAGAAATTTAAATCCTACTGGCACAGTTAGTTGTGCATTTCCAGCCGAAAGTTCAATTAAACCTTTTTCGTATACTAATGAATTTTCAATGTTATTAATTTGAATCATTGAACTATCAGTTTCTTGACTCCTTAAGCTAAACGCAATTAACATTAAGGCTAAAAAGGAAAGGTTCATTTTTTTTAACATACATTTAATTTTATTTGATTATTAGGTCTTCAAATAAAAGATAATTTTTATTAAATACCTACTGTTAAACTGAATGTAAACGAAAATATAAAAAAATGTAAGAGAAATAATTTTTGAAAAAAAATTATGTTTCGGATTATCTTCTAGGTTTTAAGCTCAAAAAGATGAAGAAATTTATAATTGATAAAGATGGTTATTGATTGATATAATCAAGTAGCGGATAGATTATTTATTTAAAAAATGGAACAGAAATGAAAAACATCAATTAATCTTTATCGGAAATTAATATGAAAAGATTAATTGATTTTAAAAGGCATTATTTCTTTTTGGGTATAAGGGGAATATTAATGGTATTATCTCCCTTTTTGTAGTCAGACTGAACCTTTAAGGTTTTGTCTTTTTTAGCCTTTTTCGGCTCGCGTTTTTGTAAGTCTTTGCTCATGTTTTAAAAGTAATAAAATAAATGTTTTGGAAAATTTATTTTATTCTTAATTCGAGACTTTATACCAAATACATTTATAAAGTTATCCAAAAATTTTTAGTATAATGCCGCAGCAGCAGACGTTTAGGACAATACCATTGGACTGTTACGGATGCGCAACGGTATTAGTTAATTAATAAGGCTATTTAATTTTTCAATTTCTTTTTCAGTCAATTTCTTTTCAGAGGAGTAATAAATTATTTCGCCCGTTTTTTTTCTAATTTTCACAATATTTTTATCAGTACCATTTAAAATAAGTTTAATAGTTTTTCCATTTTTAGTCTTAAAATGTCCTTTTGAAAAATTATTACCCAAAGCAAAAGCATTAATTTTATAATCTATTTCTGGTAAAATTGCATCAAATTCAATTGCTTCAATATTTTCAAATTCAATTTTTTCTCCATAAGCCCCACTAATTTCGATAGTTTGATTACTTATAACAAACTCATTGTTTTTGAGGTTATAAGCAAAAGAAATGGAAAGTAATATTGCTATTATTCCTAAAGTTAAAATAGCCCATTTCCATGATTTTGTTCTTTTTTCTGTATAAAATTTCGAACTTTTATAAATAAAATATTGGTAAGCGATTAATGGGAATAAAGCTAGAAAAATCAAAAAATACTCATTTTTAAAATACATATGATTTAATACACTGGCAATGAGTATAGTAAATGATAGAAAAAGATGAAATTTTCTAAAAAAAATCAGAAAATCTTTTAGGTTAAATGCTTGCTTTTCGACATCAGAAAGTGTATTAAATCCTGATAGCAAATAGTGAGCATTTTTTTCATTTAAACTAAAGCCAATGATTAAAAAAGTTAAACAGAAGAATAGTGGTAGCAAGAGCATAACAAAATCTAGCTAATTTTTTACTGCTTGGTAGCTGTGGCTGTGCAATTATCTGGGCCGCTTCCATCATTTGCAGTGTAAGTTAAGTTCATCGTTTTACCATTATTAATTAAACTTCCACTTCCATTTATTGATTGACCATTCACTGTTTGCTGACTTATTAAAATTGAGCTTTCGGTTACGGTTGCACTTGTGCCTATATCAAAAGTCAAACTGTAGAAATTTCGCATTCTTATGGTATTATTATTACTTTTTTCAACAATTATTTCATAAGCTGTTTGGCCATATAAGCTGCTGTTTTCGTTTACAGTCCAAACCCCAGCGTAGGCTGTTGCAAAGTCCGTTTCTCCATCTGGAACTGCTATTACTTCTTCATCTTTACAAGCATTAAGTGTAAGTAATACCGTTATGCTTAAATAAAAGCTGATATTTCTAAAGTTTAGAATTTTCATTTTTTAAAATTTTGATGTTCGAATTTCCAATATTATGCCAATTTTTTCTTCCTTACATTATCTTTTTCAAAGCCTGAAATTAGTCGATTAATTTTTTCTTCTAGTTTTTCAGTTGAAATTTTTTCTCTTAATCGGTCGACTAATATCGGGAAACAAAACGGACTTGGTTTTTCAACTAGTTTTAGGATAATTTCTTGTTTGTTTATTCTTTCCAGCACTTCTCTTAATCTAACCTCTTCCAATTGATGATATCGAACTTCCTCATAAGCTTGTTTGAAAAATAAATTATTGGGTTCATATTCTCTAAACACTTCAAAAAACAGACGTGATGAGGCTTGTAAATGTTTCGCTTTTTTTTCTTTGCCCGGAAAACCATTAAAAACCATTCCGGCAATGTGTGCAATATCTCTAAATTTTCTTGCAGCCATTTCGCTGGCATTTAATCCTAATTGAATATCCGTCATTAAATTGTCTAATCGAAACAAATCTTCCTCTAAAGCATCGTTAATAGGAATTTCATCGGCCGATAAAATTTCAAAACCATAGTCGTTCATAGCTATCGAATAACTTTGTTTTTTAACGTTTGAAATTCTTGCACTAATTAATGCGGCCAAACCTTCGTTCACATATCTGCCTTCAAAAGTGAAAAAGAACAAGTGATGACCTTCTTTATCAAAAAGTGATTCTATTAAAAATTGATTATCAGCAGGAACTATCGAAATTTCTGCTTGTTTGTTTAATAATGGCAATATAAATTCAATTTCGGGATCATTAATTTTTTGATGAATATAGTCAGTAAGTTTTTTTCGAATCATTTCTGAAAGCTGCGATGAAAGTGGCATTCTTCCACCAGCCCATGAAGGAATAGCGTTGTTTTTTTTACTGGCATTTTTTACCAATACTGTCATGTCTTTTATTCTTACCAATTCTAAAATTCTTCCTGCAAAAGTGAAAACATCGCCAGGTTTTAGTTTTGAAATAAAATACTCTTCTACTGAACCAATAAATCCGCCTGATAAATATTTAATGGGTAATGCTGAGTTACCTACAATTGTTCCAATGTTGAGTCGATGTCTTAAAGCCACCATTCGGTTTTTGACCTTAAAAACATGATCTTCAACTTCTACTTTATTAAACTCTTGATAATTGTTTAATGAAGGCCCGCCTTGGGTAATAAATTCCAAAATTTGAGCAAATTCCTCTTCTGATATGCTTGAAAAGGAGAATGTTTTTTTGATTTCATCAAAAACCTCTGCGCTTTTAAAGCCTTCAGAAACTGCAAGTGTTATTAAATATTGAGAAAGCACATCAAACGATCTGAAAAGTGGATCTCTGTTTTCCATTTTTTTATCAGAAATAGCTTCTCTTAGAGCCGCTCCTTCAATTAGTTCGAGTGAATGGGTGGGTACAAAATATATTTTACTTGAAGCGCCCGGTTGATGACCGCTTCTGCCTGCACGTTGTAAAAAACGCGCAACTCCTTTTGGGCTGCCTATTTGAACTATAGTTTCCACAGGTCTAAAATCAACCCCTAAATCCAAACTAGAAGTGCAAACAACTATTTTTATAATTTCTTCGTGGAGCGCATTTTCAACCCAATTTCTTATTTCATTGCTCAATGAACTATGGTGCATGGCCATAATTCCAGCTAAATTGGGTTCAATTTCTAACAATTTTTGATACCAAATTTCGCATTGCGCTCGTGTGTTGGTGAAAATTAAAGTTGATTTTCCAGAGGTAATTATGGGTATAACTTTTTCTAATAATTTAATTCCTAAATGTCCTGCCCAAGGAAAATTTTCAACTTTTTCGGGAAGAATTGAAATCACTTCTACTTTTTTTTCTATTTCAGCCTTTACAATATGATTTTTAGAATGAAAATATTGATTTCCTAAAAGCACTTCCAAGCCTTGTTCTAAATTGCCAATTGTAGCTGAAATTCCCCAAATTGAAATAGTTTGATTTATTGATTTCATGCGCGAAAGAGCTAATTCAACCTGAACGCCTCTTTTGGTGCCAAGCAATTCATGCCATTCATCAATAACAATCGTTTCTAAATTTTTAAAGTAATCGGGATAAGATTTTTGTGCCAAAAGAATATGCAAACTTTCAGGGGTAGTAATCAATGCGTCTGGAATATTTTTTTTTTGATTAGCTTTTTCGCTGCCGCTTGTATCGCCAGTTCTTATTGCTATTTTCCAATTTAATCCTAATTCATCAGATGCTTTTTGCATTGCAATTTTCAAATCATTGGCTAAAGCTCTGATGGGTGTAATCCAAATGATTTTTAATCCTTTATTTTTATTGTTTTCAATAATTGTTTTTGCTAAAATTGGAATCCATAAAGCAAAGGTTTTACCGCTCCCAGTTGGAGCATTTAATATTCCAGAATAACCTTCCAAGTACTTTTCATACATTTCCACTTGGAAAGGAAACATTGTCCAATTTTTCGCTTTATACCATTGTTGAATTTTCTGATGAACAGGCATTTTTTGATTTTGACTATAAAACGAAAGTTTTATGGTTTGGTTTATCTTTTTTATTGGGCTCCATTTGCACCTGATGGATTTCCATTTACTCCGCCCAGTAAGTTGAAATTAAAATTCATTTGCATAACTGTTCTTGCAGGTTTTTCATTCATTAAACCAGCCTTCCATTTAATTGTTTTAAGTAATCTAATTGATTCACCACTGCATCCGCTACCCAAAGGTTTTACTTCTTTTATATTGGTTATTTTTCCAGAAGGTTCAACAACAAACTTTAATTTCACATAACCTGATATATCATTTTTCAAAGCTTCTGAGGGGTAGTTTATATTTCTAGAAATGTAATCTGTCAAATTATCATAATTATTGTCTAAGTCAGGTAAAGGTTGTTTTTGAATATTATCGTAATCATAAACTTTAAAGTTTTCAAGATTATCACCGGCAATAAAATTTTCTGGTACTTCATATCCTCTTTCTTTAACCGCTTTTTGATATTTTTTTATGCTAAAAGTAAAAGGAATAGCATTTTCTGTTCTAGTTGCCGTTCCGTTGAGCCTTGCCGCATCCCAAAGTAAAAGTTTTAAAAGTCTTATTGCTTCATTATCTATAGCTGGATTAACAGAGCGGGTAATTCTAATTTTTTCAACTTCCCCTAATTCGCTTACTTCAAATGTTAAACCTACAGTGCCCTCTATTCCTTGTTTAAGTGCCTCAGCTGGATAAACCATTTCTTGCTCAATGATTCGTTTTAACTCGGTTTTCCCACCATAATTTTGAGCTTCTATTAGTTGTGCAAAAAGTTGATCAAAAGCAAAAAAGGTTAGAATTAAAATGATTGAAAGTTTTAGTTTCATGATTGTTGTATTATTGCATTCAAATATAATTAGGATTTCGAAAAATATTTTTTAAAATTAAATTGTTCAAATTGAAAAAAAACATATTTTTGCAGTCCTTTTTAAAGAAAGTATAAGATGGCAAATCATAAATCAGCGATTAAGAGAATTAGATCGAACGATAAAAAAAGAGTTAGAAACCGTTACCAACATAAAAGTACAAGAACGGCTATTAAATTATTAAGAACCACTACCGATAAAAAAGTAGCTGGAGAAAAACTTCCAATTGTTATTGGTATGGTTGATAAATTAGCCAAAAGAAATATTATTCATAAGAATAAAGCTTCTAATTTAAAATCGAAGCTTACACGTTTTGTAAATAAGTTAGCTTAATTACATTTTTTTAAATTGACATTTGCTTTTAGCCCTTCTTTTCCAAGAAGGGCTTTTTAGTTTGTGGTTATTGTCGAATTTTAATTCAAAATCAACCAAATCTAAAACCTTATATTTTTAGCTAAAAATCCATTCTAGCCTGCGAAGGATTGTCAATTTCAGAAAATTGACCAGCTTTATATTTAAAATATCCATTTATTGCAATCATAGCCGCATTATCAGTGCAATATTCAAATTTGGGAATAAATGTTTTCCAGTTTCTTTTTTTGCCTTCCAATTCTAATCTGCTTCTTAATTCTGAATTAGCGCTAACACCTCCGGCAAGAGCAATTTGGATAATTCCGGTTTGCTTAGATGCTTTTAGTATTTTATCAAATAAGATATCTACAATAGTTTTTTGAATGGAGGCGCACAAATCAGCTTTATTTCTTTCTATAAAAAGAGAATCTGAGGCCATTTCATCGCGCAAAAAATAAAGAATTGATGTTTTTAGACCACTGAAGCTAAAATTTAAATCAGGAATATGAGGTTTGTTAAATTTAAATTTATTGGCGTTTCCAGATTTTGCATATTTATCAATTAATGGCCCTCCAGGATATGGCAAACCCATAATTTTGGCCGCTTTATCAAATGCTTCACCTGCAGCATCATCAATAGTCTCACCAATTATTTCCATTTCAAGAGCTGATTTTACTTTCACAATCTGAGTGTGTCCTCCCGAAACCGTTAAGCATAAAAATGGAAATTTAGGCACTTCTTGCTCCTTGTTTTCTTGAATAAAATGAGCCAAAATGTGTGCATGCATATGATTTACATCAATTAAAGGTATTCCAGTTGAAAGTGACAATCCTTTTGCAAAAGAACCACCAACAAGAAGCGCTCCCATTAATCCAGGACCTCTAGTGAAAGCTATTGCATTAACATCTTTTAATTCAATACCAGCTTTTTTTAAAGCCGTATCTACAACAGGAATAATGTTCTGTAAATGCGCTCTGGAAGCTAATTCAGGTACAACACCGCCATAGTTAGCATGAAGTGTTTGGCTAGCTGTTTCGTTTGCTAGAATTTTATTATTAACAATTATTGCAGCAGAAGTTTCGTCACAAGAAGATTCTATACCTAAAATTGTTATAGTTTTGTCTGACATATCAATGAATACAGGCTTTTTTAACCGGCTCAAAAGTATCAAAAAAAGGTACATTATGCTGCTTACCATTTTGGTGAGCCTAATATTATTTACTGTATTTTTTTATGGCGTTTTATATAGTTCTAAAGTTCAAACTTTTTTAATTAGTACTATAACCAATTATTTAGAAAAAGAACTTCATACCAAAGTATCTATTAAAAAAGTTGATTTTGAGTTTGTTAAAACTTTTGTATTAGAGGAAATTTATGTTGAAGACCTTCAGCATGATACGCTTTTTTATGCATCCAAACTAAAACTTGATGTAGAATTTAGTAAACTAATTAATAAAAATAAGATTGGCTTTGATAAGGTGCAAATTGAGACTATGTTTTTTAATTTAAAAACCCACAAAGAAAGTAATGGAACAAATCTTGATTTTATTATTGATTATTTCTCTAGCAATGATACTAGTGCCTCTAGCACCAAATTTTTTCTGAATATCAATCAAATAGAAATCAAAAATTCTAAATTTAATTATCGCGATTTTAACTATAGTAGTGGAGGAATTGGGATAAATTTTGAGGATATCGGCATAAGTGCTCTTAATGTCAATTTAAAAGACATACAAATAGTAGATGACTCTATATCTGCTCATATTTTAAATATTTCCATGCTTGAAAAGAGTGGATTTGATTTAAAACATTTAGAAGGAGTTCTAGCAATAAATGGTCAAAGCCTAAAGCTTAATGATTCAAATATAATTACCACAAAATCTGATTTAAGTTTTGATGTGGACTTTATTTATGAAAAATGGACATCTTATTCCCGTTTCATTTCTGATGTTCTAATGAAATTTAAGTTCAGACAATCCTTGTTAAACATGGCTGATGTAGCTTATTTTGCTCCTGATTTAAATGGCATTGATAAACAAATTAATTTAAATGGCACAGTAAAAGGAACTGTAGATAATTTAAAGACTAAAAATTTTGATTTAAGATTTGGTAATTTAACTCATTTAAATGGCAATTTTAGTTTAAACGGATTGCCGGAAATTAATTCAACCTATTTTAATTTTGAAATTAAAGAATTGATAACCAATAAGTTTGATATTGAAGATTTACCTATTCCACCGTTCGATAAATTAAATAAAATAAGACTTCCTGATGAAATGAAGCATCTTGGTAATGTTAGATTTAATGGAAAAATTAGTGGTTTTATTAACGACTTTGTTGCCTTTGGGAAATTTAATACTGCCATTGGCAAAATTGATTCTGATTTAGCATTAAAAATTGACACAATTGGTGAAAATTCATCTTACTCCGGTTCGGTAAGATTATATAATTTTGAAGTTGGTAAAATATTAAATGCGCCAATAGTTGGACCAATTTCCTTATTTGCTACTGTTGATGGTAAAGGATTTACAAAAAATACATTGTTTGCCGATTTAAGTTCACATATAGAATCTGCCCAGATAAACGGCTATAATTACAAGAATGTAGATGTGACTGGTCATTTTGAAAATAGACTTTTCGAAGGACGGTTAACCACTGAAGACGAAAATTTAAAAATTGATTTTGAAGGTTACATCAATTTACAAGAAAAAGTACCTGATGTTCAGTTTTGTGCCGACATAGCTAAACTCAATTTGTTTAATTTAAATTTATACAAAGCAGATTCGCTAAGTGATTTGTCCAGCACTGTTGTGCTTGATTTTACAGGAAGCAATATTGATAATTTTGATGGAACTTTTTCAGCTTTTAATACCAATCTCTTTTTCAATAAAAAAACATATTTAGTGAAAGATTTAATTTTTGAATCCAAAAATATTGGAAATCAAAAGATTTTAAATTTATCGTCAGATTTTGCAGATTTGAACTGCAAGGGAAATTTCCAATTTTATTCGCTGGGTTCATCAATTGCAACATTTATAAAAAATAATTTATTACAAGACTCAACAGGTACAAGGAAAAAAATTAAAGATCCAAATACTCAAATTTTTGACTTTAATTTACATCTAAAAGATATTTCACTTTTAACTGAAATATTTATCCCCGAGTTGAAAATTTCTAAAAATCAAAGATTAATTGGCACATTTAATAATATAGGAAAAGAGTTTGCCTTGAACGGAAAGCTAAACGAAGTTTTTTATAACAATATTAGATTCAACAACAATAATATTGATATAAGTTTTAAAAATGAGTCGTTAAATTCAATTATCAAAACCAATAAAATATATTTCTCTGATTCATTAGGAATCAATAATTTTTCAGTTTCATCTCAATCAAGTCCTTTAAAAAATTCAACAATTTCAAATTTTATCAATTGGAATAACAATGATTTGCCGCGAAATGAGGGGAATATTAATTTAGATTTTTCTACCAATCAATATGGACATTACATAGTTAAATTGCATGACTCGAATATTTTAATTAACGATACAATTTGGCAATTTAACGACAATAATTTCGCACTTATTGACACTCAAAGTGTTTTTATAAATACACTTCAGTTTTTCTCAAATACAGGTTACATTGAAGTGAATGGTGAAATATCTAAACAACCAAACAAAACAATGTATGCCACTTTTAACAATTTTCGTTTAAGCACTTTCAATAGTATTTTTGAAGGATTGGGAACTAGTATTAGTGGAATGACAAACGGAAAAATTGAAGTCAAAGACGTTTTTCAAAATCCAAACATTCAAGCTAATATTCAAATCGAGAGATTTAAAATGAGCGATCATGAATTTGGCAAAGTATTATTAAAATCGGAATGGCAAAATGAAGAAAAATCTTTAGCCATTGACGCAAAAGTAATGATTGATTCGCTCCGAACCTTAGGCCTTAAAGGAAACTATTTTCCTTTGCGAAAGGATAATCACCTTGACTTAAATTTAAACTTGAATCTTTTTAAACTTAATTTTTTAAACAAATTTACTGAAGGAATAATTTCTGATTTGAGAGGAAACGCAAGCGGAAATATTAACATAAAGGGTGATATTGATAAGCCTCTTTTAAAAGGAAACTTAGTGCTCCAAAAAACAAGCTTTAATGTAGATTACACCAAAACCAGATATATTTTACAGGAAAAATGTAATTTAATTATTGAAGAAAATTGGATTGGTATTGATTATGCAACCGTTTCAGACATGGAGCTCAATAAGGCATATTTAAATGGAACGGTATTTCATAATAATTTTAGCAATTTTAACCTTGATTTATTTTTGGAAACAAAAAAAATCATGGCGCTTAATACCAATGAAAGTGATAATGATACTTATTTTGGAAAAGCTTATTTAAACGGAACTGTCGGCATTTCAGGATATACTGAAAGTCTTAGATTTGAGATAAATGGGAAAACTGAAAAAGGCACAGTTTTAAATATTCCACTTACTGGATCTCAAAATGTAGAAGAAAATTCTTTCGTTACTTTTATACTAAAAGATACTACTCAAAATGAAATTATTGAAGAAGAAATAGATTTAACAGGTATTGAGTTAAGTTTTGATTTAGATGTTACTCCTGATACAGAAATGAATATAATTTTTGATCCTAAAATTGGCGATGTTATTACCGCTTCTGGAATGGGGCATTTAAAAATGGAAATATCAAAAACAGGAAACTTGCTAATGTTTGGCGATATTTCTATCACTAAGGGAAGTTATTTGTTTACGCTTCAAAATATTATAAACAAAAGATTTTCTATTGAAAATGGTTCCAATATTTTATGGACAGGAAACCCTTATAATGCACAAATTGATATTAATGCAATATATAAAACACGCACATCACTTAATGATTTAGGAATTGATTCAACTAAAAGAAGAGTTCCAGTTGAAGCGGTTCTAAATTTGAAAGATAAATTATTAACTCCGCAAATTACTTTCGATTTTAGACTGCCTGATGTTGATGACGGAACAAGATCTCAGTTTAAAACATTAATAGATAATCCAGAAGAAAAAAATAGGCAAATGTTTGCATTATTGTCCATTGGTAGATTTGTTGCCCCACAAAATAATATTGCTTCTGCTGCTAATAATCAAGGTAAACATGCCAATGCAGGATTAACTAATTCATTTGAGTTTATTTCAAATCAGCTTTCAAACTGGCTTTCTCAAATTAGTAATGAATTTGATGTCAATGTCAATTATCAACCAGGTGATAAAATTTCATCAGAAGAAGCTAGCTTAATGATATCTACACAACTTTTTAATGATAGGTTAAGCATTGAAGGTGGTGCATCTTACTATAACAATATTCAAGCTGGGGGTAACAATGAAAACTTATTAGGAGACTTTAATGTAGAATATAAAATTAGTAAAGACGGTAGATTAAGATTAAAAGCCTATCAGAAAGCAAATAGCGCCATTATGTACAATATAAATGGAAACCCATACACACAAGGCGTGGGTCTTTTTTATAGAGAAGATTTTAATACTTTAAAAGAGCTTATGGAAAGTTATAAAATTAGAAAATTGCTTAAGCTAAAACGCAAACAGATAGAGGAGGAGGAAATGCAATATCAGAATGAGACTAGAGACAATGAGTCTAAAAAATAATATCAAAATTTGAAAACAGTTTTAATTATACAAACCGCCTTTATTGGTGATGCTATTTTGGCAACGGCCTTGGTTGAACAAATAAAAGATATTAATCCAGCAATTAAAATTGATATTTTAGTTAGAAAAGGCAATGAATCACTGTTAATTAATAACCCCAACCTAAATAAAATTTGGGTTTGGGAAAAAGATAAAAATAAAATTAGGAACCTACTTCGATTAATTTTTGAAATAAGAAAAATAAAATTCGACTATATTTTAAATCTTCATCGTTTTGCAAGCTCTGGGTTTATAACAGCATTCTCAGGAGCAAAAGAAAAAAGAGGTTTTACTAAGAATCCATTATCTTTTTTTTATAATAAAAAGTTTGACCATCAAATTGGTAATGGTAAACATGAAACAGAAAGAAATTTTCAATTGATTAAAGATTGGGGGAATACAAGAGTATCTAGACCTAAACTTTATCCATCTTTGATGGATTTTGAAAAGGTTAAACCATTAAAAGAAAAAAAATATATTGTTTTAGCCCCAGCCTCAGTATGGTTTACCAAAGCCTTACCAATTGAAAAATGGATTGAACTTTGTGCCAAATATTCAAATGGATATATAGTTTATTTATTAGGTGCTTCAAACGACTTTCAGCTTTGTGAAAAAATTAAAAGCGCTTTACCAAGCTTAAATATTCAGAACCTTTGTGGAACACTTAACTTATTGCAGTCGGCAGCATTAATGAAAGATGCTGAAATGAACTATGTGAATGATTCTGCACCTCTGCATCTTTGCTCATCTATGAATGCCCCAGTTAAAGCCATATTCTGTTCCACAATTCCTGAATTTGGTTTTGGTCCACTTAGCCAAAATCAAGAAATAATTCAAGTAAAAGAAAAGCTCGATTGCAGACCATGTGGTTTACATGGTTACAAATCTTGTCCAAAAGGTCATTTCAAATGTGGTTTAGATATCGAATTTTAAGGAAGAAAGTTTAATTCTTCGAAAGTTTCTAATTTAAAATTATCAAGACTAAATGCTATTTTATCTTTATTCCAGATATAGCAAACAAATGTGTCGTCCTCGCTTCTAACTTCTGGACTTAGATAAAACATTTCGAAATACACACCACTTTCTGTTTTTATTTCTTTTGTTAAATAAGCATAGGATCCTTCTTTTCTTTCCATGCTCATAACTGCTAGAGGAAATTTATTGGTTTCAGAGTTGTATTGTACATCAAAACTTAATTTAATCCAAATATGATCCTTAGAGGTTAATTCACTGAATTTTATTTTTTTAGTAAAACAAAATTCATCATTCGATGAAATTTTAAAATAATTGTTCTTAGTTACAGGGTTGTATTCAAGTTTTTCAGACGAAAGATGCTCCATGTTCTCAAGAAAAATGATACTTTGTTTTTTATATTTTGAAGCATCAAAATGAAGACTACCATCAAAACTTCGATAGACAGATTTTAGGTTCTCATCTGTTTTATTTTTATCAGTTACTAAAAATGAATTCCAATAATATTCTTTGGTGGTTCTATAAGGATCCAAAATGTAATGCATTAATTGCCACCATTGAAAATTATTTAATAGCACACAAAGTGTTGCAACTATCCCAAAAGAGAATTTTATGAATTTTGCCTTTGTACTAATCCATTGCAAAAAGTAACCTAAAGAAATTGCAAGAAGAGGGTAATAAGTAATTAATGGTCGCATAGAAAAAGCTGCACCATACCACCATTCACTCCAACTTGAAACAACATAAAAGGCAATTCCAAAATAAATAACAATTCCAGAAAATATACTTCGATTTTTCTTAAATAAAAAATAAAATCCAATTATTGAAAATATCATTATTGGAGTATAAATAAACCAACCTTTTCTATAACTAAATAAAACATCTAAAATGTGGGGATTAAAAAAATCCAATCCAACTTGAGGATTTTTATAGCTGTCATAGATGAATTGCCCGGTTTTCAATTTCCAATAAAGCAATTGAGGCATTGCTATTAAAATAATAATAGGAATTAGAAGGGCAAATTGTTTCCAATTTCTCTTGATTATATTTAATTTTTCGAGAAAGCTATCTTTATTAAAAACACCCCATAAAATTGGTAAAAATATTATGAGAATTTCGCTTGGTTTAACTAAAGCCATTAGTGCAAAAGAAATACCTAGAATTAATAAATTTTTTAGCTTTTGAGTTTTATGCCACTGAATGTTTTGCCAAATAATTATGGATGTAAGCATAAATAAAATATTGACTGTTTCAAGATTTTTAATACTTAAATGATGAGAATAGTTAGTTGCAAAGACGATAAAAAATATTAGTAATGCTGAAATCAGTTCACTAAAATAATTTAGAAGTATTTTTCTTAAATATAGCAGCCCAATTAATGTGTAAATGATGCAGCCAAATGCTAAAAAATAGGCATAAGGCTCACTAAAACCATTTTGAGTAAATCCTAAAAAGCCAGCAAATAAATGAGCTAGTAAAAAAAAAGGAAGATAAAAAATGGCCATTCCTCCAAGAAAAAAGTACATATTGTCGCCATTTTCATTTTGGCTTATCTGATAAAGAGTATCAGATAGTTTTTTCTCGTCATTAATTTTTTTTAGCCATGAAATGTCGTTCAATAATGGATCATGATGAACAAAAGAGGCTGGTAAATAAATATAATAACCTAAAACATCCCATGACAATTCTTTTTCAGGATTGATATTTTGCCACCTAATTTGAAAAAGAAATAGAATAGAAATTAATACTGTTACTAGACTTAAATTTTTTTTTAAATAATCCATTTTAGTTTTTTCTAACAGTTTTTAGATTTAATAGGTTGAGTGAATTCATTTTCAAACCATTTATCCTTTTTTGAGTAAATTTAACTGCTTTATCATAATAAATAGGTATTACGGGCATTTCTTCTAATAAAATATCTTCCATTTCATAATATAATTGAAATCTCAATGAATCATCAATTGTAATTTTCGCCTTTTCATACAAATTGTCAAATTTTTCATTTTTAAAGTGCGTGTAGTTTGGGCCTTTCGGACAAAAGTTTCCTGAATAAAATAGGGAAAGAAAATTTTCAGCATCTGCATAATCACCCATCCAAGATTTCCTAAAAAAAGCAAGCTCGCCTTTTGCTGATTTTTGATTATGAATTGCAGGTGGTAAAACTTCTAAATCTACATTTATTCCAATTTGCTTTAATTGAAATTGAATGAATTCGCATAAATCTAAATAAGAGGGAGTAATAGATAGTTTTATTGTTGGAAGGCCTTTTCCATTAGGAAAACCAGCTTCTTCAAGCAATTTTTTTGCCATTTGTATATTATAAACAAGTGGTAAATCAATATCTTCTCTAAAAGATTGAACTCCTTTTGGAACAATTCCAGTTTTTGCTGAATATCCCATGTTGTTTCTCAAAAACATTACCATTTCATCTCTATTAATTGCAAATGCTATCGCTTTTCTAACTTTTTTGTTTTTTGAAAAGGGAGTATTGAAATTTCCATCTAACATAAAACCTAAATAATCTGTTTTTATAAATGGAGATACCAAAAGAGTTATATTATTTGAATATTGAGATTTAATATCTCCCTTTTGAGTAATAATTTCATCTTTATAGGATGCATCTAAACTCGGCATCATGTCGAATTTTCCTCCTGTAAATTCTAAAAACTCAGTAAATCTATCTTTAATAAAATAAATGTTTATGGCATCTAAATAAGGTAACTTATTATTATTAGAATCTAACTCAAAGTAATTTTCATTTTTTAACAATATGAGCTTTTCACCTTCTTTCCAAAATTTAAAATAAAAGGGCCCTGTTCCTATAGGATTACTTCTGAAATCTTTTCCAAAATTTTCTACAACTTCTTTTGGCACTACAGAGCAGTATTGCATGCTTAAAATGCTCAAAAATGGCGGGAACGGATGATTAAGTTCTATTATAAATGTACTATCATTGGGAGCCAAAAATGCATATTCACCTTTGTCGTTTTTAGCAACATCTCTAAAAATCCATATTCCTGGAGAAGCAATTTCAGGGTCCAAAATTCTATTAAAACTATAAACGAAATCATTTGAAGTAACTCTTTTACTTTTTTTCATATGCGCAGATTCATGAAAAAACACATCTTTTCTTAAATTAAAAGTGTATTTTTTTCCATTTTCTGATATCTCCCAACTTTTGGCTATACAAGGTTTTACATCTAATTTTTCATCTAGTTGAACTAATCCATTGAAAATTTGATTGATTGCTGAAATATTTTCAAAGTTTGAAGCAAAGGCTGGATCTAAAGATGAAATTCCGTTAGATTCGTTATAAATAAATATCTTTTTATTGTCAATTTCGTTTATTAACCCATCCGAATTACAAGCTAATAAGCTAAAAATTAGTCCTATAAAAAAATATTTTTTGTAATTTTTCATCAAAACGAATATAAAAATTTAATAATCTAAAGTTTTGCTTTTTAACTTAGAGATTGGCATTCATTAAAATCAAAATAACAATTTTAAAACTTCGATTTTTCATAAAGTGGATTTTAAAGTATCATTTGTTGAATAAACTTAATTATTAAAAAAGTAAACAATTTATTGTTTAGTGGCATTGGAACTCATAATTTATAAATGCTATACAATAGATTATTTTATTTAAGTACTTAATATTTTCAAAGGCTTAAATTTTAATAGTTTTTATTTCAATAATATTTTTGGGTTGAAATAATAGAATTCCACAAATTAGAAATATGGCTGCAGATTTTGCAGCATTTTTAGCAAAAAAAAATATAGATTTTTATTTCGCATTGTGAAGAATTTAATGCTATTATAACTAATTTCAGAATATATGATTAATAATTTAGGGCATCAAGAGGGAATAATTTATTTGCTAAAGCATTTAGCTTATGAGGCTAAGTTTTTTTTCTAGAAACCATTTAATTGCCGCTGCTTCTATTGCAGGAAAGTTATTAAATAGAAATGTAAGTTGTTAGATTGTTGATATTATTCAAAAAAAAAGCGGCTATTGAATTAACAATAGCCGCTTCGATATCAAAATAATTTTAATTATTGTTTGATGACTTTTTCTATTTTGAAGAAATCAGAACCAGTAACTCTAACAAAATAAATTCCGCTAGTTAAGTTGTTCATAGAGATTGGAATAATTTTTTCTCCAGAAAATTTACCAGATTCCATATTCATTAATACTTTTCCGTTTAAATCAACTAATTCGATTGAAGCGTTTCTTTCTTCAATAAAGTTTAAGTTTAAATTTAAATCATTTGAAGTAGGATTAGGGAAAACAGAAATTTCAGTTAAATCATTTTCAATTCCTCTTGAACTTAAAACACCATCAATATTTATATCATCAATGTATAAATTGTTTGAGTAATCGCTTGCAACAAATTCAATTTTGAATCGTACATTTTTCTTAAGTAAATTCCAACTTGGTAATAATTGAGTTGTGTAAGTTGCCCATTCAGAGTTTGATGTTGGAATATGCTCTTCTAACTTAAACCCAACATTTGCCAAAATGTGTTCTTTGATATCTCTTCTCTTATTCCATGTTTTACCGCAATCAGTTGAACTGTAAATATTAATTTGTTCAGTCAAATTATCTGATAGTGATGAGGTTGTTGCATATGAATATTTGAAAGACAAAGTCGCGCTAGATGTGTTAGATAAATCGAAATTTGGAGTTATTATGGCGTCCTTACTTTGACCTAAATTAAATTGGTAAAACTGATTAGCTGATGGTACTATGTTGTTTAATTTTAGGCATCTTGTATTATCATAACCATTAGAATTAGATAATTGGAAATAACTATCATTATTACCTGAATTTTCCAAATACCATTGATTACCTATTCCAGCATTAAAAGTTTCCATAAATGGACCAAAATAATCAGTAAATGCTGAAGACATTACGTAATCATTTTTAGTAATTGTTTCAGTTCCAGATGCATTAGTTACTGTTAATGTTACAGGATACCTTGCATTTTCAGTGTAAGTTACAACGGGATTTGCATCTGTTGAGGTAGAAGGTGTTCCACCAGGGAATTCCCAAAAGTAAGAGTCTACCGAAGCTCTTGTCGACATATCAGTGAATTGAACTGTTGTTCCAGCGCAATTGAAACGTTGAGTAGAGTGGAAATCTGGTTTTGGTGTACACAATGGAGGAGTTTCTAAATCAATTCCAGTAATTTGTCTTACATAAGGAGTAAGTAGGTTATTTCTTTGACCGTTAGTATTATTTAAACTTGCTCTCATTGTTGCTGCTTGTCCATCAGTAAACATCATGTGACAATCTGCATAGTTCATGTAATTTTGAACATTTTCAACTATACCAATTTTGGTATTGATATCAAAATTATCGATACCAAACGATCCATTTGAATCTTCTGCATTCCAAGCGTAAATTCTAATCGTATAGGATTTCGGTTGATTATTATAAACATTGTTGTTTGGTAAATTAACAAAAATCCTTGGGAATTTTCCAATTGTATCATTAACAAAGAAAACCTCACCACTAGAAAATATTTTTAATTTATTAAGTTGATCCGCTGATTTTGCAACAGCTAAATTGCTTGAATAATTGTTTGCACTAGATCTAATAGCAAATGATCTTGCACCTTCGAAATTTCTTGCAATGTCAAATGCAATTGATTTACCTTGAGAAATATTACCTAAATTAGGATCTAAATCGAAAGATATTTCGTAATACTTATTAAGATTTATTGATCCTGAAAGATTTAAGTAAGAAGTATCATTATTAGATGCAATTCCTCCTAATTCCCAATTATTAAAAATAAACATACTGTCAGCAACAGGGTTTGAAGATAATCCGTTAGCAGTAAAATTACCAAATGAAAAATTATTATGTTTTAAAGTGTCTTTATCTGTGGTACCAGAGGTTAAATTTATTGATTGGAATTTCAATGAAAAGGTACTGTCTGTTACTTCACATTCTGGTGCATAAAGTGGGCATCCTCCAGAATTTCCTTTAGTAGTTGGAGTATCTTCAATTCCATCGTCAATAGAACAATTATCCGCTAAGCCAGGCTCATTTGAATCACCCCAAGTGTGAGGTAAACCTAAATAGTGTCCAATTTCATGTGTTAAAGTTCTACTTCTTGAAATTGATCCAGTTCCATTATCAGATACATACTCTTGCAAAATAATTATACCATCTCTAAAAAATCCATTTCCGTTAGTTGCAGATGGATAATATGCATATCCTGCAACACCACCTCTAGCAATTGTTTTCACAACCCAAACGTTAAGATATCTATCTCTAGGCCATTGATTTAGTTTTGATAAATCGTCCCCAATATTTGTCTCATGAGAATAAATATAATCAATACCATCTGTACAATTTCCAGCAAAATCAAATGCTGCTAGCTTAAATTTGATATAAGCATTTCCAAAAATATTCTTAAACTCAGGAATTATATCAACACTATCAGCGTTTTGAGCATTAAAATCTCTATTTAATATTTCAACTTGACGAAGAATTTGCTCTTTACTTATTTTTTCAAAACCATACTCATGTAGCACATGAAAAACGATTGGAATAGTGTAAACCTCTAAATTACGTCCCTTCGAATCTTTCATGAATTGTTTATTGGATTCTAATAACTTTTGATAGTCTTTTCTCATCGCTTCATCAGATCCGTAAACCTCTCTCATTGCTTCCATAGATCCACAACGCTTAATCTCCTGAGAGAATAGACTAGTATTGAATCCTAAAGCCAATAAAATGAGAGAAAATCTAAAAATTTGTTTGTTTATTTTTTTCATCATTACACATTTTTCACAAATATCTTATTTAATTTTAAATACACAAATGCTTGGCTTCTTTCAATATTGCTCATTTTTTATTTTTTTTTGTTAAGTCGTTTTTATCAAAAGAGAAACGAATCATTAAATTTATTGAATTATTAAAGATTTGTATTATTTTTTTTAAAATTTTAATGATTCTAAGAGTCAAAATCTAAAAACTGAAACAAAAACAGTACATTTGTTCCACCTCTAATTAATTCATTTAGTAGGTGAAAAAATAAATTGAATGGTAACACCAAAATTTCAAAGTCAAACGACTTCATTTTATTCTGAACTTAGAAATCGAACAAACAAATACTTTAAAGAAAAAAATATAGAGCCTACAGGAAACCTACATTTGTATAGTAAAGCGATAATTTTATTTTCGCTTTTTGTTGGAACTTATATCCATTTAGTGGTTTTCCAACCTAGTACTATAATTATTTTACTAGAATGTATTCTGATGGGTTTATTAACCTCATTTATAGGATTTAATATAATGCATGATGGTTCCCATGGAAGTTTCAGTAAGTCAAAGACTATCAATACTATTGCTGGTATGTCTATGAATATTCTCGGATCAAATGTGTTTATATGGAATACCAAGCACAATGTTATTCATCATACTTTCACCAACATTGATGATATTGATGATGATATAGATGGAAAACCCTTTTTAAGATTAAGCCCTGTTCAAAAACATTATAAGGCTCATAAATATCAGCATTTCTATTTTTTAGGGGCATATTCTTTGTTGTTTATGTTTTGGATTTTTTACACCGACTATTATAAGTATTTCAACAAAAGAATTGGGAACTATCCAATGCCTCCTTTAAAATTAAGTGATCATATTTCATTTTGGGTTTTTAAAATCATTCATACATTTTTATTTGTGGCTTTTCCTATCTATCAATTTGGTTTTGTAAATTGGCTAATAGGTTTTACCCTTTATGGGGCTGTTACGGGTTTAGTTTTGGCAATAGTTTTTCAATTGGCTCATACTGTTGAAGGTGCCAATTTTCCCGAAGCTAAAATGCCTGAGAATAAAATGGAAGATGAGTGGGTTATGCATCAAATGAAAACTACTGCAAATTTCGCAACCAACAACAAAATTATATCATGGTTTGTGGGAGGATTAAATTTTCAAATTGAACATCATTTGTTCCCAAAAATATCTCATGTTCATTATCCTGCAATCAGTAAAATTGTAAAAGAAACATGTAAAGAATTCAATGTAAATTACATTGAATTCCCTTCTATGAGCGGAGCAATTGCTTCTCACTACAGACACTTAAAACATCTTGGACAAGCATAGGGTTTGTTGATAATTAACCTCATTAAAATCTCAAAAAGAGTTTTAAATAACTTTTTGAAATTATATTTGCCATAATAAAACTACAAAAAATGGCAAAAGACTCAGTTGAAGTTAACAAAGAAAAACTTAAGGCATTACAGCTTACTTTAGATAAACTTGAAAAGACTTATGGCAAAGGAAGTATTATGCGTATGGGAGCATCTCAAGTTGAAGCTGTCGAAGTCATTTCATCAGGATCAATTGGATTAGATGCGGCTTTAGGAATTGGTGGCTTTCCAAAAGGTAGAGTAATTGAAATTTATGGACCTGAATCTTCAGGTAAAACAACCTTAGCTATTCATGCATTAGCAAATTCACAGAAACAAGGAGGCATTGCAGCATTTATTGATGCTGAGCATGCATTTGACAGATACTATGCAGAAAAATTAGGTGTTGATGTTGAAAATTTACTCATTTCACAGCCTGACAATGGAGAACAAGCCTTAGAAATTACTGAAAATTTGATAAGATCCGGTGCTATTGACATTATAGTAATTGATTCAGTTGCAGCTTTAACTCCTAAAGGTGAAATTGAAGGAGAAATGGGTGATTCAAAAATGGGATTACAAGCAAGATTAATGTCACAAGCTTTGAGGAAATTAACGGGAACAATTAGTAAAACAAATTGCTGTTGCATTTTCATCAATCAACTTCGTGAGAAAATTGGTGTAATGTTTGGAAATCCCGAAACAACTACGGGTGGTAATGCATTAAAATATTATGCCTCTGTTAGGTTAGATATTAGAAGAATTAGTCAGATTAAAGAGGGTGATACCGTCTCAGGAAATAGGGTTAGGGTTAAGGTAATTAAAAATAAAGTTGCCCCTCCATTTAGACAAGCAGAATTTGATATAGTATTTGGGGAGGGTATATCTAAAGTTGGCGAAATTCTTGATATTGCAGTTGAGGCAAATATTATTAAAAAAAGTGGTTCTTGGTTTAGTTATGGAGAAACAAAATTAGGTCAAGGAAGAGATGCTGTAAAATCTTTGCTTGCAGATAACCCAGAATTAATGGAAGAGTTAGAGGCAAAGGTCAGAGATTTACTTTCAAGTAAATAAACCTATTCAAAAAAATAAAAGAAGCTTTCAAATTTGAAAGCCTCTTTTATTTTAATATATGGCAGGGAATTTTTTAGGGTTTGATTCACGCATCAAGTTATAAATTACATCAAATATCTCATCAGCATTAGGTTTAGAGAAATAGTCTCCATCAGAACCATATGCAGGTCTATGGTCTTTAGAAGAAATGCAAATTGGTTTTGAGTCTAAAAACTTATAAGCATCTTGAATGTCTAAAACCTGCTGCATCATAAAGCCTGTGGCACCTCCTTGAACATCTTCATCTAAAAATACTACTCTATTGGTTTTGGAAATGGACTTTTTAATTATTGATTGAATATCAAATGGAAGTAAAGTTCTCACATCAATTAGTTCAACTGAAATTCCTGTATCATTTAAAAGTTTAATTGCTTCTTGAGCAATTTTTAATGTAGAGCCATAAGAAACTAATGTTACATCGCTACCTTCTATAAGAATTTCAGGAATTCCTAATGGAATGCAAAATTCCCCTATATTTGATGGAACCCTCTCTTTTGATCTATATCCATTTAAAGGTTCAATTACTAAAGCTGGATCATCTGATTTTAATAATGTATTATAAAAGCCAGCAGCTTGCGTCATATTTCTAGGTACACAAACATAAATGCCTCTAATGGCGTTGATTATCATACCCATTGGCGATCCAGAGTGCCATACCCCTTCTAATCTATGTCCTCTTGTCCTAATAATTAAAGGTGCTTTTTGGCCCCCTTTTGTTCTATATTGTACTGTAGCTAAATCATCACTCATAATTTGAATTGCATACAGCAAATAATCTAAATATTGGATTTCCGAAATTGGTCTAAGTCCTCTCATTGCCATTCCAATGCCTTGACCCAATATTGTTGCTTCTCTAATTCCTACATCTGAGATTCTTAACTCACCATATTTAGCCTGCAATCCCTCTAATCCTTGATTTACATCTCCAAGTCGTCCAGCATCTTCACCGAAAATTAATAATTCGGGATATTTATTAAAGAGATAATCAAAATTTTCACGTAAAACTTCACGACCATCTAGAAATTTCTCTTCGAGTTCATATTTAATTTCAATTGGTTCTATTTTTAATGCTGATTCTTTTGAATTACTATACAACAGAGATGAATAATCATCATAATTTTTTGCTTCATAAACTTTTAACCAATCAATAAGCTTTTGCTTTTCTAATAATGATTCATCCTTAATACTCCTTAAAACTTGTTTAATAGAGGAAACAATGTCTCTTTTTTGGGGATCTATTTTTCCTTTTAATTCTTTAATCGCATTTTCAAAAATAGACTTATGTATTGATGTTTCTTTTATTGAATTATATAAATTTAGCACTTCATTTACGCTATCTTTTATTTCTGTGATAAATGCACTCCAAGCATTGTTTTTGGCATTTCTAACATGATTTTTAGCATCAGTCTCAATTTCTAAAAGTTCTGCATCGGTTGCCAAAGGATTAGAAACTCCATTTTCATTAAATTTTGTTTCTAAAATCCATTCTTTCATTTTTTTGATACAATCAAATTCTTTTTCCCAATCTAGTCTTTCAGTAGTCTTGTATCTTTCATGGGATCCTGAGGTAGAGTGGCCTTGAGGTTGAGTAACTTCTTGAACATGAACAAGAACTGGAATATGTTTTTCTCTGCAAATTTTGGCTGCTTTTTCATAAGTTTGAACTAATGCCACATAATCCCAAGCCTTTACTTTAAATATCTCAAAACCATTACTTCCTTTTTCTATTTGGAAGCCTTTAAGAACTTCAGATATACTGCTTTTGGTCGTTTGATTATCTCGTGTAACAGAAATGCCATAACCATCATCCCATACCGACATTAGCATTGGAACTTGCAAAACACCAGCGGCATTTATTGTTTCCCAAAATAGTCCCTCCGATGTTGAAGCATCTCCAATCGTTCCAAAAGCAATTTCGTTGCCGTTAATTGAAAAATCAGTTTTATGCTCAAGACCTTTAACATTTCTGTAAATTTTTGAGGCTTGGGCTAATCCTAGTAATCTTGGCATTTGACCAGCAGTAGGAGAAATATCAGCAGATGAATTTTTTTGATCAGTCAATTTTTTCCAACTTCCATCTTGGTTTAAATTTCGTGTCCCATAATGGCCGTTCATTTGTCTTCCGCCTGAAGCTGGCTCTGCGTTAATATCAGTATGCGCATATAATTGGGCAAAAAATTGCTGAATGCTTAGTTGTTTAATTGCCAGCATAAATGTCTGATCTCTATAATATCCAGATCTAAAATCACCATTTTTAAAAACTTTTGCCATTGCAATTTGAGGTAGTTCTTTACCATCTCCAAAAATTCCAAATTTAGCTTTACCAGTTAATACTTCCTTTCTACCTAAAAGACTTGCCTCTCTGCTTATTAAAGCTAATTTGTAGTCGTTTAAAACACTATCTTTAAATTCTGAAAAAGTAATTTTTTCCGCTTCATCCAAAGCTTGAATTGTTTTAGAATTTGACATAATAATCTGAAATTTTGCGTGGCGAAGATACTAATACAAGGTTTACCAAATAAAATTTTTGAAATCTTCTAATAATTTGTTGGTATTTTTTTGAAATTATGAAAATCTTATTACCTTTAATATTATTTTTGTCGAGCAATTCAAAACACTATGAAAAAGTTAATTTTACTTTCAGGTTTGTTATTCTCTATAAGTTTGTCTTTTGCTCAAGATGCAAAAGAGAGTTTTAAAAATGCTGAGAAATCTTTTAAATTGGGTCAATACAAGGAGGCTGTTGATTTATTTACTAAAGTAATTCAAGCAGATCCGCATTTTAAAAAGGTATATGCTAGTAGAGCTGAAGCCTATATAAAAATGGGTAAAAAGGAAGATGCTGCTAGAGATTATGAGAGAGAAGCAATAGAAAACCAAAAAGATCAAGAACTTTATGTAAAATCTGCCGCATTGTTTTTTGAGGCAGAAAATTTCCAAAAGTCTATTGAAATGTGCAAAAAGGCTCTAGAAATAAAAAATAAAGACAAAGACGCTATTTATTACAACACCAAAGCAAATTTAGCTTTAGGAAATTTTGAAGCAGCACTTAAGGAGGCAGATAAATTAGTTTATTTAAGTTCTAAAACTGCTGAATTTTTATTTTTGCATGGTCTTGCTAATGAAGGTTTGAAAAAATTTGTCGAAGCAGAGAAGGATTTAGCTGAAGCTCAAGATCAAGATAAATCAAATATGGAATATCCTATCGCTTTGTCAAGGGTTAGATTAGTGTTGGGTAAATATGATAATGCTTTGCAAAGTGCTAATGATGCATTAAGATTATCTCCAAATAATACTAAAGCGCTTCTTTTGAGAGCTAAATCTTATTTTAGAAAAGATGCATTCACTGAGTCTATGACAGACTTGGGGAAAATAATTGCAAGTGAACCTAATAATAAAGAAGCTTTTTATGTTAGAGCTTCTGTTTATGAGAAGCTAAGTCAATTTCAGAGTGCAATAAATGATTACACTAAGATTTCTTCTATTGATAATAATGACTATGATGCTGTTTATAAAAGGGGATTATCTTACATTGAAATTCAAAATAATAAATTAGCTACACAAGACCTTGAAAAGGTTTTGGAAATGACTTCTAAAGATGACGCTTTATTTGAATATAGAAAAAAAGTTGAAGATAAAATTTGGACAATTAATAAAGAGTCAGATTTACCAACAGCAGATGTTACATCTCATCAAAAACACTCTGATGGTAGCATTATTATTAAATCTGGTGAAAAGAAATTGGTTTTAAAGGGTATTGTTTCAGATGCAAGCAGAATTAAATCTATAAAAGTCAATGATGTAAGCGCAGAATTTGACTCAAAAGCTTATAACCCTGAATTCACTGCAACACTTTATGAATTTTCAAACTCAATAAACATTATTGCAAAAGATGTGTATGATAACCAAGTAAACAAAACTTTTAACTTGAAGGTTATCGAATCAGATGCTCCTATAGTTACATTAGTAACGCCTTATGCATCAGACAATAATGATGTGTTTATCGATCAAGCATCAAGTGCGCAATTAATTGAAGGAAAAATTACTGATGAAAGCTCAATAAAATCAATTACGATAGATGGAGTAATTGCTTCTTTCAATGTTAATGAAACGAACCCTAAGTTTGTTGCCAATATTGACCTAAATAATAAAAGTTCTTTTACAATTAAAGTAGTTGATCAGTATGATAATGTGGCAGAAGTAAAATACACATTAAATGTTGGTGCAACTGCCCAAACTGGGTCAGATAATCCGATGGGTAAAACATGGGTTGTTTTTCTTGAAAATACTAATTATACAGCTTATCCACCTTTAGAAGGTCCTACAAAAGATATTGGTATGATGAAAGGGTCTTTATCCAACTATAATATCAACAATATTATTCATAAGAAAAACCTAACAAAATCTGATTTTGAGAGATTTTTCAATTTGGAATTAAGAGATCAGCTAAAAAATAATAATGTAAAATCATTATTAGTTTGGTATGGTGGTCATGGTAAGTTTTTAAATGAAACAGGCTATTGGATACCTGTAGACGCAAAAAGAAATGATGAATTTACATATTATAATGTGAACAATATTAAATCGGCTATTCAATCATATTCTAGTATTGAACATATTTTATTAATTTCAGATGCATGTGAGTCAGGGCCAGGATTTTATTTAACAATGAGAGCTGCTCCAAAGCAAAAGAACTGTAATAACTATGCTGATGTAAAATACAAATCAGCACAAGTGTTTACATCTGCAGGAACTGAATTAGCATCTGATAATTCTCAATTCTCAAAAACATTCTCCAAAACACTTGACGAAAATCCAAATGCTTGCATTGCTATTGATGACATAGTTGACAAAGTTTCAGCTGCAGTAGAGCAAAATAGCAGGCAAAAACCAAAATTTGGAAAGATTAAAACCATTGAAGATGAAAATGGTACATTTTTCTTTATAAAAAAGTAATCTTGTAAAAACTTGCGTAAATTAATTTTTACCCTACTAATATTCTGCGTTTCAACCATTGAGGCGCAGAATTATTTTTTTGATCAGTACTCAATCAAAGATGGTTTAGCACAATCAAAAATTTATTGTATTTCTATGGATAAGAGTGGCTTCGCCTGGGTTGGAACTGAAGCTGGAGTATCACGCTTTGATGGAAAAACTTTCGTGAATTATACTAGAAAAAATGGACTTTCAGAGGGGCCAGTTACTGCCTTGAGAATAGATAATAAAGGAAAAATTTGGCTTGGTTCCCAATTAGGTGGGGTTACATATTTTGACGGAAAAACTTTCAAGGAAGTTAAACTTGACACAATTAAGGTTCAAGGAAGAATTTTTGATATTTATCAAGATAAAGATGGTAATCTTTGGTTTGCAACAGAGTTTAATGGGTTAATTAAAACTGGCTCAGAAATTTCAGACGGAAAGTTAAAGGTTGAAAAAATTCTGACGCTTAAAGATGGAATTGACGATTTGGTTCTAGAAATTGCCGCTGATAGTGAAGATAATTTTTATTTAGTAACATTTAGAGGTATCATTTATTATAATAGAAATGATAATGCAAGTAAGGATATAAGAATAGGAGAATTATCGAACTATTCTGTTTCAGCCTCTGCTATTGATAAAAGTGGAAAAATTTGGATTGGTACTTTTGGTGGTGGAGCTTTAAGATATGATCCTATTTCAGGTGAGACACAGTATTTAGGTACAATTGAAGGTTTAAATACAGATAATATTGCCAGAATATTTGTTGATTCGCAAGGAAGAGTTTGGATAAGCACTTGGGATGGAGGGGTGGCTCTGGTTGAAAATCCAGATAAATTCCCTTTTGAATATAAAAAGTTTAGTAAAGACAATGGTCTTCATAACAACAAAATAATGAGTTTTTATGAAGATTTTGAAAATAACATATGGCTTGGAAGTGTAGATGCGGGACTAGTTATATATAAAGGTGATAGATTTACGAGCTATAATAGGAAGAATGGATTATTAGACGATAATGTAAACGTTTTTTATTACAAATCCGAAGAAGAGCTTTTTATTGGAACTAATGCAGGGTTAAATTTATTTAATCCCTTAACAAATGAAATTTCTTCTATTGACTTGAAGTTGTCAAATCCTTACCCAAAAATCACTGGTATTGCAAGTGATGAAAATGGAAATGTTTATGTAGGAACAATGGGTGATGGGATGATTATTCTAGATAAAACAAATAAATTTAAAGAAAGTTTCGACAAATATACTGGGATGTATAGTGTTCACATAACCGACATGTTCTATAACGAAGGAACGATTTGGATGTCAGTTATTGGAGGTTATTGTAAGTTCAATATTGAAGAAAAAAAATTTAGAACGACCAACTCTTTAGATGGAGTAGTGGATCCAGCCATAAATGGCTTAGTATTAGATAAAAACAAAGTTTTATGGTTAAGTTCTGATGGTCAAGGGGTAATAAAGTTTGAAAACGAAAAGCATACTTTCTTCAAATATGAGTCGGGATTAGAAAATTTATATTTATCATCAATAACTGTAGATTCAAAAAATAAAATCTGGGTTGGTTCAAAAGGCTCAGGAGTTTACTGTTTTAAAGACAATGCTTTTATTAACATTAACACTAGTGACGGTTTGATTTCAGATTATATCACATCCATTTATTGTGATAAAAATGATGACTTGTGGATTGGAACAAATAAAGGTATAAGTAAATATAATATTGAGAAGGCAATTGTAACAAATTATGATTATTCAGACGGTTTTACAGGTGTTGAAGTAAAAGATAATGCTATCAAATCTGATATTAATGGTAACATTTGGATTGGAAGTATTAAAGGTCTTTTTAAGTTTGATCCATCAAAAGATCGAAATAAAAATGCTGCTCCAAGATTATTGTTAAATAATTTCAAAATATTTTTACGCGACACCTTAATGGAAGAGGGATTATCACTTCATTATTCTCAAAACCACATTACATTCGATTTTTCGGGAATTACTTACGGCAATTCTAAAGGTGTTACTTTTAAACATAGATTAAATGGATTGTCAGATTTTTGGTCTGAAAAAACCACTCAGAATTACACAACTTTTTCTAATCTTTTACCTGGTACATATACTTTAGAGCTAATTGCATACAATTCAAATGGAATTGCTAGTGAAAAACCCTTAACGTTTACTTTTACCATTAGACCTCCTTTTTGGCAAACATGGTGGTTTATTACTTCTTGCGTTATAACTTTAATTGTTTCTATCTATGTATTTGTTAGATGGAGAATTAGAGCATTAGAACAAACAAAAATAATGCTTGAAAAAATGGTGGATGAGCGCACAGCAGAATTGAATGAAGAAAAGCTTAAAGTTGAAGAACAGAATGAAATAATTGCAGAAAAAAATAAAGATATTACTGATAGTATTATTTATGCAAAAAGGATTCAAGAGGCAATATTGCCTGATCCTGCTGTAATGAATAGATATTTACCTGATAGTTTTGTCATATTTTACCCTAGAGATATAGTTTCTGGGGATTTCTATTGGTTTAATAAAACTATAGATGATAAATTAGTTATTCTTGGCGGGGATTGCACAGGACATGGGGTTCCAGGAGCGTTTATGACTATGATTGGAAATACTGCTTTGAATGAAATTGTGATGGAGAAAAAAATTACCAAAGCAGACGCTATTTTAGATGAGTTACACAATATGGTTAAGCATTTATTGAAGCAAAAAGAAGGTTCTGATACTAAGTCATATGATGGAATGGATGTTGCAGTTTGTGTTGTGGATAAGAAAAGAAAAATTGTTGAATATGCTGGTGCAGGACGTCCACTAATGTATATGAATGGAAGCGAATTGAATGAAGTAAAACCTGATAAAATGTCAATTAATTCCACTGCATTTGATGAAGTAAAGTTTACTTTAAATGAAGTGCCCTATGAAAATGATACAACATTTTATTTATTTTCTGATGGAATTACAGATCAGTTTGGTGGAGAAAAGGGAAAAAAGTTTTTAACCAAAAAAGTAAAAGATTTAATTGAAGAAATTGGTCAAAAGCCAATGCCTGAGCAAAAAGAAATTTTTGCCAAGGCTATAAATGATTGGAAAATAGGATACGAACAAGTTGATGACCAGCTATTAATTGGTTTCAGAGTTTAAATAAAATAGCATTTAAAATAAAAATGGAAGTTGAGAAATTTGACTTCCATTTTTTATTATTTCATTTTGCTCTGAATTCCCATTTTTCTTTGCTGTATCTTTTAGGGAAAACTCTAAATTTTAAAACAACACCTGCTGTTGCAAAAAACAATGCTCCTGTTCCTAATGCGACTCCTCCAGCAGTTTGATTTTTTGTGGCCAAAAGTATAGGACCTGCAATTATTCCACCTAACCCTAAAACTAAACTTGCTACTCCAACTTTGGAATAGGTTTCATTTTTTGGATGATAAAAATAAATTTCATTAATTTTATTTATAGGATATTGCTTTAAAATAGTGCTATCATTTAATAAACTTTCATCGCTAATTAAATTTAGTTTTTCAGCTTTAAATAAAGTTCTTTCAATCAATAAATTACTACCCTTCGCACCGAAATAATAAAAAGGAAAACCGATCAACGCACTATCGGTATTAATCTCTATTTGAGCATCGTCAGCCAATTTTTTCGAAAAACCAATATTAAAACTATCGACAGTAAAAAAGATTTCTTTATCTTTTGGTAGAATAATGGTTCTATTGTTTTTTCTGTTTATTAGTATTAATTCACTTTGTGAATAAACACTATTTACAAAAAGCATGATTAAGAAAATAACGAAACGCATAATTTAAATTTATTTAAAACTAAAGAAAAAGATCTAATAAAAATTGGTTTCCTACATTTGTCAAAAATATTTACAAATGCGTAAGTCCTTGTTACTAATTTGTTGTTTATTGTTTTCTTTAATCAACAAAGCTCAATCGAATTTAAGTCAAGAAAATCCTAGAGCAGCTGTTCAAAAATTCTTACACTATTTAAATCAAAATTCATATCAACCAGAAAAGGCTGCTGAAGTTTTTAACACAAAGGATAAAGCAGACGCGAAAGATTTAGCTATTAAACTTCGTAAATATTTAGATGGAAAAGCTTTATATATTGATGTAGATTTATTACCAAGCAGCAACAATTATATTGATTCAGTTACAAAGCTAAGTAGAGTTCAGATTCTAAAAAGTAACCCTGAGATTTATTTAGAAAAGTCAGGTAATCAATGGTATTTTTCCAAAGAAACAAATCTTGCTATTCCTATTTTATTTGATAAACTTTTCCCATTTGGCACAGAGTTATTAATAAAGCTCGTGCCTAGTTTGGGGCACAAAAAGTTATTTGGTTTAGAACTTTGGCAATATTTCGGGTTAGCAATTATTATATTAATATCTATTTTGGTTTTTAAATTGTTCATAATACTTTTTGAGTTTTTTATGGGTAGAGTGAAGCTTTTCTCTGGTTATAGCTTCAACGATTATCAAGAACAAATTAAAAAAGCGGCTAAACCATTAAGTTTAGCTGTGGTTTTTCAAGTTGTATATATTTTGGTGCCAGCCATTCAACTTCCATTTTCAATTTCTTATTACGTTTTGACCTTACTGGGAATTTCACTCCCATTTTATTTTATGCTTTTTATGGTTAGAGCGATGGATGCTTTGGAGGTTTATTTTAAAAAAGTGGCTGCAAAAACCGAAAGTACTTTAGATGACCAGTTAATTCCTTTAGCCAAAAAAACATTTGTTGTTTTAATAATCATTGGTGGAGTTATTGCTATTTTAAACAAACTTAGTTTTGATATAACAGCGCTACTTGCGGGTTTGTCAATTGGAGGTATTGCATTTGCTTTGGCGGCTCAAGACACATTAAAGAACTTTTTTGGGTCGGTAATGATATTTTTAGATAAACCATTTCAGATTGGAGATTGGATAACTTTTAGTGGAGGTGAAGGAGTAGTTGAAGAAGTTGGTTTTAGAGCTACTCGATTGCGGACTTTTTCAAATTCGGTATTATATGTACCAAATGGAAAAATTTCTGACATGATAGTTGATAATATGGGTTTAAGAGTTTACAGACGATTTAAAACTCATTTAACTATTACCTATGATACACCGATTGAGTTAATTGAAAGTTTTGTTGAAGGTTTAAGACATATAGCTGACAATTATCCGAGTGTTAAACATGATATGTCGGAAGTTCATTTTAACGAATTAGGATCAACTTCATTGAATATTTTCTTTTCAATTTATTTTGATTTACCAACACTTCGTGAAGAATTGAAAGCAAAGCATGAAATATTAATTTCAATTATGAATTTAGCAAAAGGATTAGGCATTCAATTTGCTTTTCCTACGCAAACGATTCATATTGAAAATTTACCTGGACAAGTTTCTTTATTACCGAAATATAATACAGATAAAGAATCATTAACTAAAGCTTTAAATAATTTTTATATAGATTTTGAAAAATCAATCAAAAAAGAGGATTAGTAAAGAACAAATCGTTAAAATTAACGAGATATAGTTCAGTTTTGGCACGGGAAACGGCAGTATAAAGCCATCTTAAAAATCCCAAGTCCATCATTTCTTCTGTTATATAACCTTGATCTACAAAAACAGCATCCCATTGCCCACCTTGCGCTTTGTGGCAAGTAATGGCGTATCCAAATTTTACTTGAAGCGCATTTAAGTAAGGATTTTTTCTTAGTTCAGCCATTCTAACTTTTTTGTCAGATATGTGCGAATAATCTTCACCTACATTTCGATAAAGTAGTTCATTTTGCTCTTTGTCTAAAGCTGGAGCTTCTGCATACAAAGTGTTTAATAAAATTTTGCATTCAAAAGGTGCTTGATCAGGATAATCTATTAATTGTATAACTGCATCAGCAAATCTAAAATCATACATTTCATGAATGTTTCTAATTCTTTGAAGTTCAATCGCATCGCCATTGGCTATGAAACCAGCTTTTGATTCATCATTTAACCAGAAATAATTATTCTTAACTACCATCATTAAATCGCCTGCACAAATTTCATCTTCATGCATTTTAATTCTGTTTTTTATTAATTGGTTAAACTGATTCGCTCTTTTATTAGATCGAGTAATTAATATGCTTTCAGTTTCGCCATATTCTCTGTAGCAATAGTTTAATGCATCTGGAAGTTCATTTCCTGTGATTCTGTGTACATCTTTAAAGCCTGATAATTTAAACTTTGGGATATAAAATTCTTTACTTCGAACTGCATTACGAATTAAAGTAGCATTATGTAAAATTCCAGAGTCTTTTTCTTGACGCATTACTTGTTTTAAAGCAGAAAATGGAGGTATTTCACCCATTCTTTCCTTTAAACTTTTTAGGTTTAATGCTGGACTAACATTCATTCCAACAGGCGGCAACTGAGCTGCATCGCCAATTAAAAGCACTTTACAGTTTTCGCCTGAAAAAGTGTAAGTAAATAAATCTTCCAGTAAGCTTCGTGAAGTTAAAATACCTCCTTCTGCGCCAGATTCTCCTATCATAGACGCTTCATCAACAATAAAAAGCGTATTGGTATATTTATTTGCTTTTAAAGCAAAACGAAAAATTCCTCCATCATCTTCTTGTCTGTTATAAATCCATTTGTGAATGGTAAAAGCATTTTTACCTGTGTAACCTGCTAAAACTTTTGCTGCACGACCTGTTGGCGCTAATAAAACTGAACGAGCTTTAATAGATGGCAATGATTTTACAAGTGTATTTACCAATGTCGTTTTGCCTGTTCCCGCATATCCACCTAAAACAAATAAATTTTGATTGGGGTCAATAATAAAGAGACTTATTTTGCGTATAAAATCCTGCTGATCATCAGTCGCCTCAAAAGGAAAATTGCTAATTAATTTGAGATAGAAATCTTTTTGTTGCGAAATGTTCATAAAATTTTAAAATCCTTTAAAGCGTAAAGATTTGAAAATTTTGCAGTATCAAAAAAATTGTAGATTTGTGGCACTTTAAAAAAAAGCAGAAATGAAACTTGGAATTCAATTAGGATTAGCATTAGTAGTATTATTATTAGCCTATTTGGTTTATGACAGTGTAAATAGCAGCATTGTTTTTAACGATTTAGCCAAACAAAGAAAAGACGTAGTTGTAGATCGACTAAAAGATGTTAGAATGGCGCAAATTGCCTATAAATCAGTAAATGGTAAATATGCTGATAACTTCGATACATTAATGAATTTCATTAATAATGGTCGTTTACCAATGATCTTTTCAATTGGTGATGCTGAAGATTCAGTTCAAGTTGCGCAAGGCTTAGTAGTTAGAGATACCACTTATGTGCCTGTAAAAGATTCATTATTTTCTAAAACATATTTGGCTACAAAAACCCATAAATTTTATTTAGACTCAATTCCTTTTATACCATTTAGCGGTGGCGAAAAATTTAAAATTGCTGCTGGAGAAATTTTAAAAAACAATGTATCTGTGAAAGTTTTTGAAGTTTCTTGCTTAAATCCTCAGTATTTAAAAGGTATGGACTACCATAAATTTGATGTTAAAAAAGATGAGGGCTTAACTTTAGGCTCTATGACAGAACCTTCTACCAATGGTAACTGGGAATAAAATTAAACCTGCTTTTGAAATAGCGGATGAAAATCTAAACCCGGAAAATATTTTGCAGTATAAAAGATCCATTCAGTTTGCTCTGAATGGATTTTGTTTTTCTATCTCTGATTTAAAATCAGGAAAGCTAATATTACTAAAGGAGTATTTACTAAAAGAGGTCAAAAGTACGATAGGCTTTAATGATAATTTTGCTGAAATTTTCAAGAATGAATTTTTTCTAAATTCAGAAGTGGATAAAACTATAATTTCAATGGAAGGCAGCAAATCAATTCTAATACCTAATCCTCTTTTTGATGAAGAAAAACAAGATTTTTATTGGAATTTGAATTATTCTTCCGATGAATTTTATTATCAAGGATTTGATAATTTAAAAGCAATAAATGCCAAACTTTTGTTTCGTTGGAATTTAGATTGGTTTAACATTTTAAATCAATATTTTCCGAAAGCCGAATTTGTGGATAAAAGTTATACTATTTTAAATTCGATTTTAAACTCAAATAAAAATAACCAAGACCAAAAATGTTTTTTAAACGTTGGTTATCAAGAAATTGACATTATAGTTTTGAATGGGCCTGATTTGATTTTTCACAACACATTTGCTTTTAAAACGGATGAAGATATTTTGTTTTTCGTACTTTCAGTTTATGATCAACTAAAGCTGAACCCTGAAATTCAAGCAATTACTGTTTTAGGGGCTGTGTCCAAAACATCAAAATTGTATGAATTTCTTTTTAAATATATTAGAAATGTAAACTTTGGGGTGAAGCCAAACAATTTGTCATTTTCTTATCAATTTGGCTCCATTCCAAGTCATTATTATTATTCACTTTTCTGTATAAGTTAACAATATGCGCGTAATTAGCGGGAAGTATAGAGGCCGAAAAATTCATCCGCCTCAAAATTTAGAATTAAGACCTACAACCGATTTTGCCAAAGAAGCATTGTTTAATATTTTGAACAACAAAATTGATTGGGAAACTTGCAAAGTTTTAGATTTATTTTGCGGTACTGGAAATATACTTTTCGAATTTATTTCTCGCGATGTTGAATCAGTTAAAGGAATTGACATTAACTCAAAATGTATTCAATTTATAAATGAAACATTGGGCGATTGGAATGAAATTCTAAATGGACAAGCTTATAAAGATGATGTTTTTAATTATATCAATAAAAGCAATCAGAAATTTGATTTAATATTTGCCGACCCACCTTACGATTTACCAAAATTGAAAGAAATTCCAACTTTAATTTTCAATAAGAAGTTGCTAAATGAAAATGGAATCTTGGTTGTTGAACATGGCCCTGATATTGCTTTTTTTGGTTATCCAAATTATAAAGAACAAAGAAAATATGGAAACGTTCACTTTAGTTTTTTTGAACTTTAGGTTTTCCAAAATCCGTTAATTTATAAAATCAGAAATTCTATTTTTACTAAAAAAATTAAACCTAATGAAAATTGCTGTATTTCCCGGTTCATTCGATCCAATTACAAAAGGCCATGAATCTATTATCCGAAGAGCTTTACCACTTTTCGATGAAATTTATATAGCAATTGGGGTTAATTCAAAAAAAGATTATCTGTTTTCGCTCGATCAAAGAATTGATTGGATAAAAAAAACCTTCGAAAACGAGCCTAAAATAAGGGTTAAATCTTATGAAGGATTAACTATTGAATTTTGCAAAAACATAAACGCAAGGTTTATTATTAGAGGTTTACGCAATTCTGCTGATTTTGAGTATGAAAAAGGAATTGGACAAATTAATAAGGCAGTTTTCCCAGAATTAGAAACTGTTTTTTTATTGTCATTGCCAGAATATAATATCATTAATTCAACAATTGTACGCGAATTAATTCGTTATGGAGGCGATGTAACTCAATTTTTACCTGAAAAAGTAATTATAAAAAAAGCCTAGATTGTTTTGAGAAAACTATTTGCTTTCATTTTATTTTTCATCAATGCTTTTGTGTTTGCCCAAAATGTGAAAATTTTAGGCGTTGCGCAGTCTTTTCCTTTAACAGAAATATGGTTAATAAAAAAAGCCGATTTTTTGAGCCAAAAAGAGCTAAAAGTAGCTGAAACAAAAACAGACAATAAAGGCAATTTTCAGTTTGAAATAGAAGTTGATAAAACCACTCAATTTATTATTCGAATAAATGAATACAATGCTTATCTGTATGCTGAAGCAAATAAAAATTACGAAATAATATTTCCAAAACCAGGAAATACAGTTCCCAAAACTTATGGTGATAACACCTTTTTAGAACTTCAGTTTAAAAATCTACCCACTAAAGATTTGAATTTTTTAATTAATGATTTCGATAAAAAATATAAAAGTTTTTTATCAGAATTTAATTATGAAATCGTAAAAAAAGAAATGGCAAGACCAATGAAAGTTTTTAAAAATAGAATTGAAAAAATTTATGGTGATGTAAAGAATGATTACTTTTCAACTTATGTTAATTTTTCTTATGCTGGACTTGAGTCAATTTTTTTGAGCAGAAATTTTGTTTTTAAAAACTATTTTAAAGATGCTGAAATTCAATACAATCATCATGAATACTTTAATTTTTTTGACGATTATTATAAAGATTATGTTTACGATATTTTTGTAAAAAAAAGATCCAAAAAAATTGATGACATTATCAATAAAAGAAGAGATTATGAAGCTGTTATCAAAATATTGAAAGAAGACAGTTTGTTAGCTGATGATAGATTTTGCGAGCTTATTTTACTAAAAGGTTTAAAAGATTTGTATTATAAACCAGAATTTAAAAAGGAAGCAATTTTAAATTTATTACAAATTTTGAGTTATAATTCAAAATTTGAAGAACACAAATTGATAGCTAAAAACATCAAAGATCAACTAACTTCAGGAGAAGTTGGCAAAGTTGCCCCGCCATTTACCTTAAGCGATATTGATCAAAAAAAATACACACTTAAAGAGTTAAATAAAAAGCCAGTTTACTTATTCTTTTTTGCAAGTTGGAACATTGAATCGCAACGAGAGCTTGAAAATTTGGAACAATTAAGCAAGAAATATGGTAGAAATTTTCAGTTTGTAGCGATTTCTTTAGATGCTTACACAATTGATTTGAAGTATTTTTTAAAAAATAAAAAGTTTAGTTTTCCTATCTTATCATGGAATGATTTTAGACAAATTAAATACGATTACAATGTAAAATCTGTACCATTTGCTTTTATTATTAATGATGGTAAGTTTTTTAAATCGCCTGCATTATTGCCAATGGAAGGCTTAGAAAATGATCTAATTCTGCTAAAAAAAACAAGTTTAAAAAATAAAACTACCAATTCAGGTTATAGAGGAGCAGAATAAATATAATTTAAGTTTATTTTATTCTAATCTTTCATACATCAACAATACATTTTGATTATCAAGTCTTTTATAATAATTGTTTAAAAAAAGTTGAAAATCAGAAATACTTTTTTGCTTAAAACTGAATCTATATTTTTCAATATTTTCCACACAGTTGTTGAGTCTATTCAAGTCGAATTGTCTAATAATCAAAATATTAATTGCACTTGAATCAAATAACATATCCTTTAAATCACAAAGCTCATCAATTTTTATAAAGTTTAAATTTTGGGTTGTGTAAAATTTAGTTGGTAAGCCGTTCCAAGGATTATAAGGATTACCAAAAGATGGATAAATAATATTTACCTTTTTATCTTCATAGGTTGAGTAAATGTTTTCAGTCAATTTCATTTGACCGGCCCCTGCTGGATGGCTCGAAAAAACAACTAAAGCCATTAAATTAATTGGGATAATCAAAATGATAATGATATAGTTGACGATCTTCAAATTTTCTTTTTGATGGAAAGCTTTTATTAAAGTTTGATAAGCCAAACAAATAATTAATGGAATGAAATAAATAAGAGGGAATAAAAATCTTTCTTCTTTGTGCCCAATAATTGAGTGAATGATAATAAAAGGCAAAAAAATCCACAAAAGAAATTGTCGCGAATGTTTAATGATTAAAACTATGAATGATAATATGATTAATAAACCAATTGGAATTGTTGTATCCAACAAAATTGATTTTATATAAAAATACCATGGAGAAGTTCCAAATTTTGCCGCAGCACCATCTATTAAATTTATTTTAAAATAATTCCAAGAAGTTATAACAAAAGATTCATAAAACCAAAAATCTACTATTAAACCAAATAAGAAAATGACAATGAAGGCAAAAATTATTTTAGCTAGATGATTTAATTTATCATTTTTAATAAAATAAAGCCAAGCCATAAATCCAATAATTAATATGGCAGATTGAAAACGAAATAAAAAACAAAAACCGAATAAAATACCTATTAAAATGTACTTAAATTTTAATTGATAATGAAAAAAAACTCCCACAGCCAATAAAAAAATTAAGCCAGAAAAAGTTTCTGAAGAGAATCGAACACTTATAAATGGAATAAACCATAAAAAATAGGAAAGAAGGATGTATATTTTTTTATAATTTTCATTTTCAAAAAGAAACAAAGTGTTTTTGATGAAATAATAAATTGAAAAAACAGCCAAAAGTCCAGCGAATAATCTAAGAAAAAACGTTTGAGTATAAGGATTTGAAATATTAGAAAGTTGAAAAAACTTAAGCAGTAAAAAACAAATGCTTGGCTGAAAAGCAGGACGAATTTTTGACTCAAACTCCCAAGCTAATTCATTTTTTTGGTGTGTATTTAATTTATAGCCAGCAAATTCAACTATTTGGTAATGTTCATCAGCATGGAAATAACCTTTGCTGAAATAAGCAGTAGAAGTAAATAAAATGATAGCTATCAGTGTGGCTAACTTTAAAAAAACAGCTGATTTCATTAATGATTATAAATCGTTTAAAAGCAATAAAATATTTTGATATGTATTTTTCTTAGCAGTTTTTTCGATAAATGAATTATTTGCCCAAATTACTTTTTCAATTCCCTCTTCCGTTTGGGGAATTAAATTTTCTTTAAACTCACTGTACATTTTAAACCAATAAGTTTTTTTTAAGATCCATTTTTGATTAAATTGATAGATATGGTAACTAGTTCCAAGTTTTTCAATAAGATTTAATTTATTAATTCCACATTCTTCCTCAACTTCTCTCAATGCTGCTTCTTCAATACTTTCACCTAACTCAATTTTCCCTTTAGGTAAATCCCATTTACCATTTCGTAGTATCATTAATAGTTCATCATTATCATTAAAAACCAAACCACCAGCAGCTTCAATTATTTGAAAATAACTTTCAAATTTTTTAAAAACAGAATCAATATCATCGGCTATCACAACAAATTTTTCTGCATTATCATTGTTTAGCATTTGTAATAATTTCTGAATAAACTCAGCATCAATTTCTTGAGAAATATGTTTAAAACTTTTGTCAAAATTAGAGTGGGAGGAAAAGCAGATTAAATTGGCATTTAGGAAAACTTTATACATTTGTTTCATGGTTTTAAATAATACTACCGCCCTAAAAGTAGCGGAATTTTTGCTTCAAATAAAAGCTGTAAAACTTCAGCCTGATAATCCATTTACTTGGGCTAGCGGGTGGAAATCACCAATATATTGTGATAATAGAGTAACACTTTCTTACCCAGAAGTTAGAAATTATGTTAAACAACAAATTGCGATATCTGTAAATGAAAAGTTTGGTAAACCATCAGTTATAGCGGGAGTTGCCACTGGAGCTATTGCTCAAGGAGCATTGGTAGCACAAGAATTAAACCTGCCCTTTGTTTATGTTAGAGCCGAAGCCAAAAAACATGGAATGGGGAATCAAATTGAAGGCCATATAAAACCGGGTCAAAGTGTTGTTGTAATTGAAGATTTGATTTCAACAGGTAAAAGTAGTTTAGCTGCAGTAGAAGCATTAAGAAATGAAGGTTGCAACGTTTTAGGAATGATTGCCATTTTTAGCTATGGTTTTACAGAAGCGAAAGATAATTTCGAAAAAGCTGGCTGTGATTTAATCACATTATCAAATTATGATTTTATGATTGAACAGGCTTTAAAATCAAAATATATTAATGCCAATCATTTAGAAACCTTAAAAGCTTGGCGTGTTAATCCTTCAAAATGGAATCAAAATGCTTAAAATAGAAACTAAAGAAGCCATCTTAGATAAAAACAACCAAACTGTTTTTGAATTTGCATCAAATATTGAAAATTTTGAAAAGCTATTACCAGCTGATAAAGTTGAAGGCTTTAGTGCAAGTAACAACGCTTGTTCTTTTACCATTAAAGGAATTTCGAAAATTGGATTTAAAATTTCTGAAACAATAATCAATGAAAAGATAGTTTTCCAATCAGAAGGCAAAAATCCTTTTGATTTCAAAATAGTATTGAATATTTCAGAAAATGGTGCAAATCAGTCAAAAATTAAAATCAATTTTGAAGGTAATGCTAATCCTTTTATTGCCATGATGGCTGAAAAACCTTTGACTAATTTTTTTAATATGCTAATTGATAAAGCAATATTACATTTCAATTAGTATCAAATAAAAATTACTTCCTTAATATCACAGTTGTAGTTTTGTCCATAAATACCAACTAATGATAATTTCCCTTCGTTAGTTACTCCAGTTATTTTGGCTAAAATCAATTCGTTTTTAATAAGGTATTGACAATATTCGTTCATTCTATACAAATGATTTAGATATTCTTGAACCAAATTTTCTTCATGATGCTTTAATTGAAAATATCTAGCTTCAATAAAATTGAACAGTAAATCAAATAAGTCATTTAAAGAAAGTTTTTTTTCTAATTCCAATGCCAATGAGGTTCCTTTGCTAACTTCTTTAAATGAGGTTTGATTAATGTTTATTCCAAGCCCAATAATAGAGTATTCTATTTTATTTCCCTTAATTGTATTTTCTATTAAAATCCCAGCTGCCTTTTTGTCATTAATATATATGTCATTTGGCCACTTAATGAACACATTTGTCAACCCAAAATATTTAAAAAAGTCAAAAATTGCTAAAGAAATGGCTTTGCTTAACTTAAATTGTTTGTCTGGTGCCAAAAATTGAGGTTTCAAAACAATACTGCAAAGAATATTTTTACCTTTAACTGACTCCCAATTTTTACCCCTTTGTCCGCGCCCATTTGTTTGAAAACTAGCACTAATACACAATCCTTCTTTAACTTCTTTTTTTGATATTAAATCCATAGCATAGCTATTGGTTGAGTCTATTTCATCCAAGGCTATAAATTCATATCCAACAAAAAGACGTTTCATAAAGCTTCAGTAGGCACGATAATTGGGAAACAGCATGCAAGGTAAAAAACTAAATGAATCATAAAATATTATTGTTCATCATTTTTTAAAACCAAATTGTTAATCAAAAATCAATCGAATTTTTAAATTATTAACCATAGAAGCCGTCAAAAAATAGAAGCCCATCCTTTTAATTAAAATTGATTAAATAATTGGGTTAACTTTGCGGCCAATTTCAATAAATTAATGACAGTAAGAACTAGTACACAGCAAATTGAAAAATTAGTAAATGCCATTGTAGAAGGCATGCAAGAAAAAAAAGCCAATAATATTGTTACTATCAATTTAGAAAAACTGACCAATTCCGTAACTTCCTATTTCGTAATTTGCGAAGCCGAATCAACTACACAAGTTGATGCCATTGCAGATTCAGTAGAGGAATTTGCCAGAAAAAAAATGACCGAAAAACCAATTTCTAGAGAGGGTTTCAGTAGCGCTCAATGGATTTTATTAGATTATTTTGATGTAGTAGTGCATATTTTTCAAAAAGAATATCGAGATTTTTATAGAATTGAAGATCTGTGGGGCGATGGCGATATAAAACACATCGATTAATTTCAACAAATAGATTAAAGAAACTGTTATTTAACAGCATAAAAATTTTTAAAATGGCAGAGCAAGAAAAACCAAAAAAGAAAAGCACGGGCAGTCCAAAAAAAGGAAAAACACCCACTCCAAATAAATCTTTTAACATGTATTGGATTTATGCAATTTTTGCTGCATTATTCATTGGTCTTCAAATATTTTCCTACAATGGTGCGGTAAAAGTACTTGAGTTAAATAGTCTCGGGAAAATGTTGCAAGACATGGATGTTGAAAAAATAGAAATTGTTTCTCATGAATCAAGAGCCTACATTTATATAAAAGCTAAAAGCCTCCAAGAAAAAAAAGAATTTGAATCAGTAAAGAAAAAATCTTTTGGTGATGCTGTAAATCGCGGTCCACATTATTTTATTGAAATTGGAACTTCTGATAAGTTTGAAGAAAAGATTGATAAAGCTCAAGAAAATGTGCCTGTTGGATCGAAGATATCTCCTATTTATAATAACAATAAAAGCTTTTTATCTGAATACAGTTGGTTAATCTTTATGGTTATTATGATTGTAGTATGGGTGTTTTTAATGAGAAGGATGACAGGTGGAGGAGCTGGTGGAGGCCAAATATTCAATTTTGGTAAATCAAGAGCAACTTTATTCGATAAAGATACCAACGTAAACATTAATTTTCATGATGTGGCAGGTTTAGCAGAAGCTAAAGTCGAAATTATGGAGATTGTTGATTTCTTGAAAAATCCTGGAAAATATGCAGCATTAGGAGCAAAAATTCCTAAGGGAGCACTTTTGGTAGGCCCTCCAGGAACAGGAAAAACATTGTTAGCCAAAGCTGTCGCAGGCGAAGCAAAAGTTCCATTTTTCTCCCTATCAGGTTCTGATTTTGTTGAGATGTTTGTTGGAGTTGGAGCTTCTAGAGTGCGCGATTTATTCCGTCAGGCTAAAGAAAAAGCACCTTGTATCATATTTATAGATGAAATTGATGCAATTGGCAGATCACGCGGAAAAAGCGTTATGCAAGGCGCTAACGATGAAAGAGAAAGTACATTAAATCAGCTTTTGACTGAAATGGATGGTTTTTCAAATAATAGCGGAATCATTATGATGGCAGCAACTAATCGTGCTGACATTTTAGATAGCGCTTTGTTGCGTCCCGGTCGTTTTGATAGACAAATTTATGTTGACATGCCAGATTTAAATGAGCGTATGGAGATTTTTAAAGTTCACTTAAAACCTTTAAAACTTGAGAAAGATTTAGATATTGATTTCTTATCTCGACAAACTCCAGGTTTTTCAGGTGCGGACATTGCTAATCTTTGTAACGAAGCAGCTTTAATTGCAGCAAGAAAAAATAAATCATCAGTTGAAAAACAAGATTTTCTTGATGCAGTTGATAGAATCATTGCTGGTTTAGAAAAGAAAAATAAAATTATTACACCCAATGAGAAAAAGGTTATTGCTTTTCACGAAGCGGGCCATGCAACAGTAAGTTGGTTGCTTAAATATGCAAATCCTTTGGTTAAAGTTACTATCGTTCCTCGCGGTCGTTCATTAGGTGCTGCTTGGTATTTACCAGAAGAACGCCAAATAACAAATAAGGAACAATTGATGCATCAAATGTGCGCAGCATTAGGTGGAAGAGCGGCAGAACAAGTTATTTTTAAAACTATTTCTACAGGAGCTTTAAGCGATTTGGAAAAAATTACCAAACAGGCTTATGCCATGGTTTCTATTTATGGCTTAAACGATAAATTAGGAAACATTAGTTATTATGATTCATCAGGTCAAAATGAGTTTGGAATGGGTAAACCATATTCTGAAAAAACAGCTGAGTTAATAGATCATGAGGTCAAAAAAATGATAGATGAAGCTTACATCGAAACTTTGAAATTGCTAGAAGACAATAAAGATAAACTTACTATTTTAGCTGAAGCTTTATTGACAAAAGAAGTCATTTTTAAAGAAGATTTGGAAGAAATTTTTGGAAAACGCGAAGGTGAGCTAGAAGAAAATATTGCCGAAATTAATAAAGGAATTAATGATGATCATTCGGCAAATAAAGCTCAAGAAGAAACACAAACAGTTTAAAAATTAAAATAGAATTTTATTAAAAGCCCTGAATTGAAAAATTCGGGGCTTTTCATTTATATTTAGTGCAGTCAAAAAACAGAATGGAAAATACAAACTGGGTTAAAGTTTATGTTTCTTTTATGAATCATGAAATTGAAATCATAAAAGGGTTACTCGAAGCCAATGAAATTATTTCAGTTGCGATTAATAAAATTGACTCATCCTATACTACATTTGGCGAAGTAGAACTTTTTGTAAAAGAAAGTGACATATTAAAGGCTATTCACATTATTAAAGAGCGCAAAAATTGAGCACATTAGTTCAAAGAAGTTTAACAGCATTAGTATTCGTAACCATTCTATTAACTTCAATATTTTGGAGTAAAATTAGTTTGCAAATTATTTTTTTCATTTTCACTATTATTGGCACCCATGAGTTTTTAGTTTTAAGTGTAAAAAAGCCCAGTTTCGCTCAAAAGCTTAATGCCTATTTGGCTTCGGGCACTTTTTACTTAAGTATTTCATCTTATTTTTTATATCAAACTAATCTCAATTTTGTTTCCATTACAGTATTATTTTTTGTAATCTCAACAATTCTTGAGATGTATAAAAAAAGAGGAAATATTCATGAAAGCATCACTTTAACATCAGCTTGTTTAATTTACGTGGCGCTTCCGTTTTCTCTTATTTCCTATCTAGCCAATTTTGATAGTTTAAATTTAGTAAGTCAATATAATCCTGAAATATTTTTAGGCTATTTGTTTTTAATTTGGAGTAATGATACAGGAGCTTATTTGGTTGGTCGAAAAATTGGAAAAAGAAAACTCTTTCCTAGTGTATCTCCTAACAAAACTTGGGAAGGCACTTTAGGGGGAATATTTTTTACTTTAATCATATCTTATTTTATTTCAATCTACTTCGAAAAAATAAACCTAATTAATTGGCTTTCTATTGCTATAATAGTTGGTATATTCGGAACACTTGGCGATTTGGTTGAGTCTAAATTAAAGCGCGAAGCCAATGTTAAAGACTCTGGTAAAATTATGCCAGGACACGGTGGTATTTTAGATAGATTTGACTCACTTTTAATTTCAATGCCAATAGTTTACTTGTATCTATCTATGATTGAGTTGTTTAAATAAATCATATTAACTTAATATTATCAATTGAGATATGTTTTTATTTCTAAATTTGGGCAAAAAATAAACCCAATTTTATGGCGAAATCCACAAAATCAAATGGCACTGATGCCAGCCCAAAAGCGGAAGCAAATCATCCAAAATTATTTGAAGCAGTTCTTGATAGAATTGAGAATGCATCTAAAATTTATGGTCTTAACAAAAACATTGAAAAAATATTAAGTAAACCTGAAAAGCAAGTAGCCGTTAGTGTTCCTGTTTTAATGGACAATGGCGAAGTTGAAGTTTTTGATGGTTTTAGAGTAATTCACTCTACAAAATTAGGCCCATCAAAAGGTGGAATTCGTTATGCTATGGATGTTGACTTAGATGAAGTGAACGCTTTAGCAGCTTGGATGACATTTAAATGTACCATTGCCGATTTGCCTTATGGCGGAGCAAAAGGTGGAATTAAATGTGACCCTAAAAAAATGTCACTTGGTGAACTTGAACGTTTAACCAAAACATATACCATCGCTATGAAAGATGTTTTTGGTCAAAACAAAGACATTCCTGCACCTGATATGAATACAGGAAAACGCGAAATGGCGTGGATTTTAGATGCCTACACAAAAGCAAAAGGAGTTTATGAGCCAGGTGTAATTACTGGAAAGCCAATTACTTTAGGTGGTTCAAGAGGAAGAGAAGCGGCAACAGGTCGTGGTGTAATGGTTTCTTCAATGGAAGCTATGAAAGTTATTGGCATTAATCGCAAACAAGCTACTGCAGCCGTTCAAGGATTTGGTAACGTTGGATCTTTTGCAGCAGCTTTATTAGATGAGCGTCAAGTTAAAGTTCAAGCAATTTCTGATCATACTGGCGGATACTTTAATAAAAGAGGTATTGATATTCAAAAAGCCCTAGCTCACGTTGAAAAGCATAAAAACCTTGCTGGTTTTGATGGTGGTGATATGATTTCAAATCAAGATTTATTGAGTTTAGATGTTGATGTTTTAGCACCATGTGCTCTTCAAAATCAAATTACAGCAGAAAATGCTGGAAACATTAAATCTAAGTTGATTGTAGAAGGAGCGAATGGTCCAACTACACCTGATGCTGATTTAATTTTACAAGATAAAGGAATTGTTGTAGTTCCTGATATTTTAGCAAATGGTGGTGGAGTTACAGTTTCATATTTCGAATGGGTTCAAAATATTTACGGATTTTATTGGGGAGAAGAAGAAGTAGCCACACGTCAAGATAAATACATGGCCAATGCTTTTGAAAGAGTTTGGTTTAACTCTCAACGTTACAAAACAAGTATGCGTTTAGGAGCTTACATTACAGCTTTCATAAAGCTAGAAAAAGCAATAGAATACAAAGGATTGTATTAAGCTAACAAAAACAATTGAAGCCCTCGAATTTTCGGGGGCTTTTTTATTTTTCGCATCTTTTAAAAAGTTTTTTGTTCAATTTAAAGCTTATTGCGAAATTAGCCCACTAAAATCAACCTTAATGACCATACACAAAGAAGGGCATAAAATTTTATTTCTGGCTTTAGCTGGGCTTTTTGCTATTAATTTTGGGTTAACTTATCTAACCCAAAATACAACAGTTTTAAACTTAATATTAGTTTTTTCAATTGTAATTTTTGTATTGATATTGCAATTTTTTAGAAATCCCGCCAAAACAATTGAAATAAACGAAAACCATATAATTGCACCTGCTGATGGAAAAGTTGTTGTAATCGAAGAAGTTTTTGAATCAGAATATTTTAAAGATAAAAGAATACAAATTTCGATTTTCATGTCACCATTTAATGTGCATGTTAACCGCTTTCCCATAAGTGGAATTGTAAAGTTTGTTAAATACTATCCAGGAAAATTTTTAGTTGCTTGGCATCCAAAATCAAGTACTGAAAATGAAAGAACAGCAATAGTCGTAGAGAATGATAGATTTGGCGTGCTATTCAAACAAATTGCTGGAGCTGTTGCAAGAAGAATTAGATGGTATACCAAAGAAAATACAAAAGCAATTCAAGGAAATGAATTTGGATTTATAAAATTTGGTTCAAGAGTTGATATTTTGATACCATTAAATTCAAAAATAAAAGTAAATTTGAACGACAAAACAGTTGGAGGTAAAACAATTCTGGCTGAAATTTAAAATTTAAACGATGAAAAAATTAATGTTATCATTTGCAATTTTTGGCTTAGTAGCTTTGGTTGCAGCTCCTGTTCAATCTTTTGCCGATAACACAGTTAAAACTGAAAAATCAGGCGATAAAGAAAAGAAGAAAAAGAAAAAAGAGAAAAAAGCAGAAACTTCAACAAGTTCAGAATCTACAGCTAAGCCAAGTTGCTGCAGTAAATCTGGTGCCAATAAAAGTTGTGCAAAACCAGCTCCAGTAAAAGCTGAAGATAAAACCTTATAAAAATTTCCTCAAACATTTTTAAAAGCCGATTCGAAATTTCGAATCGGCTTTTTTATTGCCTTTTTTTAAATTTTTCAACCTTGTTATGCTTTTTTAAGAGTTTGGCATAATTTTTTCAAACCGCTGGCGAAATTGAATATAAATAAATTAGATGCCTTAAAATCAATATTTTAAATAATAAGCCAATTCGATAACCATGAAAACTTCAAAACAAAACTTCATTTTTTTAGTAATTTCTATTTTATTTTTTAGTTGTGAAAAAACGCTAGACATTAAACTCCCTGAAAGCGAAAAACAAATTGTAGTCGATGGACAAATTGTTGATAGAAAAGGTGAATCTTTTGTAAAATTAAGCATTACAAATTCATTTTTTTCAACTGATGAAAATCAAGCATTATCTGGTGCGAGTGTTAAAGTTTCAGATAACTTAGGTAATACGTTTCAATTTTTTGAAGCTCAGCCTGGTTTATATTTACCAGATGAAAATTTTGAGGCAAAAGCTGGTTTACAATATCAATTAAAAGCTATTGCCAATGGTAAAATCATTTCTGCAACTTCAACCATGTTGGATTCATTAGATAATTTGACTTTTCGATATTTGAGAGTAAAACCAAATAATCCATTATTAAAAGAAGGTTTTTATGTGTATGCTAAAATTTCGGATCAAATAGGTGTAGATAATTTTTTTAGAGCTGAATTTTTGTTAAACGGCAATAGAATTAATACAGGTGCTAAAGACATGATTTTATATAAAGACCGCTTTTTTAAAGATTTAAAAAATGTGGAAGGATTGTTAAAGTTTTGGGATAAAAACGATAGAATAAAAATCAAATCAGGCGATCAATTAGTGATTAAAGTTTACAACATGTCAGGTAAAACTTTCGATTACTATCAAGCTCTACAAGATATTCCAAACCAAGGAGGCGTTTTTGGAAAAAATCCATCTAATATTCCTTCCAACATTTCTGGTGGATTGGGTTTGTTTCAAGCAAGTTCGCTTAAAAAAGCTGTGTTAAACATCAAAGATTAATCAATCAATTTTTTTTAATTACAAATATTTTCAGAAATGAAACAGTTAATAGTATGCCTTTTTTTTGGCTTATTTTTTCAAAATTTATCGAATGCTCAGCAGAATTTCACTATTAGTGGAAATATTAAAGACGCAGAAACGGGAGAAGATTTAATTGGCGCCACGGTTGAAATAAAAGAGCTTATAACAGGTACTTCTGCTAATGTTTATGGCTTTTACTCTATCACCGTCCCAAAAGGAAAATATCAAGTAATTATTCGGTTTTTGGGATATAAAGATGAAAGTTTAACAATTGATTTAAACAAAAATTTAGATATTGATTTTAGCTTAAAACCTGCAGTTGCTGAATTAAATGAAGTTGTCATTTCAGCATCAAATGATGTTTCTGAAATTCAAGAAAATAAGGGAAGTGTTTCCAAATTGAACATTACAACAATAAAAAAAGTACCAGCATTTATGGGTGAAGTTGATGTGATGAGAACACTGCAATCTTTGCCAGGTGTGCAAAGTGGGGGAGAGGGAACAACAGGATTTTTTGTACGCGGAGGTTCTATTGACCAAAACCTTGTTACGCTTGATGAGGCTACAATTTATAATTCCTCGCATTTATTGGGATTCTTTTCAGTTTTTAATGCAGATGTAATTAACGATGTTGAAATTTACAAAGGTGGAATTCCAGCAAATTTTGGAGGCAGATTATCATCGGTGGTGGATATTAGATTGCGTGATGGAAATAATAAAAATTTTGCGGCATCTGGCGGATTAGGAACTATAGCAAGTCGTTTTACAGTAGAAGGACCAATTGTTAAAGATAAAAGTTCATTTATTGTTTCTGGTCGCAGAACTTATGCCGATTTGTTTCTTAAAATGAGCAATGACCAAACTTTAAAAACCACCAATATTTATTTTTACGATTTAAATGGGAAAGTAAATTTTCAATTAGGAAAAAAGGATAGGATTTTCATTTCTGCCTATATAGGAGAAGATTTATTAAACTTTAAAAATGAAATTGGTTGGAATTGGGGCAATGCTAGTGCCACTTTTAGATGGAATCATATTTTTAGTAATAAGCTTTTTGCCAATTTAACTACCACTTATTCTAAGTTTAATTATCGATTAAATTCAAGTTTTCAAGCTTCAAAATATGATTGGAAAGCCAACATTAAAGAATACAATTCCAAAATTGAATTTACCTATTATCCGTTAAATAAGCACACTGTAAAATTTGGTGTTTTTACCACCCTCAATAAATTCGAACCTGGAATAGTTGATGTAACCAATAATGAAATTTATGCAAATATTGAATTAGACAAACGCCAAGCTTTGCAAACAGGCATTTTTTTAAGCGATGAATTTAAAATTTCTGAAAAATTTGTTGTGAATGCAGGCCTTAGGTTTTCGAATCAAAATTTGATTGGTGGCAAATCATATATATACAATCAAAACAACACTGAAACTATAGATACAGTTGAGTATTCAAAAAATCAATTCCACACGCCAAATTTTGGTATTGAACCTCGTGTTTCATTTAATTATAGCCTTTCTTCAAACAGTGCTTTAAAAGCTTCGTATGCTAAAATGCAGCAATACTTGCATTTAGTTTCAAACAATACGGCAAGCATACCTTTAGATATTTATTTGCCTTCAAATAATTATTTAAAACCACAATGGGCAGACCAATTTGCATTGGGTTATTTTAAAAGCACGAATAAAAAGACTTATGAGTTCTCAGCAGAAATATATTATAAACTGATGCAAAATCAAATTGATTTTAAAGACAATGCTGACTTGTTATTGAACAATCAAATTGAAAAAGAAATATTAATTGGAAAAGGAAATGCCTATGGAATTGAATTTCAAATAAAGAAAAATGCAGGAAAACTTAATGGATGGATTAGTTATACATTGTCACGTTCTACTAGAAATATAGAAGGAATAAATAACAATAAAACATTTTTGGCTCGCCAAGATAAACCGCATGTTTTGAATCTTGTTATGTCTTATCAATTAACTAAAAGAGTTCAAGTTGGTGCGGCTTGGAATTTTAGTAGCGGACAAAACGTTACGTTACCTACTGGAAAATACTATTTTGGCGATGTTATGGTTCCTGTTTACAGTTCAAGAAATGATTATCGTTTGCCATCTAATCATAGGTTAGACTTATCCTTGACTATTGATACCAAGAAAAAAGAAGGAAGTAAATTTGAGAGTAGTTGGAACATTTCCTTGTATAATGTGTATGCCCGCAAAAATCCATTTACAGTTCAAATTCGCGAAAGCAAAGAAAACTCTAGGAAAATGGAAGCTGTTCAATTATCTTTAATCGGGACTATTATACCATCAATTACTTATAATTTTAAGTTTTAATTCATAGTGTATTTCAACTTTTTTAAATAAAAAAATAGATTTATTAGCTTGTAAAAATCCAAAATTTCTATTGTGTCGTAAGTACTACTAAAACCAATAGAAATGAAAAAAATAGCTTTTTTATCCATCATTGTTGTAATTCTTGCTGGAGCAATAATTACAAGTTGCAATCAAAAAAGACAAGGTCCAGAAATTAAACCTGCTCATGTTTTATTGTTTAGTGTAAAACAATTTATATCGCCTGAAGAGTCAAACCTTGTTTCAGAAAAAATTTCATTAATCAAAGGTATTGCGGCTTGCAGCATTAATTTAAGCCAACAAACTATTTCTGTTATGTATTTGACTGATGAAATCTCAGAAACCGAATTGCCAAAAATAATAGAAGAAAAAACCGCTTTACAGCTAGAAAAGCATGAGTTTAAAGCTGGAGGAAAAGAATGTCCAGTCCATAGTCCTTCTGCTTTTTGGAACTATTTATTTAACTAAGTAATCAAATAAAACCATATAAAAATGAAAAATGCAAACAAGTTAATGCTCTTAGGCATTTTGTCTTTAGGCATTGCGGTTTCGTCATGTAAAGACGACAAAACCGAAGCAACCCCGACTCCCACGCCAACTCCCACACCAACTCCTTCTCTTTACACCCGTTTAGGTGGAATTAATGCTATAACGGCAGTTGTAGATAAATTTTTAGCTAACGTAGTTGCTGACGATAGAATTAATGGTGCTTTTGCCGCAACAGTTGCAGATCCTTATCGCACGCAATTATTAAGATTAAATTTAATTGATCAAATCTGTGCAGGTTCAAGCGGACCATGTTCTTACAAAGGCAAAACCATGCTTGAAGCCCATCAGGGAATGAACATTACTGAAGCAGATTTTAATGCTTTAGTAGAAGATTTAGTTGCAGCATTAGATTTTTACTCAGTTCCAACAACTGAAAAAAATGATCTTTTGGCAATTTTAGGCCCAATGCAAAGCGATATTGTTGGTCAATAGTTTTTTTGTTTTTTGGATAAAAGCCGTTTCATTTTTTTGAAGCGGCTTTTTTATTTTCGCGGCAAAGTTTAATAATGAGAGTTGATTATTTTAATACAATTAAAGAATATCTATTATCGATTGATGTGAAATATGAAAGCGAATTTATGTTTGAAAAACAGATTAAATTCTTTGATTTTTGGGCAGTAGATTTAGCAATTTCTATTTGGGATTTATTAGATAGAGAATTGGAGATTGAAGTTTTGGAAAATTTTAGAAAAAAAATTCATCCATTTTCAAATCAAATTTTACAATGCAAAAAAGATGATACATTGCTTTGGTCAGAACTATTGTTTGATAATCAAAAAATAGATGAAGCTAAAGTGATTATTCGTTTAGGAATGGCTACAATTTATCATGCTCAAATACTAGCTTCGCTTAATTCAAAAGTGTTAGATCAAACTTGGATTGAAACCTGCAATATTGCTATAAGAAATGATTTGATTAATACTTTGCTAAACGAAGATGATTTTAATTTATACATCTCGAAAACTGATTTTCAGAAATGGATAACCCATATTTGGCAGTTTGTAGAATTTCAAAATCAAAAATTGATTACATCTTAGTATTTATTAGGTTTTAAAAACCAGTTCAAATTTTTATCGCTTACATAAAATTCTAATTTTGTCAACCTAAATTTTAAAAATGAAAATAGTAATTACTGGTGGTGCGGGATTCATTGGTTCCCATGTTGTGCGTTTGTTCGTGAACAAATATCCTAATTATCAAATTTTTAATCTTGATGCACTTACCTATGCAGGTAATCTTGAAAACTTAAAAGATATTGAGCATTTGCCAAATTATAAGTTTTTAAAAGCTGATATTACAGATGAGAAAGCTATTTCTGATTTGTTTAATCAATATCAATTCGATGCTGTAATTCATTTAGCTGCCGAAAGTCATGTAGATCGCTCAATATCAGATCCGCTTTCGTTCGTCAAGACAAACGTTTTAGGAACAGGCAATTTGTTGAATGCAGCCCGTCAAATTTGGAAAAACAACTTTGAAGGAAAATTATTTTACCATGTTTCTACAGATGAAGTTTATGGTTCATTAGGTGATGAAGGATTGTTTACTGAAACAACACCTTATGATCCGCGAAGTCCATATTCGGCTTCCAAAGCAGGTTCTGATCATTTGGTAATGGCTTATTGTCATACTTATCACATGCCTATTAAAATGAGTAATTGCTCTAATAACTATGGCCCTAACCATTTTCCTGAAAAATTAATTCCCTTAGCTATTCATAATATTAAAAACAAAAAACCAATTCCAATTTATGGTAAGGGCGAAAATGTGCGCGATTGGCTTTGGGTTGAAGATCATGCAATAGCCATTGATTTAATTTTTCATAAAGGAAGATTGGGCGAAAGCTATAATGTTGGTGGTATTAATGAATGGAAAAACATTGATTTAATTCATGAGCTTTGCAAAATAATGGACAAAAAGCTGAATCGTAGAAATGGAGAATCAGCTGAATTAATAACCTTTGTAAAAGATAGAGCTGGCCATGATTTACGATATGCAATTGATTGTTCTAAGCTTCAAAATGAGCTGGGATGGGCGCCTTCACTAAATTTTGAAACAGGTTTAGAAAAAACTGTAGACTGGTATTTAAATAACGAACAGTGGTTAAATAATGTTACTACTGGCGGTTACCTTAGCTATTATGAAAGTCAATATTCAAAAAGATAAATACATTTGAGAGTAATAAAATCCAGAAACAATGAAAAAATCAATTAGAGTATTAATGTTTGCAGGACTATTTGTTGTTTTAGCTTCATTTATTTGGAAAAGTTCCACAGAAACAAATACTAGTTTTAATCCTCAGTCTGAAAATGAAACCATTACTATTGGTAATCAAGTTTGGATGAAAAGAAACTTAGATGTTACAACCTTTAGCAATGGAGAAGCTATAATAGAGGCCAAAACTAAGGAAGAGTGGGATAGAGCAGGAAGGGAAGGAAAACCAGCTTGGTGTTATTACGAAAATAATCCAGAAAATGGTAAAAAATTTGGTAAACTATATAATTGGTATGCTGTAAAAAGCACTAAAGGTTTATGTCCAAAAGGATGGCACATTCCTACTGACAAAGAATGGTCAACAATGGTTGATAAAATTGGTGGAAAGGATGTAGCTGGAAAAAAAATAAAAACAACTTCAGGTTGGAAAGCTTCAGGTACAAATGGCGATAACAGTATTGGTTTGAGTATTGTTCCCGGAGGATATAGAGATAATGAAACAACATTTACTAACAATGGAGTTACTGGTTATTATTGGTCAAGTAGCGAATATTTAAAAGTGAATGCATGGTCAAGAACTTTTACCTACAACAATGATTATGCGGTGAGATATGTTTATTACAAAGAAGATGGACTTTCTTGCAGATGTGTAAAAGACTAAAAGCTAGTAGATGTACAATGGAATTTTTTCGAAACGATAAATAGTTTCGTTTTCAAAACCATCACTTTTATAGTAAATTTTGCCTGAAGCAGTGTAATTCACGGTAGAATTTAAAATAGTTCCTATAAAATTTTCTAATTCCGTGTTTTGTTTTAAAGATTCAAATTCAATTTCGAAATCTGCTTTTCCATTAAAAGTTTTATTAATTTCAGTTTTAATATAAGATTGAACATTCCCTTTTTTTGATAATTCAGAAAGAAATTTATTTGAATTTCTTTCAATAGTTATTTCCACTTTTTCGACTTTAAAACCAATATTATTTAATGAACGGATTGGAATTAACCACTTTTGGGTTTCATTTTTTAAGTTTCCTAGTTTTATTTGACCATTAAGTGAAATTTTTGCCAAATTTTTATTTTCTATGATAGAAGTTTTGAATGATATTTTTTCATCGTTTACTTCTGAAGAAATTACAATGTTCTCATTATTAGAATAACTACAAAAATCTGGATCGTAACTAATTATATAATGTTCATCAATTTCAGAATAGTTTATTCCAATTAATTTAGCGCAGGTACTTTCAAATTCAAGTTCTTTTTCGGCCATAAAAGCTTTATTTCCACTTACAATTTTCATAATTAATTGACCCGGAATATGACTTTTTTCTTCAAATTTTAATTCAGCCAGCATTTTGTCAATTCTCGATTTCACTAAATTGGCTTGTGTTTTTTTAGGTTCATTAAATACCTTTTCTAATTGACTTATTTGTTTTTGAAGCATAATAAGTTCATGGGCACTTTTTGTTTTTTGAGACTGTTGTTCAATTAATTGAATATCGTTGGTTAGCTGTTTGTCTAACTTTTCCCAATCGCTAATTAACTTATTTAAATCGTTGCTACTAAACGGATATTTAACATGATAATGAATGAAATTCTGCTTTTTCTTTCTGTCTTTAATTTTTTCCCAATAAAAATCACTGGCTTTTGTTAGACTTACGCCTTTTAATGCCATTAAAAAATCAGATGAAATATTTGTGCTTACGGTTGTGTTTTCTTTGTAGTACGATAAGTCATTAACAATTTGTTCGTTAACATCAATTTTTACATTCGATGAAACATTAACCGCAATTGACTCTACAATTTTTTCTTTTAATGCTGTGTAGGCTTTTCTTTTGGCATCATCATGATTAGAACCAACTCCTTCAATAATTAAATAACCATTTTCTAAGCCATAAACCCAATTTGGTCTTGATTGTTTTGAGCTTTCAAGCAATTTTTCTGATTTGCAAGCGCTTAAAACTACAATTAGAATGAATAAGCTAGACTGTAAACTTAGCTTCATAGGCTATAAATAATTGGCGCAAAAATACAAAAATCATACCGTTAAAATTTGGTTATTTAACGGTAATAATCACTTTTTGAGATGAGGTTAAATAAAAAAATCCCCAATCTTTTAGATTGAGGATTTTTTTATTTATATAGGATTTATATTAATAATCCATTCCACCCATTCCGCCTGGAGGCATCATTGGAGCACCAACATCTTTTTTAGGTTTTTCAGAAATAACGGCTTCAGTAGTTAAGAACATACCTGCAATAGATGCAGCATTTTCTAAAGCAACTCTACTAACTTTAGTAGGATCAATAACACCGGCTGCTAAAAGGTTTTCGTAAATTTCAGTTCTAGCATTGTAACCAAAATCATCTTTTCCTTCTTTCACTTTTTGAACAACAATTGAACCTTCATCTTTTCCAGCATTTGCAACCAATTGTCTTAATGGTTCTTCAATTGCTCTTTTAATAATTTGAATACCAATTGTTTCGTCATCAGTTGCACCTTTTAGGTTTTCTAATGAAGCAATGGCTCTGATATAAGCAGTTCCACCACCCGGTACAATTCCTTCTTCAACCGCAGCGCGAGTTGCATGTAATGCATCATCAACACGGTCTTTTTTCTCTTTCATTTCAACTTCAGTAGCTGCGCCAACATACAAAACAGCAACACCACCGGCTAATTTAGCCAAACGTTCTTGAAGTTTTTCTTTGTCGTAATCAGATGTTGTAGTTTCAATTTGAGCTTTAATTTGACCAACTCTTGCTGAGATGTTAGCTTTTTCGCCAGATCCATTTACAATTGTTGTATTGTCTTTATCGATAGTAACTTTCTCAGCTCTACCTAACATGTCTATTTCAGCATTTTCTAGTCTAAAGCCTTGTTCTTCTGAAATTACAGTTCCTCCAGTTAAAATAGCTATGTCTTCTAACATTGCTTTTCTTCTATCACCAAAACCTGGAGCTTTAACGGCTGCAATTTTTAATGAACCTCTTAATCTGTTAACTACTAAAGTGGCTAATGCTTCGCCATCTATATCTTCTGCAATTATTAACAATGGACGACCAGTTTGGATTGACTTCTCTAAAATTGGAAGTAAATCTTTCATGGTTGATATTTTTTTGTCGTAAATCAAAATGAAAGGATTGTCTAAAACAGCTTCCATTTTTTCAGCATTGGTAACAAAATATGGAGAGATGTAACCTCTGTCAAATTGCATACCTTCAACTACTTCAACAGTAGTTTCAATGCCTTTTGCTTCTTCAACTGTAATGACACCTTCTTTTTTTACCTTTTCCATTGCTTGAGCAATCAATTTACCAATTTCATGGTCATTGTTTGCTGATATAGTGGCAACTTGTTCAATTTTTTTGTTGTCATCACCAACTTCTCTTGATTGCGATTTTAAGCTTTTTACAACTTCTGCAACTGCTTTATCAATTCCTTTTTTCAAGTCCATTGGATTAGCTCCTGCAGCAACTGTTTTTAAACCACCATTAATAATTGCTTGCGCTAAAACTGTTGCAGTTGTAGTTCCATCACCCGCAATGTCAGCAGTTTTTGAAGCAACTTCTTTTACTAATTGAGCTCCCATATTTTCAATTGGGTTTTCTAATTCAATTTCTTTTGCCACCGAAACTCCATCTTTGGTGATACTAGGAGCTCCGAATTTTTTATCAATAATTACATTTCTACCTTTTGGTCCTAATGTAACTTTAACTGCATTTGCTAATGCATCAACACCTCTTTTTAATTGGTCTCTTGCGTCTAAACTAAATGTAATATCCTTAGCCATTTTTATAAAATTTGATTTGTTTATTAATTTTTGATTGATAAAGCTTTATTAAACGATTGCGTAAATATCTGCTTCCTTCATTATAAGATAATCACGGCCGTCAATGCTTACTTCAGTTCCTGAATATTTTCCGTACAATACTGTATCGCCAACTTTAACGGTCATAGGTTCATCTTTTTTACCGTTTCCTACAGCTACTACTTTCCCTCTTTGTGGTTTTTCTTTCGCTGTGTCAGGAATAATAATACCGCTGGCTGTTTTTGATTCTGCAGGAGCAACTTCAACGATTACTCTGTCTGCCAAAGGTCTAATTTTTAAGTCTGACATGTTTATTGTGTTTTTAAGGTTAATATTAAATTTTCGATTGCGCCATTTTCGAAAATTGTGCCAATACTAATTATCGTGCTCTTTTGGTCAATTTTGGTAATGCTATAAAACAAAAATGTCAGTATTGTGACATACTGACATTTTAAATTCTTTTTGTTTATTATAATTACTGTCCACTTGGCATTGCAGGCATATTTGGCGCATTTTGAATTGGGGTAGCTTCCTCAATTTGTGATTTAATTGCCGATTCTTGTGTTTCAGCTTTTGGACTAGATAAAGTAGCCGTAAATAGTGATAATACAATTAATGCTATTGCAAAACTCCATGTCAATTTTTCAACGGTTTCGGCTGTTTTTTTAACGCCCATTACTTGGTTTGATGAGGCAAACTGTGACGATAATCCACCGCCTTTAGGATTTTGAATTAAAACCACTGCTACTAATAAAACGCAGATTAATAATATTAAAATTGTGATAAAAGTTGTCATTTTATTCTTCTTTAATTTTTGAAATAAGGGCTGCAAAGTAATCTTTTTTTTGTGGATATTTCAAAATTAATTTCTCATAAATATTTATTGCCTTGCTTTTATTGCCTTGTGCATCATAAATACGGGCTAAAGTTTCAGTTACTATTTCTTCATCGTCCTCAACACTGCGTTGAGCAAAAACTTCAGGTTTGTAAAATTCGGCTTTTTTTGGGGCTGTTACTGAACTGTTGTTCATGAATTTATCAATTATATCTAACTGATTTTTTAAATTCTTTTTGGGTTCTACTTTTTTCGAAACCTCTTTTTCTATTGGTTCAGCAATTTTTTGAGCTGGTTTATTTTCAATTACAATTTCTTTTTCATTGCTAATTAAATTTAGCCAATCGCTGAAACTCGATTTTTCAGGAATTTCAGTTTTGTTGATGTCTGGTTGGGGAAGAATAATTTTTTCGGGTTGAATTTCAACTTCTAAAATTTCTTCGGATTTAATTTCTGGAAGGTCATTTAAAGAAAAACTGCTACTTAAAACCCAAGAAAGCATTTCTTTTTCAAAAGCATCTTCATTTGTTTTGAACTCGCTACTTACAATTGCTTGTTCTTTTTCAATTATATTTGAAACAGGTTCAATTGTTTCTTTAATAATAATGTTTTTCGGTTCTTCGGTTATTTCTAAGGTAGGTGCTAAATTTTCAGATTCTGAAACCGTTTCGATTTTTGTTATTGGCGCAAAAGATTCTCTTTCTGGAATAAAATTTTCGGTAATTGTTTTTTTGGTTTCAATTTTAGTTTGATAATTGTTTTTCAATAATTGAAACAAACGTTTTCTATCTGACGCATAAACAGCAGTTAGCTTAAAGTTCTCATCAAATAAAATGTCTTTTTCCTGAAACAGATTTAAAAGATAAAGGATTCTACCAGTTTGAAAATATGGAAAATGTGAAGCAATGTTTTTGAGCTCAGATTTGGTTTCCGAATTTAAGCTTGAAGGATTTTCAAGAATTTGTATGAAATATTCTTTATTCAAATTACCAATTACTTACACTTCGGTTAAAAATATCTTGAACTAACTGATTGTTTATTTCTTGAATTAAACTTGACTCAACTGCTGATAAATTGGAGTTGCCATCAAAATCAGCATATCGGGTAAATGATTGTTCAAAATTTTGTTTTTCATCTTTTTTATTGGTGAAGTTAACTTGAATGGTAACTGTCAATCGATTTAATGATGCAGTTGCAATGTCTCCGGAAGAAATTGCAACTGGTGCTGTTCGATAATCGGTAATGGAGCCCGAAAATTGTAAATCTCCATTTTTTTCTAACAATGCCAATCGCGTTTGCGTTAGAAAAATATCCCGCAAAGCTTCTGTAAATTGAGCTGACATAAGTGGACTTGCTAAAGGAGCATTATTCTTGAAAAATTCTATTGAAACTGAATTTACATCAGCAGATATGGAGGCGCCTGTAAAGCTATAGTTTACTTTACAAGAGTTTAAACTAATTAGAAATAGAATTAAAAAGCTTGACAATTTCAATTTATTCATCATCACTATTAGGTTAAAGATTCATGTTATACTCTTTGATTTTTCTGTAAAGAGTTCTTTCTGAAATTCCTAATTCACGCGAAGCATCTTTTCTTTTACCCTTGTATTTTTCCAAAGCTTTTCTTATCATTTCTTTTTCTGTTTCAGAAAGTGAGAGTGATTCTTCAACGATTTCTTGTTCATGAAATTCTTCAGCAACTGGAGGTCTATAATCTTTGTTGTGAATTCGTATTGGTGAATTATCTACTAAATTAGGGTTTTCGAAAAATGGTGAATAAATTGGTGAGCTTTGCATAGGATTCTGGGTTTCTAAATTTTGACCTTGCATTACACCATACACAATTTGCCTTAGTTCAGTTAATTCTTTTTTCATATCAACCAAAACTTTGTATAATATTTCTCTATCAGATAATTCTGAAAATTTTTCGCCTTCTTTTATAATGGCTGGTAAACTTGTTTTGGTGTCGTGTGGAAGATATTTGACTAATGTATTTGCATCCACATTTCTTTCTTGCTCGATAACTGAAATTTGTTCAGCAACATTTTTTAACTGTCTGATATTTCCTGGCCAAGTATAATTTTCAAGCACTTCCACTGCATCATTATTTAATCTAATGGTTGGCATTTTATATTTTTCGGCAAAATCGGCTGCAAATTTTCTGAACAGTAAGTGCACATCTTCCTTCCTATTTCTTAAAGAAGGAATAATGATAGGAACCGTGTTTAAACGGTAATATAAATCTTCTCTAAATCTGCTCTTTCTGATGGCTTCTGGAATATCAACATTGGTTGCGGCAACAATTCGAACATTAGTTTTTAAAACTTTTGACGAACCTACTTTTATAAATTCACCAGTTTCTAAAACCCTTAATAAACGAACTTGGGTTTGAACAGGCAGTTCCGCAACTTCATCTAAAAAAATAGTTCCGCCATTGGCTACTTCAAAATAGCCTTTTCTGCTATCAGATGCGCCTGTAAATGCACCTTTTTCATGGCCAAATAATTCCGAATCAATTGTTCCTTCTGGAATTGCACCGCAGTTTACAGCAATGTAATTTCCATGTTTTCTAGAACTTAATTGATGAATAATTTGTGGCATAATTTCTTTTCCTGTCCCACTTTCTCCTGTTATAAGAACTGATAAGTCTGTGGCTGAAACTTGCATCGCAATATCAATAGCTCTATTTAAAAGAGGTGAATCTCCAATAATTCCAAATCGTTGTTTTATTTGTTGAATAGTCATTTGTTCAAATTTATTCTACAATTTCACCAATTAATGTTGCACTATTACAACTTAAAACTTTTACGTTCACAAATTGACCTTTTGTATAATTTTTCTTTGGAAATACAATCATAGCATTTCTAGAGTTTCTGCCACATAAATGTTCGTCTGATTTTTTTGAAAACCCCTCTATTAATACTTTGTAGGTTTTGCCGACTGATGCCTGATTAATTTCTAGCGATTGTTTTCTTTGTTTTACAATTATGTCGTTTAACCTTCTTTTTTTATCCTCCAATGAAACATCATCGGCATATTTTCTTTGTGCTAAAGTTTTGGGCCTTTCAGAATAAAAAAATGAAAAAGTATAATCGTATTTTACTTCATCCATTAATGATAAGGTATCTTGGTGCTGCTCCTCAGTTTCACCACAAAAACCTGCAATAATATCAGTTGAAATTCCGCAATCAGGTACAATTTTTTTGATGGCGGCAATTCTATCTAAATACCATTCGCGAGAATACCCACGATTCATTTTATTGAGAATTTCAGTATTTCCTGATTGAACCGGAAGATGAACATAATTGCAAATGTTCTCATATTTTGCCATAATATGCAAAACATCATCTGTCATATCTTTTGGGTGAGATGTAGAAAATCTTATTCTCAAATCAGGGGATATAAGGGCCACCATTTCCATTAAATTAGCAAAAGTTGTTTTTATGCTACTTTCATTATCAGTCCATTTATAAGAATCAACATTTTGCCCTAAAAGCGTAACTTCTCGATAACCTTTTTCGAATAAATCTTTCGCTTCTTGAACAATAGATTTTGGATCACGACTTCTTTCGCGTCCTCTGGTAAATGGAACAACACAAAATGAACACATATTGTCGCAACCGCGCATGATAGAAATGAAAGCACTTACACCATTACTGTCAATTCTTGTTGGAATAATGTCTGCATAAGTTTCTTCGCGAGAAAGAAGAACGTTTACTGCTTTGTAACCATCATCAACTTTCTCAATCAAGTTTGGCAAATCACGGTAAGCATCAGGCCCAACAACAATATCTACAATTTGCTCTTCTTCTAAAAGCTGTGATTTTAATCGTTCAGCCATGCATCCCATTATACCAATCTTCAAATCAGGGTTCTTCTTTTTTAAAATGTTAAATTCCTTGATTCTATTTCTAACTCTTTGTTCTGCATTGTCGCGAATTGCACAAGTATTTATCAAAATAATATCTGAATCAGCTGCATCCTGTGTTGTTGCGTAACCTTTTTCAGACATTATAGACGCCACGATTTCGCTGTCAGCAAAATTCATTTGACAACCATAACTTTCAAGGTACATCTTTTTACTACCTGCAAAAAAATTGTTGGTCATTAAAACTTCACCTTGTTTATTTTCATCTATTATTTTTTCTTCAAAGCTCATAATCAATTTTTGCGAGGGCAAATGTAAGAAAAAAGAAATCTGTCAAATTGTCATTTAATCTTTAATATTTGGAAATAAAACAATTTTTAAGACTAGTTTTTGAAAAAAAAAATAGGTTGAAAGTTTTGAGAACTCAAAATAATACAGCAATATTGTCGGCATCTTAATAATTAGGTGAGTTGTTTTTGAGATAAAATTTTCAAATAAAAGCTCAATAAATATGGATGTTTCAGTAAATAAAAAGAGAGTATGTCGAAAAATTTGGTAATAGTTGAGTCACCTGCCAAGGCAAAAACAATAGAAGGATTTTTAGGAAAAGATTACATTGTAAAATCGAGCTTTGGTCATGTTAGGGATTTGTCAGAAAAAGGTTTATCAATTGAAATTGACAACAATTTTAATCCAGTTTATCAGGTAATGGATGATAAAAAAGCCATTATAACTGAATTAAGAAAACTTTCAAAAGATGCTCAAATGGTTTGGTTAGCAACGGATGAGGATCGCGAAGGAGAAGCTATCTCTTGGCATTTAGCCGAGACTTTAGGTTTGGATGAAAAGAAAACAAAAAGGATTGTTTTTCATGAAATTACCAAAACTGCTATTGAAAAGGCTATAGCAAATCCAAGAACTGTTGATAAAAATTTAGTAGATGCCCAGCAAGCTAGAAGAATTTTAGACCGTCTTGTAGGATATGAATTGTCACCTGTTCTTTGGAAAAAAGTTAAACCATCACTTTCTGCTGGAAGGGTTCAGTCAGTGTCAGTTCGTTTAATTGTTGAACGAGAAAGAGAAATAACCAATTTTAAATCAGAAGCATTTTTTAAAATTACGGCAATATTTAAAATTAAAGGAACTGAATTTAAAGCTGAATTATCAAGCAGAATTAAATCAAAAGCAGAAGCACTAAAATTGCTTGAAGCATGCAAGAGCTCTAATTTTATAATTGAAGATTTTGATGTAAAGCCTTCTAAAAGGACTCCAGCAGCCCCATTTACAACTTCTACACTGCAGCAAGAGGCTTCAAGAAAATTAGGTTTTTCTGTTTCTCAAACTATGACATTAGCACAGAAACTTTATGAGGCAGGAAAAATAACATACATGCGTACAGATTCTTTGAATTTATCTGATACAGCAATGGAAGCTATAAAAAAAGAAGTAAGTGATAGTTTTGGTAATAAATATTATCAATCACGAAAATTTAAAAATAAATCAAAAGGTGCCCAAGAAGCGCATGAGGCTATTAGGCCTACTTATCTTAATCAAGATACAATTGATGGTGATGCCCGCGAAAAGAAATTGTATGAATTGATTTGGAAAAGAAGCGTAGCTTCTCAAATGGCTGATGCAGAATTAGAAAAAACAACTGTGAAAATTGGTATTTCTAATGTTTCAGATTATCAGTTTATAGCAAAAGGTGAAGTAATTAAATTTGATGGATTCTTAAAATTATACATTGAATCAACAGATGATGAAGAAGACGAGGAGACCAAAATTTTACCTAAAATGAACAAAGGCGAAATGCTTGAATTTCTCTCATCAGAAGCAATAGAGCGTTTTACTATGCATCCTCCAAGATACACAGAAGCAAGTTTGGTAAAAAAATTAGAGGAATTAGGAATTGGCCGACCATCGACATATGCTCCAACTATCTCAACAGTTCAAAAAAGAGGATATGTTGTAAAAGAAGATAGAGAAGGCAGCAAAAGAAATTATGATGTTCTGACCCTTGAAAAAGGAAAAATTACAGAAAAATTAAAATCAGAAAACACAGGAGCTGAAAAAGCTAAATTATTTCCAACAGATATTGGAATGGTTGTAAATGATTTTTTGGTAGATCATTTTCATGAAATTTTAGATTTCAATTTTACTGCCGATGTTGAAAAAGCATTCGATGAAATCGCTGAGGGTCAATTAAATTGGAACAAGATGATAGATAAGTTTTATAAAACTTTTCATCCTACAGTAGAAAAAACTATGCTAGAATCATCTCGTGCAACAGGTGAAAGAGAGCTAGGTATAGACCCTACATCAGGCAAGCCAGTCTTTGCCAAAATTGGCCGTTTCGGACCATTGGTTCAAATTGGTTCAACTGAAGCGGAAGAAAAACCCAAATTCGCAAGTTTAAAAAACGGCCAAAGTATTGAAACGATTACTCTTGCAGATGCTTTAGAACTTTTTAAACTCCCAAGAGTTATTGGCAAAATTGATGAAAAGGATGTTGTTGCCAATATTGGTAGATTTGGTCCATACATATCTTTTAACAAACAATTTTTCTCATTAAAAAAAGAAGATGATCCAATGACAATCAGCCTAGACAGAGCTATCGAATTGATGGCTGCAAAAGCTGAAGAAGAGAAAAATAGACTAATCAAAGAATTTAAAAAATCGGAAATTCAGATCTTAAATGGAAGATTTGGGGCTTATATTAAAAAAGGAAAAAACAATTATAAGATACCAAAAGAAAATAAAGCTGAAGATTTAACCGAAGAAATGTGTTTAGAAATAATTGAAAAATCAGATAGTTCAGAAAAACCAAAAAAATCTTTTAGTAAAAGAGGTAAAAAATGAATCTAGGAGAAGAAATAGGCATTTTTTTTAAACCAATAGATTTTGATATAGTGCCTAAAAAAGGAGAACTTAGTGAAAATCTATTTTATAATTCAAAAGACCATGGATTTCCAGATATCCCCAAAAAGTCCTTGGTTTTATTTTCAATTAATGAACCCAGGCTGAATCATGGTATTTTAAATTTTATAAATACATCCAATCAAATAAGAAAGAACTTATATTGTTTATCATCTTTTAATAAATATGTTAAGCTATACGATCTTGGCTCTTTAGAACCTGGCAATACCATCCAAGATACTTTTTTCGCAATCAAACAAACTTTTAAAAAGCTTATTTTAAATAAGTGTACAATAATTTTAATTGGAAACACAAAAGAATTATCGCTTCCCGTCTATTATGCCTACAAAGAATTAGAGGAATTTGTTAACATAGTTGAAATAGATAGTTCAATTAGTCATTTGGATTTTTCAAGCGAGGATAATCCTTTTTACTTATCAAAAATTATAAATGAAAATCCGTGCTATTTATTTAATTTTTCAAATATCGGTTACCAAAGCTATTATGTAAATCCTAGTCAAACCGATTTGATGGAGAAGCTTTTTTTTGAGTCTTACCGATTAGGTTGGGTTAGACAAAATATTCTGGAAACAGAACCGATTATTAGAAGTGGTAACTTTTTAGTTTTTAATGTAAGTTCAATCCGTTTTTCTGATTTACCATTAGAGAACAAAAATAATCCAAATGGGTTTTATGGTGAAGAGGCATGTCAATTATCCAGATATGCTGGGTTAAGCCAAAATTTAAACATATTTGGTCTATTTGATTTATTCCCTTGGAATATACAGCCTTATATTGGTATTGAACTCTCTGCTCAAATTATTTGGTATTTTATAGAAGGTTTTGTCAATAGAACTATCGAAATTCCCAATGATAGCTCTCAGTTCATTAAATACCATATCACTCCAGAAAATTACGGAAGTGAAATAATTTTTTACAAAAACATAAAAAATGACAAATGGTGGATGGAGATTCCTTTTAGTAATAATTTAAACCAAAAAAGATTCAATAGATTTAATTTAATACCCTGTTCTATAGCTGATTACCAGACTGCTTGCTCAAATGACATTCCCGAACGATGGTGGAAAACATTTCAAAAACTAAACGTTTAATGTTTAATTTTTGATGAAAGATTTTTGAAAAATAAAAAAATATATATCTTAGCGAGCGCTCAAATAGTATTTAGCGACATAAAGAACACCAAAAGATACATGATGAGGAAAACTTTACTTGTGCTTCTTTCCCTTTCAGGATTAGCAATGAATTCATTTTCGCAACAAGATGTTCAGTTCAGTCAAAACCAATTTACAAAGCAATTTTACAATCCTGCTTATGTTGCTATTGGTTCAACTTTATGCGGAACTTTAATAGGAAGGCAACAATGGGCTGGATTTTCTGGAGCCCCACAAACTGGTTTGCTTAGTGTAAAAAGTCCATTAAGTGTTATCAAAAGTGGCATACCTGGTTCTGCTGGATTGAATGTACTATCTGATGCACTTGGAAACGAAAGAACATTGGGCGTAAATTTGGCTCTTGGTTATGCTTTAAATCCAGGTGCTGTTGGTCCAGGAACATTGGCTTTTGGATTGAGTGCAGGAATAATAAACAAGCGATTTATCAATAATTGGGTTTCGGTTGATGATAAATTTGTAGACCCTTCCATTCCTAATGATGCCGCTTCTAGTACTAAATTTGATTTAAACCTCGGAATTTATTATGATCACAATGATTTTTTCGTTGGTATCAGCGTGGCTCACTTAATACCTGCTACATTGTCTGATCAAGGTTCTACTCAAGTTGCTGCTACTCCTCCTGCTCAAGGCACTGTTAACCAACAATGGAGTTTGAATTATGGATTAAAACAGCACATGTATTTAATGGCAGGTTATAATTATACATTAACAGGTAACCCTGATTTTCAATTAAGACCCATGATTCTTGCTAAAACTGAAGGATCATCAACACAATTTGATTTAAATTGTAACGTTTATTACAAACAGCAGATTTGGGGAGGCTTATCTTATAGACTAAGTGATGCGGTTGTAGTTACTGCTGGTTATGAATTTCAACCTCTAGGATTAAGAGTAGGATATGCATATGATATAACAACATCGGAATTAAGAAGAAATAGCGGAGGTAGCCACGAAATAGCATTAAACTATTGCATTAAAATACCTAAAAAGATTATTAGACACATTTATAAAAACGTTCGTTATTTGTAATATTTTCTTAAAAGTTATTAACAATTTCAAAAAAAACTATATTTGCAGTACTTTACATTATTGTTTCAACAACAAAAAAGATGAAAATCAACTATAATAGATTTAAAAAATATCTAATCGTATCTGTCTTATTGCCCTTACTATGGGCTTGTGGCGGGGGCAGCGGTGGTCAACTTACCGGTGTCTTAGATAGAACTCCATGGTATCAACCTGATCCATTCGGTATGATTTACTTACCAATGGGCTCTTATACAATGGGTTTAAATGATCAAGATTTACCATTTACTCAAACATCTACTCCAAAAACAGTTTCTGTTCCTGCATTTTACATTGATGAAACAGAAATAACAAATAATGAATATCGTCAATTTGTAGAATGGGTTAGAGATTCGATTGCGCGAAGACTTCTTTCTGAAGAGTTTGAACAATTTTTAATTACCACTGACGAAAATGGCAATGAAATAGAAGAATACGCGGATGGGCAGTTACCGTCATTAAATTGGGATGAAAGTTTTGAATACAATGATGAAGAATACAGAGAGGCATTAAATTCTATGTATTATGAACCTAATGACAGAATTTATGGTAGAAAAGAATTCGATGTTCGTCAATTTGTTTATGAGGCTGCTTGGATTGATTTTCAGGCTGCAGCAATGAAAAAAGATGCTGACGGAAATGACAATAGGACAAAATCAAGATCTAGTTTTATTAGAAGAGATAAAGTAAATATTTTTCCAGATACATTGGCATGGGTTCACGATTTCACCTATTCTTTCAATGAACCAATGACAAATCAATATTTTTGGCATCCTGCTTATGATGATTATCCAGTTGTTGGAATATCTTGGAGACAAGCAAGAGCATTTTGTATTTGGAGAACAAGATATTTTAATAACTACCAAACTTCAATTGGTGAATCAATGGTGCAAGATTTTAGATTACCATCTGAATCTGAATGGGAATATGCTTCTAGAGGTGGTTTAGATTTAAATCCTTATCCGTGGGGCGGTCCATACACTAGAAATACAAGAGGTTGTTTCCTAGCGAACTTTAAGCCTTTAAGAGGAAATTATATTGATGATGGAGGTATTTATACAGTTAATGCTTATAAATATGAACCGAATGATTATGGTTTGTATAATATGAGTGGAAACGTTGCAGAGTGGACTGCTAATGCTTTTGATGAATCAGCTTACCAGTTTATGCACGATTTAAGCCCTGATTACAAATATGAGGCGGATGAAAATGATAAGCCAACTTTAAAAAGAAAAGTAATTAGAGGTGGTTCATGGAAAGATGTTGGATTTTACATGCAAAACAGTGCAAGAACTTATGAATTTCAGGATACAGCAAAATGTTATATTGGTTTTAGATGTGTAATGAGTTACCTTGGTAGAGGTAAGGGTGATAACATTTAAAAATAAGATTGTCAATTTAAATAAACTCTAACTATTAAAATTAAAAGCAAATTATGTCAAGTCACGGAAAAAAAGATTGGAAACATTGGTTATTTGAAACTCTTCCCGGAAAAACTTTCTTAGGATTTATTTATGGATGGGGCGCTGCAATCGTAATCGTAGGCGCACTATTTAAGATTATGCACTGGCCTGGTGCAAGTATTGCTTTGATTGGTGGACTTTCTATTGAGGCTATCATTTTTGCTATTGGTGCTTTTGAGCCGCAACACTTAGATTTAGATTGGTCAAAAGTTTACCCTGAACTAAACAATACAAAAGAAGAGAACGATGAATTGACAAATGAAGAAAACGATCTTTTAGAAGATAATTCTTTATCAATTTCTCAGCAGTTAGATAATATGTTAGGCGAAGCAAAAATTGATTCTGAATTAATTCAAAGCCTTGGAGAGGGATTAAGAAATTTATCAACCCAAACTTCTCAATTAAATAACATTGCAGATGCATCAGTTGCTACCAATGATTATGTAAATAATATTAACAAGGCATCAAAATCTATGGATGCATTGTCAGAAACGTATGTTAAAGCATCTGAATCTTTAACTGGTTTATCTGTTAATAATGAAACTGGTATGTCATATGGGGAGCAATTGCAAAGAATGTCACACAATTTATCTGAATTAAATAACGTTTATGAAATTCAGTTAAAGGGAACGACAGATCAAATTAAAGCTACTTCACAATTGTACGATAATATCCATACAATGATGTCAAATCTTAGCGAGTCAGTTGATGATACTGTAAAATATCGTCAAAATATTGCCGAATTATCTAAAAATTTATCTGCTTTAAATACTGTTTATGGTAACATGTTGAATGCAATGAATTTTAATCGTAGCTAAGTTTCAAATAGAATTATTAATTAGAATAAATATAAAATTACATGGCAGGAGGTAAATTACCACCGCGGCAGAAAATGATAAGCATGATGTATTTAGTACTTACATGCTTATTAGCAATGAATGTTGCAAAATCGGTTTTAGATGCATTTATAGTTTTCAATGATTCTTTGCAGAGAACTAACGAGAAGTTCATTGGTCAAAATGAACGCACCTATCTTGCTTTTGATAGAGCTGAGGAAAAAGAAGGTGCGAAAGTTAAACCTTTTAACGATAAGGCCAAACAAGCAAAAGCAATTTGTGCTGATTTAGTTAAGTATATTGATAGAGTCAAAGCTAAAGTTTTAGTTATGACTGAGCTAAAGGATGAAAGTTTGATGGCTGCAGGTGACACTATGCAACTTAAATACATTAATTCTAAAGATAATTATGACGAGCCAACCAGATTATTAATTGGTGGTGAAGTAACCAATCCCATTACTGGTGATTTAACGGCATCTGATTTAAAGGCAAAAATGGATAAAGCAAGAGCGGATTTGTTGGCTTTGTTTAATGATATTCCTGTTTTGAAGGCTGCTCAGAAAGAATTAGATGCTAAATTGGCTCTAAGAACTGACATTAAAGCTATCGAAGGCGATGTTGAAGTTGGTTGGGACATTATCAACTTTTACCATTTACCCCTAGTTGCTGTTGTTGCTAATTTAACTGCAATGCAAGCCGAGGTTAGGAATGCCGAGGCTGATGTTATCAATACTTTGTTCAGTCAAATTGGTGCCACTGATTATAAATTTGATCAATTAAATGCTCGTGTATTAGCTAAATCTGGGGTTGTACAACAAGGTGCTCAATTTGAAGCTGATGTATTATTGTTGGCATCTAGTTCTACTTCGAAACCATCAATTTATATTGGTAAATACGACTCTACTCAAAAGAAAATGATTGGTTCTTACGACAGTTTAATTATTGAAGGTGGTGTAGGAAAATTAACAAGATCTGCTTCTACTCCGGGTGAGCAGAAGATTTCTGGTGCTATTAAAATTGAAAAACCAGGTGAAGGATGGAAGTTTTACGAATTTGAATCATCTTATATTGTAATGCCTCCGTCTTTAGTAGTTTCTCCAGATATGATGAATGTGGTTTATGCTGGTATTCCAAACCCTATAACAGTCTCAGTGCCTGGTGTTGCTTCTGAGTTATTGCAAGTTTCCTCTACGGTTGGATCATTAACTCCAACAAGTGCTAAGGAGGGAAAATATAATATAGTTGTTCCACCTAATGCAGGAAAAGAAGTGTTGGTAAATGTTTCCATAAAGGATGAAAAAGGCACTAGATCAGCTGGACCTGGATTTAAGTTCAGAGTAAAGCAATTACCAACTCCATCGGTTAGAATAGGTGCCATTGATTTAGCAAAAGGAACTGTTGTTCCAAGCGATTTAAAAGGTATTCCTTTTATTTCTGCTAAACCAGAAAATTTTGATTTAGATGTTAAATATACAGTTCAAAGTTTTACAGTTGTTGTAATGAAAGGAAACAAACCATTAGAGGCTAAGTCTGATGGCGCAAAAATGTCTGAAGAGCAACAAAGATTATTGAATGATGTTAAGAAAGGAAACAAAGTTTATTTTGAAGATGTAAAAGTTTTGGATCCTTCTGGTAAGATAGTAACGGCTAATATAGTTTCATTAAAAGTTATATAATTATATGAAAAGGATTCTAATATTAATTTTATTTTCCATTAGTTTTAATTCATTCTCTCAGAATGTATTAGATGGAATTTACGTAAAAGAAGCTTATCAAGAGAAAAAGGTTATAGCATATCCTCATCTTCGAGAAGCTGATGTAATGTGGTCACGCAGAATATGGCGTAAAATTGATATTAGAGAAAAGGCCAATCATCCTATATTTTTCCCTGTTGAGCCTAGAGGAGGAAGAAGATCTTTTTTTAATGTTATATTAGATGGTGTTAAGGAAGGATCAATAGTTACTTTTTCTAGTGATAGAGATGATTTTACAACTCAACTTACGAGACAAGAAGCTTTAGATAAACTATCTTATTTAAAAAATTCAAAGAAAGTAGATCCAGATTCTGATCCTGATGATCCTACATACTTTGAAACGACAGATACTTTAAGTTACAATTCTGCTGATGTTAAGTATTATTTAATAAAAGAAGATTGGTTTTTTGATAAAAAAAGAAGTGTATTAGATGTAAGAATAATTGGAATTTGTCCAGTTGTTCAAGGTTATGCATCAGATGGAACCGAAAGAGGTATTAAAGAACTTTTCTGGATTTATTATCCATCAGCTAGAGGCTATTTTGCTAATGCTGAAATCTATAATACACAAAATGATTCTGAAAGAAGAACATACGAAGATTTGTTTTGGAAAAGAAATTTTTCAAGTTATATCGTAAAAGAGACAAATGTGTACGATAGACATTTGAGTAAAGATGAAGAAAGTGGTTATTTAACCGGAATTGATGTGCTTTATGAATCAGAAAAAATTAAAGCTAGAATGTTTGAATTCGAACAGAATATGTGGCAATATTAGAAGATTCAAAATTTAATATTTTAAGCCTGTCATTTTTGACAGGCTTTTTTATTGTTGAGTAATGAAAAAGATATTAGTCATAAGTTTAATTTTTTTTATTCAAATTTTTTATTTGCACAGATTATTAGTCCTGATAAAGTTCCGTCTGTACTTCCAGTAATTCGAGAGGCAAATGTTATGTTTTCTTATAGAATTTGGAGAAGGTTACCATTTTCTCATAAGTTAAATATGCCAATTTTTTTACCGAAGAAAAATATAACTTCAAACAAGAGCCTATTTGAAATTATTCTAACAGGATTATTATCAGGAAAGTTACAATTATATTCTTCTAGTGCAGATGATTTTTCTATTCCTATTACTAAAGAAGAAGCTATTAAACGATTGAATTATATTAAATTGTCTCGAATACTAGATGTCAATTCTGATTCTAACGATCCAATATATTTAGACAAGATTGATTCATTGGTTTATTTACCACAAGATGTTTTGTATTACATAATCAAAGAAGATTGGATTATCGATAACAAAAATAGTATCGCAGATCAAAGAATTATTGGAGTTTGTCCGGTTGTTAAGTTTTATTCATTTGATGGCATTGAAAGAGGTTTAAAAGAATTATTTTGGCTTTATTATCCTAATTCAAGGTATTATTTCAATAATTTTTTAATTGATAAAATTGATAGTGATACATCTAGAAAAACTATAGATGATTTTTTTTATGAAAAGAGCTTTTTCCAGTTTTATTATTAAAGCCAGTAATGTTTATGATAGAGGCATTAACAAACAAAATGATGGAGGTTTTTTAATTGGGATTGATGCAGAGTTGGAGTCAGAAAGAATAAAAGCAAAAATGATTGAGCTCGAGCAAAATTTGTGGTCTCGTTAATATTCATTTTTTTAAGTAAGGGCCTCTTTCATTAGGTTGGTAATCAATAAAAATATTCATATAAATTACTCTAGATTTTCTGAACATTGGAGGTCCAAAAATTATAAAGCTTAAGCTTGTAATGATTAAATATAGAGCTAAATTTATTTCAAAAGAAAAAAGTATTGAAAAGACGAAATAAGCTACGTAAATACTTACGCCTAAGGCAACAGTTAATGCATAACTAACATACATAGCTCCATAAAAGAATCCAGTTTCTTGCTCAATTTTTAAACCACAATAGGAGCAATACTCATGCATGCTTGCCATTTTATTTAACTTATAAGAATTGGGGTCTATAAACAATTCTCCTTCATGGCATCTTGGGCATTTTTGATTGAGCACTGAGTAAAGTTTACTTCCTTTTTTCATTCAAATGATTTTTAGGTAAAAGTCTATAATATTTTAATAATAAGTGTCATTTATGTTACATTACCATTGAAAGTTTAATGCTTATTATATTTTTGCACCAAATTCTAAAAAATGATTTCAGCGTCAAGCTTAAAAGTTGATTTTGGTGGGAGAGCTATTTTCGATAATATTTCTTTTCAAATTAATAAAGATGATAAAGTTGCCCTGATCGGTAAAAATGGATCAGGTAAATCTACCTTATTAAAAATTTTATCAGGCAACACACCTGAGTATTCAAAATATATTGCAGTTGTTAAAGGGACTAAGATTGGTTATTTATCGCAAGATATTGACTTTACAGATACTCAATCTGTTTTTGATGAAGTTTACAAATCACATTCTGTTTTATCATCTATTCAGTTAAGGATTGAAAAAATTGATGAAATCATAGCAATTACAACTGATTATGAATCGAAAGAGTTTTATGACTTATTAGATGAAAGAGCCGACCTAGAAAGTAAATTCAATATTTTAGGAGGTTACCAATTAAAAGAAAGAGTAGAAAGAATATTAATTGGTTTGGGCTTTTCGGGTGAGCAGTTCGAAAAAGCAACAGCCTTATTAAGCGGTGGCTGGAGAATGAGGGTTGAATTGGCTAAAATTTTGGTCGAAGAACCTGATTTAATTTTATTGGATGAGCCAACCAATCACTTAGATATTGACTCTATAGAGTGGTTAGAAGACCATTTAACTAATTATCCTGGTGCTTATGTAATCGTTTCACACGATAAGTTGTTTTTGGATAATACTACTGATAGAACGTTGGAACTTTTTCAAGGCAAAGTTTATGATTATCCATTTTCATATACCCAAGCAATTGAGTATAAAAATGAAATAAAAGCTCAAGCAATTGCGGCAAAACAGAACCAAGAAAAATCGATTCGAGAAACAGAAAAGTTTATTGAAAAATTTAGGGCGAAAGCATCAAAAGCTCGACAGGTTCAATCCAGAGTAAAGCAGTTAGAAAAAATTGATATAATTCAAGTTCCGGATGAAGATGTTGTGCTTCCTGACATTAATTTTAAATCGGCTATAGCTCCTGGAAAAGTTATAGTTTCTGGAGAAGAGGTTTCAAAATCATTTGGTACAGAAAATTTATTCAATAAAATTAATTTTTCTATCAATAGGGGCGAAAAAGTTGCCTTAATTGGAAAAAACGGAAAAGGAAAATCAACGCTCATAAAAATGATTATGAATGTTGAAAATTACTTAGGGAAAATAAGTTTAGGACATAATGTTATTCCAGGATATTTTGCACAAAATCAAGCAGATGAATTAAATCCTGAAATCACAGTTTATAATACCATTTTTGATATTGTCACTGGCGAAATGACCAGTAAAGTGCGAAATATTTTAGGCGCTTTTTTGTTTAGTGAAGATGATGTTTTCAAAAAAGTTAAGGTGCTTTCAGGTGGAGAGAGAAACCGTTTGGCGCTTTGCAAATTGATTGTTGAGCCGTCCAATTTTCTTTTAATGGATGAACCTACCAATCACTTGGATATGCAATCGAAAGAAGTGCTAAAAAATTCCTTAAAAAATTATGACGGAACCATGCTTCTTGTTTCTCACGATAGGGATTTTTTAAGCGGATTGGTTGATACAATTTATGAGGTTTCAAATCAAAATATTAAAGAATTTCATGGTGATTTGCATGACTATTTTGAGGAAAGAAAGTCAATTCAATTAAAAGAAATTCAAAAACAACAAAATCTACAAATTGCAAAAGAAAAAACTGACTACAAGGATCAAAAAAAAGTAAAAAATCAACTCAGTAAAACTGAAGAACAAATTTCAGAATTAGAAAAGGAAATAAAAGAATTGGAAGCGAAAATTGAAAAAATGAATGAGTTTGATGAAAAATTACTAAAAGTTTATGATTCAAAAAAGAAAGAATTAGAGGAAAAAGTGAAATTTTGGGAACAGCTTTTAGTTGAAGCTGATAGCTTAAAGTGATTATTGTAGTTTGTAATTAAATTGAAATTTATGTTGGAAATTAGCCTAATTCATTCAAGTTTGATTAATTTGGCTAAAAAATAATATGTAAGTTTAAAAACGAAAAAAATCTATTATGCATATAGCCGTTGCAGGTAATATTGGTTCAGGAAAAACAACATTAACCACCCTTTTATCAAAACATTTTGGTTGGGAAGCCCAATACGAAGATGTAGAACAAAACCCATATTTGAATGACTTTTATGAAGAAATGCAGCGTTGGTCGTTTAATTTACAGATTTACTTTTTAAACAGTCGATTCAATCAAACATTAGAAATTAGGGAAAAGGCAAAAAATGTGATTCAAGACAGAACCATTTACGAAGATGCTTACATCTTTGCACCCAATTTGCATTCAATGGGTTTGATGACTACCCGCGATTTTGAAAATTATTTCACTCTTTTTAATTTACTTGATAAGTTTATTCAAAGGCCAGATTTACTTATTTATTTGAGAGCTTCAGTTCCTACATTAGTAAATCAAATTCAAAAAAGAGGCAGAGAATATGAAAATTCAATTAGAATTGATTATCTAAAAAGATTAAATGAGCGCTATGAGGCTTGGATTTCAACTTACGAAAAAGGAAAAGTTTTAATTGTAGATGTTGATACCAATAATTTTTCAGAAAATCAGGAAGATTTAGGTAAAATTATCGAAATGGTAAATGGTGAATTGTACGGATTGTTCAAATAATAATCAAAAAAAGCCCCAAATTTTGGGGCTTTTTTTATTTAGCTTTAAAAGTTAAAGTTTCTTTCAATGAGGAGCTACCGCCATCGCTAGTATTATATATTTCCTCAATTTTAAGCACCATTTCTTTATTTGTTAGCCTGTCAATTACATAAACAGCACTTGGATTCAACCCTTTATTTGTGAAGTTTATTGATGAAGAAAATGAACCGCTTATGTTTAATTCTTTGTTTATACTAAACAATAAAGCCTCTTTATTCTTAAGTTCAGCTTCTTTATTTCTCGGTAAAAATGCCCAGTACCCATTAATTGTTTGGCTTTCATCTTCTGATTGTTCGAAAGATTCAAAAGATCCAGATTTTTCAACATTTAGATTATAACTATATGCATAATTATCATTATAAGTGCTTCCATCAAAATCAGTTGTAAATACTGAATAAATACCATTGCTATATTTAGAAGTCGAACTAAATGTTCCTAAATTAGGAACTGTTTCTATTAAAGCGCTTTCTTTAGATTCTAATACCCACTCACCAGAAATTCTTCCTTTTCTGCTTCTTAATGATAATAACGGATCATTTTCACCTTTTTTACAGCTTGCTACAGGCAAAATAAAACCTAGGGCAATTAATCCAATAATGATTTTGTTTTTCATAATTTTTGGTTTTTTAGTGATTAATGTATTTAAAACAAAAAGCCCCATAGTTGGGGCTTTTTTATTTTTTATTGATTTAAAATTATTCTTCAGTAACTTCAAATTCAAATTCAACAACTACTTCTTTATGAAGTTTAGCAGTTGCATTGTATTTTCCTAATTGTTTGATTGGCTCTTCTTTGATTTTCATGTTTTTACGATCAACTTCAACGCCCAATCCTTTTAAAACATCGGCTAACATAACTGTGTTGACAGAACCAAAAATTTTGCCGTTTTCGCCTGCTTTTGTGGCAACTTTAATCGACATTCCATTAATTTTAGCAGCAATTTTATTTGCTTCTTCTTTTAATTTTTGTTCTTTAAAAGCTCTTTGTTTTAAGTTTTCAGCCAAAACTTTTCTGTTACTTTCAGTAGCTAATAAACCTTTTCCAGTTGGGATTAAAAAGTTACGACCATAACCAGGTTTTACAGTAACTACATCATCTTTTGAACCTAAGTTCGTAACGTCTTGTAATAAAATAATTTCCATTTCTTTTTCCTCCTTTTATTATTTCATTAAATCTGCTACGTAAGGCATTAAAGATAAGTGTCTTGCGCGTTTTACAGCTTGAGAAACTTTCTTTTGAAATTTAGCAGATGTTCCAGTAACTCTTCTAGGAAGAATTTTTCCTTGTTCGTTAACAAACTTCAATAAAAAGTTTGCGTCTTTGTAATCAATAAATTTAATACCGTTCTTTTTAAAGCGACAGTATTTTTTCTTTTTAACCTCAACACTGATTGGGTTTAAGTATCTGATTTCTGAATTTGAACTCATAATTGAATGTTTTTAAGAAGTTTTTTCAGTTTTGTTTCTTTTTTTCTCCGTGTAAGTAATTGCATGCTTATCAAGTTTCACGGTTAAAAAACGTAAAATTCTCTCATCGCGTTTGAAAGCAATTTCTAAATCACGAATCACAGTACCTTCACCTTCTAATTCAATTAAGTGATAAAAACCAGTGGTTTTTTTCTGAATTGGGTAAGCTAATTTTTTTAATCCCCAGTGCTCTTCATGTAAAATGGAAGCACCAGTCTCCTTAACGAAATCGGAGAACTTCTTTACCGTTTCCTTTGTCTGATCGTCAGACAAAACGGGAGTCATGATGAAAACGGCTTCATAACGATTTGTCATTGTTAATAATTGTTTAAAAATTTGGATTGCGAAAGTAATTAATATGAACCAATTACAAAATTTTTTAACCATCAAAATCTATTTTATTTAAATATTTCTTGAAAAGCTTAGCTTTTGATTCTACATTCTTAATTTAGCGTCCTTTAAAAAAATAAATATATCATGAATAAATACGATGTTGTAATTATTGGTTCAGGCCCCGGTGGTTACGTGTGTGCCATCAGATGCGCACAATTAGGATTAAAGACAGCCATTATAGAAAGATATAATACGCTTGGAGGAACATGCCTTAATGTTGGCTGTATTCCATCGAAAGCATTACTCGATTCATCTGAACATTATTATAATGCAGCGCATACTTTTCAAACTCATGGTATCGATTTAAAAGATTTGCAAGTTAACCTAGCTCAAATGATTAAAAGAAAAGCTGGAGTGGTTAAAGAAAATGTGGATGGTATTAACTATTTAATGAAAAAGAATAAAATTGATGTTTACACTGGACATGGTTCTTTTTTGAATAATACAACCGTAGAAATAAACAAAGCAGACGGAACTAAAGAACAAATAGTGGGTGATAAAATTGTAATCGCAACAGGTTCAAAACCTATGAGTATTCCTGGAGTTGACATAGATAAAAAAAGAATTATCACCTCTACTGAAGCTTTAGAGTTAACAGAAGTGCCAAAACACATTATTATTATTGGAGGTGGGGTAATTGGTCTTGAATTAGGATCTGTTTATGCACGTTTGGGCGCTAAAATATCAGTGGTTGAATTTACAGAAGGTCTTATTGGAACGATGGATAAATCACTAGGCAAGGAGCTTCAAAAAGTTTTGAGAAAAATTGGTTTTGAGTTTTATTTCAAACATAAAGTTACTGGAGCTAAGGTGAAAGGAAAAAATGTTACTGTTTCTTTTGAAAATTTAGCTGACGGAAAAGTTACAGAATTGGAAGGCGATTATTGTTTAGTTTCAGTAGGAAGAAAACCTTACACAGATAATTTAGGTTTAGATAAAGCAGGAGTTGTTTTAGACAATAGAGGTAGAGTAGAAGTTAATCATCATCTTCAAACCAACATATCAAATATTTATGCTATTGGTGATGTGGTAAAAGGAGCTATGTTGGCTCATAAAGCCGAAGAAGAAGGTGTTTTTGTGGCAGAAACAATTGTTGGTCAAAAACCTCATATTAATTACAATTTGATTCCAGGTGTTGTTTACACTTGGCCAGAAATTGCCGCAGTTGGTTACACCGAAGAACAAGTGAAAGAAATGGGAAAAGCTTATAAAGTGGGTAATTTTCCTTTCAAAGCAAATGGAAGAGCGAGAGCATCAATGGATACAGATGGTTTTATAAAAGTAATTTCAGATAAAGAAACGGATGAAATTTTAGGTGTTCACATGATTGGTGCAAGAGTAGCTGATGTAATTGCAGAAGCAGTTGTAGCAATGGAGTTTAGAGCATCAGCCGAAGATATTGGTCGAATGAGCCATGCGCATCCAACATTTACGGAAGCTTTAAAAGAAGCTGCATTAGATGCAACAGGGAAAAGAGCACTGCACATGTAATTTAGGTATTCCGAAAATTCAAATAAAAAAAGCCTCGCAATTTGCGAGGCTTTTTTTATAATTATTTGTTTGAGATTACTTTACAATTAATCTTGAAATTTCAACTGAGTTTTCAGTTTGAACTCTAACAAGGTATAAACCATTATTTAATTCATTAGTATTAAAAGTAAAATTGTTACCTGCATTGCTAACAGATTTTACTAATTTACCTGAAATATCAAAAATTTGAATGGTGTTCATAGTTACATTTCCTAATGTAATATTAACATTTCCATTTGCTGGATTAGGATAAACACTTAATTTATTATTTGAAATATTTTCGTTTACAGATAAAGCTTCCCAATTTCCAATTTGCATTACTCTCATCATGCGAGGTGAAAAGTAGTTTATTATGGTATCTAAATATATTCTACCTTTTGCAGGTGACATATCAGGATTACTTAATAGTCCACCGCCATGAATTTGATCAGAATTATAGGTTCCAGGAGGATTTGTTGAATTATTTATAAAGTTAACTGTAGCATCTAATACTGGTTTACTCCACCAATCCCATGGAGAACCTTGATTAGCGAAACGATTAATAGAGGTTCTGCTAGCTAAATCAATAGCAAACAAACCTTCTGCATTTCCAATTGACACAGTTCCACCAGCATTGATCAAGTCATAGTCATATGTTCTATTATATAATTGACGAGCTCTTTCAGTGTAGTTATCTCCGAAGAATGAGGTATTTACAAATGCATCATTCAATCCTTTACTGTTAGCATTTAAAATAAATACGTTGGCACCTTGAACTTCAACTACGTTTTCTTGGGTTGTTGGAACAACAACTATTCCAGAATTAAATGGAGCGAAAGGGTCGCGAATAGTGTGAACTGATGCAACTGCTGGTTCGCCTGCGTTAATCCATGAAGAATCAGCTAAAGCTCCTCCAACATTCATAACCATTTCAACATCATTAGAATATCCTGCATGCTCATAATTGTTAAATGTTGGAATTCCACCCGATCCATCAAAGTTTCCTAAAAAACTAGTTTGAACATAAGATCCACCTTGCACAAATAATGGAGGGTTAGATATTTGACTAATAAATTTACTTAATTCAATTTCTGCTTGCTTATCTAAATAACCAGTGGCTAGTGCAACATATCCGCCAGTTCCTTGACCATAAATAGCAATTTTTGTAGGGTCAATTCCATATGGGTTGGAATTGGTTGCGTGTTCTTTTCTCATAAAACGAATGGAAGTTTTGGTATCCAAAATTGCACGGTATACAGCTTGCAATAAGGTTCCTCTTCTAACATCTTCATCAGTAGAAATAGGGTTCCAACCTAATCTATATGAAACAGATGCAGCTACATAACCTCTTCTTGCGAACATTCTACAAGCTTCAACTATTGATGAATCTTTTCTTGTACCAGTTGGTGAACCATTAATTACAGGTGGTAAAAAATTTCCTGAATGCAATACAATAACTAATGGTCTATTTGTTTCAGTATCATTGGCTGATTTTGGCTTATAAACATCTAATAATAAATTGGATGCAGTTGGCGTACCTGTTAAAATAGACATGTTAGTTCCATATTGAATGTCACTAATGGTCTCAATTTGACTGTTGGTAAAGATTTCTGTTTGGTATCTCTGCGCTTTAGTTGTAAGTCCAGATAGACACAAAACACTTACTGCTGTAAAGAGTATTTGTTTTCTCATAATTTATTGATTTTAATTTTTAAAGTTAATTATTTTTTCATGTCAAACTCGAAAAGTATTGAAAAATAAGCTAATCTCCCAACAAAAGGGCCACCGAATACTTGTATAGGGTTGTTATTAAATGATTCTTTTAGTCTATCACCAAATTTTTGGCTTTCGCTATTAAAAAATGGGGCTATTCCAAATATGTTGCTCGCGCCAAACCTAAAAGTTGTGTACCATTTTGTTATTTTGTAACTTAACTGAGCATCTACCATGTCATAGGTTGGAACAATACCAGTAAATTGCGGTGAGCCTTCAAATAAAAAGCCTTCCACATATTTATAGTTTATATTATATCCCCAATTTCTTAAATTAACTAGTGGTAATTTGCTCCAAATCCTACTTAAATCTATTTTTGAGCTTAAATCTCTGGCAGTTACACCAACATTAAATTTATTTTTAGGTGTATTAAATGCAGGTATAATTTGTTCATCATTACCTTGATTATTTAAAATATTGTAGGAATAATTGGCATTTAAAGAAACTCTTTTGGCGAAAAAGTAATTAGCACCAATTGATAAACCTTGAGTTGTAATTAAGCCATCTGCGTTTGCAGCAATTCTATAGACTTGAGTGCCTGCAGCTGGACCAGAAACGTTTGGATTTAGTTTTAAATCTACACCTATTTTATAGCCAATAAAATTTGTGTAGAAACTATAATAATAACCCATATCAATATAAACTTTATTCCATAAAGTACCTCTGTAACCAAGCTCTATTGTTCTAACTTGCTCTGGTTGGATAGGGTCAACTGAAAAATAGCTAACAGAATCTGGGTTAGGGAAAGGCATATCGATGAATTTTCTTGTAGATTCAACTGTTGCTAATTTTTCAAATCCATTGAGATTCCCTAATAATATTGCGCGACCAACATTATAAGATAAATATTGATCTGCTAATGTTGGATTTCTTAAGGCTGATGAAAAAGAAACTCTAAAGGTGTGCTCTAATTTAGGTGAGTAAACCGCTGATATCGCAGGAGAAAATACGAAATCAAAGTTTTGATTTTTATCAATTCTGGTTGCCAGAGTCAATTTTAATTTATCTTCTAAAATTTTACGTTCAATTCCTGTATAGAAGCCAAATTCTAGATTTCTAATTTTAACATATTCACCATTAATATTATCATATCCTTCAGATGTCGTATCAGCTCTATTAACTAGGGTATCTGAAAAAATAGTTCCTTTTGAATCTGGTGTGTACAATCTAAAGTTTCCACCAACAACTATTTCAGCAAAATTTGGTGTAAATTTATATTCACCTACACCATGATATAATTTTGATTTATCGTAAAATTTCGAGCCGTTTTCAGTGAATCTTCTTTTTGTAATATCATTTTTAAGAGAATCAAATCTTGTTGTACCTGGCAAATATTCTTCATTTGGGAAGTCTGAAGTAGGCATATAAGCATATTTTTTTGCATCATTATGCCAACGATTTAATAAATCTTTATAGTTTGCTAGAACTGCATCTGCTGCTGCCTTATCAGCATCGGTCCAGAATCCCAAATCATTTCTACCAGGAATTCCTGTTCTAATAGATAATGAATCACGAACATACAAATCCCAATAATCGGCATATCTTCTAAACCAATTTCTATCTGGCTTAGAAGCTGTTGACATAAGGAATCCTGTAAGAACAGCATCATAGGAGTTTCCTGCATTTTCGCCAGTTGCATAAAATCGGATAAAAAATTTATCATCTTGTTTAATTTCAAATCGCCCCTGATAAAATTGAATATTTCTTAAAGCATATCTGTTATCCCCTTGATAAATTGTTGAGCCTGTTGAGTAGTTAGCTGCCATTATTGCTTCAATTTTATCAGTTAATTTATAATGCAATGAGGCTTGAGTTTTTAAATTATTAGTGTTATAATCTACTAAATCAGTTTCTCTATATCCACTTCTGAAGAAAGTGCCTAAACCAGCATATCTTTTATAACTTGTTGCCTTGGAGTAGTCATTTCCGCCATTAAGTGCTTCATCTCCGTAAATATTTACAGCATCAAATCCTCCGGGATTGTCTTTGCCAACTTTTGATTCATAAACAGGGTCGTAATTGGTTGCTTCCCAATCATTAGCTTTAAAATAAAATACATTCAACTTGTAAGCAAACCTGTCTTTGCCATTTTTATCCTTAATTACTTGGGCCCATCTTGCAGCGTATTCAGTTAAATTTCTTTCACCAACTTTTACTGAGGCACTCAGTCCTGGGAATAGAAATGGACTTTTTGTGGTCATATTTATTACTCCATTAAATGCATTTGGACCATAAAAAGCAGAGCTTGCTCCAGCAATTATATCTACTTTCATTACATCTAAATCGGAGGATCCTAAAAAGTTTCCTAATGAAAAGTTTAAACCAGGAGATTGATTATCAACTCCATCAATCAGCTGAAGTGAGCGAACAGGTGAGGTTGAGTTAAAGCCTCTTGTATTAATTACCTTAAAACCCAAACTTGCTGAGGTTAAATCTACTCCTTTTAAATTGGCTAAACCTTCGTAAAAATTCCCTGAAGGAGCCTCTTTTATGGCGATTATGTCCATAGCTTCAACCGTTAATGCAGCTTGTTGTTGTTTTTCAGAAATTCGGGTATCTATTATCTCTACTGCCTCTAGCGCAACTTCATCAGTGTTTAATTTTATTTTTACTTTTTCGCTGTAGGATTTAACTATTACTTCCTGATTTAGATATCCTATAAAACTTATAACTAAAGTTAAAGGCAAGGGTTTGTCAGTTTTTATTTCAAAATTACCATCTAAATCAACTGTTGAACCGATGGATGTACCTTTAATTATGACACTTGCACCAATTAAAGTTTCATTAGTGTTTGCATCTCTGACGGTCCCTGTAATTGATTGAGAATAAGTGAAAAGCGGGAAAAATAGAAGTAATATTAATATAGATGATATATTTAAATTCAATCTCATTCAGGCAGTTTTTATTTTAGCCTAAAATAGAAATTTTTTAAAGTAAAATTAAACTGCATGCAGAATTATTTTTATTTTAATTTTTTTTCGAAATTTTATTATTTGAGATTGTTCTTTGACGATTGCATTTAAATCTGAAATCAGAATTTTCTGATGTTTTTAAATGTTTTGTTTTTCGCCCATTTACACGTTTTCTCCATAAAAGCCATGAACTTTGCTTCATGTTTTTACGCATTATTGCTTTGACTTCTTGTTCTTTAAGTCCAAATTGATTGAATATAGCATCAAAAGGTGTTCTATCTTCCCAAGCCATTTCAATAATCCTATCAATTTCAATTGGAGTAAGCTCAATTTTAGTTGCCATCATATTCTACAAAATTTCTAGGCGTTTCGTAAAGTTTCACTGAAACATAGAAGTTTTCGCTAAGTTTGGATTTTAAAATTTGCCAAATAACAATTGCAATGTTTTCTGCTGTTGGATTCAAACTAGCAAATTCTTGGGTATCAAGATTTAAATTTTTATGATCAAATCGTTCTACTATATTTTCGTTGATTATGTCGTTTAGAATTTTTAAATCTATTACGTAGCCTGTCTCTGGATTAACTTCTCCTGTCACTTTCACTTCTAATTCATAGTTGTGTCCATGATAATTGTCGTTATTACATTTGCCGAAAACCCTTTGGTTTTTTTCTTTATCCCATTTTGGATTATTAAGTCTGTGAGCAGCATTAAAATGTGCTAATCGGTAAACTGAAACTTTTGTCATGATTTTTTTAACATTAAATTATTAAAAAAGTTTATTTTTAGGCTAAATAATTTTCGAATGAATTTGAAATCAATATTCGTCATTTTATTTGTAACGTCCTTCATTTTATCATGTCGATCAGCTAAGATGCCTAGCAGTGGAACATCGAAAAAGATTAGAATATTTGAACCTAATGATGGTTTTAAGGCAAATAAACCAGTTCTACATAAGCAAAAGCAACTGAGATTTAGTAAAAGAAAAAAGCGCAAGAATTAAAAAATAATAAACTCACAATTAAATTTTTTATTCTCTCGTTATTGATGGCTCAAAATTTGTAGTTTGGCGACCCGAAAAAATGAGCTTCAACTTATATAAATATATTCTACTAATTTTTATCGCTGTGTTTGCCGCTTCCTGCGGTTCGCAGGGCTACACGCCTTCGGGTAATTATAGAAAAAAAGCAAGAAATTTAGGAGATGGATTTAAAAGACCTAAGAGGGGTGCAAGCAAACCGGGGATGTGGGGCTTGTATAGAAAAGAACAAAACCGAAAACGGATTGGAGACTACAAAATTTTTAGATTAAAATGGCTTTTTGCTAGTCATCATGGTCGCCATGTAATTGATAATTCTAGAAGAAATACAAGTAAAAAGTTTCAAGATAAAACTAGAAAAGATTATACAAAAAGGGCTAATAGATTTATTAGTGGTAAATCTAGTAATAGCAGAGGAGGCTTATTTAAAAATATGTTTAGAGGCGGTAAGCGCTTCAATAACAAAAAGCTTAAAATGAACAAATAATTATTTCATTTTTGATATCCATAATCTTATTCTGCCTAGGTTTAAATTAAGCATTACACCTAAAAGAACTAAAGCAATTCCAAGAATAACTTGAATGTTTAACATTTCTCCAAAAATGAAGTAACCAAATAAAAAGGCAAAAACGATTCCTATATAATTTACACTGGCGACTTTATTAGCAACTTCAATTTGGTAAGCTTTGGTCATATAAAATTGAGCAATTTGCGTAAGCACACCAACTCCAATCACTAAAAGCCAATCAAATCCTTCGGGCATAATCCAAACATTATAACTCAAAACACCTGAAATAGGAGTGGCTATCATTGGAAAATAGAGAACAATAACCAAAGGATGTTCTGAGGTTCCAGTTTTTCTGATACTGATATAAGCAAATGCTGATGCCAAAGCAGAAGTGAGTCCGGCTAAAAGTGTTAAAGTTTCAATTCTTGCATCAAAACTTTTCATAACAATAGTGCCTGTTAATGATAAAGTCAAAAATAGAACTTGCCAAGGATGCAATTTTTCACTTAGAAAATAATATCCTAAAATGGCAGTAAAAACCGGAGAAACCAATTGCAAAGTTGCGGCTGCAGCAAGCGGAATTTTTTGCAAAGTGTAGAAATACAATAACAATGAAATCATTCCGAAAAAGCCACGTGATATGAGATACTTTTTTTTATTGCCAAAAAGCGGAATGTTTTGATATTTCAGTAAAGCAACACAAATAATGAATGAAACCAAACTTCTGAAAAACACCAATTCAACAGCAGGAATGTGACTTAAATATTTCACCAAAACGTTCATCAATGCGAAAGTGAAGGAGGCATAAATCATATAAATTACACCTTTCGAGAGTTTAATTGCCATAATTGGCTGCAAATGTCAAAATTTTGATGATTAAATTGCTTTTTCTGTAATTAAATTTAAAATTTCATTTATTTAGAAAAATTCAATTGTCTATAATTTTAACCAAATGGCCGAGTTACTCAAAAACTATTATAATCCTACAACCATAGCGTCTTTAGCGTTTCAAATTGCTAAAGTTTATCCTGAATTTGAATCAGAGAAATTTCAGAAATCCATTTTGAATGCGGAATGGGAAATGCTTGGGTTAAAACAAAGAATGCGCAAAATTTCGACTCAAATTGAAGCATTTTTGCCTTTTGATTATCCAAAACAAATTGAAATTTTAAAATCAGTTGCTCCTAATTTTAGTGGGTTTACAGCCATGTTGTTTCCTGATTTTGTTGAAGTTTTCGGATTGTCACATTTTGATATTTCAATTGATGCACTTACGTTTTTTACACAACACTCAAGTTCTGAATTTGCCGTAAGGCCTTATTTGCTAAAATTTCCGAAAAAAATGTACCAACAACATTTGCATTGGAGCAAACATGAAAATTATCACGTAAGGCGTTTAGCATCAGAAGGTATTCGACCAAGATTGCCTTGGGCTATGGCCATTCCAGATTTGAAAAAAAATCCAACACCAATATTTCCCATTTTAGAGAATTTAAAAAATGATGAATCGGAATATGTTAGAAGAAGTGTTGCCAATAATTTAAATGATATTTCAAAAGATCATCCTGAAATTGTTTTAGAAATTGCTGAGAAATGGAAAGGAAAGTCTGATTTTACTGATAAAATTGTGAAACATGCTTTGAGAGGATTATTAAAAAAAGGTAATGCTAAAGCATTGTCAATTTTTGGAATGAATCAGGAAAATCATTTTGAAGTAAGTGATTTTAAAGTATCGAAAAATAATTTAAAAATTGGCGATTTTTTTCATTTTGAGTTTAAAATAACGTCCAAAAGTGCTGATAATCAAAAACTAAGATTGGAATATAAAATTGCTTTTAGAAAAGCAAATGGAACACTTTCTAAAAAAGTTTTTCAAATTTCAGAACAACAAATTGCCCCAAATGCAACTTTAAAAGTGTATAAAAAGCATGCATTTGCAGATTTAACCACCCGAAAACATTATCCCGGAGAACATCAAATTTTTGTTGTAGCTAATGGAATTGAAATCGCTGAAATATTGTTCGTTTTATCGGAATAGATACATTTTTCCAAAACCTTTGTGGAAATATTTCGAAGCTTCGTTTTGACGTTTTTCGATTTCTTGACCTCTAATTTTTATAACTACTCGGTACAAATAAACACCATTGGCCAGTCTATCGCCAAAATTATCAGTGCCATCCCAAGCGTATTGTGTAATGTTTCGCCCGATGCGCAAAGGACCTAAATCTTCCATATAAATCTCCTTCACAATTTTTCCACTGATACTCAAAATTTGAATGTAAAATTGGTCAGGTAATTCTGTTCCAGTAAGTGTAAATACAAATCGAGTAGAGGTTGTGAATGGATTTGGATAGTTCATTATTTCGGTAATGGTGGCTTTGGTAACTACCTCAAAATTGATTTCATAATTGCTTCTTCCAGATTTGTTATTCGAAATATCAGAAGTTTCAACACTTAAAAAATATTTTCCATCGGCCATTAAATTCGGGCGATATTCAATGAGGCAAGAATTATTAGGCAAAACAGCAGGATGAAAAATAATTTCATTTGAAGCAAAATGAATTGGTTTTGGATTTTCGCCAGGCTTAGTTAAATAAATCGCAAATTTTGAAGTGTCGTTCAAAGCTAAAAACTGATTTTCGTCTTTTAGTTTTATCAAAATATGCGGATTAGGTGAAACTATTTCACCATCCATAATGTGCAAGCCATCAAAAGTTACATCCAACAAAGGGTGGGTTAAATCGGGGTTTATTTTCAGATTTGTAAATGCAAGATTGTTAAAATGCTCAGATTCTAATTTCCAATTTTGGTTTTGAGGATTTGCTTCTATCCAATAAGAAGTATTTCCTGAATTATTTAATGTGCTTAATTCAAATTCGGCCACATAAAAACTATCTGGTTTTAATCCAGGAGCTTTAATTGAAATGGGGTTTACGTTTATTTGACCCTGGTTTTGAATCCATGAACGAACATAAAAACTGTCTATTTCTGTATCACTTATATTTTGAATGGCAGCTTTGGCATATAATTTTTCGCCTTGGGCTAATTCAGTTTTCGATAGTTCCCAACCTAATTTTGGATTTATGGTTAATTCAGGAACAGGATCATAAGTTATAAACCATTCCTTAAAAGCAGGTGCAGTTTGATTTAAATTGTCTTTAAAATTGGTTTTTAACCTCAAAAAAGGATAATTATTAATTTGGGGCTTGTTACTTAAATCAATATCGTCAATTACCAAGCCATTGTAGCGGAAAACCTCAAATTCGTTTTCAAAAACATCAACTCCATAAACTGATAAAGAAACACTATCTCCTAAATTATTGTCAACTGAACTCGATTTAAAGTGTAGGGTATTCCAATTTTGAGAAGGGCCAATTTTTGGACTTTTAATTTCACCAAATGGATTATTAGCTTTTAATGTAACTTTTAGCTCGATTTCAGATGTATCAGTTGCTCCAATTAAGGTTATCGCAGAGTTTGGATTTCCCTTTTGAACATAAAAAATAAAAGGTTTTTGGTCACCAGCGCTTGATAAATTATTTGCACCGAGATTAGTAAAGCTATTGTGAACACTTGCTGGCCATGTTTGAGTTAATGGTCGCCAAATGGAGTATACCAAAATATGAAAGCTATCAGGTACATGGTTTTGAAGCATGCTTATTAAATTGTTTAATTGATTGGTATTATTGGCTCTAAAAATAAAATAGCGTTCCATTCTATTTCTGCAATTACTTAAATCGTTGTCATTTCCGAAATTTCTATCTGGATTTTCGATTTGGTTGGTTGCTGGGTTTAACCATCTTTTCCCCCAAGGCTCCAAAGTATTAGGGTCAATTATTGCAACATGAATTGAAGGAGTAAATCCGCAAGCTGCTGATTCGCCTAATTCAGTATCTAGCTTGTATTGAACTCTTGTAACACGCACCAAGTCAGCGGGATTACCAATATTTATACAAGATAATTCTTTCTGTACGCTTTTGAAGGTTATACTTCTGTTAGTTCGGCTATAATCTAAAAATGTAAAATCATTTTCCTTTAATTGTTCAAAATGCGATTGATTCCAGCCATTTTTTCCTGGAATAAAACGAAATGAACTTTCGCGCCATAAGTGCCCATTAACATCTACCGAATCTTGACCAACTCGCCAGAAATAAACTGCGCTGTCTGTCATATTTTCAAGCATATTAGGCTTCCAAGTTAATAGTCCACCGGTCGATTCAATGGAAAAATTTTGCTTAATTGGGCTATTAAAATTATCAGTAGTATCTAATTCGAAAATGTAGCGTCTATTAATATCTAATAGATTTCCTGTAGTAGCTTTTAAGGTTACACCATTATTGGCAACAATGGCAAACTTTGGAGGATAGGCAGGATTAATAGAGTTCGATTGAATAAAATACTGAATTTCAGTTATATTATTGTCTTCGCGCCATTCATCAACATCGCTATTGTAATCAACTGCTACCAAAAACCTATTTAAGCCTGCCGATTCAGCTTTATTAATGGGGAATTTAATTTTAACATTTCTTTTAAAAATGTTATCTGAAAGCACAATCTGCTGATTAAAAATTGTGCCTGTTGGTCTTATATTTTGAACATTTAATACAAATTGAGTTCCATCAGCTCTGCCTAAATTAGTTACAACAATATTTACCTCTAATGAATCAAGAGCTAATGTTGGATTAGCAGGATTTAAACTAATATCTTGCTGATTTACAGTGTAGTCAGGTTTAGTTGATTGATAGGGTTGAATGGCTGGATCGCCATGCAAAGTCATTCCAAGTATATTGGTTTTTAGTAAATTATAATCATTTCCTGCTGCGGCAAATACTTTTTCAAAAGCCTTTTGTGTAAATTCACCAATGGTGGCGCCATAGTTTTCATAAGTTAATTCGCTGTGAAACTCGTATCCAAATTGATCTAAATAGCCAGCTAAGCCGGGACCAACATTTGCCAAAAATGCAATAGCACCTTTGTTTGGAATGAGTAAAAATTCTTCACTTGTTGATTGTGATGTTGCAGTTGGCAAATGGATATCACCTGCTAAACATGACAAAGCCATTATAAATGGATATTTTCCTTTGTTGTTGTAATTGTTTGGTGGATCAATGTTTATATCGAAACTACTTCCAGCAGCATGTCCGAAAAATGTCATCATAACAACTCCACTATCCACATTTTCACGAATTATATTAGCTAAACTATTATCAATAGGAGCTGAAGTAGATTTTAGAAAGGTTTGCACTTTTCCACCCAGAAGTGGACCTTCAATTTCTGTTTTATAATTTGACAAAAATCCTGCAAGTCGATCTTGTTCTTCTTGTGATGTTCCTCCTCCAAAATGAAGGAAGTTTTTCATCCATTCCGTGTAACCATTTTCTTGAACTTGTGATTCGTATTCGGTTATTTTATTGTAATATAGTTCTGCTATTTGAGTATTAGAGGCCGCTAATCTGCCAACTGATAATGACGGAACTGCATTTGTTAAAATGCCAAGCTTTGCAACCAATAATTGATCGGCACTGGTGGTTCCTAAAGATGGAACTAAGTTATTTTCAAAATTACTAGTCGAATATCTGCAAAAATGATTGTGAAGCGATTTCCCAAAAAGAAAAACATGAACTGGTTTAACTTGCCAAGTGTTTAAGGCAAATTTTAAAAATCTTCTAATAGCTAAAGGGTGGTTTCTGATTCCATTTCCAAATTGATGATACAGTTCTTGCACATTAACAGCCGCAGAAGCAAATCTAGCACTTCTGAAATTTTTATACTCATTGGCTTTATCCATCAAAGCATTAGCCGAAACGATAATATATTCTGCATTTAGGTTATTATAGTTGGTAAACTGCTGATTGTTGCCAACTGAATTCAAAACATTGACATTAATAATTTCATTTTCTGCTGAAACATAACACGTTTTTGCACCAGCGGCATTCGGTATTAAAGCACTGAAATTGTTACTTCCAGTTGTATGAAAAACTCGAATACGCCTTCCATTTGTTAAATCGTATAAAACAGGAGTGTTGTTTGAATTAAAATTAGATACCTGAATATTTGCATTGGCTTGTCCAGCGGCATTATTGACAGAAAATTTATACTTCGATTGGTTCTGAAAATTAAAAGTAGCCGGATAGGTTAATTTCAAATAAGCAATTGCAGCTCTCAACGAAAAAGTTGGATAACTTGATTTAAATTGAATAGTATTCGTGCTTTGCAGAGAACTTGCTTGAATAGGATTATTTATTTGATATTGCTGATATCCATTGCCAGTTTGTGTATAAAATGGGTTTGAATTATTGTTTAAAGTTAAAGAAATTGTGTGGTCATTTCCGGCAGATAGTTGGTCACCTTGAGTTGTTAAAATACCAGATAAAGTTGCTAGAGGACCAGAACTGTAAATATTACTAGTGTTGAAAATAACATTCTTAAATTGACCTGTTAATATTGAGCTATCAAAAAATCCAGAGCATTTAGTATATTCTAAATCAACCGTTCCACCAGAGTAGGTTCTACCAAAGTACAAAGTATTAACATATCCAGATGTATTATTTGAGTAAAGTAAATCAACCATACAGAATTGACTAACAGCAGGATTGGCGGCAAAATCACTTTGATTACTTTCTTGAAGTCGGGCATTATTGGCTAAATTGTTCCAAGTAAGGTAATAATAAATAGTATCATTTATTAAGGAATAATGCGGATTTGATTGGCTTTGAGGTTCATCATACATGTCAACATCAAAACTTCCATCGTTTCCGTGTGCATAAAATTCTATAAAATCTCCAGGGTTAAAAAGATTGTTGGAATTGGCATCTGAAACATAAATGGGTATTTCCTGACCACGTGCAAAAACTTGAAAATTTTGAACATTTAAACCAGCAATAGTTCCGGCATCAATACCATTATTAAGTAAAGAGTTATAACTTATTCTGTAAATTCCTTCTGTGTGAACTGGGAAGTAAAAATATTTTTGGTTGTAATTTATCCATTCATTTCCATTTTGCGAAAATGATAAAGTTGAGAAAAGTAAAAATTGAAGAAATAAAAAGTAGATTTTTTTCATTCAATATAAATTAGATATTCAAATTTTACGATTTTTTTCGGTTTATATCAATTCTTAGAGAAAAAATATTTGACCTTAAAACAGATGCATCGCCCACATCCGCTAAGGCATAATCAAGGGCTATTGCTTTGAATTTTATACCAATTCCAATGGTTGGTCTGGCAATTGTTTTTTCTAGCTCGCGTGATTCTTTCACTTTTTGAATGTTTCCAACACCGCCTCTTAAAAAAACAATGTTTTTAAAACCAAATTCAACACCCAAACTAGGATCAGCACTCCAAACGCTGCTATTAATAATAGTATTTCTCATTTTATCGAAAGTATTGTGAAGATTGGCTTCTGCTAAAAAAGTGAAGCTGCGGTTTATATCTGTTTTAAAAGCTGTGCCAATAATTAAAGCAGGTAAAGTAATCTCAATGGAGTTGTTGGGTAAATCATTTCCTGTTTTAATTAAAGTTGCTTTGTCAGCATCATTAATGGTAAAATTCCAAGCATTGAAAGTTGAAGTAATGTCTCTTCCAGCAGCAGAAAAAATAAATTTTCCTTTTTTATATTGTGCGCCAACATCAGCTCCAAAGCCATAAGCTGTGGCAAATTCGCCTACTTTTCTATAAATGATTTTCAAATTTCCGCCCACACTTAAACCTTCCACTTTTGTGATTTTTCTAGCATAAGAAAATATAAAAGCATAATCTGCAGCTGAAAATGAAGTAACTCTTGCATAGTCAATTCCACCGTTTGCATCCATTGCTTGCAAAGTATTTGGAATATCATCAATTGCTAAACGGACTAATGAAAAACCCATTGCGCTATTATCATCAATTTTTGCGGCTACAGCGCCATAATCAAAATTGGCAATGCCTGCAAAGTATTCTGCATGCATGGCTGAAACTTGTATGTTTGAACGAATATTTATTAAACCTGCTGGATTCCAATAACCTGAAGTAACATCATCAACGCTTGCTGTTATGGCATTCGACATTCCTAAAGAGCGAGCACCAATACCTATATTTAAAAAGTCGTTGGAATATTTTCTTGCTTCTGTTTGTCCAATTGATAAAAATGGTAAACAAACCAACATTAAAAAGCTTACAACTTGGAAGATTTGAGGCATAAAGTATAAATAAATGCTAAAAAAACGAAAGTAGTTTAATTTTGTTATTCATTGTCCACAATTTAACGTCAATTATGTATTAGAATGTTTAGCTCATCCTCTAAGAGGAGCAAAATTGATTTTTTAATTTCATAAAATAATCGGTTTAAAAATTGCCTCATTTTTAAATTAGGCTACATTTGCGGCATGAATTGGAAAGCCTTTGTTCCTAACACAATTACACTTTTAAATCTTTGCTGTGGCTTTATAGCAATTATTTGTGCCTTTCAAGAAAAGTTAGAATACACCGCTATTTTTATGGTTTTGGGTGCTGTTTTAGATTTTTTTGATGGCATGACTGCACGTGCTTTAGGTGTAACTGGCGAGCTAGGCAAACAACTCGATTCATTAGCTGATGTAGTTACTTTTGGCATTGCTCCCGGAGTTATTTTTTTTCAAATGATAAGCATATCTATGGGACTTTATTATGTTCCATTGGTTGATAGAGATTTATCTGGTATTTTAATTCCAAGCGTTGCACTAATTATGCCTGCTCTTTCCGCTTTGCGTTTGGCAATTTTTAATTTGAGTGAAGATCAAACATTTGATTTTATTGGAATGCCAACGCCTGCTAATGCCATGCTTTGGGCTTCATTTCCTTTAATTTTTGCTTATCAAATTGGTTTAAACATGTATACACCTGCAGAACCTCAAGTTTTAGCTACTTTGTTAACTTCACCTCACCATTATGATTCAGATATTTACGCAGCCTATTATTTATTCGATAAAAATTATATCATTCCAATTGGTGTTTTAATGTCATTGTTTTTGGTTTCGCCTATTCGTTTCATTTCCTTTAAATTTAAAAGTAAAAAATGGAGCGACAGCTGGCACAAATACATTTTTCTACTTTCTATCATTGTTTTAGTAACCTGGTTTGGAATAGAAGATATCTGGCTTTTTTCTGTGCCTGTAATTTATTTATTTTACATCCTTTTATCTATAATCTACACTTTTATAAATCGCAAAAATGAAGTTCAAAGCTGAAATTAATGTAATGCCCCACAAGGCTATTCTCGATCCTCAAGGAAAAGCAGTTACTGCCAGTATGAAAAATCTAAATTTGGAAGAAATTACTAATATTAGAATTGGAAAACACATTTCTTTAGAAATTGATGCCAAAAGCAAAGATGAAGCAACAAAAAAGGTTGAAGAAGCTTGTCAAAAATTATTGGCAAACCCAATTATGGAATATTTTGAAATAAACATCAGCGAAGCTTAATTGAAATAAAAATGATTAAACAAACCTTATTTGTCATTCAAACCTTGCGCATCAAATTGGGTTTGTTTAGTCTTTTCTCTCTACTTTTTTTTGTTTCAAATTCGCTAACAGCTTTCGAATTATCTGATAAAGCTGAAATAAGCATTTTAACATGTTCACCAGGCAATGATTTATACTCAGCTTATGGCCACAGTGCCATTAGGGTGAAAGATACAAGCAATGAAATTGATGTAGTTTTCAATTATGGAACTTTCGATTTTTACGACCCTAATTTTTACACCAAATTTGCGCTTGGAACTTTAAGATACATGCTTTCGGTTGAAAATTTCGAAAGTTTTGTGAATGCTTACCACTACGAAGAAAGAGGTGTTATTGAACAAAAATTGAATTTAACGCAAAAGCAAGTTCAAAGTGTTTTCGATTATTTAGATAATAACTACAAAGGCGAAAACAAATATTATTACTACGATTATTTTTACAACAATTGTTCTTCTAAAATCAGAGATGTTTTTGAAGCATCTTTAAAAGCTGATGTAAAATTCAGTTATAAATCATTTTCAGGAAAAGAGAGCTTTCGGGTTTTAATTGATAAATATCACGATCATCAAAAATGGGGCGATTTTGGAATTGATTTAGCACTTGGTTTACCTTGCGACAAAATTGCCGAACCAAAAGATTATGTTTTTTTACCCGATTATCTTCTTCAAAGTTTCGATGATTCATCTATTCAAATTAATGGACAAACGGAGAGGTTAATTTCTGAAAAAACTGTTCTTTTAGAAACTCCTGTTTTAGCTGATTATGGTGATTTACCAAGCCCAAATTTAGTTTTTTGGTCACTTTTTGGATTAACCCTGTTGCTTACAATTTGGCAAGTAAAAAAGCAAAAAATAAATTATGCTTATGATGTTGTTTTGTTTTCATTGATAGGTTTGGTAGGCATTTTATTGTTTTTCCTTTGGTTTTTCACTGATCATCGCGCATCATCTCAAAATTTGAACATTCTTTGGGCTAATCCACTTTGTTTAGTTTATGGTATTTTGCTCATTTTTAAAAAAATACGATTAAAAACATTTAGATTTTTCGGAATCAACGCCATTATTTTATTGCTTTTAACACTTTCATTTTGGTTTTTGCCTCAAGGTTTTAACATGGCTTTTTTACCTATTATTTTAAGTCTTTTAATACGTAGTTCTTTTATCTACAAAAACAATCTTTAGCAAATAAAATGAAGCGTTTTATTTTAAATAATTAACGCTAATGTAAATAAGTTAAAAAGAAGCTTTCTTTATAAATTGTACTTTCGCCAAAATTTTTTTTATGTCAAATACAACCTTAGAAAAATCAGTTCAAATAGCAGATTCATTAACCCGTTTGGGAATAAAAAAGTTAAATAATGGAGTATCAACTGGATTAAATTGGATAGAAGGAAAAGGTGAAATTATATTCTCTTATTCTCCTGTTGATGGCAGTTTGATTGGAAGTGTAAATAGCGCCACTTCAGCTGATTATGAAACAGTTCTAGTAAAAGCCCAAGAAGCATTTAAAGTGTGGAGAACTTTTCCTGCACCAAAAAGAGGTGAAATTGTACGCCAAATGGGCGATGCATTTCGTAAACACAAAGCCGATTTAGGTAAATTGGTTTCGTATGAAATGGGAAAATCTTATCAAGAAGGTTTGGGTGAAGTTCAAGAAATTATAGATATATGTGATTTTGCAGTTGGTTTAAGTCGCCAGTTGTATGGTTTAACCATGCATTCAGAAAGACCTAACCATAGAATGTATGAACAATATCATCCATTGGGAGTAGTGGGAATTATTTCAGCTTTTAATTTTCCAGTGGCTGTTTGGAGTTGGAACACTATGTTGGCTTGGGTTTGCGGAGATGTTTGCGTTTGGAAACCAAGCGAAAAAGCACCTTTGTGCGCCATTGCTTGTCAAAATATAATTGCAGATGTTTTAAGAGAAAACAATGTTCCTGAAGGAATTTCAGGTTTAGTAATTGGCGATGCAAAAATTGGTGAATTATTAGCGAATGACACACGTGTTCCTTTGGTTTCCGCAACGGGTTCCACAAGAATGGGAAAAGCAGTTAGTCAGGCGGTGGGCGCTCGTTTAGGAAAATCACTTTTAGAATTGGGTGGAAACAATGCCATTATAGTTACAGATACTGCCGATTTGCAAATGGCTTTAATTTCAGTGGTTTTTGGTGCAGTTGGAACAGCCGGACAAAGATGCACAACAACTAGAAGAATTATAGTTCACGAAAAAATTTATGACACTTTTTTACAAAAAGTAATAAGCGCTTACAACCAATTAAAAATTGGAAATCCATTAGATGAAAAAAATCATGTGGGTCCTTTAATTGATAAACAAGCAGTTGATTTTTATTTAAAAGCTATTGAAGCTGCCAAAAATGAAGGCGCTAAATTTTTAGTTGAAGGTGGCGTTTTGACTGGCGAAGGTTTTGAAACCGGATGTTATGTAAAACCTTGCGTAATTGAAGCTAAAAATGAATGGCCAATTGTTCAACATGAAACTTTTGCGCCCATTTTATATGTTATGAAATATAACAACTTAGATGAGGCGATTGAAATGCAAAATGGCGTTCCACAAGGTTTATCATCTTCTATCATGACTTTAAATATGCGTGAAGCAGAAAGATTCTTGTCAGTTGGCGGTTCTGACTGTGGAATTGCAAACGTAAACATTGGCACTTCTGGAGCTGAAATTGGTGGTGCATTTGGTGGTGAAAAAGAAACCGGTGGCGGCCGCGAATCAGGTTCTGATGCTTGGAAAGTTTATATGCGCAGACAAACAAATACCATTAATTACGGAAATAATTTGCCATTAGCACAAGGAATTAAATTTGAAATCAATTAAATTTTGAAGAAAAAATCATTTCGTAATGAATCTTTTTTGGCGTTGGTAATTTTATCAACGCTAATTTTTGCTTGCACTGAAAATAAGGTTTCTGTTAAAAACAAAATGTACTTCGATTTACCCAACTATTTTAAGCAAGAAGCTCAAAGTTTAAATGATAAAAAGTTTGGCATATCAAAAACTCTTGTTAAGGATGGAAAAACTGAGATTATTAAATCTGATTCAGTTGACTGGAATAATGAGTTGCAAACATTTATAGCAATAGATTTAAATAAATCTGCTTGGATAGGGAAATTTGAAATGGATTCTGCTATTACTAACGATTCAACTAAATGGGTGGTTTATAAATGCGAAGAGGAAAATATTCCTGTAAAATTGGTTTATTTTGAATATTTAAACAACAGAATAAATTATATAATAATTGAAAATAGGACCGATAATATCGCATTTTCAAAATATGCAAAAATGATTTATCACTTTGGTCATGCAATTCATATTGAAAATGAACTTAAAATTAGTTTTATTGGGGATGTGAATTTTCAAATTGACGCAAAAATTATTCAATAATTCTTTCTAAAATAGTCAATAAAAAAGCGGGAGTTTTAAAATTCCCGCTTTTTTGTTTTAAAATGAAATCAATTATTTCCTTCCTGGATAAACTTTTAAAGCTTCTTCCAATATTTTGAGTGAAGCTTTTAAATCTTCAATTTTTAAAACGTAGGCAATCCTTACTTCATTTTTACCTAAACCCGGAGTAGAATAAAATCCTGATGCAGGCGCAACCATTATAGTTTGATTGTTATAGTTAAATTCTTCTAATAACCATTGAGCAAATTTATCGCTATCGTCAATTGGCAAACGAACAACTCCATAAAATGCACCTTTCGGTTTGGGACAAAATACTCCTGGAATTTTGTTTAATCCATCAACTATTAGGTTTCTTCGTTCAATATATTCATCAACTACTGCATCAAAATAAGAAGAAGGAGTTTCTAACGCAGCTTCTGAAGCTATTTGGCCAAAAGTTGGTGGACTTAAACGTGCTTGTGCAAATTTTAAAGCGGCTTGCATAACTGTTTTGTTGCGGGTAATCATAGCACCAATTCTTGCGCCACACATGCTGTAACGTTTCGAAACAGAATCAACTACAATTACGTTTTCTTCAATTCCTTCTAAATTTAAAACTGAAAAATGTTCAGCACCATCGTAAGCAAATTCTCTATAAACTTCATCGGCAAACAAAAATAAATCATGCTCTTTTACAATATCTCTCAATGTTTCCAGCTCAGCTTTGCTGTATAAATAACCTGTTGGATTTCCTGGGTTACAAATTAAAATGGCTTTCGTTTTTGGACTAATAAGTTTTCTAAAATCATCGATAGGAGGAAGGGCAAAACCAGATTCAATGCTTGAGGTAACAGGCACAACTTTAATTCCTGCGGCACAAGCAAATCCATTGTAATTGGCATAAAATGGTTCTGGAATAATTACTTCATCGCCTGGATTTAAGCAAGTCATAAACCCAAAAAGTAAGGCTTCTGAACCACCAGTAGTAATCATTATATTGGTATGGTCTATTCCAATATGAATGTTGTTGTAATACTTGGCTAAACCTTTTCTGTACGATTCAAAACCTTCAGAATTGGAGTATTCTAAAACTTTGATGTTTAGCTGACGCATTTTATCCCAAACAATAGCAGGAGTTTCTATATCAGGTTGACCAATATTTAAGTGAAATACTTTTACTCCACGCTTTTTTGCTGCTTCTGAATAAGGAACCAATTTTCGAATGGGTGAAGCTGGCATTTGATGCGCTTTTTCTGAAATTGAAGGCATATATTTTTTTGTTTAAATTGAAATAATCGGCCAAATATAAGCCATTTTGCAGCAATGCAAAGGAAGGAAGGCAATTGAATTAAGGATAAAGAATTGAAATTTTAATGGTTTAATTTCACATAAATAAAAAAGGCTTTGAAATTTTTCCAAAGCCTTTTTAAATGAGTTCAATTTTTTTCTATAACACATCACCATTAATGGTAATTTCTTTTATTGCTGCATTCCAAGCATTCGACTTTATAACCACTTTTTTACTAATAACGCCTGGTTTTTTTGTATCATAAGTTACCTTAATAACCGAAGTTTGACCGGGCATAATTGGCGTTTTTGGAAAGGTTGCTTTAGTGCAATCGCATGATCCTTCTGCTGATGAAATAATAAGCGGTTCTTTGCCTGTATTTTTAAATTTGAAATCAAATTCTGCTTTATCACCAGTTTTTAATTTTCCAAAATTGTGGTTTTCAGTTTCAAATTTCATTTCTGCCCCTCCGTCATTCATTCCAGGGCCAAATAAATTGTCTTGAGCTTTTAAAGTATTAAAGGATGTGAAAATTAATACAATTAAAGAAAGTAGTTTAATGTTTTTCATACCAATATATTTTTTGAATATTAATTCAATAATAATGCCAATGAATTTTCTTTTTGAAATAGATATGTATTAAAAAGCCCCGATAAATCAGGGCTTTCGTTTATTTTGTTTTTTCTACAGGTCCCTGCTGTGGGGTTCCAACCGGAAAAGCAGTTTGTGTTTTTTCTGCTTCAACATTTCCTGAGATTCTAATTACTTTGTTAGGTGAACTTGCTGAGTTTGAAGTTATCGTAACAGTTTTGTTAATCGGACCAGGTCTTTTTGTGTCATAACTAACTTTGATAGTTGATGATTGTCCCGGTGCAATTGGATTTCTTGGCCAATCTGGAACTGTGCAACCACAGCTTCCTCTTGCATTACTTATAATTAATGGTTCAGTTCCAGTGTTTTTGAACTTAAACTCACAAACTCCATTACCTCCAAATTCAACTGTTCCATAATCATGCACATCTTTTTCGAATGATATTTCTGCTTTACTTGTTGCTGCTGGAGCTGGTTCTTGTGCTTTAGCTACTCCTAAACTTAAGGAAGCTGCTACAAACATTATAAATAATTTTTTCATTTCGTTTTTTAGTTTTTGATTGGTCAAATTTATAAATTAATAAAAGCAGCCCAAATTTAAAAAAAATAGGTTAACTTTTTTTAACCGCGTCAAATCATTCATGACATAATACTTATATTTTATTGAGACATTGTCCGAAAAGTTATTTTATCACCTGCTTTTTCAATAATATGACTTTAATCAGCTTTAGCTCAGGGTGTAACCTAAGTTACTTTAATCTGTTTAAAGTGCCAATACTTTTGTTCCAGATTTTAAAAACACATAATATGAAAATTGAACAAATTTATACAAGTTGCATTGCGCACGCAGCTTATTACTTAGAAAGTAATGGTGAGGCAGCTATTTTTGATCCATTAAGAGAAACGCAACCTTATATTGATAAGGCAAATAAAGATAATGCAGTTATAAAATATGTTTTTGAAACGCATTTTCACGCTGATTTTGTTAGCGGACACTTAGACTTGGCCAAAAAAACAGGAGCTAATATTGTTTACGGTCCAACTGCTAAGCCACAGTTTGATGCTATTGTGGCTGAAGACAATCAAATTTTTAGAATTGGTAAAGTTCAAATTAAAGTTTTACACACTCCCGGCCATACTTTAGAAAGTACAACCTATTTAATTATTGATGAACAAGGAAAAGAACATGGTTTAATAACTGGTGATACTTTGTTTATTGGAGATGTTGGTCGTCCAGATTTAGCGCAGCATGTTATTTCAGATTTAACGGAAGATTTTTTGGCTACGCATCTTTTTCATTCTTTAAGAAATAAAATAATGCCTTTAAATGATGATTTAATTATTTATCCTAATCATGGTGCTGGAAGTGCTTGCGGCAAAAAGATGAGCAAAGAAACTACTGATACTTTAGGGAATCAAAAAAAGGTGAATTATGCGCTAAGACCAGATATGACTTTAGAAGAATTTAAAAAAGAATTGTTAACCGGATTAACAGCGCCTCCGCAATATTTTCCTCAAAATGTATTGATGAATATAAAAGGTTATGAAAGTTTAGATATTGTTTTAGAAAGAGCTAAAAAACCTTTGAATGTTATCGAATTTGAGTTTTTAGCAAATGAAACAAAGGCTTTGGTTTTAGATACCAGAAATGCAAACGATTTTGCAAAAACTTTTATTCCAAATTCAATTAACATAGGTATTGATGGAAGTTTTGCGATGTGGGTAGGCGAATTAATACATGATTTAAAACAACCTATTTTACTTGTTACTGAAGAAGGAAGAGAAGAAGAGGTGATGATTCGTTTGTCAAGAGTTGGATATGATAATACCATTGGTTATTTAAAAGGTGGAATTAAAGCATGGATGGATGCTGGAAAAGAAACAGAATCAGTTGAAAGAATTAGCGCAGAATGGTTAGCAAAAGAACTTACGAATGAATCTGTAATAATTGATGTTAGAAAAGTAAGTGAGTTTAACGCAGAGCATTTAGTAAATGCAATCAATATTCCATTGAATGTTTTAAATGAAAATTTGGCAAGTTTTCCTAAAAACAAAGCTTTTGTCATTCATTGCGCTGGAGGTTATAGAAGTATGATTGCAGCATCAATGCTAAAACAAAGAGGCTACGATAATTTTGTGGATGTAGAAGGTGGTTTTACTGAATTGGCTAAAACAGCTATTCCAAAAACAGAATATGTGTGTCCAACCACGTTGCTGTAAATAAGATAAACAATTAAAATAGAGTCAATTAAAAAATAAAAAGGCTGTTTTGAAATTTCAAAACAGCCTTTTTTATAAAAATGTATTTGTTATTAAAACGGTAAATCATCTTCATCAACCATTGGCGGTGCAGCTTGCATTGGAGGCACATAACCCATATCGTTGTTTGAAGAAGCAGGTGGAGGTGTTGATGCAGTTCCAGCTCCGGCAGATTCTACCTTCCAAGCTTTTACATCTGTGTACCATCTTCCATTGTATTCTCTACTTTCTAAATCGAAAGAAACATTTAGTTCATTTCCAATATTTAAAAGAGCTTCATTTATTTTATCTCCCCAAATAGAAATCATTAATTTTTTTGGATATTGACCGGGAATTTCTAGAACAATTTCTTGTTTTTTCCAAGGGCCATTTTTTCCTTCACCTGTTTGAAGAGGTAGCTTTTGAATTAGTTTACCTTTGATGTCCATACTTTCAATTTTTAAAATGCAATGTTAGTAAATTTCGATTATCTCTCAATTTAGAAATTACAAATTATGATTTTGGAATGCTTGGTAAGTTTAATTATCACCATCTAATAAACCGCCTAAACCGCCCAAAATGCTTCCTTCTCCTCTTCTACTTCCGCCAGCCCTTGGTGAATATTGTATTATTCTGTCGGCTAATCTCGAAATTGGTAAACTTTGAATCCAAACTTTTCCAGGTCCAGTTAGTCTAGCAAAAAACACTCCTTCACCCCCAAATAATGTGTTTTTAATGCCACCAACAAATTGAATATCATAATCAACCGTTTGTGCAAACCCAACAATACAACCTGTATCAATTTTTAATGATTCACCGGGTTTTAATTCTCGCTCAATAATGTGACCGCAAGCGTGCGCAAAGGCTAGACCATCGCCTTCCAGCTTTTGCATAATAAAACCTTCGCCACCAAACAAACCAGTACCTAATTTTCTCTGAAATTCAATGCCAACTGAAACACCTTTAGCAGCGCATAAAAATGAATCCTTTTGTAAAATAACTTTTCCTCCCATTTGTAAAAGGTCAATTGGAATTACTTTTCCTGGATAAGGAGATGCAAAACTGACACGTTTTTTACCAAAGTCTTGATTAGTATAAGTGGTCATGAATAAGTTTTCGCCTGTTAATAATCTTTTTCCTGCAGAAAAAAGTTTCCCTAAAATACCTTGGTTTTGGTTAGATCCATCTCCAAAAATGGTTGACATTTGAATTCCATCATCCATCATCATAAATGCACCAGGTTCAGCTACAACTGTTTCTTGTGGGTCTAGTTCAATTTCAACGCATTGCATTTCTTCTCCTAAAATGCGATAATCAATTTCGTGGTTTGTTCTCATGTTTTAAAATTAATTTTTCAAAATTATGACTTTTCATTTTGTATAATAAACCGTTCATAACATTTTAAAGCTATAAAATAATGTTTACAAATTCCGAATAATTTTGAACTTTGCTGCCTTATTGAATGCCACAAATGAATGAAGATAAAATCAATAACATTTTTAAAAATTTTGAACGTTTAACCGCATTGGTTATTGGCGATGTAATGATAGATGCTTATTGGTGGGGTCAAGTAAATCGAATTTCACCTGAAGCCCCCGTTCCAATAGTAGCAGTTAAAAAACATGAGAATAGACTAGGTGGAGCTGGTAATGTTGCACTTAATATACAAGCTTTGGGGGCAAATCCAATTTTATGTGCTATTTCAGGTGATGATAATTCAGCTGATGATTTGCTTATGTTGCTGGCTGAACAAGGTCTTAGCAGCGAAGGTGTTTTAAGAAGTAAAGACCGAATTACAACTGTTAAAACTAGAATTTTAGGTAATCAGCATCAAATGCTAAGAATAGATTCTGAAACTGAAAAAGATTTAAACTCTGATGAAGAGTTAGCTTTTATAGAATTGGTGAAGAAATTGATTCAGACTAAAAATCCAGATGTTATAATTTTTGAAGATTACAACAAAGGGTTATTAACTCAATTTGTTATTGAAGAAATCATTCAAGAAGCGAAGAAAATGAATATCCCTATTTCTGTTGACCCGAAAAAGAAAAATTTTTTTTGCTATAGAGGAGTAGATTTATTTAAACCTAATTTAAAAGAACTTAAAGAGGGTTTGAATATTGAGTTTGATGTAAAAAAAAATGAGGAGTTAAAATCAGCAATTGAAAAATTAAGGGTTGCTATTGATGCAAAATGCGTAATGGTAACATTGTCTGAGCATGGTGTAATAATTAAAAACGATAAAGAAGTTTTTCAGTATCCAGCATTTTTGCGAAATATTTCTGATGTATCAGGTGCAGGTGATACCGTAATTAGTGTGGCTTCATTGTGTTTGGCCCTTAAACTTAATATGAGTGAAATTGCTCAAATTGCCAATTTATCAGGAGGTTTGGTTTGCGAATACGTTGGTGTTGTTCCAATCGATAAAAAACAATTAAAAAGTGAATCAATAATTCATTTAACCCGATAATATGGCCTTATATAATTTCAGAGAAAAAGCCAATCTTAGTTTGTATGCAAGCAAGGAAAGGAATTTAAATATTCTGAAGTATAGTAGCTTTTGTGTTTCAGCATTAGCTATTTCGGTTTTAATTAGTTTGTATGGGTTAAAACTATCGTTTGAAACCCAAGTTTTAATGGTAGGTATAATTAAAGCAACTACTTTTTTTTATGTATTTGCCTATTTAGTTAAGTTTCTATACACTTTTGAGCCTGTTACTTTTTTTCGACAAACTTGGCTTGAAGGTATTTTAATTTCTACGATATTTTTAGATGGGGTAAGCAATATCATTTTTCATTTTCCAATTTTCGAACAAATATTTGTAAATATTGGCTTTACTAAATTCCCGGAATTTTATGCCATTTTTATCCAATTCTATCTTTTTTTAATTGCAGCAATTGACTTCAGTAAAATTGTTAAAAGCTTACCAAGTTTAAAATTATCACCATCAACCCTTTTTGCAGGGTCGTTTATAGTTATTATATTTTTTGGTGCAGGTTTATTAATGCTTCCTCAAATGACTGTTGATAATCAGGGTTTGAAATTCATGGATGCACTTTTCACATCAGTCTCTGCATGCTGTGTAACTGGTTTAACGGTTGTTGATACTGCCACTGTTTTTACAATGAGGGGTCAAGCAGTTCTGATTTTTTTGATGCAGATGGGTGGATTATCTATTATAGCTTTTGCTACATTTATTGCTGTTATCTCAGGCACAAAGGTTGGTATTAAACAACAAAGCATGATGAAAGAATATTTTTCTGCCGATAGTTTGTTTTCAACAAAAGGACTAATTCGACAAATAATTTTATTATCATTTGGAATAGAATTAATAGGTGCAATTTTAATTTATGCACTTTTGGGTGATGTTATTCCCGAAGAACAAGTAGGAAGAAAAATATTTTATTCAATTTTTCATGCAGTTTCCGCATTTAATAATGCTGGATTTGCACTTTTTACTAATGGATTATTTGAATCAGGTGTAAGAGATTTGTATTTATTACATCTTGTTATTGCTTTATTAATTATTTTAGGTGGTCTTGGTTTTAGTCAAATTCGAGATTTATTTGGTATAGAAAATTTAAGAAATAGATTAAAATATCCTTGGAAAACTTTAAAAATTGGAACCCAAGTGGCACTTTATTCTTCTATAGCCTTGGTAACATTAGGTACCATTGCATTTTTTATTTTAGAACAAAACAATACTTTAAGCAATCAGCCATTAATGGCTAAAATTATTACTTCCTTTTTTCAAAGTGTAACCACCAGAACAGCGGGATTTAATACTGTAGATTTTTCAGTTTTGGGAACACCCATATTGATTATCATGATTTTTTTAATGTTTATTGGCGCTTCATCTGGCTCGACAGGTGGTGGAATTAAAACATCCACTTTTACGCTTTTAATTTTAGCGGCCATTTCATCCATAAAAGGGAAAAGAAATTATGAATTGGGAAAAAATAGCATTTCATTCGAATTAATGAACCGCGCTTTTTCGTTAGCATTTTTTGCATCTGGAGTTGTTTTTTTAGGGGTTTTTATTTTAACACTTACAGATCCTCAAATTCCAGTTATTCAATTAGTTTTCGAAGAAGTTTCGGCTTTTGCAACCACAGGATTATCAACCGGAATAACCAGCTCCCTATCACAAAGCGGAAAGATTGTTTTAATGGTTTCTATGTTTATTGGTAGAATTGGAATTTTGACATTAGCTGTTTCATTAAGCACAGAAGCCTTGAGCAAAAAATACAAATACCCCAATGCTCATTTAATGGTGGGATAATTGTTTTTCAAATGTTTTAAGTAATATGGAAACTTAAAAAACAAAAAGGAAATATGAATGTTCATTGTATATTACCATTCATCGTTAATAAATGAGATTTTAAAAGGAGATTAAATTATCAAAATTTAAACAATAACATTCCAGAAAGTCCTAGGACAAAGAATAAAATAAAATATAAACCATAATACCAAGCTTCAGGTGGTGCTCCCACATATATAAATAGAGCAATCAAAGCAATTACTAAAGCAAAAGCTATTAATGAAAATAAAATTTTTCCACCAAAGTTTATGAAATTAAAAGATGGGGTAGTGGTTTCTGTTTTATTAAAATTTTTCGCATTTATTTTTTGAATCTTTTTTTCAATTTTTTTCAAATCTCTTTGTGGTAATTTTAATAAAACTTTTGCTAAAGCTTTTTCTTTTGATTCAATCTTTAACTTTTCACTTTTTTCTTCAATTTTACTTTCATCAATAATTAAATTTTTTGACTTTGAATTTTCAGCGAATAGATTGTTAAAATCAGAAACATTATATTGTTTTCTTTGTTCTAAAAGGTGTTGTTTCTCTTCCAAACTTAAATAGTCATCACAGTCATATTTAATTGATTTGCAAGAACTTGAAAATGCAAAAAGAAAGATAATAGATAGAGAAGAAAAAAAGTTGTGCATAATTTTTTTATTGATGTTTTACCAAAAATTGTTCCAAACAATTTTAATTGCTTAAATTATAGTTTTACAAATTTATCGTAGTTTTCTATATTTCATACATTTGGCATGTTTAATCAACACTGAATAATGAATTCTAAAAATATAAGATTAGTTGCTCTATTGGCTGTTTGCTTTTTTTATAACTTTTTATTTGCAGCCAATGAAACAATAAGAAAATTCGAAAAGTCAATTTTTATTGAAAATGATGACTCAACCGCAATTTTTGCAGTAGTTGAAAAAATGCCTCAATTTCCGGGAGGTGAGGAAGAAATGATTCTATTTTTTGATCAAAACATTTTAAAACCGGATATAGTTAAAGATGGTACACTAGAAGGGAGTGTTTATCTTTCAATTGTTATTGATAGGCACGGAAAAGTTCAAAATCCCAAAATTATGAAAGGTATTTGCAGGGCTTGTGATGATGAGGTATTAAGAGTGGTAAATTTGATGCCTGATTGGATTCCCGGAGAACAAAAAGGAGAAAATGTAAATGTTCAAATAGTTATACCAATCAGATTCTCAAAAGATTCAAGAGAAATCCAACTTTATAAATTAGGAGTTAAAAGTTTTGAAAACGGAGATTTCAAAATGGCAGACTCTTTATATACTAGAGTTATTAGAATAAACCCACAAAACAATAATGCATATTACAATAGAGCTGTAACAAGATTTAGTTTAGGTAATGAGTTTGGTTTTTGTAAAGACATGTATCATGCTTCAAAACTAGAAGATAAAGAGGCTATAGCCAAATATGAAGAACACTGTATTAAACATGACTCTTTAGTAAAAATAGTTTATAAAAAGGAACAACAAGCTAAAGAGCTTTTTACGCTCGTTGAAACAATGCCCGAGTTTCCTGGTGGTCAAGAGAATATGTTTCGATTTATTGGACAGAATATAAAATATCCAATAAAGGCTAAAGATTATGGAGTAACAGGAATTGTTTATGTTACTTTCATTATTGATAGCGATGGAAAGGTGTTCGGTGCTAAAATACTAAGAGGAATTAGCCCTGAGTGTGATGCAGAAGCATTGCGAGTAATTAATATGATGCCCGATTGGAAACCTGGCACTCAAAAAGGAAAAAACGTGAATGTTCAATGTAATTTACCTATTAAGTTTAGCTTAATAAATAATAGGTAAAAAATAATCTTGTGTTCATAGTGCTTTATGTATATTCAATTAATTATTATTCCAATAAAACGTTTATCATAAACTTTCTAAATCATTTTCAATTTTTATATTCGGCTTTTTTAGTAAACACTGAATAATGAACTTCAAGAAAATTACACAATTACTATTTATAAGCTTTTGTTTACTTAATTCAATAGTATTTGCATCTTTTATAGAAACATTTGAAAATAGAATAGATTTAAAATCAGAATTTTATTCAAATAACGATGATTCAACTATTATTTATAAAGTAGTTGAACAAATGCCAAAATTTCCAGGAGGGGATGAAGGAATGATAATGTTTTTTGATGATTATATCATTAAACCAGATGCAGTTAGAGCAGGAAACTTGGAGGGATCTGTTTATGTTAGCATAGTGATTGATGAAAATGGTAAAGTTCTAAGGAAAAAAATCGTAAAAAGTCTCTGTGAAACATGCGATGAAGAAGTAATACGTGTATTAAGTGCAATGCCAAATTGGATTCCCGGAAAACAAAATGGAAAAAATGTAAAAGTTGAATTAGTAATTCCTGTAAAATTCACGAAAGATTCGAGAGAAATACAATTGTTTAAACTAGCAAAACAAAATTATGAAGAAGGAAATTATATTATGGCTGATACCATTTATTCTAGAATTATTAGAAAGTATTCAACAAATGAAGCATTTTATGGCAGAGCCTTGACCAAATTAAAATTAGGCAATGAGTTAGATTATTGTAAAGATTTGTACAAAGCCAAGGAGTTAAAAAATCAAGATGCTCTTATTAAATATAATGAATCATGTTTAAAGTATGATTCGCTTTTTAAGGCAATGAAAGAGAAAGAAGATAAAAATGTTGAAGTTTTTGAAGAAACAGAAATTATGCCTGAATACTTAGGCGGACAAGAAGGTTTTTTTAAATATTTAAAGGAAAATATAAAATATCCAAAATCTGCTTCAGATGCTGGCATCCACGGAACAGTCTATGTAAGCTTCATTGTTAATAAATTTGGAGATGTTAGGAATGTTAAAATCGTAAGGGGTTTAAATGAAGCTTGTGATAGAGAGGCTTTAAGAGTTGTAAGCAATATGGGAAAATGGAAACCTGGTATTCAAGACGGCAAAAAGGTTTCCGTCCATTTTCGTTTACCAATAAGTTTTACTATGAAAAGCACTAAGAATTTAAGGGAATAAGTTTAACGAGAAAAGATTGAGATATTATTTAATAACTCATTCATATAAATTATTGAAATCTAATTGACATTTAACAATGATTATTAAAAATATAAGATTAATTACTTTATTGGCTGTTTGCTTTTTTTATAACTTTTTATTTGCAGCCAATGAAACAATAAGAAAATTCGAAAAGTCAATTTTTATTGAAAATGATGACTCAACCGCAATTTTTGCAGTAGTTGAAAAAATGCC
>Ga0209278_1000066_pt1 | contig 190232 bp, 177 predicted proteins | sample JI81BgreenDNA_FD_187504 | JGI IMG/M metagenome (GOLD analysis project Ga0209278, IMG submission 187504) | Wastewater effluent complex algal communities from Wisconsin, to seasonally profile nutrient transformation and Carbon sequestration -... | ecosystem: Engineered > WWTP > Effluent > Algae... | reverse complement strand
GTATTCGATCTACGTTAAGAGAAATACTCGAATATGAGCAGTATGAAATTGACGAAGCTCAAGACGGTATGGAAGGACTAGAAAAAATTCAGTCGGGGAATTATGACCTTATCTTTTGCGACATAAAGATGCCTCGTATGGATGGACTCGAAGTGCTATCCAATCTTCAAAAATCTAATTCTGAGATTCCGGTGGTCATGATTTCCGGTCATGGCACCGTTGAAACAGCAGTTGATGCAACCAAACTAGGTGCATTTGATTTCATTTCTAAACCCCCTGATTTAAACAGGTTATTAATCACGGTTAGGAATGCATTGGAAAAGAAGCACCTTGTTGTTGAGACTAAAGTCCTAAAACAAAAGGTCTTTAAAACCCAAGAAATTATCGGAGATTCACCAGGTATTTTAAAAATAAAGGAAACCATAGAAAGAGTTGCTCCGACGGATGCACGTATACTCATTACTGGTGAAAATGGTACAGGTAAAGAATTAGTAGCACGATGGATTCATGAAAAAAGCAATCGTAGCAAAGGGCTCCTTGTAGAGGTGAATTGTGCCGCTATCCCGTCTGAACTAATTGAAAGTGAATTATTCGGCCATGAAAAGGGTGCATTTACATCTGCTGTCAAGCAAAGAATAGGCAAATTTGAACAAGCAAATGGTGGCACTTTATTTTTGGATGAAATTGGCGATATGCCACTCTCAGCACAAGCCAAAGTACTAAGGGCTTTACAAGAAAATAGAATTACCAGAGTCGGTGGTGAGAAAGACATTAACGTTGACGTTAGAGTAGTTGCTGCAACGAACAAAGACTTGGTAAAGGAAATTGCTACGGGAAATTTCAGATTAGACCTGTATCACCGTCTCTCTGTAATCATTATACATGTACCATCTTTAAATAGTAGACAAGAAGATATTCCTGCCATTGCCAATCAATTTTTGAAGGTTATTTGTGAGGAGTATAATTTGCCCATCAAAAGTTTTTCTAAAGCTGCATTAGAAGCACTGCAAGCATATAATTGGACTGGAAATATCCGTGAACTGAGGAATGTCGTAGAAAGATTAGTAATCCTTGGAGGTCAGGTGATAAGTAATGAAGACATTGAGTCTTATACACAACCTTTAGGATTATCAAGCTTGAACACTTCATCACGAGCAACCTTACAAAATAACAATGAGCTTGATTCAATTCTAGAGCGACAAGACGACTTTCAAGAATATAAAGACCAGATGGAAAAAATATTCATAGAGTTCAAATTGAAGCAGAATCACTGGAATGTCGCAAAAACAGCAGAAGCAATTGGCATTCAACGTAGCCACCTTTATAATAAGATTGAAAGGTATGGCCTTAAACGCGACACTGAATAACATCATTTTAGGTCTTACGATAGAACGAACGATTTACATAATTGAAAAGGCCTGTTGAACTACTCCAACAGGCCTTTTCTTTTATAAAAGACGGCTTATTTAATCACTTGTAATGCCCCCTTGTACTCGGTCGTTTTATCCACGTCCATCAATATGGCCAGCTGGAAATAATAAGTTCCGTTTTCAAGTGCTGACGGTATCCAGTCATTCTTATAGTCAGAAGACTCATAAACCAGTTGTCCCCACCTATTAAAGACTTTCAGTTTTCCATTTATGTAATAATCTAAATTTTCAATTACGAATGCATCGTTAACACCATCACCATTTGGTGTAACTACGTTGGGAACTTTTACATCTCTAGCTTTTACTTCAAACTCTGTCCAATTCGAAAAAGAGACAAGGTTGGTATTAGGGTCTCGGGTGTAAACCCTTGCCAAATACATTCCAGGCAATGTAGGTTTAGTGAATGTTATCGCCGTGTCCGCGGTCTGGTTGTTATCTTCCGTAGGATTCCACTCTGATAGGAGCTCTCTTTGCAAGTCTTTGTATTGCACATGATAAACTGGATTTAACCAACCTTCATACGGGCTCCAACGAAGGGATAAAGTTAAATTATCTGCTATGTCTTGTGGGTCGTTTACTAATCTAATAGTTCCTAACTCATTTGACAGTGGATTTCTAACCAAATTTGTCAAACCTAAATTGACTCTATAGAAGTTCCGGCTGTCTTTGGGAAAAACTTCAGCGTAATAATCTGTATACAATCTGGCAGCAGGATCGAAGATGTCGAAAATTGGTCTTTGATAAGAGTTTAAACCTACTTCGTCACGCCGCCATACGTAAAACGCTCCAAACCAGTTATAATTTAAGGTATCAGGGTCCGCCCATTGCACATAAGAAGCGTTGTGATTCGTGGAATCCACTGAAACATTAATTACCCTCATTGGCTGTTTATAGTCAGGACATCCAGTTACTATATAAACAGCTGTATCAAACTCAACCATAAACTTTTGACATTGATTACCAAAAGTATCCCCATCGTTACCTTTTCGTGAAACTAGATGATAGGCCCCGTTTTTTTCCATTGACCTTCCCAACGTGAGTCTTAATCCTCTTGTTCTTCCTCCGGTACATGTATCTGGAAGAACAGAAACAATAGGAACTAATATATTATCAGGATCATAAAGTCTTAATTCTGAGCCATCTGCAGTTACAGTATTACATTCAACGCTCGTATTTAAACGTACGGTCATATTCAAATTACCCGAACACGTTCGAGCTAAAGAATCTACCTGATAAGATGGTGTTATGTTGTTACAAAATCTTCCTGTTCCTAAAACCAATTGCGCATCAAAACTAACTCGCCCCACAAGTATACCATCTCGAAATTCACTTACCGTCACAACCATAACGACATTTTGTGCTTGGGTAGAGATGAAAGAGACATTTCCAGTATTCTGATTAACGACTGGCGCTCCTCCAACAGTAGCAGCAAATTGGCTAGGAGTATACCCTCCCTGATAGGGAGCATTCACTCCATTAGCCGTTAAGGCAGGAGTAAGCACATAAACGAGTGAATCACCATCAATTTCGTCCCCATCAAGTATTACAACTACTGGCTCGAGTATACAAAAAGCAGGTACTTGGAAAGTTCTAAAATAAACTGAGTTATTGAGGATACCCGGTGAATTATTTACCATAGCCTCAACAAACATGTTGGGTTGTCCATTTAAAGTTGCTGAACTGTTCCTACAGCATAACGAATATGTAAAAAATACCGTTTGGCAATTGGCAGCAAAATTAGGTAAGGTAACAATTGCATCATATTCGTACTTCTCTATACCATAAACGTTACTATTTATGTCAGCGCATCGTGTAGTTTGGTCTGAGCACGGAGTTGGGATTTCAACACCTGACCCTGCCAATAATTGAACAGTAAATTGTCCCGTAGCTCCACAATTGTTTCTCCAACTCATTGTAGCCGTAGATTGTAAAGTTGCACCGGAACAATCCCGGAAAAGTGTTAACCTAACCCTATATTGATTTGGACCCAAACTTATATAAGTGATATTCGCTCCAGCAACGTGGGTCGCTTCTACATTTTGGGAAGATATTAAAAGAACTAGAGTCAATAACAGGAGAAGTCTTTTCATATTTCTTGTTTCACGAAAGATAATGCTGAATTCATTAAACTAAAATTAAAAGAATTCGTCAATATTCTTTCCTGTTATTATCTGCGATCCATTCCGCAAAAACCTTTTTAGCCAATTCCATTGGCTGATTAATGGTCGGTATGCTTCTTTTTTCAAGGGGTTTGACTACTTCTTCGTATAAAAACAAATCGTTAAAGCCAATCGCTGCGGCTTCGCTTTTGGTACTTGAAAAATAAATTGCTTCAATCCCGGCCCAATATGCAGCACTTAAACACATAGGGCAGGGCTCACAACTCGAATAAAGAATACTTTTCGGGAGTTTAAAAGTTTTAAGATGGTCGCAAGCGGCTCTTATTGCCATTATTTCGGCATGTGCTGTAGGGTCGCAGTTACTAGTTACCTTGTTTACCCCTTCTCCCACTATCACGCCATCAATAACCAAGATAGCTCCGAAAGGCCCACCTTGTCTTGTTTTTACATTTTGTTCGGCCAATCGGATAGCATGTATCAGCCAGATTTGATGCTGTTCCGAAATCATTTGATTATTTGAACTGCGCCTTCTACCCTACCCTTGTCCAATACATCTACAGTGCAGAAATAAGTACCGCTTTCTAATGTAGTTGGAGACCAATCGTTTTTGTAGTCTACAGACTCATATACTTTTTGACCCCATCTGTTAAACAGCTTTACTGTTGAGTTAGGATAAAAATCCAAGCCTTGAATGTACAGTTTGTCGTTTGCTCCATCACCATTCGGAGTCACTACATTAATTATAGATACATCTCTTTGTTCTTGTGTATATTTTAAGTAATTCGACACTGATATTCGCTCATCAAAATTGTTTTCTGCTTCAACTTTTATCAGATAGGATATTGGTGTTCGCTGTTTTTCATATACAAAAGAAGTATCAGAGGTAGACCCCACTAAGTTCCATATCGTATCTTCTGCTTTGGCTTCAAAAACTTTGTATGTTGGATTAGCCCACTCAGTATATGCGTTCCAGCTCAATCGGGAACTACCGCGCATACCGTTAAACAAAGTTGCGTCAGGATTTTTGAGCAAAATATTGGATCCAGAATCCCCTGGTGCTGACAATGGGTAATATTTCAATTTGAGCCGTACATGCCAATCTCGTCTTTCGATTTCTGGATTATAGTTTTGAATTACCACCGAGGTATCCGAAACATTAAAACCTTCAGCCAATGCAAACCAATTTTGGCCATTGAGGCTGTCATTGACATATATGACATACTTCTGAAAGAAATTAGCATCCAGAGTGTCGGGATAATCCCAAGTCACTTCAATGCTTTCATTATTAACCACACTAACGTTAGTAACATTAACAGGGTCGGAGTATTTGTAGCAATTTTTTACGACAACTAGGGCTGTATCAAAGTTTTCCCGTTGACCAATGCAGTTCGAAATGGTATTTCCATCATTTCCAATTCTTTGAACCAGGAAATAAGTCTCCTCATAAATAAGAGGCTCGTGTAGCACAAGTGTTAAAGTATCCGTATCGTTATTTTGACAAGGAAATTCAACTTTTTTAATTTGTACTAATCGTCCTTCATGATCGTATAATCTAAAATCAGATCCCAGCGTATCTACAGTATTACAGAAAACATTCGTATTTAGCTTTAATCCTATAGTCGTATCATAACATGCAGCTTCTACAACGGAATAATCCGTTATTGTCGTGTCTGACGTTAAAAACCTAATGGTGTCTGTAACTGAAGGACACATATTTTGAGGAGTAAACCTCCAGGCTTCTGAAAAAGCGGTAAACGGTATCGCATTCCTGTTCAGAACTACTGCTGCTAAAGTACCTGGTAAATTGTGCAAGCCATGAATAGCCCTTCCTCCTTGCCATGTTGGGCAAGACGGTTTGGCATAAATAATATTGTCAATAATGTTTAAGCCTTCATAAAGTATTATTTGAAAAGTACCTATTACTGTGTTGCATTGAAAAAATGAAACATCCAAGAATGTGACCACCAGTTGTCTACAAGGTGCTTGACCCCTTGTTTCCCAAAATACATTCGCCGGAGTTGGCCCTACCTCACTTGCTGGCAACCAATCTTCGAAGGGCCCCATTATACAATTCCTTGGATAATTTGCGGAAGTTGAAGGAATAGTTACTCCGGCAGGAATTATGTAAGTACTAGTTTGATTGGGCGAAAAACTAATCCAGCCATTCGATCCAATCCAAAATTTGTTATATGTATTACCATAAAAGCAAAAATCAAAGCCTATATCAAAACCAGTGGGTGCTAATGCTCCTTGAGGATAAACTGCATCATCTATCATAGATAAAGGTGTCCCCAGTGTGGATACTGGCAGAAAAGGTATTTGCTGTATGCTGTAATTCTGGGAAAAAGCAATACCAGACAGCAAAAAATTAAAGGCTAAAGAGAGAAAAATTCTAAAATACATATTCAAGCACATCAGCTAATATGAACAAATATAACAAGTACCTATTCACCTACAGAAAAGTAAGATTAAAAAAGACTTAAGAATTGATATGAAATTGAAGCGGTGACTCCGAAATCAGAACCATCATGGCCTATTTTAATCTATTTTTGCAATTCTCATGAAAAACATCCGCAATTTCTGCATTATCGCACACATCGATCACGGTAAAAGCACGTTAGCCGACCGTTTGCTACAAATAACAAAAACGATTGACGATCGGAATTTACAGGAGCAGACACTTGACGACATGGATTTGGAACGTGAGCGAGGTATCACTATCAAGAGCCATGCTATTCAGATGAATTACAGCTACAATGGCGAAAACTACATTTTGAATTTGATTGATACCCCGGGTCATGTGGATTTTAGCTACGAAGTTTCTCGTGCAATAGCTTCTTGTGAAGGAGCGCTTTTGATAGTAGATGCTTCACAAGGTATTCAGGCTCAAACGATTTCTAATCTATATTTGGCGTTGGAACACAATCTCGAAATCATACCGGTTTTGAACAAAATGGACTTGCCTGGTGCCAATCCAGAAGAGGTTAAAGATCAAATCGTAGATTTAATTGGTTGTGACCGCGATGATATTCTACCAGCCTCAGGCAAAACAGGCATGGGGGTTGACAAGGTACTAGAAGCTATTGTTGAGCGCATTCCTGCACCAAAAGGTGACCCTTCCGCTCCTTTACAAGCCTTAATTTTTGACTCGGTATATAATAATTATCGTGGCATTATCGCCTACTTCAAAGTTTTGAATGGAAGTATAAAAAGCGGCGAACGCGTTAAATTCTTCAATACGAACAAAGAATATTTTGCTGAAGAAATTGGTATACTCAAACTCAAAGGCGAACCAAGAAAAGAAGTGAATACAGGTGATGTAGGGTATATCATTTCAGGGATTAAGTTCGCCAAAGAGGTTAAAGTAGGTGACACGATTACCAGTGTAGAATCACCTTGTAACGAAGCCATTCAAGGCTTTGAAGAAGTGAAACCTATGGTTTTTGCCGGCATTTATCCCGTAGATACCGAAGATTATGAAGAACTAAGAGATTCGATGGACAAGCTCCAATTGAATGATGCTTCTTTGGTGTTTGAGCCTGAATCTTCTGCTGCTTTGGGTTTCGGTTTTCGTTGTGGCTTTTTGGGCATGCTGCATATGGAGATAATCCAAGAGCGATTAGAACGAGAATTTGACATGACGGTAATTACTACCGTTCCTAACGTTTCGTATTTCTGTTATACAACCAAAGGTGAAAAGCTTATTGTAAATAACCCATCCGACTTACCGGATCCTAGTAAAATAGACTACATCGAAGAACCCTACATTGCAGCTCAGGTAATTACCAAGGCCGAATACATTGGTGTGATTATGGAGCTTTGTATGAGTAAAAGAGGCATTCTAAAAAATCAAGTCTATTTAACTACCGACAGGGTAGAAATTACTTTCGAGATGCCACTTGGTGAAATAGTCTTCGACTTTTATGATAAGTTAAAATCCATTTCAAGAGGATACGCCTCATTCGACTATCACATGATAGGATACAAAGAATCAAGATTAGTGCGTTTGGACATTCGATTAAATGGTGATCCTGTAGATGCATTATCTTCTTTGATTCATACCGATAAAGCCTATGAGCTAGGTCGACGAATGTGCGAAAAGTTAAGAGAGCTTCTTCCTAGACAACAGTTTGAAATAGCTATTCAGGCTTCTATTGGTTCAAAGGTAATTGCTAGAGAGACGATTAAGGCTATGCGCAAAGATGTAACTGCGAAGTGCTATGGTGGTGACATTTCAAGAAAAAGAAAATTGCTAGAGAAGCAGAAAAAAGGAAAAAAAAGAATGAGACAAATTGGTAATGTTGAGGTGCCACAAAATGCCTTCTTAGCAGTCTTGAAACTAGATTAATATGAAAATAATTGACGGTAAGGCCATTGCCTCAGCAATAAAGAGTGAAATAAAAAGTGAAGTAGAACAGCTTTTATCTCAAGGTAAACCTGCTCCACATTTGGCAGCCATTTTAGTAGGTCATGATGGCGGAAGTGAGAGTTATGTGGCTCACAAGATTAACGATTGTAAAGAAGTTGGATTCAAATCCAGCTTATTTCGTTTTGAAGAAACCGTTAGTGAAGACGAAATACTTAAAACTGTTCAAGAGCTTAATACGAATGAATCGATTGATGGTTTTATAGTTCAATTACCTCTTCCAAAGCATGTAAATGTTCAAAAGGTTATCGAAGCAATATCTCCGGCTAAAGATGTAGATGGATTTCATGCCGTTAATGTTGGTAAAATGAACTTAGGTCTCCCCTGTTATCTACCAGCTACACCACATGGAATTTTACAACTTCTCAAACGCTCCGATATCACCACTACCGGTAAAAACTGCGTTATCATAGGTAGATCAAATATAGTTGGGAGCCCTTTAAGCGTTTTACTAAGTCGAAATGCTGAACCTGGAAACTGTACTGTAACCCTTTGCCACAGTAAAACTCCGGATTTATCTTACCATACTCTTCAAGCTGATATTCTCATTTCTGCTATTGGCATCCCGGCTCTGATCAAGAAAAATATGGTAAAAAAGGGAGCTGTAGTTATTGATGTAGGGACTACACGAATAGAAAATCCAACCAAAAAAAGTGGATTCAGCATAGTAGGTGATGTGGATTACGACAATGTTGCGCCCATTTGTTCGGCAATAACCCCTGTACCTGGAGGAGTTGGGCCTATGACAAGGGCAATGTTGATGTTGAATACCTTAATGGCCGCTAAAAAAGTAGTTTATGGAAACTAAACTCCCTGTTATGGAGTCCTTTTACACAATACAAGGTGAAGGAACTAATACAGGACAGGCTGCTTATTTTATTCGTTTAGGTGGTTGTGATGTTGGATGTGTTTGGTGCGATGTAAAGGAATCATGGGATGCCCATATGCATCCACTAAGAAATATTTCAGAGTTAGTTGCCGAGATTAATTCGTTAAAGGCTAAGACAGTGGTAATCACCGGAGGAGAACCACTCATGTATGATCTCAGCCAGTTGACTTCCAACTTGAAAAATCATGGAAAGAAAATCCTACTTGAGACCAGTGGAGCTTATCCTTTATCTGGAGAATTTGATTGGATTTGCGTTTCACCGAAAAAGTTTAAATCCCCAATTTCCGAAGTTCTGAATAAAGCTGACGAATTAAAGGTGGTTGTTTACCATGCTAGCGACTTACTTTGGGCACAATCATTCGTCAATTCATTAAAACACGGCTGTAAGCTATTACTCCAGCCGGAATGGAGTAAAGAAAAAACTATGCTCCCGCTTATAATCGATTTTGTTAAGGACAATCCAGAATGGAGGATATCTTTACAAACGCATAAATACATGAATATTCCCTGATAGAATCGTACCTGCTTTGAAAAAGTACTTTCTTCTTTTATTTATCGCGTTGACACTTTTGAGCGTGAATGCTGTTGCTCAACCTAAAAGTAATGCTAAGGTAAATAAGCTTTATAATGATGTGCTTCGTCTCGTTAATTCGAACGAATACGACAAAGCAATACATGATTTATACAAAATAGTTCGCAAATACCCAGATCACGAACGATCGGTGTTGACTTTGGCAGATTTGCTTGTTGCACAAAAAAGATTAGACGAAGCAGAAATTCAATACAAAAGACTTCTCGAAATTGCCCCTTCGTTCAGTTATAAACCTTGGTTTTATCTTGGAAAGAGGCAGCTTGAACAAGCAAATTATGCACAAGGTCAATACTATTTTGAAGAACTACTAAAACTCAAGACGATATCTCCAAATGTAGAGCTAGATGCAAAGTTGTATTTGAGCCAGTGTTTGTTTGCGCTTGAAGCATTACGCAATCCTGTCGAGTATGAAGCAATCAATTTTGGAGATAGTATAAATACTACTGCTGAAGAATACCTGCCGAGCCTAACTGCTGACGATGAAACAATGATTTTCACTAGAAGAACTGTTGAAGGTGAAGATTTTTATGCTGCGACAAGAGTTGAAAGTATCTGGCAGTCTGCTATACAATTACCCAAACCACTGAATTCGGTTAAAAATGAAGGTGCGCATTGTTTAACCGCAGATGGAAATACAGTATATTTCACGGCTTGCTATCGTAATGATTCTTATGGAGGTTGCGATTTATACTATAGCAGAAAAACTGCATTCGGATGGGAAAGGCCAATAAACTTGGGGAGTACCATCAATACTGAACATTGGGAATCTCAACCATCTATTTCTTATGATGGTAAAACTCTGTACTTTATCTCCAACAGACCAAGTGGATTAGGTGGAAGTGATATTTGGAAATCTGTTTTACAGGCCGACAGCACGTGGGGCATTCCAATAAATCTAGGCCCTATAATAAATACCCGAAAAGATGAAATTTCCCCCTTTATTCATCCAGATGACAAAACACTGTATTTCGCGTCAGAGGGACGAGAAGGAATGGGTAAATTAGACATCTATCTAACCAGAAAAACATCGGAAGATGGTTGGCAAGAACCAAAAAATTTGGGCTATCCAATTAATACTGAAAAAGATGAAAGTAGTCTATTCGTGAATCATAGTGGAACATTGGCTTTGTTTTCTTCTCAATCTGGCAAAAATGGCCGGGGCGGTAACGACCTGTATTACTTCAATCTACCCAAAGAAATTAGACCCGATAGGGTTATTTACGTCAAAGGAAAGGTAACTGATAGAGAAACGAAAAGACCATTATCCAGTTTAGTGGAGGTAGTAGATTTAATAACCGGCAATGTGGTACATTCCGCTGAAACGTTTCCGAGCGATGGGAAGTTTTTAATCAGCCTTCCAGCCGGTAAGAGTTTTGCATTTAATGTAAGTAAATCGGGCTATCTACTATATTCTGAGCACTTTCAAGTAGATACAAGTGATACGATAGCGAACATCTATAATTTAGAACTTGAATCAGTTAAAATTGGCAGCTCAGTTATACTGAGAAACATATTTTATGAAAGTAACTCTTTTACTCTTGAACCTAAATCTTTAGTGGAATTAAAGAATTTAGCTCATTTCCTTAGTAAAAATCCTGGTATGCTCATTGAAATTCAAGGACATACCGACAACAAAGGTTCTAAGGCTTTGAACAAAGAGCTCAGTACAAGTAGGGCCAAAACTGTTTATGATAAGTTAATTCAACTTGGTGTTGATTCCGCTCAAATCCAATACAACGGTTATGGAGATTCTGAACCCATCGCTGATAACTCATCGGAAGAAGGAAGGTCAATAAATAGGAGAACTCAATTTAAAGTATTGAAAATCTGACGACTATACACGTTAGCTCGTAACAGCTTTTCTGATTTTAATTAACTGAGTAAGTAGCTTTTCAACTTTATCTAAAGGCAACATATTAGCACCATCGCTTAAGGCGTTAGATGGATCTGGATGGGTTTCAAGAAAGATACCATCTGCCCCTACTGCGATTGCAGCTTTTGCTATGGTTTCTATTAATTCTGGCCTCCCCCCTGTTATTCCAGAATCTTGATTTGGTTGCTGAAGACTATGAGTTATGTCCATAACTACTGGGAGTCCAGTTTTTTTCATTTCAGGAATACCTCTAAAATCAACAATTAAATCTCCATATCCGAACATAGTGCCCCTATCGGTAAGCATAACGTTTGGATTATGTGCATGTAGCACTTTATTTGCTGCATGTTTCATAGACGATGGAGACAGGAACTGTCCCTTTTTAATATTTACCCATTTACCAGTTGCGGCGGCAGCAAGTAAAATGTCAGTTTGTCTGCTCAAAAAAGCCGGTATTTGTAGAATATCCACATATTTCGCTGCCATTTCTGCTTCTTCGGCTGAATGAATATCGGTGACCACTGGGATGTTAAACCTGAGCTTTACTTTTTCAAGAATCTCCAGGCCTTCAATATCTCCAATCCCTGTAAACGAATCTATCCGTGAACGGTTAGCTTTTCTGTAAGAAGCTTTGAAAATATAGGGTATCTCAAGTCTTTTGCAAATTTCTAACACGGTCTCTGCTACTTCAAAACACAGTTTTTCCGACTCTACTACACAGGGACCTGCTAGTAGGAAGAAGTTATTTTGAGGATTTGAATCAAATAAATTGGTCAGTCGTTCCATTTCGTAAAGGTAGAAAAGGAAATACTTTCTAATACTACCCCTTTGACCTCAAATTTGAGGCATTGACACCAAAGCGTGCTTTAAACCTAATGCAGAAGTAAGATATACTTTTAAACCCCGTTAGAGCTGCAATTTCGGTTACATTCCCTTTATTCTCCTTCAAAAGCTGCCGCGCCACTTGTAATCTGAATTCTCGGATATAATTTTTTGGTGGATAGCCTGTAAGTTTTTGAACTTTACGATCAAGCTGACTACAGCTAAGAGCCATATGATTAGCTATTTGCTGAACATTCAGGCTTATATCACTCAAGTGATTCTTGATAAAACTGTTTATTTTGGCAATAAAGAAATCATCTTCCGACTTCAATTCTTTATATAATTCAGGCAATAAATATTTACGATGCGTATACTCGGTTAAGGCTGCCCTATTCTTGAGGATTCCGCTAATTAAAACGCTGACTAGGTCGTGATTCTCAATACTATCTATAATTCCGTCTACCCCTAAGCTGTATGCCATCATTTTATCTTGAAAATCGGGTTTGGGAATGATAAGAATCACCGGCACGTGTGCGCAGCTTTTGGCACCTTTAAGTTGTTCGAGTAATTTAATGCCATTTACGAAAGGAGGTTCATGGAGAATGATAATAAGGTCTGGGGGGCTATTTCTACTTGCGTCTATAAGTAATTCAGGCAATTCAAATTCACAAAGTTTGAATCCTTTACCCAGTTGTTGCTTTAGAGGCTTTTGACAATCTGCTTGTCCTTCTAAAAGGAAGAGTTGTGTTGTTTTCATAGCTGTTTGATTTAAGACTTGTCCTTGCAAATTATATTTACGGCTATCGTGGCTCCAAATGAGTCCAGTATACAATTCACTATACAATTCACTATACAATCGTATAATTTCATCCTTTAGAAATACCATTTCGAAAAGGTTAGCTTCTTTTCTTAAAACACCACTTAACTAATAAACGACATGATTCTTCAACGCAACGTCATTGATATTCATAACCGAGAAATTTACCCGGCAGAAGTAATGATCCAGAACCATAAAATATTAAGCATTAATCGACTAGCTGAAACTAAAAATAACACCTTCTTGCTGCCAGGCTTTATCGATTCCCACATACACATCGAAAGCAGTATGCTGGTTCCGAGTGAATTTGCAAGGATGGCAGTAAAACATGGTACAGTTGCAACGATTTCTGACCCTCACGAAATCGCGAATGTTCTAGGTCTGAAAGGGGTGAACTATATGATAAACAACGCGAATCGTGTTCCTTTCAAGTTTTTCTTTGGTGCACCTTCATGCGTACCCGCTACTTCTTTTGAAAGTGCCGGTGACAGATTAGATTCGAAAGAAATTGAGGAACTCTTGAAACAGAATGACATATGGTATCTAAGTGAGATGATGAACTTCCCCGGTGTTATACATGGTGATGAGGAGGTGTTAAAAAAGATTTCTCTTGCGATAGAATCTAACAAACCAATTGATGGGCATGCTCCTGGCCTAACTGGTGAATTAGCCGCAAAGTACTTTAGGGCCGGTATTTCAACAGATCATGAGTGTTTTTCTCTGGATGAGGCTCGTTATAAAGCAAAACTGGGTGTTAAAATTTTAATTCGAGAAGGTTCCGCAGCTAAAAACTTCGAAGCTTTACACCCTTTAATCAAAGAATACCCTGAATTAGTTATGTTTTGTAGCGATGATAAACATCCGGATGATCTTTTGATTGGTCACATTGATCTTCTCGTAAAGCGAGCACTTCAATTAGGGTATGACAAGTATGACATTTTGAGAGCGGCATGTTTGCATCCTATTGAACACTACAAAGTTCCAGTCGGATCGTTACGTGTTGGAGATCCAGCTGACTTTATTGAAATAGACAATCTTGAAAATTTAGCTGTGCTTGCTACTTATATCGATGGAGAGTGCGTGTACAATTTGAATAAGGTACACATCTTAAGTCAGCCAATAGAAATAGAAAATCAATTCAATTTGACAGATACAAATCGAATAGATATAAAAGTTCCCGTCGGAGGAGATTTGATAAAAGTAATTCAAGTTCGAGACAAGCAGCTAATAACCGATTTCTTTCAAACCAACCCTCTCACTAAAGATGGGTTAGTCATTTCAGATACTCAACGGGACATATTAAAGATCGTTGTACTCAATCGCTATTCTAGCCAACCAGCTAGTGTTGGATTTATTCATGGATTTGGCATTAAATCGGGAGCATTGGCAAGCACGATTGCTCATGACTCCCACAACATAATAGCATTAGGAGTTAGCGATGATGATATCTTAAATGCAATAAATAGCCTCATTCAATGCAAAGGAGGAATTTCATTTAGCTCAGGTGAAGAGATTAAAATTTTGCCTTTACCAATTGCCGGCTTAATGAGTCCAAACACATGCGAAGAAGTAGCCGAAGCTTATGCTGAAATTAGTTCCAGCGTGCTTCAGGCTGGATGCACCTTAACATCTCCGTTTATGTCTTTGTCGTTTATGGCTTTGCTGGTAATTCCTGATCTAAAAATTAGTGATAAAGGATTGTTTGACGGTTCACAGTTTAAGTTTACTCCCTTATTTACATCATGAACGTGGTTTTGCTACATGGGGCACTAGGTTCGGCATCTGACTTTGATGCATTGAGGCTTCATTTTCCGAAGGAGTGGAAAATTCATTCATTTGATTTGATAAATCATGGAAATGGACCATTTTCAGATAATCCATTGAGTATTCAAGCCTTCGGCGAGCAGTTAATCAACTTTTTACATCAAAATTCTTTGATAAAGGTTAATGTGTTTGGATATAGTATGGGTGGCTATGTGGCTAGTTGGGTCGCATTTAAAAAGCCTATCCTTATCGATAAAATCTACTCTTTGGGAACGAAATTCATCTGGGACGAAGAAAGTGCTCAAATTGAAAGCGCGAAGCTTGATCCTTTATTAATTGAAGCTCGTTTCCCTGAATATGCCCAAAGTTTAAGCCAAAAACATAAGGTTATTTCCTGGAAGTTACTTTTACACTATACGGCAGAGCTAATGCTACAACTCGGTTCCTCCCCAGCAATGAAATTTGAGGAGTTTCAAGAAATTGCTTGCCGTGTTCACTTGGTTAGAGGTGAGAACGATAAAATGGTAACAGACGATCAGATAGTCAAAACGCTCAACCTTTTAAAACCTGAAATTTCATCCAAAGAAATTCTTCCAGCAACTGCCCATCCTATTGATAGAGTTAATCCTCAGTTATTAGCTGAAAGTATTAAAGAGTTTTTTGAAAAATGAAGTATCTCTAAAACACTTTGAATGAAAAAAGCTAAGTTTGAAATACTAAATCCTAATGAAATGAAAATGATTTTCCGAAGTGCTTTATTCTTGGTTACGCTTTCAATGCTAATTTCTTGCGGTGGAGCAAGTACCGAAACAGAAACATCTGTAGATGAACCAACAATCGAACAAGATACTCAATCAGTAGAAGAGCCGATGGCAGAAGAAGCTGCCCCCGCAGGATCTACTGTAGAGACGGCTGCTCCAGCCAAAGAAGCTGCTCCTATTGAAGAAGCCGCTCCTGCTAAGGAAGTTAAAAAACCCGCGCCAGCTGCTGGATCCACGGCAAAAAAATTGTCTGAACAACCAGCAGATGCAGCTCCGGCCACCGAATCAAAAAAGCCTAGTGCTGAATAGTTCTTCCGTTAATCAATACCGTGTGAATAGGATTTGACCCGAATTCGTATGGTATAGCTCCCCAAGAGGGCAAGGGTTTTGTAATTAAAACGTTTGCCCTCTTTCCTTTTGCAATAGAGCCCAATTCATGTGATAATCCCATGGCAGCCGCACCATTGATTGTGGCAGCGTTAAATGCTTGTTCTGGCATAAGTTTCTGCTTTATACAAGCCAATGAAACGACAAATGACATATTCCCCGAAGGAGAACTACCAGGATTGTAGTCCGAAGCCAACGCCACAGGGATTCCTAGCTTAATCATTTCCTTGACAGGCGCGAATGGAATACCTAAATAAAATGAACATGACGGTAATATCGTAGCTATAGTCGTGGAGCGTGACAAGGCTTCAAAGTCGGCATCACTCATAACCTCTAAGTGATCTACCGTTAATGCCCCTGCCCTACATGCAGCTTCAATCCCACCTAAACTGTTAAACTGGTTTACATGGACTTTGGCCTTTAACCCAAATTTTTCACCTACCTCCATAATTCGCAACATATCTGCTACATCGAAGTAGTTGTTTTCGCAAAAAACATCAACAAAATCAGCCAGACCTTCATCAACCACGCTAGGAATTAATCGTTCGCAAGCTAAATCTACCCATGCCCGTTTATTGTTCTTAAACTCTATCGGAATGGCATGAGCAGCTAAGCAAGTTGCTTTTATGGGTATGTCATAAGCTTCTTTCAATCGTCGAATTACCTTGAGCATTTTCAGTTCTGCCTCTAAGGTTAGTCCATATCCCGATTTTATCTCTAGAGCAGTTGTTCCTTGTTTAATTACTTCAAGTAATCGGATAGAAGATTGCTCAAACAACTCCTCTTCATCTGTTTCGGCCAACGTTTTAGCCGAGTTTAGAATTCCTCCGCCTCTAGCTGCTATTTCTTCATAGGTTAGTCCATTTATCTTGTCAACAAATTCTTGAACACGGTTTCCTGCAAATACCAAATGCGTATGTGAGTCAACGAATCCAGGTAGAACTATTCCCGTTTTGGCATCAATTATTTGGTCTGCCCGTTGAGGGCAACTTGACATTGGTCCAAAGTCGCTAATCATTCCATCTTGTATAGATAACCAAGCATTTGGAATACTCGGCCATTCCAACATTTCTGCACCCGCCAAAATGTTCTTGTCAGGAGCATGCAAACCGCCGAGATGAGCAATGTTTTGAATTAATACGGTAGACATAAAATAAAAGAGCGACTTAAGTCGCCCTATCGAAGTTAGTTATTTATTGAATTACTGGCCTTGTGCCAACGAATATCCCGGCTTGCCATCGAAATAGTACAAATTCTCTATTTTTATAAAATCGAAATCTTGATCATTGAAAGCTTGCATTTGCTTCAATATTAGCTTGTGATCTATACCGTTGTTCTTGTCTGTGGTCTCAAAACGGCATCTCCAATGGTCTGTACAAAATGTCTCTGGACGCCCGTTTGGCCAAACCTTTACTCCCCGATTGGAAATGACTACGAGCTTAAGACCATCCACGACCAATTTGCTTAGCTTTTCTCCCAAATCGTCGGCTGTACCTCCTTTCCAATCCAGAAAAATATCAACACCAACTAGCGTTTTCTTCTCAATGGAATAACTTAATTTCCATTCGCTAGGGTTAATTCGGTTGACATTGTCCGCAAACTTAACCACTTCCATTTTCTGAGGATTTTGACCAATTCTCTTAATCACCTCATCGGCAAAACCTTGTGTACCTACTAATTTTTTGCTTAAGCCTTCCTTGTAAATATCAGCAGTATGTATGCCTTCTTCCAAAGTTCTTAACCATGCGTTTTGAATTAATCCTGCTACACGCGGTTGGTTAATATGTACCAACATCATAACAGCCGAAAGCAACAAGCCGGACGGGTTAGCAATATCTTTTCCAGCAATTGTTGGTGCTGAACCATGTATTGCCTCAAACATTGCTCCCTGATCACCAATATTCGAAGAGCCCCCGATTCCGACTGATCCTGATATTTGTGCTGCGATATCAGAAATTATGTCACCATATAAATTTAAGGTAACAATAACATCGAACATTTCTGGTGAATCAGCTAATCTCGCTGCTCCAATGTCGATGATCATGCTGTCGGCTTGAATTTCAGGATATTCCTCTGCTACTTTATCGAATATGCGGTGAAATACCCCATCACTCAGTTTCATGATGTTGTCTTTTACAAAGCAGGTTACTTTTTTACGCCTGTTATTTCTGGCGTATTCGAACGCATATCGAATAATTTTTTCAGAACCTGGCTCCGAAATAAGTTTTAAACATTGATATACTTGGTGTGTTTGTCGATGCTCGATCCCAGCGTATAAATCTTCTTCATTTTCTCGGATGATCACCACATCCATCTTAGGGAAACGAGTATAGACGTAAGGGTCATATGACACACATGGGCGAACATTGGCAAAAAGTCCAAGTGTTTTCCGGGTAGTAACGTTTAACGACTTAAATCCACCACCAAACGGGGTGGTAATTGGTGCTTTTAAAAAAACTTTGGTTCGTAGCAGCGACTCCCATGATTCGTCAGAAATACCTGCACTATTTCCAGCCAAATAAACTTTTTCACCAATTTCTATTGTTTCAATTTCTAGCTCTGCACCAGCTGCTTGCAAAACCCTCAGGGTTGCAGTCATTATTTCTGGACCAATACCATCGCCATAAGCCACGGTTATAGGGGTTTTATTCGCCATATTTTTTTGAATTGAACTGCAAAAATAGTCGAAAAAGACATCAAAAACGCCTGTTTCTAACTACTAATCACCTTAATATCGATAAAATAACATGAAGGAATAGAAATGTATTTTAGGGTGACAAATATTAAAAGAGCCCTTAAATTTGTGCTTAAACGGTATTTTTTTATGAAACGCAGCATTCTTCTCTTTCTTTTAGCCGCATATGTGGCAGGATTAGCAGGCGCATTTACCATAAATCTGCTGGAAGGAAAAAACTACGGTATTCAAAGCCAGATACCCAGACCTGTTCACGAAATCAGCTCGCCAAATACCTATCCTAATGCAAACAACAGCGTTGGTTTTCCGGATTTCACAGCTGCTGCTGAAATTAGTACAAAGGCTGTAGTTTATATAAAAACCACGTCCAATCAGCCTCAGGCCTCATTCAACGACTGGTTTTTTGGCGATTTTTTTGGTAATCGAAATCAATTGGTGATCAATTCGGGGTCAGGCGTCATAATTTCTCCCGATGGTTACATCGTTACCAATAACCATGTAATTGAAAAGGCAGTGAAAGTGGAAATAATACTCAACGACAAACAAGCCTATGAAGCGGAAATTGTGGGCAAAGATCCTTCTACTGATTTAGCCCTTTTAAAGATCAATTCTAAAAACTTGCCTACCGTAGCTTTAGCAAATTCGAATGCGCTAAAAGTTGGAGAATGGGTTCTAGCAGTAGGCAATCCGTTTAATTTGACTTCAACAGTTACCGCTGGAATTGTGAGTGCTAAAGGCAGGAACCTGAATATTTTAAATAATGTGGCACCAATCGAGAGTTTTATTCAAACCGATGCTGCTATTAACCCAGGGAATTCAGGTGGTGCCTTAGTAAACACATCGGGTGAACTGGTAGGCATAAATACAGCCATTTTAAGCCGAACTGGTGCCTACAACGGTTATGGTTTCGCAGTTCCGGCCAACATCGTGAATAAAGTGGTTAAGGATCTTAAAGAATTTGGATCGGTGCAAAGAGCTTTTTTTGGTGCTGATGTCATCGACATTGATGCTGTTCTTAAAGACAAACTTAAACTAGAGACAAGTCGTGGAGTTTATGTTAATGCGATTGCCGGTTTCGGGCCAGCTAAAGAAGCGAAAATCAAAGAAGGAGACATAATTGTTAAACTAAACGGCGTGCAGATTGACTCTAAAGCAAGTTTTGATGAGCAGCTGAGCTATTATCGTCCTGGAGAAGAGATTGATGTTACTATACTTCGTGATTCTAAGCTAAAGGATTACGCCATGAGGCTTACAAATAGCGAGGGCAATACCGATATCATAAAAAAAGAATCTGTTCAAAGCATGAAGCTCGGTGCAGAATTTGAGGCGATATCAAAGGTTGAACGAGAAAAGTATAAAATCGCTGGAGGTGTACGGATAACAAATGTAGGCAGTGGATATATTGCGCGACTAGGCCTTCGGGAAGGCTTCATCTTAACGCATATCAATAAAACTGAAATTAAAACAGCTACCGAAGCCATAGATATCTTAGAAAATATTCGGGGTAATGTAAATATCGAAGGTATTGACCAAAACGGCAGAAAAGCATTCTTCTCCTATTTTACGTACTAAATTCTACTTGGGATAATCCACAATTAATTTTCCCTTAATCGTAATTATACGATATTAGAGGAATGAAAACTAAATTGAAGTTTTTAGATCGATACCTCACCGTTTGGATATTCTCATCCATGGCCATAGGATTAGGTTTAGGATATTTCTTTCCATCTCTTTCATCAAAGATTAATTCGGTTTCAAGCGGTTCTACCAACATTTTGCTGGCGGCTGGTTTATTGTTGATGATGTACCCACCACTGGTTAAAGTAGACTACTCTTCATTTCTAAAGCTCTTTGAAGACAAAAAGATTATAAGTCTTTCTCTTATTCTCAATTGGATTATTGGTCCAATCTTTATGTTTCTTCTTGCTATTCTATTCTTTCCAAATGAACCAGAACTAATGTCTGGTTTAGTATTAATAGGAGGAGCACGTTGTATTGCCATGGTACTAGTTTGGAATGAACTTGCTGGTGGAGATAGGAATTATGCAGCTGGATTAGTTGCACTGAATAGTATGTTTCAGCTTCTCACCTATTCCGGAATTAGCTGGCTACTTATATCTGTCGTACCTCCCTACTTGGGGTTGAATAGTTTTGAAATCCATGTGCCATTTATTGAAGTAGCAAATGCCGTTGCTGTTTACTTAGGAATTCCGTTCTTACTGGGCATCTCGTCAAGATATCTTTTAATTAAGTATATGGGTAAAGTCTGGTTTGACAGAAAATTTGTCCCAATAGTTAGCCCGTTTACACTATATGCTTTGATGTTCACAATCATAATCATGTTTAGCCTAAAAGCATCCGTGATTATAAGTCTTCCATTTACTGTAGTCAGACTTGCGATTCCTCTGGTAATATATTTTGTGGGTATTTTCTTAATTAGCTTCATGCTGTCAAAAAAACTCGGAGCAACATATTCCAAGAATGCCGCAATATCCTTTACTGCTGCTGGCAACAACTTTGAATTAGCCATAGCTGTAGCAATCTCTGTTTTTGGGCTAAACAGCACGCAAGCCATGGTAGGAGTCATTGGCCCACTCATTGAAGTCCCTGCTTTAATCTTGCTAGTCAAACTATCGCTTTGGATGAGATCTAAGTTGTATTCAAAATAAACCTATGGGAAAATCTAAAAATGAATCCTTTTCAGATACACAGAATACGATAGCTAAGATTGCCAAGGGCCTTAGTCATCCTGCCAGAATAGCAATTCTTGAGTATCTATTAACCAAAGATAGCTGCGTATGCGGCGACATAGTTGATGAGTTACCATTGGCGCAGGCTACCGTATCACAGCATCTAAAAGAGCTCAAAGAATTAGGACTCATCAAAGGTGAAATTTCAGGGACCAAGGTGTGTTACTGTATCAATCAATCCAATTGGACGGCTTACAAAACCATCCTTGCTAATTTTTTCGAATACAATTCAAACGTTACGAACGTATGCTGCTAAATAATCTGCCACTAGTGCAGTTCATAGTGAACATTAAAAACCCGGATCTGTCACCCTCTAGAGAAAAACTACTGCAGCAATTGGCTCTTTATATGAGCGAAAAATTAAAGTCCGGAAAAATTCCTCAATTGAATTTTATCTGCACTCATAACTCTCGAAGAAGTCAGTTTGCTCAAGTTTGGGCTTTTGTATTTGGCCAATACTTAAACTTACCGATTGAGGTATATTCAGGAGGAACTGAAACAACCGCCGTTCATCCCAATGTAATAAATACCTTGAAAAAAATAGGCTTTGAGATTAGCCAAGATGATAGCTCTAATAATCCTCATTTTACCCTCATTCTTGACCAATTGCAACAATTAAAGTTATGGTCTAAAACTTTCGAAGATGCGTCTAGCCCAAACTCAGATTTTGCAGCTATAATGGTTTGCAGTGATGCAGATGAAGCTTGTCCGTTTGTTCCTGGATGTGAAACTCGAATTGCACTTCCGTTCACCGACCCCAAGGTATCTGACAACACCGCTACGATGGAAGCAACGTATTTAAAATCGAGCACTGAAATAGCAGAGCAGCTCCTTTTTGCTTTTAAGCTGGCAACAGAATCAATTAACCAGTGATTTTAAAGCCGCAATGAACTTAAAAGAAACTGAAAATGCTGCAACAACTGCTTATGGTTTGGGTAGATTATAAGCTTTATTTCCGCCTACTATACTGCTCCATTTGAGTTGCAATACACCTAGGGCTGCTTCTTTTACGATTCTTTTCGACATCTTACTTTGGCCCAAAGTTCTATCCGTAAAAATTATAGGCACCTCAACTACATTAAAACCATACTTCCAAGCTTTGAATTTCATTTCTATTTGAAAAGCATAGCCTACGAATTTGATTTTTTTAAAGTTGATAGTTTCTAAAACTTTACGTCTATAACATTTAAAACCCGCTGTCGCATCGCTAACCGGCATACCAGTTATGAATTTAACATATTTCGAAGCAAAATAAGAGAGTATCACTCTGCCCATTGGCCAATTCACCACATTTACACCTGTAACGTATCTGCTGCCAACAGCTAAATCAGCTCCTTTTTCAGCACAAGCCTCTCTCAAACGGGTTAAGTCTTCTGGGTTGTGAGAAAAATCAGCATCCATTTCAAAAATATACTCGTATTTCCTATCTAAGGCCCAATTGAAACCAGCAATATAGGCAGTCCCTAAACCCTGCTTGCCTGCTCTTGGAAGTAGATGAAGCTTGTCTCCAAATTCATGCGTTAGGTTTTTTACTATTTCTTGTGTACCGTCAGGTGAGTTATCGTCGACCACCAAAACCTCAAAAGGAAATGAAAGACTGAAAACCTTGCGAATTATGCGCTCAATGTTTTCTTTCTCGTTGTAGGTTGGAATAATGACTAAGGAATCGTGCAAAGCATGAACAATTAAAGGTTCGAAAATACGAAATAACCCTTGGAGATACTTGAAGAGAAGCAAAATATGAGAAATAACGCCAAATTCAGATTTATAGCTTGTTAAAGGCTAATTCTTTCTGATTAGTTTATAGATTAGTGACGTTTAGCAATAGTATTCTTGAAAATGCGCGATTCCCTGCTTGATGGAAGTGAAGATAGATTTAACGATCAAGAAAAAGATCTAGAGCGTTTTTTACGCCCCAAAAGTTTTGATGATTTTACTGGGCAACAAAAAATTCTAGACAATTTGATGGTTTTTACCCGCGCAGCTATTCAACGGCAAGAGCCTCTCGACCATGTGCTCCTACATGGCCCTCCTGGGTTGGGTAAAACAACTTTGGCCCATATTATCGCCAACGAAATGAGTGCAGGAATAAAAGTGACGAGTGGGCCTGTGCTCGAAAAACCAGGAGATCTAGCTGGGTTATTAACTAATCTGGAGGAAGGGGATATTCTCTTTATTGATGAAATCCATCGGTTAAGCGCTGTCGTAGAAGAATACCTGTATTCTGCTATGGAGGATTATAAAATCGACATCATGATCGATTCAGGACCAAATGCGAGATCAGTTCAAATTGCAATTAATCCCTTCACTTTAGTTGGTGCCACAACCCGAAGTGGATTACTTACGGCTCCGTTGCGCGCACGTTTTGGAATAAACTCACGACTCGAATATTACGACTCTAAACTCCTTACCGATATTGTCATTCGTTCTGCAGGTATACTCAATGTACCTATTGAAGAACCGGGTGCTTTTGAAATCGCTCGGAGAAGTAGAGGCACTCCTCGGATTGCAAACGCCTTGCTAAGAAGGACACGTGACTTCGCGCAAGTAAAAGGGCGTGGTATAATTGATATTGAGATTGCCAAAATTGCTTTAGAAGCTCTCAATGTTGATCAGCATGGTCTCGATGAAATGGATAACCGAATACTCTCAACCATCATTGATAAGTTTAAGGGAGGGCCTGTGGGGCTAACTACCATAGCAACTGCTGTTGGCGAGGACTCCGGAACAATAGAAGAGGTATATGAACCATTTTTAATTCAAGAGGGATTTCTTAAAAGAACCCCTCGGGGTAGAGAATGCACCGAACTTGCCTATAAGCATTTGAACAAAAAGCCAGTCGGTCAAAATGGTAAGTTATTCGATTAGTTCCTTATTGTCCGAGGAAGTCGTCCATAGTGTATAACCCTTGATTTTGGTTGACTAACCATTCTGCTGCTTTCACTGCTCCCTCAGCGAATCCTTTCCGATTGTGTGCAGTATGAATGAGCTGAATTTCGTCAACTTCTGACCGATACGACACTTCATGAGTTCCTGGGACTTCATCTATTCTATGGGCCAAAACATTGATCTTCTTACTGTCAGAAGTATTGAGCTCCCATCCAATTTTCGAATCTATTTGTTCTACTATCTTTTCAAGAATGGAAATAGCAGTACCGCTTGGCGCATCTTTTTTGTGTACATGATGGGTTTCTTCAACTTGAATTTCATAGTTCGAAAAACCATTCATTTTACTTGCAAACCATTTATTCAGTAAAAGAAAAAGATGAACACCTATACTAAAGTTGGTCGCGGTGATCACCTTCCCTTCATTTTCTTCTATCAGTGCTTTTACTTCTGCTAGCCGATCGTACCATCCTGTAGTCCCAACAACGACCGGAAGGCCCAACTTCACGCACATGGCTATGTTTTTTGGGGCTGCATCTGGTTGAGAAAATTCGATTGCTACATCTCCTCTACTTAAGGTACTTTCATCTAATGGAGAAATACTGGTATCGAATCGAGCAATAATTTCATGACCACGCTGTAAAGCAATCGCTTCAACCTCTTTCCCCATTTTACCGTACCCTAAGAGGACTATTTTCATAACTTTACTTTAACACTAACCAAATTCGTTTGGAAATTGCCAGTATACATATTAAAACTTGGACCTGGAGGCAGTAATCGAATGGCCAACTTGTCGCTTACATCAAAATAGAACAAATGTGCATCTACTGAGGCATCAACAATATTAAGTACATATACCAAGCCCGTCATCATCCAAAAATAGTCACGCTCACGCCTAAATTCATCACGTCGCTGTTGAAGCGTAAAATCTGATTCTACCCCATCATATTCATCAATGGTGGATGGGTCATTATCAGTTCGAATGCGAAATGCATCCCGATAACCTTTGTAAATGGTATGATTTGCAAGCGCTGCATAAACGGTATATCCAGCCAATCCGTAGATAATCGGTATTTTCCAGTAACTGCGGTTGTAGGCTTGACCGAGTCCGGGAAGTGCAGTTGAATACAGACTCGCTTTTCTTGGGGAATGAACTCGATTTTGAGCTGTAAGCAATAAGGTATCTCCCTGTATACTCGCTGTACTATCGGCGGTAACTTGCCCTTTTACTTCAAAAGAAAGTAAAACGATGAGAAAAAAGAAAGTATGGGAAACACGTCTTTTCAATTATTCAAGTAGGTCAAGAATTCTGTTTAATTCGTCGGTGGAAGAAAAAGGAAAAACTAGTTCGCCTTTTCCTTTTTCATTTACGTTAACTTTTACCTGAGTTTCAAACTTCGAGCGAAGTTGTTCTTGCACACCTTTGTAGGCCACCGGAGTGGTATCTTTTTGTTTAGCTTTTTTGGACGCAGTATCTCCTTCTTGCAGCTGAAGATTCCTCACTAGCTCTTCAACTTTGCGAACACTGAGCCCTTCGCTTATTGCTTTACGAAATACGTACAGCTGTTGCTCAACTTTATCAACGTTGATTAGTGCTCTTGCATGACCCATACCAATTTTTGCGTCGCGGATACCGGCTTGAATTTCTGGTGGCAGCTTAAGTAATCGGAGGTAATTGGCTACGGTTGATCGATCCTTACCTACTCTAGCTCCAACCTCTTCTTGTTTGATGCTGACCTCATCGATTAAGCGTTTGAAACTAATTGCAACCTCCATTGCATTTAAATCTTGACGCTGAATATTCTCGATAAGCGCCATTTCAAGCATGCCTTGTTGACTAGCTTCCAGTATGTAAGCCGGAATTTCTGCTAATCCAACAATTTTGGTTGCCCGAAGCCTTCGTTCACCAGAAACCAACTGATAGCTGCCTTCGGTAAGTTTTCTAACCGTAATTGGCTGTATAACTCCATGAATTCGAATAGATTCTGCTAATTCATTTAAAGCATTTATTTCAAAATCGGTTCTGGGTTGATACGGATTTGCTTCTATTTGATGAACGGGAATTTTCCAGTTAATAGTAACCGGAGAAAAGCCCTCAGCAATTGCTTCGTCACCCGATAATAACGCCCCTAACCCTCTCCCGAGAGCATTCCTTTTTGCACTCATTGCTTTAATTCAGTTCAATATTTCTTTCCTCTGAAGGAATACGTGTTAGATTGTTTTTTTGCAAGATTTCCCTGGCAAGGTTCAAATAGTTTGTCGCGCCTTTACTTCCTGCATCGTGCATGATAGCAGCCATCCCAAAGCTAGGTGCCTCACTCAGTTTCGTATTTCTATGGATGATCGTGTCAAAAACCAATTCACTTAAATTTGCACGTACATCTTCAACCACCTGATTAGCGAGACGAAGCCTACCGTCGTACATCGTTAGCAGAATACCTTCAATTTGTAATTCTTGGTTAAAACGTGATTGAACGATTTTGATTGTATTAATGAGCTTGCCCAAGCCTTCTAGCGCAAAATACTCACATTGAACAGGTACAATCACCGAATTGGCAGCGGTAAGGCAATTCACTGTAATTAATCCCAACGAAGGGCTACAGTCGATAATCACGAAATCATATTCTTCCCGAATATCTTTTAAAATTGACTTTAAAATCCGCTCACGATTAGGTTTTCCTATAATTTCGAGCTCTGCACCAACCAAATCTATGTTAGAAGGAAGGATATCAAGAAAAGGCACATCCGTTTTTAGCACATTATTCCTAACCGGAACATCATTGACCATACATTCGTACAAACCTGTGCGTATATTCTTCGGGTCGAAGCCTATACCGGAAGTAGCATTAGCCTGAGGATCGGCATCAATAAGTAAGGTTTTAAATTCTAAAACCGCCAAACTAGAAGCCAAATTAATGGCTGTAGTGGTTTTACCAACGCCTCCCTTTTGATTTGCAACTGCGATAACTTTCCCCATATCATTTCTTAAGCACGTTAATGCGCTTGCATCCTTATTTTTAACCCGAAAATCGAGCCTCTAAGATAGTACAAAGCCAAAGGATGCGAAAACTGCACTACGCCATTTTATCCACTTTCCTATTTCTAGGAGGATGTGAAACAAAAGAATCAGACGCTAATCGGCAAGTGTTTCGCTATAACCAAGAATCTGACATAAGCTCATTAGATCCTGCTTTTGCAAGGGATCAAGCGAACATTTGGGCGGTGAATCAGCTCTTCAATGGCCTCATTCAACTCAATCCTCAACTGATCCCTGAACCTTCAATTGCAAAAAAATGGGAAATTTTGGACGCAGGAAGACTGTATCGTTTTTACCTAAGAACTGATGTGACCTTCCACGAAAGCCCCTTATTCGAAAATCCAAAAAGAAGAATGGTAACTGCACATGACTTTGTGTATTCGTTTAGTAGGATAATTGACCCTCAAGTAGCTTCACCTGGCGCATGGATTTTCAACGACAAAGTTGATAGCCTTGCTCCATTTTCAGCCATTAACGATTCCGTTTTCGAAATCCGACTTAAACAAGCATTCCCACCCTTCTTAGGCATATTAAGTATGCACTATTGCAGTGTTGTTCCGAAGGAAGTTGTAAGCCACTATGGAAAGGATTTTCGAGAACATCCTGTTGGTACCGGCCCATTCAAATTTGCATTTTGGGAGCCACAAGAAGCACTTGTGTTTCACCGAAACGAATCTTATTTCGAAGTCGACTCTCTTGGCCATTCGCTCCCCTACCTCGATGCAGTGCATATTAGTTTTTTACCCGACAAACAAGCGGCATTTCTAGCATTCAAACAGGATAAAATTGATTTTATATCGGGTATCGATCCTTCCTTCAAAGATGATGTTTTGACGAAAGAAGGATCATTGCAATCTAAATATGCTAAGCATGTCGTACTCCAAAAATCACCCTATTTGAATACAGAGTACCTGGGAATACTGATGGAAGGGAAAAGTAAATCAAATGCTTTGCGCAATAAACTAACTCGACAAGCCATGAATTTTGCGATAGACCGGAAATCCATGATGCGCTTTCTGCGAAATAATGTAGGTACCCCAGGCACTGCTGGCTTTATACCTCCTGGTTTACCGGGCTTTGATAGTTCAGCGATGAATTTTTACGCTTATAATCCAAACATGGCAAAGAAATTACTCGCTGATGCCGGCTACAACAGATCAACGTCCATTGTACTCTATACCACTCCCTCCTATATCGACTTAGCCGTTTTTGTTCAAAAAGAACTTCAAAAAGTAGGGATGAACGTTAAAATTGAAACATCACCGGGTCCCACCTTACGTCAATTGATAAACAAATCAGAAGCTGAGTTCTTTAGGGGCAGTTGGATAGCTGACTATCCTGATGCGGAAAACTATCTGTCATTATTCTACTCTAAAAATTTCGCCCCAAATGGTCCAAACTATACTCATTTCAAAAATCGAGATTTTGACCTTTATTTTGAAGATGCGTTAAACACTACAAACGACAAGCTTCGAATTCAGTTGTACAAAGGCATGGATAGTATAATCAGGCAAGAAGCTCCAGTGGTTGTTTTATTCTATGATCAAGTTTTTAGGTTAGTGAATTCATCACTCGTTGGTCTGGAGTCGAACCCGTTAAATCTTTTAGATTTAAAACGAGTTAGGAAGCTTTATAAAAACAAAATTGAGCAGTAGAGCCTTGGCATTCTATCTTTGCTGAAATGTTAATTTCAGAGTCGGCCAAAACCATCAAACTTGCATGGCCAATTATAATCGGGCAACTTAGCCAAATCGCACTTGGTGTAATTGATAGTGTTATGGTGGGTGACTTAGGTGCTCAACATTTAGCTGCAGTATCGGTAAGTGTTTCCGTTTTTAGTGTTCTATTGGTATTTGGCTTAGGCATTTCGTTCGCAATTTCTCCGTTAACTGCTATTGCACAAGGCGAATTTAATGTGCAAAAAATCAACGACGTCATGCGGAGTGGCTTTTGGACCTTGACAGGAGTAGGTATTGCTTTGGCTTTAGTCACATATATTTCGGCCGATTTAATACCGTATTTCAAACAAGACCCAGAAGTGGCTGCGCTTGCCGGTCCTTACATACAAATCCTTAGTTACTCGATGTTGCCGATATTGGTTTATCAGCATTTCAAACAATTCAGTGAGGGTTTACAAATAATGTGGCCTCCTTTGCTTGTTGGCTTATCCATGATTCCGCTCAACATATTTGGGAACTGGCTGCTCATTTATGGAAATTGGGGGTTCCCAGAAATGGGATTAAACGGTGCCGGTTGGGCTACGACTTTGAGCAGATTTTTTGCCACAATAGCACTGTTTGTTTATTCGATAAATAGTAAAAGACTTAAAAGTTATTGTGAACAGCTTTTTAATATTTACCTGGTGAAGAAAAGTATGGTTACCCGTATTCTTAAATTGGGTGTACCCGGAGGATTCCAATACATTTTCGAAACATCTGCATTCGCTCTTTCAGCACTCTTAATTGGATACATTGGTGCGAAGGAACAGGCAGCTCATCAGATTACCATTAATTTAGCCTCTATCAGCTTTATGGTTGCTGTTGGCTTAAGTTCAGCTTCTGCAATTCGTATCGGGCATGCAAAAGGGCAAGGTAATTATCTTCTTGCCAAAAGGATAGGCTACAGTAGTTTCCTTAGTTCGGCGATGTTTATGGCGATCTGTTGCATCGCCTTCATCGTGGGTAGAGAATACCTCCCGTCATTATATATTAACGACCAAGAAGTAATAAAGATTAGTTCCCAGCTCATGCTAATTGCTGCGTTGTTTCAGGTTGCTGATGGAATTCAGGCCGTTGGGGTGGGTATATTAAGAGGCTTAGAAGATGTTAAAAGGCCAACTTTATTTGTTTTAATCGCATACTGGGTCATTGCTTTACCCTTGGGTGCCCTATTTGCCTTCGTTTTTCATTTGGGAGTCCTAGGCATTTGGACCGCATTGGCTCTAGGCTTGTTTATATCCGCTATCCTACTTAGTTGGCGTTTTTCAAAACAAATAAATCGCTTAATCGCATAAAAAAAGCCGGATGAACCGGCTTTAAATTTATGTGCCCAGGACTGGACTCGAACCAGCACGGGGGAACCCCCACTACCCCCTCAAAGTAGCGTGTCTACCAATTTCACCACCTGGGCTGAGAAGTGGCTGCAAAGTTAAAGGGAATAATGATGATTACAAGTATAAAAACCACTTTTTCGAATAGTATCCATCCTCCTTAAAATCAGTCAATTAGTAAACAACACTAAGTTTTTATTGAATTTTAGGCCATAAAAGATGCATCAATGTGCGCTTTTTGTACTTTTGCAGCGGAGAGATGGCAGAGTGGTCTATTGCGTCTGTCTTGAAAACAGAAGACTTGAAAGGGTCCGGGGGTTCGAATCCCTCTCTCTCCGCCCAGTCGCCCCCATTGATTATTCAGTGGGGGTTTTTCTTTTCAATCCATATTTAAAGCGGGTTTTCTCGCTTCAGCTTCAGCTCGAAACTATTCGGGCAAATCCTGAATTAAACTATCCTGCTGCAAGCGCGACCTATTGATGTAAATCGCTGCATTCAGTTCAAATCCGATAAGGAGAATAATTGAATTGATATTCATCCACATCATAACCACGATTAAGGTGCCAATTGAACCATACAGCTTGTTGTATGTGCCAAAATGATTAACGTAGTACGAAAAGCCGACAGATGCAATAATAAACAAGGTGGTCGCCACCCAAGATCCCACTGAGAAAAACTTCCATCTTTTCCTCACCGCAGGACCAAAAAAATACAATACACTAATACCTGTATAGACAAGAAAAACTATAATTATCCATTCAGACACTAAAACAAGTGTTGCCGTGAAACTACTATCGATGATTCTAAAAAGAACTAAAATTTCTATCGCAAGATTTCCTCCTAAGATCAAAATCACAGCAGCAATTAAGACCCCGACTTCCAGGAAAGTCAAGCCTACTGCCAAAAGTCGTTGTTTGATAAACGAGCGATGTTCGAAGATGTCGTAGGTTTTATTGAAAGAATTCATCAACGAATTAATGCCGTTGGTTGAAAAGTACAATGCCGTTAAAAAACCAAACGATAGCAGCCCTCCTCGTTGCTTACTTACAATATCATAGATAGTCGTGCTAATCGCTTCGAAAGCGGCATCCGGCATAATCTCACTGAAAAACTCCAAAATGAGCTTATCTAAATTGTCAATTGGGAAATATGGAATTAAAGTGAATAAAAACAAAGTGGCCGGAAATAGTGCGAGAAAAAAGTTGAATGTAATGGCAGAAGCGCGCATCATCAAGTCGTAATTCTGTACTTCCTTGATAAAAAAGGACAGAATATCGTACAAAGGCACTTTTGTCGTTTTGCCGATTTTTATCCTTTTCAGAAGCAAAACCATCCACCTTATCAGGATGAAAGACCTGAAGAAGTCAGCGATTTTGCTCATGCGTAAAAAAAGGTTTAAGCGCTTCGGCAAATTGAGCAGGAATACGCCTGGGTTTAAAGGTAGTCCCATCAATAAAGGCCAAGTTTGTTTCGGCTACATGAATTTTTAGATTCTCTTCATTAAATATTTCATAATTGAAGTGAATTCTGGCCGCAGGCATCTGATCTACCGTCGTCACAATCTTTAATCTCTCGTCGTAAAATGCTGGTTTTAAATAAGTTGATTTAAGATCTAGAACGGGCATCAGAATGCCATCATTTTCGAAACTACGGTACGAGAACCCGAGTGCACGCATCGCCTCTACCCTGCCAATTTCAAACAAGCGTGGATATTGACCGTAATACATATACCGCATTTGGTCTGTGTCGGCGTAAGTAACTCTATAAAAGGTTTCGTGCGAATACATTAGTAAATTTTCCGGTTTTCGAGCGCCATTAGATATAAACGGGCATTTTTTTGATGCTCTGGGTAGGTGATTGCGAACCTATGATAACCAGAAAAATCTTCTTTCGCACAAAAATAGAGGAAGCTATGCTTCTCGGCATTAAGTACAGCATCAATGCTCGCTATGGAAGGTGTACAAATTGGACCAGGTGGCAATCCAATTACTTGATAGGTATTGTATGGCGATTTCAAGCGAAGATGTACACCAGTTACTCTTTTTATGCTAAAGTCATTGTGAGCAAATCTTACGGTGGGATCTGCCTGCAATGGCATATCTATCTTCAAGCGGTTCAGGTAAACCCCTGCAATTACCTCCTTTTCGTCTTCCTTGTTGGTTTCTTCATCCACGATCGAAGCAAGTTTCATTACCTCGACTTCTCGTAATCCCAGGTCTTTTGCTTTAGCAACTCTTTCTTGTGTCCAAAAAGATTGGTATTCCTTGTGCATGCGTTCAAAGAACTCTTTACCATTGGTATTCCAATACAATTCATACGTATTGGGGATAATTACTGCGAAAGATTCTTCTGGCAATAGGCCAAAAGTTCGAAGCCACGTTTCGTCCGTAAAAATGGCTGCAAGCTCTGCTGAATCTGCTTCCAATTTGCGCCCAACGGCCCCAAAAAAATCTTCTCTACTGCGAAATCTATTAATGACAAGTTTAACGGGTTCTTGACGACCAGCAGCAAGCATCCGAACAATATCGAAGTTACTGTCCCCCTTTAAAATGGGGTATCTTCCTGGTTTAACCTTCTCTGGATAGCCGAACTGTCGAGCAACCCATTCAAATGAAGTGATATCACGCAGAATATTATTTTGTCTTAGAATTTCCAGTACTGTCGGGAAATCAGAACCGGTAGGAATTTCTAAATAACTCCTTTCCTCTGGGTTGTTTAAACTTACATTACTTCGGTATACCTGTTGGTACAGCTCCCACCCGATGACCGTAATACTCAGAAGAATTACACCAACTAAAGCCCAAACGAACTTTTTAAGCGCAGTACCTTTCGATGCAGAAATCGGCTTTTTTGATTTAGTAGCTTTTTTAGTCATGTATTTGATCCCTCTTAAGCGGTGATTCGTCTCATCAGCTCTTCGGCTTGTGGCTGACCAGGGTAACGTTTCAAAATCGTTTCTAATGTATTCTTAGCCTTTTTCATGTCCTGACGGTATAAATATAAGCCAACCAAATTCATCCATGCTGTTTGATTATCAGGCTCGAGCTGGAGCGCCCTTCGATACCAAGTTTCAGCAGCTCTGTCATTTCCATCCTCTAATAGCAAAAAACCATAATTAACCATTGCTTGCGCATGCTTCGGATGCTCCTCCAAAATTAGTTTATACCGTTTTTCTGCTTCCGCACGCTTATTCAATTCATGCAACGTTACGGCGTATTTCATCTGAAAATCGAGCTGATAAGGCACCAATGCTACTGCATTCGCATAAGCTTCTAAGGCGTTCGGTTTGTTCCCTATCTGCCAATTTGCTTCGCCTATCCTGTACCAAGTCCAACCATTAATACCCTTTGGCATCGATAATTTAGTAATTTCTGGAAAATTACCTCTTAGAAAAGCTAAGTGAACCTTGACTTCAGCTAATGCGACTTGGTTTGTAGAATTCACTCTCTTGACCCACCACTCCGCTGAGTCGAGATGCGTAGATGATGGATCAAAACGTTCATGGTACTGCAACCATGCTTTGGCCATTGTAAGTGCATCCGGCCTTTTTTCATTGATAGATGCAATGCCAACGAAGCTTCGTTTCGAGACTTTCTGTTTTTCAGGCTTTCTTATCCAATGATCGGTTATGGTAACGTGAGGGATATCGCTTGTACCTGATTTCGGCATATGACAACTAACACAGTTGTTATTCACCGCTTTTCGTTCGCCTTCAGATGCTGTACATAGATTTTTTTTAGCGTTAGTATGACAGCTCTGGCACTTCGCATTAAAGTGGTCGGAGGGTGTAATTTCGATACTTTTATGTGGATTATGACACGAAATGCAGGTCATGGCCCCATTACTTTCCTTGAAACATGCACTTTGCATCATTCGGTCGGGATGAGAGGCCATGGTAAATTGGCTCTGATCTCCTTCATATCTAGGCAAGAATACACTCATTACATCGCTCAACAGCATACCTGGCCGAAAGGAGAAAAAATCTTTACCAGGCTTTAAAACTGCATTGCCTTGGGTATGACACCTTTGACAAATACTCATTTGTAATGGCATGGACAGGCGTCGTGGATTCACAATGGTATAGTCGGCATTGATCTTTGTATCGACTATTTTTCCAGCAAGCTTCTCTTGTACATGTAGGCTGCCCGGTCCGTGACAACGTTCACAGTCAATCCCTTGAGGTACCGAGACATACTTATTTTCTGCGCCAGGAAACTGTTTTGGAAGCGCATTATGGCATGTCATACATTCTGTTTCAATGGCCCTTGCAAATCGCGTATTTCCCCCTTTTTCGAAACCAGGTGGCAAATCCCATTTACCATCTTGAGTGTAATAGGTCATGGGCATTTGATACAAATACCCATTTATGTTCATCAAATGAGAATTGGTATGCTGTCCTGAGCCCACAACATAACTTACTTGCTCAATTCGCTTGTGTACTGTATCCCCTTCTACAACTCTAAACTCCTTAATATAGAGACGATTATTATCTAAGAACGCTTGATATGAGAGGTTTAAAATAGAATCATGTACCACAGCATGGTTATTCCAGTCTGCTTTACTTCTTTCCAAATCTGCGTCGCCATAAGACCTACCCATCCCTGTATGGATGAAAGTTTCATAAATGTCGGCATGACAAGTACGGCAGCTCTCGATACCCACATAAGCTACTGAGTCGTGTATGTTCAAGAATCGACTGCCTTCCAGTCGGAGTGCTTCCAAATCTTCTTCAGGTTCAACTCGGCCACATTGAATCATCATAGCCGCAAAAACCCCAATTACAAAAAGGATAGTTATCGTTTTCCTAATTGACTTCATGATAATTGAACAAGATACAGCATATCTGGTTTGAGCACGGAAAAATACATCTAAAACAGGTCAAATTGGCAAGCTAATGCTATTTTTGCAGCTTATCTTCACCACATGAGTATAGCTAAGATCTATTCGCCAGAGGGCATTGAGCAAAAATGGTACGATGCATGGATGGATGCCCAATGTTTTTCATCTAAGCCTGACAATCGGGAAGCTTATACCATCGTTATTCCCCCACCAAATGTAACTGGTGTGTTACATATGGGGCATATGCTCAACAACACCATACAAGATCTCTTAATTCGCAAGGCGCGAATGGAAGGCAAAAATGCTTGTTGGGTACCTGGTACGGATCATGCCTCTATTGCTACCGAGGCCAAAGTTGTGGCGATGCTCAAAGAAAAAGGCATCGATAAAAATGAAATTGGAAGAGAGAAGTTTTTAGAGTATGCCTGGGAATGGAAAGAGAAATATGGTGGAATCATACTTAACCAGTTAAAAAAACTAGGTGCGTCATTAGATTGGGAACGAGAGGCGTTCACGATGTCGCCTCAATTATCAGAGTCTGTCACCGACGTTTTTATTGATCTTTACCGTAAAGGCTACATTTATCGCGGAATACGCATGGTAAACTGGGATCCCCAGGGCCTTACTGCTTTGGCCGATGATGAGGTTATCTTCAAAGACGTTCAAAGCAAAATGTATCACATTCGCTATCAGATAGAGGGGAGTGCTGATTACGTGACGATAGCAACCGTTCGGCCAGAAACCATAATGGCCGACAGTGCCATTTGTATTCACCCAAATGACGAACGATTTACACACTTAAAAGGCAAAAGAGCGCTTATCCCATTAATCAATCGATCTATTCCAATTATTGAAGATGAATATGTTTCGATGGACTTTGGAACGGGTTGTCTTAAAGTAACTCCAGCTCATGACCCGAACGATTACGAGCTTGGTGTTAAACACAAACTACCAGTAATTGATATCCTCAATGAAAATGGCAGCTTGAACGAAAAAGCACAAATTCTAGTAGGAGAAGATCGTTTTGTAGCTCGAAAGAAAATTGCCAAACTTCTTGAAGAGTCGGGAAATCTCATCAAAGTTGAAGACTACAAAAGTAATGTAGGACATAGTGAGCGAACTAATGCCGTGGTAGAACCACGTTTGAGCATGCAATGGTTTGTCAAAATGGATGAAATCACCAAACCAGCGCTCAACTACGTATTGGATGGACAAATCAAATTGATTCCAGATAAGTTTATTAGCACTTATCGTCACTGGATGGAAAACGTACGTGACTGGTGTATTTCGCGCCAACTATGGTGGGGTCACAGAATACCCGCATGGTACACTCCTGATGGAGAAATCATTGTTGCACGAACCGCCGAAGAGGCCGTTGTTCAACTCAATGGAAAATATAATGTAGCCGAGCTGAGACAGGATGAAGACGTACTCGACACCTGGTTTTCGAGCTGGTTATGGCCACTAACGGTATTCGACCATCAAATTACCTCCAAAAATGCATCCGATGCTAATAACGATTTAAAGTATTATTATCCAACTGCGGTATTGGTTACTGCCCCTGAGATATTGTTTTTTTGGGTAGCACGAATGATTATTGCCGGTCATGAATATATGGGTGAAATCCCATTCAAGGATGTTTATTTAACGGGCATTGTACGCGATAAGCAAGGCAGAAAAATGTCGAAATCGTTGGGGAATAGTCCTGACCCACTGGATTTAATTGATCAGTATGGGGCTGATAGCGTACGAATGGGTATGCTGTTTAGTTCGCCTGCTGGTAATGATTTGCTTTTCGATATTTCAATGATTGAGCAAGGTCGAAACTTTGCCAACAAAATTTGGAATGCGTTTCGATTAATGAAAGGATGGGATGTTATTGAAGGAGACGCTCAAAATCCTGCCGTACATTGGTTCGAGGAGCGTTTGAATCAAGTGATAGAAGAACTAGATCGAGATTATACCCAATATCGGCTTTCGGAAGCTGTAAGAAGCCTTTACAAATTAATATGGGACGATTACTGTTCGTGGTACCTCGAAATGATAAAACCCGCGTACGGTAGTCCTATCGATAGAGCAACTTTCGAAGCAACCATCAATTTCTTTGACACGCTTATGCGACTGCTCCATCCGTTAATGCCATTTATAACGGAAGAATTATGGCAAGCCATCAAAGACCGAAACAAAGGTGAGTTCTTGTGCCTCTCGAAATATCCAACTGCGAAAAAAACCGATATAGCCTATCTCAAAGAAGCTGATAAAGTTCTTGGGTTAATTACAGAGATTAGAAATATTCGGAATCAAAAACAAGTACCAGTAAAAAACCTGATAGAGCTTAGTTTGCCGAAAAATATTGCCATTTACTCCGAATTCGATGAGATAATAAGTAAACTCACCAACGTCGAAAAAATAAATTACGTTTCAAACAAACCTGAAGGATGGCTCACCTTCATGAATGAAACGGACGAGTGTTACTTAGACCTACGCTTAACCGTAAATGCCGAAGAAGAACAAGCGAAACTTCAAAAAGAAATCGCTTATCTCGAAGGATTCCTTGCGAGTGTTGAGAAAAAACTAGGGAATGAACGCTTCGTTGCAAACGCACCTGAACAGGTACTTGCAATGGAAAGAAAAAAACAATCGGATGCAGAAATTAAACTCAAAAGTCTGAAAGAAGCCTTGATGACATTCGGGTAAAAATTATTGCAGAAGCTCTTTTGCAAAAAAAGGCCAGCTAAATTCATGTTTCTTTCGAGCGACTTCTAGGCTGAATTCTTGAAAACGATCATTCTCTAGAAAATCAAACATAGCATTGGCTATGGCTTCTTGATTACCTTGAACGACATATCCCGATTTGTTATTCTCAATTATTTCGGAAAGTCCACCTACATCGGTTACCAACATAGGAACGTCAAACTGGAAGCCAACTTGCGTTACCCCACTTTGCGTAGCGTGATGGTAGGTTTGTGTAACTAAATCGGCAACTGAAAAGTAATACTTTACTTGTTCGTTTGGAATGAAGTCAGTCCGCATTATGAGCACATCGGCCAAATTATGCTCCCTGATTAACCGATAATAGCGGTCAGGATTTTCATAAAATTCACCTGCCACAATCAACTTAACCTTGTGCTTTCGAAGTCTGTGATCAGAAAAAGCTTGAAGTAATAAATCCAATCCTTTATAGTGCCTGATAAATCCAAAAAAAAGAAAATACTTGTAATCAGGATCTAAACCTAAGTGTAATGCAGCTTGAGTACGGTTTACCTTTGAGCCAAAGTTATCGTAAAGTGGGTGACGTAATTGAAGGGAATTCCCTTCAAATCCGATATCATTCAGTTCATTACTCACCGATTTCGACATAGTAGCCACACGATCCATGGAGTTTAAAATGTATCGAGCTAATAATCTGCTAAAAGGAAATTTCTCATGAGGCAGCACATTATCAGCTATAGCTATACGTTTAGCCTTACTCCCAAACACTTTACTCAGGCGGGAAATTGAGCCTAAACACGGAGCCATAAATGGCATCCAATAACGAAAAACGATAAAGTCAGGCTTAAATCTAGCAATACGCTTGGCTGTACTTAACCAAGAAAACGGATTTATAGAATTGATTAGAGGCTCAATCGCTAAATTTTCGGGTTTTACATCTTCTGAAAATTGGGTTTTTCCCGGAAATAAAAACGAAGGATATTGCAAACTAAATGTTATCACCAGTACTTCATGACCATTATTTTGGTATTCGTTTGCCAAACGCTCATTAAACGTTGACATTCCACCCGCCCTAAGCGGCCAGGCAGGCCCCACGATAACGATTTTACTCAAAGTCCCAATTTTTCGCGAACCAAATAGTGGTTTCGATCAACTGAATTACGTGAAACTAATTCTGCGATAAAACCTGTCAAAAACATTTGAGCTCCCAAAATTATCATGGTTAAAGCCAGAAAAAACAAAGGTTGAGCAGTAATGTCTCGATGAGGTATCTCGTTCGCAATTTTATATAATTTGTCAAAAATGAGATAGAAGGTAATTAATCCACCACTCAAGAAGGCCAAGGTGCCCAATAGACCAAAAAAATGCATGGGTTTTTTCGAGAACTTACTTACAAAGTAAATGGACATCAAATCGAGAAAACCATTCACAAATCGTTCAAGGCCAAATTTTGTATGGCCATATTTTCGAGCTCGATGTTCAACTACTTGTTCGTCTATCTTCTTAAAACCTGCCCATTTAGCAATAACCGGGATGTACCGATGCATTTCCCCGTATACTTCAATACTCTTTATTACCTCTTTCCGGTAAACTTTCAGTCCACAGTTAAAGTCATGGAGGTTATTTACGCCTGACACCTTACGTGTTGCCCAGTTAAACAACTTCGTAGGAATCGTTTTGCTCAAAGGATCATATCGTTTCTTTTTCCATCCCGAAATCAAGTCGAGTTTCTCAGCCCATAGTCGATGATACATACCCGGCAATTCATCCGGACTATCTTGCAAATCTGCATCCATGGTGAAGACTGCATTTCCTTGTGCAGCTTCAAATCCCACATTTAAAGCTGCAGATTTGCCATAATTTCGCTGAAACCGAATTCCTTTTATTTGCGGGATGCTAACAGCTAGTTCCTGAATTACCTTCCAAGAATTGTCGGTACTACCGTCATCAATAAAGAGGAGTTCATAACTGAATCCCTCCTTCTCCATTACCTTATTAATCCATTCCGCAAGTTCTGGAAGCGATTCATCCTCGTTCAACAGCGGAATTACTATGGATATGTCTAGCATTAGGCTTCCTCTTCCGCTTCAAAAAGTGGCGGATTTTTTCTTGTGAAAATTGAAACTATAAGTCCAAGGACAAAATTGATAGCTACTAATGCCAAAAAAGCAGTAGCTAATGACCTAAAATCTTGATCGAAACTACGTTCTTCGGCACTGGCCATAGCCGAGTCAACTGCATCGGGATCCATACCCATACTTTCAAAGGTAGATGCCAATTTCTCAAGCGTAATTTCCTTGATTTGTTCAGCTAAACCCGGATCAATCACATTGTAAAGTAATGCAGTAAAAATGATTGAAATAAGGGCATACATCACATTTACCCCCAAAGAGTTTATCACCGCTTGACCGTATGACAGGTACCCTCCTCTTTCACTTCTTTCTTGCTTAGCACTTAAAACGTAAAACACAACAATTAATGCGTACGTAATGAGGGATACCCAACCGCTGACCATTAGAGCTACGTCTATCATGTATAAGGTAAACGTGATAATGATGCTGATTAAGCCTAAATACAAGCCCCACTTAACGAAGCTTTGTTCCAATAGTTTCTTGTTTTCCATAACGATTACGTTTAACTCCTAAAGTAAAGTGAAGTAAGGAATCCCACAACGATATTCCATATAAACCTAAAAAAGAAAGCATTCAATGCAACGAAACTCTTACTTTGTTCCAATATAGCGGATTTCAATTCCTCCAACTGGCCAGCTTCGTAATTTCTCTCAATGATCGCTTTTCCTTGTTCGAGAGTTCTCAGTTGATCTTGAATGTGCATTTCCCATAATTGCGGAGAAATAGACGTCCAGGCCAGCACGAGTAATGAATAAAAAAGTGCATTTACTAATCCTACGGTCACTGAAACTGTAAGCCCATCGGTAAGATTGAGTTGGCCACCGTTGTAAATGAGCTTGTATTGACGCATGGCAAAAACAGTCACAACCACAGTCACCACACTCAACAACAGGCGAAATTCACCCAGAGGATTAAATTTAAATATAAAAAGCAGCAATGCCATTATCCATGTTGCTCCGGCGGCATATGCACCGTACCGGAAACCTACTGTAATCATGGCATATCTGAATAATTCGCGCATTCTCAATATTTATTAAAAGTAAAGTTATACTGTTAGTAAACTATTTTCCCACTTTTAAGAATTTTGGGAAAGCAGATGTCCCATGATACCACGCATGCAACAAGGCCGATACCGAGGTATTTCTTTCACACTTTCCTCCAGCTAAAATGCAAGCCATAAGGTTTATACTCGTTTTTTCAGGTGATTTAAAAAAACAAAACAAAGGCGTAAAAATCTCTGGTATTGCCGTTTCATCCTCCATGGATTCGCAGTTTCTAACCATTTCGGAATACGTCAAATCTACCCAATTCTTGTTGGCTATTACTTCCTCGTAAACCTCGGCGTCTTCTTGATAATCGAATTCGTCGTCTAACACAAATTCGTTAAGGAAGTCGTCTAAATTAGCTCTCAACTCACTTTCTTGGACTTCTTTCAAGTACATCAAAACGTTGAGGAGTTCTGTACCTCTATTTTCAAGTTTTGCTTCAACTTTTATCCACTCTGGACTTTCCATGAAATCCTCATCTTTTTCCTCTTGCAAGGAGAGCGCATGAACAAAAAAAATGTCGAAAAAGTACTCTTGGTGTGCTAGAAAGGATGGGTGTTTAACAAACAGATGATCAAACTCCTTTAACCAAACCAACCAATCATTTGAACCATTGAATAGACCAACAAAATCTTCATAAAATCCAGTCAACTTTAACTTCAGCTCATTATTCGCAGTAAGATGCCCAAGAGCCTCTAAAAGTTCATCTGGTTTTTTCGGCAAAACAGGAATCTCTTTGCTCTGTAGGAAAGCATACATGCCTGTTAAATATCCTTGTAATGCATCAAAAGCTTGCGTGTTCATTGGTTCCAAAACAGTTTTTCTCCTCTAGCGGTAAAAATCACTTTTCCGATAAGGTCTTTGTTTAAATAAGGTGAGTTTTTGGATTTAGAAGAAAAATCGTCGGCTATGGGGCGCCATTTCGCCTTTAAATCAATTACAGTCAGGTCAACCGAAGCACCTACCTCAATTACGGGTAATTGTAAGCCCAATATTTGGGCAGGCCTTGTGTTGAAGGAAGTGAAAATTTGCTCTAAGTTGGATTTTTTACCCATTGCCGTTAGGACAACCGCTACGGCAGTTTCAAGACCGATTGCACCAAAATTTGCCAAATCGAATTCCTTGAACTTGGTTTCCAAGTCTTCTGGCTGATGATCAGAACATATCACGTCAATGGTGCCATCCTTCACGCCTTCAATCAAGGCATGTTGATCTGCTTTGTCTCGAAGCGGCGGGAATATTTTTGTTGAAGTATCAAATGAAGGTAAAACTCCATCTGTAAGCGCAATATGATTGGCGCTTACACCACAACTGATTTTTAATCCCCTTTTTTTAGCTTCTCGAATTAACTTGACGCTGCCAGCGGTAGATATTTTGCAAAAATGAAGCTTAGAATCCGTGTATTCTACCAAAGTGATATCCCGAATTACCATTAGTTCTTCGGCCATATCTGGAATTCCCTTTAATCCCAATTTAGTGCTCTGTATGCCTTCATTAACTATGCCGTTCTTAGCTATATTCAAATCAACAGGCAAACTGTACATGGTTCCATCAAAATGTTTGATGTACTGCAAGGCCCGCATTTGCGTGCCTGCATCCATTACTGGGTTATTCGCATTACTAAACACCACTGCACCAGCCTGATGCAAATCAATCATCTCAGTCAGATCAATTCCTTTCAAATCGACTGTTAATGCTGCGGCTGGCAGTAATTCCGTTAACGCAGATTTTGATTTGTTTAACCAATAAACAACCCCACTTTTTGTCTGTGTTACTGGAAAGGTATCAGGTTGGACGCAAACGTGAGTAAAGCCCCCTCTGGCTGCAGCCGTTAAGCCACTTTGCAAATCTTCTTGGTGTTCTAATCCAGGGTCTCTGAAAGATGCGAATGTATCTACGAATCCATTGGTCACAACTAATTGCTCCCCATCAATCACTGATGCATATTCATCGTCCAAATCTTGTTCTATTCGCTCTATTCGCCCATCGATGAGAAGAATATCCACCTCTTTGAGATGGTATACTGACCGAGCGTCGTAAATAGTAGCCTTCCGTATTAATACTCGCATTTATTTTCGGAGTTTGAGTAAGAGCGTTTCGATCATCAAAAATACCAAAACAGCTAGCAAAAACCACTTCCAAGTATTTGCGCTTTGAGCACGCGTTAAGAGACCTGCAGCTGTAGCAGTATCTTCCAATTCAGTAATTTTATAGCCGTTTTGTACAATCAAATCTTGTTGTTCTGCATCAAATTCTCCAATTAGCGACTCAGCAGCCGGAGGGTTTAAAGCAATATTCACATAATTGGTATCCAAATTTTGATTGGTAAGCGTATACCAACCCGCATCTCTCATATTCCCAATTCTCATCCCGATGCCACTTGGCACATTCCTGATCTCGGGCATATATCTCGAACTTCCATTGCTCAACTCAAAAACCTCTTCGGTAGGCACAGAAATAGGCAGTAAAATCGTTTCGTTTTGCCCCATACGGAAGGCTAATGGAATTGGTTTATTGTTCAAAAGAATGGTACGAAACAAAATAGGCACGAATAAAGCATGTTGTTGCAAATTGGACCATTTATTGTCTAAAGGAACATTAAACCAAAGCAAACTGCCATTTTTTATCGCTTTCCTTCCAATAAGAACGTCACCTCCTTCGATCTCCATTATCGGAATAAAAGAAGAATTGGATAATGACCTGAACCTTTTCTTTCCCAAAGGTAAATCCGGCTGCGACGGAATTGACTTGAAGGTCTCTTTGAGCAAAATATCATCAAAAGCAACTTTAGAAACTCTCCAATCGCCAGTTTCAACTTTTGCAAAGGGAGGTAATTCCAATAGGCTAGCCGCTTTGTTGAGCCTATCTAAATCTAGCTGTGCAGAAGGAAACACAACCAGACCTGCCCCTACTTCTATCTTTTGCTTCAAGGTTGAAACCAACCCGCTATTCATTTCATCCAGATGATCTAAAATTATGGTGCTATACGCATCAATTTTACTCAAGTCAATTTTGCCTACTTCCGTAAATGTGGCGAAAAGAGTAGGATCGTTTTCAAAAAATGCCTTTACATATGGATTAGGTTGATTTTGATAGATAATTAAAACAGGAAGTTGGTTTTTGACTTCAAAACTTAAATAATAATTATCATCAAAGTTCACAGGCTGATCATCCAACTTGATTCTGGCTTTCTGCCAGCCTGTTTCTGTAAGGGTAAAATCTAGGGTGTCAACTTTATTTGCACCAGCTTCTAAATCGAAGGTTGTCATGCCTTTTTCAACCTCATTCACTTCAAAACCAATTCTAATTGCCTCTTTTGCTTTATCACCACTATTGACGACTCTGTAAATCAAACGGTTTTTTTGACCTTGAAGGGTTATCGGCGACTGTAACCAGGCTGTATCAACAAATAGGTTGCTTACTTTATCCGCTTTAAAATGGAGGATGGTTGCGTTAACCGTTGTATCTGATTTAAATGCTTCAGTTGTAAGCGTGCTTTTTTGCATATCACTTAGCCATATCAAATCTCTATTCGCGCGTTGGTCTTGAAGCCAGCTCTGTTGTCTTGCAATTATTTCTTCGCTACTACGAGATGCATCGGTTGGCCGAAGAGCATCAATTGCTAGCAAAAATGCTTCTTTTGTAAGTACACGTTGTTCACCAACATTGGCTTCGTGATGAATTAACTGAAATACATCATCTGCTTTTGCTTTTAGGGCAATTGACTTTGCGGCCAGCTTTGCTTGCTCAAACAGCACTCCCTTTTCGTTTTGTAGTTGCATGGAAGGGCTATTGTCGACAAAAATGCTGTAGGCACCTCGTCCCGTTTTTGACGCGTTAATTGGCCCAAAAACAGGCTGTGCAAAAGCTATAACCAAAAATGCAATGGTTAATAATCGCACAAAAAGCAGTAGCCAATTCTGAACTTTCGTTCTCTGGGAAGTTCTTTCTTGAATTTGTTTTAACCAACGTATGTCACTAAATAGAACCTTTTTATTTGTCCTAAAGCTAAAAAGATGGATGACTATCGGGATAAGAAGGGCAATTAGCCCAAAAAGCATGTTAGGATAAAGAAAGTTCATCTCCTCAAAAATACGTCTGATTCGCTATTAACGTCATTCCTTTTTCTAAAGTCCTTTAAGATAATGGCAGGAATAACTATTTTTATTCAAATGCATGACTATGCGCAAAATTGACTCTTTACTAATCGAGTATGGCGAAAGCCATCAAAATGGTGTTAATAAACTTATTCACTGGGTTTGTGTGCCGTTAATCATGTTCAGCCTTATTGGTATGCTTTGGTCTATCCCATCTCAACCTCTCATTCAACTCGTAGGGACTGACTTGAATGGATATTTATCTTTTGGCACTATTGTCTTATGCATAGCTGCCTTTTATTATCTACGTCTTTCTTTTCAACTCTTTTTGGGTATGGTTGTGATTGCCACGCTAATCGCCGTTGGCAATAGATGGCTCTCGGAGGTTACAGAGAACTTATTTTTAAGTTCCTTACTCATTTTTGCACTAGCTTGGGTCGGACAATTTATAGGGCATAAAATAGAAGGGAAAAAACCATCCTTTCTCAAGGATGTGCAATTTCTGCTCATAGGTCCAGCCTGGCTATTACATTTCGTCTTCAACAAATTAGGAATCCGCTATTGAAACCTATCCTTTTAATCACTCTACTTTCTCTGCTATTCGCATGCAACAACAAGTCAGTTGATTCTATGGCCGTAAACGATCCGCATAGTGCCGCCGAGTTTGATGTGGCAACAGTAACTTCCTTGGATTGGGATGCCGAAATTGATTTTGAGAACCAAAAAATAAATGCAACTGCCCTGTGGAGATTCAAGGCAGAAAACGGAGCCAAGATCATTTACTTCGACACTAAAAATCTCAATATTGAAGAAATAAGCGACAATAATGGGCCTATTTCTAATTGGAAGCTAATACCGCAAAAACATAGTTGGCTTGGAGAAAACTTAAGCGTACCCATTGATGCTAAAACTGTTTTTATCAAGATAAAATACACCACCTCTCAAGAAGCACCGGCTCTACAATGGCTTTTAAAGTCACAAACTGCCGACAAAAAGGGGCCTTTTCTTTTTACACAATCGCAAGCAATTTTAGCTCGGACTTGGCTGCCTTGTCAGGATAGTCCCGGCATACGTTTCCATTATAAAGCTCGCGTAAAAGTGCCCCCAGGAATGTTAGCACTGATGAGTGCAACCAATCCAACAGCCGTTAGCCCATCTGGAATCTATACTTTCGAACAAAAAAATGCAATTCCCTCCTATCTGATGGCACTAGCAGTCGGACACCTGTCTTACCAAGCAATCGACGATAGATCGGGAGTATATGCCGAAGAAAGTATTCTGAAAAAATCTGTTGAAGAGTTCAGTGAATTACCAAAAATGATAGTAGCGGCCGAAAATCTTTATGGGCCGTATACTTGGGGTAAATACGACATATTGGTTCTTCCGCCTTCGTTCCCATTTGGAGGGATGGAAAACCCAGTGCTCACATTCGCAACGCCTACGATTATTGCTGGCGATAAATCGTTGACAAGTTTAATTGCACACGAGCTTGCGCATAGTTGGTCGGGGAATCTCGTAACAAACGCCAATTGGAACGATTTCTGGCTAAACGAAGGGTTCACGGTATACTTCGAAAGGAGAATCATGGAGTCGATTTATGGTGCTGAATACGCCGAAATGCTCGCCTTGTTAGGCTATAAAGATTTGTCTTCGACCATGCTTGAATTTGGCTACCAAAGTGAAGACACTCGATTAAAACTCAAACTCGACGATCGGGATCCCGATGATGGGATGAACGATATTGCTTATGAAAAGGGCTATTTTCTGCTTCGCACCATTGAACATGAAGTCGGCAGGTCGGCTATGGATACCTTTTTGCGTCGTTATTTTCATCGGTATGCTTTTCAGCAAATGACTACAGAGAAGTTCATTTCTTACTTAAAAAAAGAGCTGCTTTCAGAGGAGGATTACCTTAAACTAAAAATTGACCAATGGATATATGAAGCCGGAGTTCCAGAAAATATTCATATTCCAAAGTCGGAGAGATTTGCCAGAGTTGAAAAATCAGTAGTTGATTGGCGAGAAAAAAAGCAGTTAAGTCCTGAATTAACGAATACATGGTCGTCACATGAGTGGTTACATTTTCTGCGCAATTTGCCGAGTGAAATAACTGTTCATGATATGGCATTACTTGACCAACAGTATGGCTTTACCAAAAGCGGTAACTCAGAAATACTTTTTGAATGGTTTAAACTGGGCATCAATAAAAAATATCAGCCTTGTTTTCCATCGCTCGAGCAGTTTTTGAATACTGTGGGTAGAAGAAAGTTCATTTTACCGTTGTACAAAGCTCTACTTGAAAACGATTATGTCGATTTCGCAAAAAGGGTGTATTCAGCGTCACGTATGAATTATCACGCAGTTGCAACACAAAGCATAGATGCTATTCTACCGTAAGCAATTAGGACACTATATGTTCTCAAAAATGACTGAGGGGTGCCTCCCGGCTCCCCCCATTGTCTGAAAACTAAACTAAACCTATGAAAACTAATTGCCAAACTAGTTGGCAAGAGCTTCGCATCAAATATAGGAAAGCTTTTAAAATATCACCAAAAAAAATACACTGTTACTGATTGGCCTTAAGGCTCCATTAACCAAGCATCTTCTTCTACTTTGTTTTTGATTTCATCCAGAAACGCTTCTGCAATGCCCCCATTGGTAAAACTTCCGGCTGAAACTCGATATAAGCCACCGCTCGTTTGACCTGCAAGTACCGCTTCATAGCCTAGTTTTTTAAGTTCTGAAACTTTTTGCTCAGCATTTTCCTTCGATTGATACGCTCCTATGATAACTTCAAATCTTCCCGTCCTGTAATCAACTGGAACCAATCCCGTTAAACTATCAGGACTATAATCAAATTTTGAGATATACTCGGGCTCAGGTCTCTTATCGACTGTATTTTGAGGAGACGGAATTTGAGGCACACTGGCTTCAGGGGCTAGTTCAATAATCTCTACCTCTCCGATATTTGCTTCTTGCTTGAAAATTGGACTGTCTCGTAATTCTAAATATTGCAGCACCAAAATATTTATCAAAGAAACAGCGAGCAATACTGCTGCTATCTTCTTCCAATGTTTGAGATAAACGAGTATTGCTGACTTTCTTTCAACATTTGGACTAGCATTAGTTTGTTCCTCTACTACGGTTTCGGTGGTTGCGAGAATTTGTCTCGCATTAGGGATTAATTGGCTTTCCCATAGTTGCGTGGAGCTCGACAATGCAGTTGGTTGCTCTGCCAACATTCTGCACTCTGCTCCTTCTAGAAGCAAGGTGCCAAAACCTTCTATGTAAACCGAACGATGTAGGTTGAGCTCCGCTGTTATACCGGCCCAAAAAGCAGTAAATTCTTTCTTGAATTCAGCTTCATCCGCTCCTGAAGTTTTGGCAATCCACGTTAAAAACTCTGGACTCCAATGCGACAAACTCTTATCAGGTGTAAAATACCACTGCCAGCTAGGTGGGTTTAATTGGCTTCCTAGCCTTTTCGCTGGGACATACTTCAGCTCAAGTTTGCCAATACCACCCAACAGCAAATAGTTGCTGAAGGCCAGATATTGACCTAGTGCTTTTACGAAGTTAGTTTCCATAGGTTCGCCAAAGGTAAAAATTAAAGTTGAAAACTCACCCCCCCTAAAACATTAATTCCATAGGAGGTGTAATTGAACCATCGGAAGTATCGACTTGCTGTTAAGTTATTGATTTGCAGAAAGATAGAAGCTCTATTGTTATATACATAGTTTGCTCCTAAACTCAAATCAAATACACCATTCAGGCGTTCTATTTTACCTATTTTACTCAAATAGTCAACCCCATTAAACACATAAACATCAGTTGTTACTGATAGCTTCTTTTGTAAATTATACGATCCACCTATGGAGGCTATGAATGTTGGTTGCATGAATGGCGAGGCCAGCGTTGACAAATCGTACCCGTTGTATTCTACATTTACTCTAGCACTGTATTTTTCTCCAAAACGCCGATTCAGTTTAGCTTTAAAATTGAAGACGGAAGCCAAGCTATCATAAACAGGCATCAACCGTGTAAAATCAGAGGTATCGTTTAAATAAAACAACACATCCTTCATTCGCTGAAATCCAAGATTCAAATCGTAAGTGGTTACTTCATCAATACTTCCCTTCAAACCTGCATACAACTGAAAGCGGTTGTTTGTATTGCGTATATCCAATTGGGTACCTACGAAAGGATTTCTCCGAACGATATCGCGAAAACTATTTCGTTCAATATTTCCTGTAATTCCTCCATATGCAATCATATACACATCGGCAATCCGATATTCTGCATCTATCACGGGGTAAAATTGAAACACAGAGACACCGGATTCGGCTTGCATGGCCATATTAAATCCTCCTTGAACCCTGAAACCATTGCCTAAATATTCGTATCGAGGTTGAAAATAAATCAAATTACGATTTATCGACAGCCCACCGGTGGTGGTATAATTGGTATAGTCAACCGCAAAGTCGAAGGTTACTTTATTCTCATTTAACCGTGCTAGAACAGCACCGTCTAACCTTAAATTATTTTCAGATTGATCGAACCGGTCGCTTAGGGTGTAGAACGAAAATTTAGTGCTGAAATCCAGTTGATCGTTCTCGACATGGTAAGAGTTTACCCCTACACTTCCTGAAAACTGATTGAATACTTGTCTTATTGAATCTTTAGGCACTTCCGTTGCCTGGTGAAAACCGTAGAAATGTCGGGCGTTCCGCTCAAAATCGAAATTGCTCGAAATGACGATGTTTTTTAAATATCGTTTTCCGTAGACCCCAAGTGTATTATCACTCAAATCGGCATGATCGAACTTAAGTGTATCTACACGTAAATCACCCCTAGACGAAAAATGGCTTAAGTTGATGCCGTATTCAAACTTAGCGTCTCGTTTACTCATATAATGCGCTTTGAGTAATGGCGTTGTATAATTGCCAAATCCAGCCTTAAAGTAGTTATTGGCTATAGGCGATGGTGGCTCCGCCATAGCGCGCATTGGAGTCATCGGTGTAAGCATCACATTGGTAGGTGCTACCTTTCTCAATGATTGATAGGTAAACTCACGTTTCTCCGATTCGAGCGTTGGAAGCGTAGGCACTGGAGTTAGCTTTAATGCATCCGACAAAATGGCTTCGTATGAGCGTACAACTTTTATCGGGTCGGTTTGGAAGCCCGTACTTTGTGCAAAGAGGTTTGCGCTGAACCCAATGAAACTGAGTAAGAGGAATATTTTAGTTTTCATTGTTTTCTCCTCCTTCCGAGTTCGCTTTGTTTTTTGAATTCTCTAAATTTTCTTTTTCAATTTTTGTTATTTCTTCTATCCTAGCAGCAGCTTTTTTGGTAATCTCATCTTCATCTCGGTTATCGATAATACTTTGCAATGTTGCTTTCGCTTGGAAATAGTCCGACTGGCCCACGTAAGTTTCTGCAAGTATGAGAAACGATTTAGCCACCCATTCGTCATAGTACGGTATCTTATCTACCAGTTCAAAGACGGTGGCCTGCGCTTGATTCCATTCTTTCCGCTGTAGTTGAATTACAGCAATTCCGTATTTGGCGCGTGCACCCAATTCATTTTTCGTGGCCTCATAAATTCCCGTGAATTGAAGTAATGCTGCTGTGAGTTCATTCTTTTTAAGCAGTACTTCACCATTCACCAGGTCGGCCTCCAACTTATCTTGTTCCGTACTATACGCGTACGACTTAAGTTTAGCAGCATAATTAGCGGCTTTTACGGTGTCTTCTAATTTGTGCCAAGCCCGCATTAAGCTTAAATATGCCTCCCTAATATTCCATCGAGAATCGGCTAGCCTTTCAATTCCTTCCCATTGTTCGATGGCTTTTTCCAATTGATTCGCATTCAAGTAGAATCGACCTAATTTTGCTTGGCTCCGTTCAGTATACAAGTTTCGTGGTTGGATCACGACTTGTTTCAAATCCAATTCCATTTCTGTTAGATTACCGTTCTTTTCATGGCAATCTGCTCGTAAATACCTCGCTTGCACGGCGAAAAACCCATCTGGGAATTTATCGATGTATCTGGAAAGCTCTGTAACAGCTTTGATACAATCGCCAGCATTATAAACTAATTCAACTGCTTGAAAGGTTATTGAATCCTGAGCACTGAGTGTAACGTTAGCAGATGGAATCTTGTTAGCATAAGCAAAGTAAGCCTCCACATCATTTTGAAGGATGTAAATATTCCGAATTCCATTCAGTGCATCTCGTGCTTCATTAGTTTTAGGGAAAAGCTCAACTACTTTTTTGTAATTGGTTATTGCCAAGTCAAATTTCTCCTGATTAAAGAACATGAGCCCTTTGATGAGGTATGCATTCTTCAGCAACAAACTTCCGGGTCTATCCTTAATCATACGATCAAGCGCCATATTGGCTTGTTCGTAATTTTCACGAAGGAAATATGTATTGGCTAATTCTAGTAGCGCATTGTCGAAGTAGAGCGAGCTTGGAAAATCAACCAAGAATTTTCGAATTGATTCTATTTTTTTGTCGGTTTGATTCGTCAATCCAAGCACAATTGATTTCTGAAAAAGCGCATAATCGCCACCTACTGCTTTACGATCGATTGCTTGCTGATAATAGGACAATGCATCGGGATAGTTGTTTAAAGCGAAATGAGCATCTCCCAATCTGAGTACAACGTCGCTGAACAAAGCGGCGGTGAACATGTTCATTTGAACCTTTTTGTCAGATTCAAGTACAGCTTTATAACTCCTTTCGAAATTAGATACTGCCGACAAGAAATCGTTTTGTTTGAAATAGCAGTATCCTAAACCGTAGTAAGCTGTGATCAAAGAATTTTCAACTTCAAGTCCGGTAGTAGCTGCCCAAGCCTGTACGAAACGCTGATAATCGGCTATTGCATCTTTCAAGCGGTTAAGTTTGAATAAGCTTTCGGCTCGCCAATAATAAGATTGGGCGGTTATGTTCTTATCTATTGCTTGAGTTAACGACTTATCAAATAGAAGAGCTGCTTCACCCCAAACACCTTGATTGAATAGTTCAATGCCTCGGAAGAAAGTTACCTTTTGATAAGACTTATTGATGGCAAGATTTCGCTCTTTAACGCCCTCAATTACTAAAACAGCCTCTTTAAAATTTTTTGTTGATAAAAGCAAATCGCCTAAGAGCGTTCGAGCTTCATCTGAAAATTTACTTTGAGGATACGTTTGAACAAAATCACGCAACCAATTCAAGGACTGCGGATGTATGTTTAATTCAAATCCAAGTTTTGCGTGGTTGAAAGCTGCCTGCTCTTTGATTTCTACATCATAATCCATTTTGGAAGCTGCGTAAAAACTTGAAAGCGCCTTTTCCTTCTGGCCAGTTTTCAAATAAATATCACCGAGTAAAAAACTGGCATTTTGCCCAATGGTATCCTTTCTACTAGCGTTCTTACTGAGATGAGGAACAGCTCCGCCGTAGTCTCTCGCCTGATAGAGGGCAAAACCTAGTTGATAATAATCATTTTGAGTACCATTGCCCGAGAGCTCTAAATACCTATTCATGTATGGGACAGCTTTTATGAAAGCTTCTTGTTTGAAATAGGTTTGGGCAATGAGATAATTTATACTTGCTTGTTGTTTTACTTCCTTGTTCCCAGCAAGAGCCAGAGTATAGTCTAGAAGCTTGTTATAGTCTCCCTGATCGAAATACAGCTTGGCTATATAATAAGGGACTATTCTATTGTAATACTTCGACTCGGTTAGCTTCAAAAAATATTTGAGCGCATTTTCATGGTCATTAGCACTGTAGGCAATAAAACCTAAATAGTAATTTGCCGGATAATGATATTCATTTTTGAGTCCACTGATTTGCTCGAATTCTATTCGGGCGAGTTCAAAACTATCCTTACTGAAGTAGCTGTACCCAAAATAGTAATGAAACGCCGCTGATTGTGCGGCGCTTAAATAATCGGGTGCAGTACTTTTGAAAACCTCAATTACGTCTCGATAACGTTTTGCCTCAAAATAATACCTACCCAAATAAAACTTCGCCTCGTCGGTTCTCACATCCTGAGGGTAAAGCTCAATGAACTGCAATAATCGATGATCAGCATCGGGCTGTCTCAATTCCACACCCGCAACAGCTACGAAATATCGGGCCTCTTGAACTGCCCATTTTTGCTGATTGAGGTCAGCCTTCGGAAACTCCATCTGAATTACTGCCTCAAAATGACTTTTAGCAGCCGCATATTTTTCGCGCTCCATCAGTTCTTTTCCATACCTCAAGGCTTGAAATGGATCCTGAAAATATTGTGTGCGTTGAGCCTGAACTTGTAATGTCCCGACTATAAAAAATAGAAAGACTACTAATCGCAACATGCTGGACTTTAAAATTTGATTAACGGAATGTGGATTCAAACCAATACACTCCGTCAAAACAAAACTACTCAAACACCAGAAGCGGATGGCGATTTAAGCCCTTATTCGCATTATTTAGTTTTGAACACTGTTGATAAATACGATGTTCACACCCGAAACCTTTCCATTCTGGATTTAAAAAGTATAGGAAACCCCTACCGATGGAAGAATAGGCAACTGATTAATTTGCGTAAAGCGAATTCTATCGAAATAGAAAATATTGTCTCTATTGTAAACGTTGCTGACACTGAAATTGATATCCAGTTCGGAGCGTGTACCGATTAAAATAGTGTGACGAACAGAAATATCTAATCGGTGATAGGTAGGCAAACGGGCTGCGTTAAAATCCGCGAACAAGAAACCAAGTGAGCCATTCTGCCCTAAAACGTCGGTATCTATGCCTTGGCTAAAGTCAAGTTTTGGATAATAACCTGCCGTTTGAGTGAATGGGAAACCACTACCGAAGTTCCATCTACCACTAAACTCCCAATTGAGATTTTTACCAAAAGTATATGTAGATACTAAGTTAACATTGTGACGACGGTCAAAAGATGGGTTATATGTACGAATACCATCAAATCGGTCAACATAGGTCCAGCTATACGTTGCCCACGCGTAAAATCTCTTTTTTTCATATTTCAACCGAAAGTCGAAACCGTAGGCTTGACCCCTTTCAATAATGAAATCTTTTTTCAAGAAATCAGGCTGATTGGCGAATTGCTCTGTATCGTCGTAAATCTTATCTCTGTTGATGTTTGTGAGTTGATTGAAATCTTTGATATAGGTTTCAAAATTAAACTCTAGATTATTGGTTAAATCTACCTCTACACCACCTATGAGGTGTCGTGCCTTTTGGAGTTTTGAATTTACTTCTTCCCCATCAAAAGTTTTTGGGAGGTTATCGGGGCCACTTAAAAATCCAAAAAACAGATTTACCACATCTCGGTCCGAAACAGCACTTATTAAATTTTGCGAATACAATCCCCCTGCGAATTTAAAACGAAGCTTACTAGTAGCATTATACTTAATTCCGAGCCTAGGTTCCAAGCTGAATTCTGACAACGATGAATAGTAATGCGCTCTCATTCCTGGTTCGATTACCAATTTATCAGTAACAAATTTGTACCGAACAAAACCAGCAAGCTCTGTGGTACTTTCTTGTTGAGTAATTACTCTCTTGGCAGCATTGGTGAATGTAAAATCGGTGGAGAAACCTACAACATCAAATCCATAAACCAATTCGTCTTTCGCGAAAAATTGGGTAATTGAAAGGTTACCGTTAAAGCCATTTATACCGCTTTGCCGCGGTGCACCATCTGCTTCAACTTGTTTCGCTAAATAATCAGAATAAGCCAAAGAGCCACTAATTAAACTGGTGCTGCCATCTGGCACAAGCACAAAATTCGCTCCGAACCCCAGCGAGTTCCAGCTGATGTCGGCCACATTCCTAAAGTTAACTCCATCGTTAAAATTGAATCCAAATAAATTGAGTTTTGATCCATTATTTGATTTAAATGAAGTTTTTGCATAAATATCATTAAAGCGAAATGGCAAACCATTGCTATCGGCGTAACTGTACAGCACTTTGGAAGTGCGATCGAGATAAGAATTTTTGTATGAGACGATGAAGGTTGGAGCTAAAGCATCTTCTGATTTCGGCTTTCCTAAAGGACCTTCGAGTAAAATCCGCCCTAAGAATGGAGAAGCACTTACTTTACCCGCCAATCTCTTTTGATTTCCATCGCGAGTAGTGATGTCCATCACGGCCGAAATTCGACCGCCATGATTTGCATTATACCCACCGGTGTAAACATCTGCATTCTTTATTATTTCGGTATCAAAAACCGAGAAAAGTCCGATTGAATGAAAAGGATTATAGATAATCATTCCATCGAGGAGTACTTTGTTTTGTACTGGTGAACCACCCCGAATATATAACTGACCTCCTTGGTCGCCCGTGAACACTACACCCGGCAATACTTGCAAGTACTGCGCAATATCTGCTTCCCCCCCCACACTTACGATTTGAGTTATTTGCTTTGGTGTAACCGTTTCAACCGATACTTTCACGGAAGTTAGTTGTTCTTGTTTTTCAGCGCTTACTTCAATCTCTTTTAAACGAATTGAGCTCTTGTTGAGAAAGAGCTTTTGGTTGATGATTGCTCCCGATTTAGCTACAATTTGTACGGCAGCGGTATCGTACCCCAAATAAGTACTCATTAAGGTATACGTTCCTGCGGGAACACGGCTAATGGTAAAAAAGCCGTTTACATCGGTACTCGCACCATATGTCGTTCCTTTAAGAAAAACGTTCGTAAATAGAATTGGCTCACCACTCGCCTTGTCATAGACAAAACCACGAATTGTAGCTGTACCCGAAGATTGTGATTTAGCTGCTGTTGACCCAATCAATAAACAAGCTGCCAGAAGCAGCCTGAACAAATTCCGCATTATCTAAAAATTTGAGAGGTGTGAATTTAATCTTTACTTAAGCAATTCCAAAGCTGAAAAAGACAAAAATGTCGTAATTGGAGGTTTCCCGCTTCTATCGATGTCAATTTTACACGATTGTGTCAATTCAAAAAGTCGATACTCCCTTTTCCTTCACGAATCACCTCAATTTCAACATCAGTGCAATCCAATACCGTAGAAGCTTGATTGTCTCCATAGCCACCATCCACCAATAGATCTATTTGATCGCGGTACTTTTCCCAAATCAGGTCAGGATCTGTAGTATATTCAATGATATCGTCTTCATCGTTAATTGACGAAGACACCAAAGGATTGCCCAATTCTTTTACCAGCGCTCTGGCAATAGCATTATCGGGAACACGTATACCTATCGTTTTTTTCTTGCTGTGAAAAAGCTTAGGGACTTGCTGATTTGCTTTTAAAATGAATGTATATGGACCCGGTAGGACTCTTTTCATCATTTTGAAAATAGCGTTAGGCAGCTGCATGGTATAGTCTGACAAATGCGATAAGTCATGGCAGATGATAGCGTAGTTATCATTTTCTTTCGGAAGCCGCTTTAACTTGTTGATTCGTTCAATGGCCTTATGGTTGTAGATATCACAGCCGAATGCATAAACTGTATCGGTTGGGTAGATTATTACGCCTCCCGCTTTAATGATCTCTACAGCCTGCTGCAGGTGTTTCTCGTTTAAATTTTCTTCGTACAACCGGATTCGCATGCCCCAAAAATACAATAAGCAGGGCTTTAGGCCCTGCTTATCCTATCGATAATTGATAATTAACCGTTTACAACTTTTTTTACTAAGTCGGCTGCTTCTTTTAATTCAACAGCAGCCATTAAACTTAAGCCACTTTGATTCAAAATTTCTTTGGCTTCGGCAGCGTTTGTGCCTTGCAAACGAACTATAATTGGCACCTTGATGTCGCCTATTTGCTTGTAAGCTTCAACTATGCCGTTTGCCACGCGGTCACAACGAACAATACCGCCGAATATATTCACCAAAATAGCCTTTACGTTCGGATCCTTTAAGATAATACGAAATGCATTGGCAACTCGTTCGGCATTAGCAGTTCCTCCCACATCCAAGAAGTTCGCTGGTTCACCTCCCGACAATTTAATGATGTCCATGGTTGCCATAGCTAAACCGGCGCCATTAACCATGCACCCAACGTTTCCATCGAGTTTCACATAGTTCAAATTATGTTCACCAGCTTCCACTTCGGTTGCATCTTCTTCAAGAATGTCGCGTAAGGCCAGCAAATCGGCATGCCGATAAAGTGCATTTTCGTCGAGGTTAACCTTTGCATCTACCGCAATAATTTTATCATCGGAAGTTTTCAGTACGGGATTGATTTCGAACAAAGAAGCGTCGATGCTCTCGTAAGCTTTGTACAAACTTGCTACGAAACGCGTCATTTGTTTGAAAGCTTCTCCCGACAAGCCAAGGTTAAAAGCAATTTTTCGTGCCTGAAAACCCTGTAATCCAACTCGAGGATCAACTTCTTCTTTGAAAATGAGGTGTGGAGTTTTTTCAGCCACTTCTTCTATGTCCATTCCTCCTTCTGTGGAGTACATAATGATATTGCGACCTTTGCCTCTGTCGAGCAAAACCGACATATAGAATTCTTTTGTTTCGCTAGCACCTGGATAATATACATCCTGTGCGACGAGAATTTTGTGCACTTTTTTACCCTCTGGTCCAGTTTGAGGAGTAACTAGTTGCATACCGATGATGTTAGAAGCTTTTTCTTTTACATCGTCGAGCGACTTAGCCAATTTCACTCCTCCACCTTTACCACGACCACCTGCATGAATTTGCGCCTTTACTACCCACCAACCTGTTCCGGTATCTTCTTGGAGCTTTTTCGCTGCAGCTACAGCTTCTTCCGGAGTATGGGCCAGGATACCTTCCTGAATGCCAACGCCATAACCTTTCAGTAATGTCTTTGCTTGGTACTCGTGTATATTCATGCGTAGGATTTTAGAAGGTCAAAAATAAGCTGAATTAAGCGCAAAGGCAACTTCAACAAGCAGAGATTAAGAAATAAATACGAATAAAGCTATTTGATGCTTTTTAGCCTGTAAATCGGCTTCAAAAGACTTTCGATCAATCCGTGTAATTCATCCGAAAGTTTAAATCGCCAAACCAGGAACAATAAGCTGCCTCCAACGAATAGTGACTTGACACCAATGTGTAACAATGTCCACCAAGTGCCTTCGTGGAATCGAGGAATTGTATAACTCAGTGTGAGTACACCGCCAAAAAGTAGTAAAACCAATAGGCTTCGTTTTTCGAAAGGTTGAATTCTGAGTTTCGACCAGATGAATCCTCCTTTCAGCAAATTAAACAGAACGATAGAAATGGTCGAACCCGCAGCTGCTCCCGTCAAGCCATAAATTGGAATCATCAAATAGTTGGTTGAGAAGGAAATAACACCCAAGAATAAGATAGAGATCAAGTTAAACCGATAGTGCGGTGAATTTTGGATGATTTCATTATTCACCCCGTTCGCCATGTCAACTAAACGTGCCAGCCCAATAAAAAAAACCACGTATTTACCTTGGCTGTAAATTTTACCATTCGGGATAAGTTCAAATAGTTCATCTATGTTTGCCCAAATTCCAATGAAAATAGCCCCACCTAAGATCAATTGATTCAGGCTAGATTGTTTATAAATCGTTTCCATTGCTTTAAAATCATTTTCCTTCCAGTGTTGTGCTACTAAGGTGCCAGCTAATTGCGATACACCCCTTCTTGGCATTTCAATAATGGTGGCAATGAAAAATGAGATAGCATATATTCCCGTGTAACTTAAACCAGCCAACCAAGCTAGCATAAGTCCATCGATGCGTTCGTTTATGATTACACCTGCTCCTCCGATAAGCATCCAAAGTGCGTAAATGGCCATTTCTTTACGCAGTTTTACGGGTACTCTCAAAAAAGAAGGCTTCAAATAAAGTACCCCCAGGCTACGAACATAATACGTGAGCAAAAGTGTATTGAAGGCATAACTTCCAATAAACGCAAGAATGAATTCATGAAAGGAGATGTACTTATAACCGTATAACAGAACAATTACGGTTTGAATTAAGCGAAGAATAAGTTCGCGAATAAGTGCTGGTACCGAGATTCTCAATTGTAACCTTGCCCAATTCTCCAACAAAGTATTGAGCATCACAAAGGCAGTTAACGGTAAAATAGCCCAAAGGTATTGTACAACTAGATTTGCATTCGCTTCAAATAGTTTGACAAATGCAGGCGTGAAAAAGTAAAATAAGCCAGAAACTAAAAGGTATCCACCTAACGAAATAAGAAGAGATAACAACAATAGCCCATTGTCTTGTCTGCTTTCATCTTTAAACCAAGGGTAAAATCGTACCATCACATTGTTCATGGCAAGTTGGGCGAAATAGGCCAAGCCCAATGAAATTCCAATCAGCAATTCGCGCAAACCGATTTCTGACGAGTCGAGCAAGCCGGGGAATAGAACTAAAATATTCAGAGCACCTAGCGCCACCCCTACATAGGTAACTACCGTGAACTTAAACCCCTGCCGAATGACTACCCCCATAAATGGAACTTCCTAGTAAACCTCAAAAATGCGAAAGTGATTGTATTTAAACGCTAAATTCATTGATTTAATCATAACCATCGAGTTAAGCTTCTAGAACAAGTCGAAGTTTAGTATTCTTGCACCATGTTTTATCCCAATTTGATGCACATCGGCTCGAACGAACTAGTGCTAGAGATAGGCCCGGGTGCTTTTCCACATTGGAGAAGCGACTGTTTAGTAGATAAATTCGATGAAAGCGATTTAGTTGATCTCGGTCAGTTTGGTGGTTTACCTCAAAATACGCAAGGTAAACCGCTCTTTATTATCAAGGATGGACTGCTTCCTTTTAAAGACAAAAGCTTTGATTACATCATCTGTTCGCATGTTTTTGAACATGTTGACGTAGAAGAACTCCCTAAGTTGATCGCCGAAATGGAACGGGTCTCATCAAAATTCTATATTGAGTTTCCAACTTTCAACTACGACGTTATTTATGATTTTCCTGTTCATGTAAACTTGATGGACATCGTTAACGGTGAGATTCTGTGTTTGCCTAAGTCGAAGAGCAAATTGCAACACATCGCCGCATACAACAAGGTATTTCACCGTGCTCGCGAACTTTATTTGAGAGGTTTTGAGCCGGCATATCCTGAGTTCTTTGCAGTAGGTCAAGAATTCCAAAACAAAATCCCATTTAAAATACTTGAAAGTGACGAACAATTATTGGAACTCACTTCTTCTAAATATGCAGAAGCTCCAAAACATGTTCGACCGAATAAGTGGTTCTATTTCAAAAATAAAATAGCCGCTACCCTCCGTAAAGTGCAAGGAGAAAAGCAGGTCTCAGACTTCAAAAATCATCTTAAGAATGCGTGAACTACTAAAGAGATACGCTTTCTTCCACTGGCTCTATCAGTTGAAAATGATGTTTTCTCAATTCATCCGATTCCAGCCCATTGCGATAATCAAGGAAAGCCGTTGGTACACTAAAGATTGGCGCTGGTATAGGTCGAACTTTAGACTAAATCCAAATTTCGAACTGCGTTTTCGAGATAGACTGCCCATGATCGCCGATAAAACCAGCCACACTCCTTTGGATTCAATTTACTTCCATCAAGATAGCTGGGGGGTTCGCCAGATAGTACGCATTAATCCCGACCAGCACGTTGATGTGGGAAGTTCAGCCATGACGATGGTGATGGTTGCGCAATTTATACCGGTTACCATGGTCGATATACGTCCCTTACCTTACGAGGCGCCAGGTTTAACTTTTCAAGAGGGTAGCATACTCGATTTACCGTTCGAAAGTAATAGCGTTAGCTGTATTTCGTCTTTGTGTGTTGTAGAACATATTGGCCTAGGAAGGTATGGCGACCCGTTAGATGTGTGGGGAAGCGAAAAAGCGGTTAAAGAGCTACAGCGCGTGGTTAAACCCGGAGGACACATTATTTTTTCGGTCCCTGTTGATGAACAAAATCGGATTTATTTCAATGCACACCGTGCGTTTACACCGAGTTATGTAGATCAACTCTTCTCGGATTGTACGTGTGTGGAATCTAAGTTTATCTATAGGGGCAGTTTGAAGGATAAGTATGAACCTGCATTGGGATATGGGGTAGGTTTGTTTTTGTATCAAAAAAATGGCTGAGCCTATACTTATATTCACCAAGGGAGGTGGTCGTTTAGGAAATCAGCTTTTCAACGTGGTTCACTTACTTGCTTGGCAAAAAGAATTGGCTCCACGAATGCGTATTTGTGTTTTTTCTTTCTGGCCGTATGCTTCCCTTTTTGAAATTACGGGTGGTAACCAAATCATGTTACAAGGAGAAGCCCCAAAATGGATAAAGCTAATTCATCAAATCTACTGTCGACTGCCCAACCCATGGAACAGAAGATTCTTGAAACTGATTGTAGCGATTCTACATCGCACAGCCCCTTTCTTCAAATTTGTAAATCACCTTTATCCAGAAACGGACCATATAGTCTTGGACTTAGAAGATGCTCGCTTTAATGAAGCAATTGCGTACAACCCCAAGCACCTTCTTTCTGGTTGGTTGATTCGAAGTTGGAAACTTGTTGAGCAACATCAGCATGCTATTCGCGAAATTCTTCGTCCGCGTTCAACGTTTGCCAAAGAGGTTACGGCAAAAATGAAGGAGATTAGAAAAAATTACAGCTTCGTAGTTGGAATGCAAATACGCCATGGAGACTATCGCCATTGGCGAAATGGCGAATATTTTCATACTACCGAGGAATACGTTGCCTGGATGAATAGCATCTACAAAACATATTCTGACCAAAATGTGGTGTTTTTGGTCACCTCTGATGAATATCAAGATCCCCTACTTTTCAAGGGTCTACCCGTAGTATTTTCGAGTGGATCGGTGAACGTGGGAGGTCATTATATGCTAAGCATTTTGGAGTTAAGCGAATGCGACATTATTTGTGGCCCGAATAGTACGTTTTCGGCTTGGGCAGCTTTGTTTGGCAACAAACCACTTTATTGGAAGAAGAAAGGTGAAAACTTTTTCGACCCTTCACAAAAATCATCTTTGTTCGATTTAAAAGACGGCTGGTTCATCTGATGAATACCGCAGTACTACTCCTCGTTTTTAATCGGCCCGAAACTACTAGAGAAGTATTGGGCCAAATTAGAAAAGTAAAGCCCAAACGATTGTACGTGGGTTGCGATGCCGCACGCCAAAACAAAACTGGCGAAGACCAAGTAGTTGAAGAAGTTCGTTCAGTTATTAAAGAAATGGTGGATTGGGAATGTGAGCTTCACACTCTCTATCAGACGCAAAATCTAGGCTGTAAGCTGGCTGTAAGTGGGGCCTTATCTTGGTTTTTCGAAAAAGAAGAGATGGGCATTATCTTGGAAGATGACTGTTTGCCTGATTTGAGTTTTTTCAGCTATTGCGAAGAGTTGCTCCTTAGGTTCAAGGATGACGAGTCTATTTTTATGATTTCCGGTAATAATTTTCAAAGAGGCAAAAAGGTTACTCCTTACTCCTACTACTATTCATGGCTTACCCACATTTGGGGTTGGGCAAGCTGGCGAAGAAGTTGGCAGAAAGTTGATTTGGAGATGAAAAACTGGGAGGAATTCAAGCGTAAAGGTGGGGTAAGTCAAATTTACCCTAACCGAACATATGCTAAAGCGTGGGAAAGAACCTTTGAACGCTACTTGGCCGGCAGATACAACACTTGGGATTACCCGCTCCTATTTGCCAGTTGGTGGCACCGTCAACTCACCGTTTTACCTGAAGTTAACTTAGTAAGCAATATTGGATTTGGTGGGGTGAATACGCATGGGACAAATGAAGTTGCAACTAAGCTTGGAGAAATCCCCACATTCAGTTTATCTGCTCTCGTTCATAATCCAGAGAAATCGGCTTCAGTTCGAGCTGATATGCGCACCATGAATTATCACATTTTCCCAAGTAAACTGCTAGTGCTATTTAGATTATTCTACCACATTCTAACGAATAGAGTAAAACTATTGTTTAGTTGAAAACATTGATTAGATTTAAGCTTCAAAATTGAAAGATGAGGCTGTTTCTATCTTCCCTATTTTCATTGTTCTCTTTATTAGCACTTGGTCAAGGTCAAAACGTATATTACCTGTACCCTGTAGAAGACGCTGTAACAACTTATCAGTTTCCAAATCAAAATTGGGGAAATCACAACCAGCTTTCTGCTTATGCATGGACTCAGCAGTTGATGCTGTCAATCCATAGATCCTATATTAAATTTAATCTCAGCAGCTTCTCTAACCCTAACTCTATTACGAGTGCAACCCTCAAATTGGCATATTTCGACCCAATTGGATATCCTAATAGTGGCGCGAATTCTTTCAGAGTATCCCTCTCTTCGTCCAATTGGAGTGAAAACAGCATTACATGGAATAACCAACCATCGCCCAGTACTAATTTTATAGACCACCCCGGCGCTTCAGGGTTCGTTGATGTAAATATTAATGTAACAAGTCTAGTACGGCAAGCAATCCAATCGAATAATTATGGGTTTATTATTCAGCTAATTGATGAAAGTCCTTACAAAATGGTACTATTTGGGTCCAGAGAAAATGAGAGCGCTACACCCGTCCTCGAAATTCAAACCTTGAGTGATGTAGAATGCGATACGCTGAGAAGCCCACACGAACTCGAAGTTATTAACCTTAACTCGGCACTTGGTAACCTAGGGGTGTCTAACCCTGCAGTACTCCAAGTTTTTAGAAACAACCTGTTTTCTGGGAACGAAATAGGGCGTGTTTTTCTTAAACCGAATTTGAATGGTATACCACCTAATAGTGTTATTTCAGCATCTTATCTAAACCTAAACATTGCAAATATTCCAGGCCAATCGAATAGTGGTGCTAACGAATTAATACTTCATCCCTTAATAAATGCAGTACCATCAAGTATTGTTTCATGGAATACTACTCAACAATATGATTCTCTTACAACCTCTATTGGGGCTCAAAGTATTGGCACTAGTGGGGCATACACAATTAACACCAGCAACCTTACTTCATTTAGTATATCAAGAAATAGTGGTTATGGCTATATCATGAAACTCGCCAATGAAAACACCTCATTAACACCTAGAGCTTTCTTTGCAGGACCTGGGCAACCGAATGGACAGTTAAATCCAGAATACATTGTTTGTTACATTCGACCTACTGAAATAAAAAATATAGAGTCTTCCAGAACTTTAGTTTACCCCAATCCAACTAATGGCTTTTGCACAATCGAATTGTCCAAACCTATAACAGGTAAATTCAACATAGGTGTTTACTCTACTCTTGGAAAATTGGTGTCTAGTAAAAATTTAGAAAGCAAAGAAGAAACTGATAAAATTAATCTTCAACTTGATTTTTTGGACAAAGGCCTATACATAATTACCCTAGAAGGCCCTTCGTACAGGTATATATCTAAATTACACATCGGGAATTAGCTATTCAAACTAAGGCCTACTGATTATATTCGTGCCAAATCAAAATATGGCGCTATTCTTAGAAATCACCTTTCGAGGACTATACTATTATCTTACAAATAAGAACTATAGACGTTTTATTCATTTCACAATATTCCTAGGGCATCGTAAAAGGAACAAAGAATTAAAATTAAACTTAGGAAATTGGCAAGTTACAATAGCCGATTCTATTTCCTTTATTTGGCAATTCAAAGAAATCTTTGCCGATAACAGCTACTTTTTTGGGGAGAAGAAAGAAGCTACTATCATTGATTGTGGAGCGAATATTGGCATCAGTTGCTTATATTACTTTCTAAATTATCCTGATGCAACGGTTGAAGCGTTTGAGCCTGACCCTAACATATTTCGAATTTTAAAGTCTAATACAGAAAACTTAAAAGGATTCAATTTATCAATTCATGAAAAAGCTGTGGGGATCAAAGATGAAGAATTGAGATTCTACCAACATGAAGTTGACGGAGGATCGTTCCACGACCATGGCAAGCAGAATTCAGTGAACGTATCTTGCATTGACCTTAACAAGGTACTAGAGAAATACAATAGAATCGATTTTTTAAAAATAGATATAGAAGGGGCTGAAAGCACCTTAATTCCACATATCCAGTCGTCTTTTCACAAAATCGAAAATATGTTTATCGAATACCACAGTTTTCCAAACAAATCTCAGGATTTAGGTGAAATATTGTCCATACTTGAAAAAGAAGGGTTCAGATATTATATGGTAACCCAAAACAAAAGAAAGTCGCCTTTCGTAAAAAGAGAAACTGAAAAAATGATGGATTATCAAACAAATATTTTCGCGTATAAGCCAATATAAAACTATGATAAAATCGCTACGCAAGAAGTATTTGAAAGAATCATTTAACCCCTCTCTTTTGGGGGTTTTTATAAATCCTTTTTACATAATTCGGCGTTCCATATGGGAATCGATAAAAAATGACGCCCCTTTTTTAAAAGGGAAACTTCTCGACTTTGGATGCGGCTCTAAATCATATAAGGAATTATTCCAGGTAACCGAATATATTGGGTTAGACGTGGAACAGTCTGGACATTCTCATGAAAATGAAGAGGTAGATGTGTTTTATGACGGCAAAAATATACCCTTTCCGAACGATACATTTGATTCGTGTTTTAGTAGTGAAGTATTTGAACATGTTTTCGAATTAAATGAGTCGCTTCAAGAAATTTTCAGAGTGCTAAAACCAGGGGGGACTTGTTTATTTGTAGTTCCTTTTGTTTGGGATGAACATGAAATTCCTTATGATTTTGGTAGATATTCTTCTTTTGGATTACGCCATTTATTAGTAAAACAAGGGTTTCAGATTGAAAATTGGAGGAAAGACACTCATTTCGTCCAAGTGTTGGGACAATTAACTTGTTTGTATTTGTTCAATATTGGACCAAAAAATAAGTTCTTGAAAGTTTTATACAACATTATTATAATTTCCCCATTCACCCTGTTGTCAATCCTGTTAGCATTTCTTCTTCCCAAGAAAGACAGCTTATATTTTAATAATGTCGTGAGAGTTCGTAAACCTTTAGAATGAGAGTAGCTTTAATTACTACCTCAGATTCTTCTGGGGGTGCAGCAATTGCCGCTATGCGAATGGCCGATGCGCTGGAATCTATCGGGCATAGTGTTTCAATTTTAGTGCTTATCAAAAAACGCTCAGATGATAGAGTACATAAAGTTTCCTCAAAAGGAGACAAAGAAATTTTCATTCTTCAGGCAATTCAATACCAATTTGAAAAGCGAATTCTTGTTCGATCAAATTACCAGTTTAGTGGTGATCCCTGGCTTGGGAATAATATCGCAAATCACCAGACAGTTCTAAATGCAGACGTTATTCAATTTCATTGGATAAACCATGGTTTTTTAAGCATTCACAATTTAAAAGCCATATTCAGTCTAAAAAAACCAGTGTTCTGGCATATGCATGACTATTGGCCATTTACCGGTGGTTGTCATTACCCTAGCTCATGTGAACGGTTCAAAATAGGATGTGGAAATTGCCCGGCATTAACATTTAGCTCATCGTCGGATAGATCGAGTAGATATTTCAATCAAAAAATAGAATTATTTCAAATCAACAAACCAACACTAGTAGGTGCATCCTTGTGGCTAAGTGAAGAAGCTAAAAAATCCAAACTAGGACGCTGGGCAAGAGTCGTTCATATACCTAACCCCATTGATATTAAATTCTACCAAAATACAAACACAAAAGATCTAAGAGCCGAATTGGGTATCCCAATCGCTGCCAAAGTCGTATTGTTTGCAGCTATGAATGTGAATGATGTCCGAAAAGGCTTCTTAGAACTTCTCAAAGCCCTCCAAATCCTAAAGAATAAAACTGGTCATCTCATTCACGTACTTGTCGCAGGAAAGGTTAATACTTCATTGGATTTGCCCTTTCAAACTCACTACCTCGGTTTCGCTAATCAATCGAGAATGTTGAGTGCATACAAGGCAGCAGATGTATTCGTCATTCCAAGCTTAGAAGAAAACTTGCCAAATACAATCTTGGAGTCCTTAGCGTGTGGAACACCTGTAGCGGGATTTAAGGTTGGCGGAATTCCTGAATTAGTAACAGAAAGATCGGGATTCTTGGCAGACTACAAAGATGTACAGCAGCTTGCAGATTGCATTGAAAATAGCCTAAACATAAAAAGTACGGGTAGATTTGACTGCAACTTGGAGCGGTTCAGTTATATAGAAGTTGCAGAAACATACGATAAACTTTTTAGAGAAACAGCAAATGTTTGAGTTAAAATAATAGTTAGATTCGGGATTCAAGAATATTATGAAAACTGCACTCGTACTCCCATTTATCATCTTTGCGCTTTTCTCAGCGTACACTCAAGCACAATTACCTTCCTATGTACCTACTAATGGTTTAGTTGGATTCTGGCCTATGAATGGTAATGTGAATAATTTAGGTTCGAGCACTTTTCATGGAACTAGCTCCAATGCTTTGTTAACGATTAATAGATTCGGAGACCTAAATTCGGCATATCAGTTAACGGGAAACAATTCTTATTTAACACTGCCTTCTAGCGTTATGAGCCAAGTAGGTACAAATAATTTTACTGTTAGTATTTGGGTGCATCCCGATACTCCCATTTCAATGACTAATGGAATGGAGATTATTTCTGATAAAACATCATCTGGTTGGTTACATAAGTTTAGAATTGCCGTTGGCAATATAGCTAATGGCTATAGTCCTGATTCAACATATTGGGATGCTATAGTTGGCTCAAATGTAGTCCCGAAAGTAGCCGGCAGAGGATTGGTAAACGATACGTGGCACCATTTAGTATTTGTTTACGAGAACGCAAATTTTGGAACCTTCAAGGCTTATCATAACAGTGCATTTATCGGCCAAACTGTTAACACCAGCACGTCATTCGCTAACAATCAAATAAACATAGGAAGAGCTCTTTGGCCCGGTAGCCCTACAAATGGTGGTTTCTTTTTCAAAGGGCGAATAGATGATGTTGGGGTATGGAGCAGGGCTTTAACACCTCAAGAAATCATAGTGTTGTATGCTAATTGTGAAATCCAAGTGACTGGAAATCCACTGCCCCAAACCACCACCCCGAACAGCTCGGTTCAATTTACGGTGAACACAGGCGCGAATGTGCAAAAACAATGGCAAATGGCGCCGGCTACAACGGGTATATTCTCGAATATAACCAATGGTGTCAATTTTATTGGCGTCGACAGTTCAGTTCTGACCGTAAGAAATATCTCTTCGCAATTCAATAATGCTCAATTTCGCTGCGTGCTTACCGACAGCCTCTGTACCAACACTACAATTGCTGCAACTTTGACGGTTAATTGTTGGGACTTGACCACATCTATTCCCAACCCTAGTATGGTGTCTGTTGGCGATTCAGCCCAGTTTAGTATACAATCCTTAGTCCCAGGAAGTCAATTTCAATGGCAGGTATACTTGGGGAATGTTTGGAACAATATCGCTGACTTTGGCCAATTCGCTGGTTCTACCACTTCTAGTTTACGAATTCGGAACATAAACTATGCTAATCACGGAATGCGCTTTCGCTGTTTGGTTTCGAACTCGGGCTGTAGGGACAGTTCAGGTATAGGTGAGCTTAGCGTACTGTGTGGATCAATCATCGGTCGTCAACCTCAAAACACTTCTACACGCATAAATCAAGCGGCATACTTTCATGTCGATACTATTCCTGGTGCCAGTTACCAATGGCAACGAAACATGGGCTTAGGTTTCAATTCACTTACTAACGGCACCGAGTTTATAGGCGTCAATCAGCCTCGGTTAATGCTCATTAACGCACAAATGCTCGACAATAACACCGCTTTCAGATGTATAGTCAACTTTGCTCACTGCCAAGACACCTCTGATTTTGCCGTTTTAAATGTGGATTGGGGTTTAAGTACACCCGAAATAAAGGTCGCTAAGTTCACCGCTTATCCCAATCCCGCACGTAATACGCTTTTTATTGAATATCCAGGTATACATCAATCAGAAGAGTTCAAATTGGTTAATTCGCTTGGACAGCTAGTTTATACAGCTACCGTGCAGAATGAGCACACTGAGCTTGATCTTACCGGTTTGGTGGAAGGTACTTATACATTGATATCCGGAACCAGTCGGATGAAAATTATTGTGCTCAAACCTTAATGTTAGTTCAAATAAATACTTCATTCAAGCACCTCTTCGTAGGGTTTAAGTTTTGAGAAGAACATTGAATGATTCTTCCTTCCTGATAGAATACCAATAAAAAAGCCGGTTCAAAGAATTGAACCGGCTTTTTTTGTACGCTATAAAATCATTTAGCCGCCGAAATCGTCGAAACTTACATGTTCTTCTGGAACACCCCAATCTTCGCACATTTTAACCACGGCCTGGTTCATCATAGGTGGGCCACAGAAATAGAATTCTATCTCTTCAGGATCTGCATGCTTGCTTAAATAGTTATCAATAAAAGCTTTATGTACAAAACCTAAGAAACCATCGCCATCGCGGTCTTCAACATCTTTGCTCACTTTCCAGTTGTCTTCTGGCAAAGGCTCGGAGAGAACGATGTGGAAACGGAAATTTGGGAATTCTTTTTCAATCGCACGGAATTCATCGATATAGAACAACTCTCTTTTCGAACGACCACCGTACCAGAAACTCACTTTGCGGTTAGTTTTCAAGGTGTGGAACAGGTGGAAAATATGACTACGCAACGGAGCCATACCAGCACCACCACCGATGTACACCATTTCCTTTTCGGTAGGCTTGATGAAAAACTCTCCATAAGGCCCTGAAATGGTTACCTTATCACCCGGTTTGCGTGAGAATACGAAACTCGAACAAATACCCGGGTTTACTTGCATCCAACGGTTGTTGGCACGATCCCAAGGTGGTGTTGCAATACGAATATTCAACATGATAATATTCCCCTCAGCTGGGTGATTGGCCATGGAGTAGGCTCTAAAGATGGGCTCCGGGTTTTTCATTTTTAAATCCCAGAGGTTAAACTTATCCCAGTCTTCTTTGAACTTATCCTTGCCGGCAGGATCGGAAGGATGTGGAGCAATATCCATGGTTTTGAAATCAACATCACAAGCTGGTACATCCACCTGAATATAGCCACCCGATTCGAAATCGAGGTGTTCACCTTCTGGCAACTTAACTACAAACTCCTTGATAAAGGTGGCCACATTGTAGTTAGAAACCACTTCACACTCCCATTTTTTGATACCAAATACTTCTTCAGGTACATGTACTCGCATGTCGTTTTTCACTTTAACCTGACAGGCCAAGCGCCAGTGATCCTGTTGTTCTTTGCGACTTAAATGTCCCTTTTCAGTGGGAAGTACATCTCCCCCACCTTCGGTAACCTGACAACGACACATGGCACAGGTGCCACCACCGCCACAAGCCGAAGGAAGGAATAACTTCTGTTCGGAAAGTGTACTTAAAAGCGTACTTCCCGGAGTAGTGAGAATCGGATTGGCCTCATCGCCATTCACGATAATTTTGATTTCGCCAGAAGGAACCAATTTCTTCTGGGCGAACATAAGGATGAAAACTAAAGCCAAAATTACAAGGAGGAATGCACCTACACTCAGGCCTACAATTGTCATGGTATCGAGTAGCAACATACTTTTAGTAAAGCTTAAAGATTAATACCGAGGAAGCTCATAAAGGCGATTCCCATAAGTCCTGTAATGATAAACGTGATACCCAAACCCCTTAGTGGTGCGGGCACATCACTGTACCGGATTTTCATACGAATGGCCGCAATGGCCACAATGGCAATGAACCAGCCCACACCAGAACCCAAGCCAAAAACTGAAGCTTCAGCTAGTGTATAGTCGCGCTCTTGCATGAACAAGGAACCGCCAAGAATAGAACAGTTCACGGCAATTAGGGGTAAGAAAATACCCAAACTACCGTATAGAGCAGGTGAAAACTTTTCGATTACCATTTCCACCAACTGAACCATAGAAGCTATGGTCGCTATGAACATGATGAATGCTAAAAAAGTAAGGTCAACTTTAGCAAATTCAGGTGACAGGCCTGCTAGAGCTCCTTCTTTTAAAACACCATTCAAGAGTAGCCAGTTAATTGGCACCGTTATTCCTAAAACGAAAATGACAGCAGCTCCTAATCCAATTGCAGTTTTTACATCTTTGGAAACAGCCAAATATGAACACATGCCTAAGAAGTAGGCAAATATCATATTATCAACGAATATTGACCGTACAAATATGCTAATGAGGTCGGTTGCTAGTACTAACATAATTAAGCCTCCTGAAGGTTTTTATTGAAAGAACGTTGAATCCAAATAATGATGGCAATTACAAATAAGGCGCCCGCCGGAATCAACATCAATCCATTGTTTACATAGCCCGCCTCATAAAACGATGGTGGAATAACAGAGTAGCCAAATACTTTCCCGCTACCAAATAATTCTCTTGCAAAGGCTACTAGGAGTATGATAACACCATAACCAAAACCATTACCTAATCCATCGAGTATACTTGGTCCCGGCTTATTGCCCATAGCGAAAGCCTCCAAACGTCCCATTACAATACAGTTTGTAATAATCAAGCCCACAAATACCGAAAGCTGTTTACTCACATCGTATACGAACGCTTTTAATATCTGGTCTACTAAAATTACCAATACAGAAACTACTGTAAGCTGTACTATAATCCTAATCCTACCGGGTATAGCATTTCTCATAAAAGAGATAATGAGGTTCGAAAACACAACTACTGCAGTAACCGACAAGGCCATCACTAAAGTTGGTTTCATTTGGGTAGTAACCGCTAGCGCTGAACAAATTCCCAATACTTGAATGGTAATTGGGTTATTGTCGGAAAGCGGGTCGGTGATTAGTTTTCTGTCCTTTTTGCTCAGAAGAGGTTTACTCCCTTCTTGCACTTTTGTTTCTACAGCACTCATCCTGGTTATGATTTTTTTTGCTTTTGAATGTAGGTGAGATAAAACTTAATGTCGTCGGCCAACATTTTTGAAACCCCATTTGAAGTAATGGTACCACCACTTATTGCGTCTACTTTGTGGAGATCGGAAGCCTCATGTTTTCCTTTTTCAACAGCTACAGAAACGAATTCGCCCTGTTCGTTGAAAATTTTCTTGTTCGTAAATTGGTCTTGAAAACCTGCAGTATTTATTTCGGCACCCAAACCTGGAGTTTCACCTTTATGGTCAAATAACGCCTGTTTAACCGTATTCCCATCTTCATCTAATGCCAAATATCCCCAAATTGGCCCCCAAAGTCCAGTTCCTGCCAATTGGAGTATGTAAGTCTTTTTGCCAGCATCATCCGTGTAAACATAAAGCGGATAATTCAATTTGTAGTTCGGGTCCTTTAACTGAATACGTTTTTGAAGTGCTAAATCAATTGAAAGGGCATTTACGCCACTAACCTCTTCACCAGCTTCATTCACTACTAACGAAGTAATTAGCTTATCAAAAGATTTATAATCGTCAGGAGCAGTTTTGCCGACTACTTTTAAGATGTTCTGCTGTTTTTCCTTAAGCAAATTCGCATCTTGATAAGGTTTCAGCAAAGTTGCAGCGGCTGCCAGTAAGATAGCCGAAACTACGGTAACAATTACCGCAAATATTATCACATAATTATTTGAATTACGCACGAGCCAATCTCCTTTTAATATTTGCTTGAACTACAAAATAATCAATCAACGGAGCCATCACGTTTCCGAACAAAATCGCTAGCATGATCCCCTCAGGGTAAGCTGGATTAAACACCCGTATCATCACCGCCATCATTCCGATTAGGAGGCCATACCAGAATTTGCCTTTTTCGGTTTGGGCAGCTGTAACAGGGTCGGTTGCCATAAATACGGCGCCAAAAAGTAAGCCCCCCATAAAGAAGTGATAGTAAAAAGGCAGTTGCATAAATTCATTAGCACCAACTGCATTAAAAATCAATCCCATTATTCCCGCTCCTGCCATTACGCTCACCATGATTTTCCAACTACCAATCCCCGTGAAAATCAAAAATGCCGCACCAAGAAGGATTGCAAGCTTGCTGGTTTCACCCACTGAACCAGGAATAAAGCCGAAAAACATATCCGAAATTGAAAAGGTACCCGCTTGTTGGAGCCCTTCTAAGCCAGTAGCTGCCGAAACTGCGAGCGCTGTGGCACCTGAATAAGCATCGGCTTTTTCTGCAATCCAAACAGTATCGCCCGACATAAAAGTTGGGTAAGCAAAAAATAGAAACACACGTGCAACCAAGGCCACGTTGAGGATATTCATGCCTGTACCGCCAAACACTTCTTTTGCAAAAACCACTGCAAAGGCAGTTGCCACTGCCACCATCCACAAAGGAATTGCAGGTGGCATAATCAATGGAATCAACATGCCCGACACCAAGAAGCCTTCATTGATAGCATGACCTTTTTTGCTTGCAATGAAAAACTCAATGCCAAGACCAACGCCATACGAAACAACCACGATAGGCAAAACCTTGATGGCACCGTAAATAAATTTGTCGAGAAACCCTTCGCCAATGCCTGTGAATTCACCTAAACTCAAAAAATGCTGGTGCCCTACGTTCCACATCCCAAACAAAAGGGCCGGAACCATCGCAAGAATGACGAAAAACATGGTGCGCTTCAAATCTATACCCGCTTTGATGTGCGTTCCACTGTGGGTAACCTCATCGGGCGTAAATAGAAATGTTGCGAAGCCATCAAAAACAGTGTGGTACTTTTCGTACTTACCACCCTTTTGAAACTGCGGACGCAGTTCCAAGATTTTGTCCTTTAGAAACTTCATATTCAGGGATTATTGTTCTTCAGCGTAAATAAAATCCAAACCTTCACGTACGATTTTCTGAACGGGAATTTTTGAAGTACAAACAAATTCGCACAAAGCGAAATCTTCTTCCGCAACCTCGTAAATACCAAGCTGTTCCATCTCATCGATGTCTTTGTACATGATAGATTTCAGCAAGTAAGTAGGAAGAATGTCCATAGGGAGCACCTTTTCGTACTGGCCAGTAACCACGAATGCTCTTTGCTCACCGTGGGTATTGGTGTTGACCGCAAATTCACGATTTTTCTGAAACGCCCATGGGAACGATTTGCTAATGTCGGGACGAGGATAACTAGGCAACAACCATCCGAAAAACTCCATATCGTCGCCTTCCGGGATAGCTGTAAGCTGGTTGTCGAAGAAACCTAAATGACCATCAGGGCCGATTTTAGTACCGGTAAGCACGTTACCACTTATTACTCGGTTTTTGGCTGCAGTTAGCTTACCAGAGGTTAACTCTGACACATTAGCTCCTGTCCAAGTGCGGTAATATTGCTTGGTGGTGAATTCAGAACCTGTAGTAGCCACTACCCTACGGCTATCGTACTTTCCCGTAAGGAACAAGCGGCCAATTATGATTACCTCTTGCGGATTTACCACCCAAACAGTGTCGCCTTTTTTGATAGGGTCGATGTGGTGGATTTGTACACCTGGATTCCCTGCAGGGTGTGGTCCGCTGATTTTATTGATTTGAACACCTTTCGCATGCAAAAAAACAGGTGATTTGGTTTCGGTAGCGTGTATGTTCAAATGAATGATACCTGCCGTCAACTTCTTCAGTGCTTCAATGCCCGCCTGAAAAGCTTCGGCTTCACCTTCAACGATTAAGTCTATGCTAGGAGCTAAAGGCGCTGAGTCGAAAGCTGAGATGAAAATACTTTTGGGAGCAGTTTGTGGACTAGGAATCATGTTAAACGGGCGTTGACGTAGCAACGACCAAACACCTGAATTCAACATTTTTTCACGAACCTGCTCGGAACTCAATGCCGAAGGATTTGCACTTCCAAAATCTTCGAATTGATTTTGCTTATCGGCAAGAATGATGATTGCCTCGAGTACACGTTTTTCACCACGACGCACCTCTACTACTTCTCCACTGTGAGGAGCAGTTATTTTTACATCGGGATGCTCTTTGTCGTACATCAAGGGGCTACCTGCCTTTACTTCTGCACCTGGTTCTACCAGCACTTTGAAGCGTTTATACCTAAAATCCGTTGGTTGAACGGCAATGGTTTTTGGGGTTGCAGCATCAACTATTTTTTTGTCGGCAGCGCCAACTAATTTGATGTCATACCCTTTGGTGAGCTTAATGGTCTTGGACATAATGCGATTACGAAGAATGTTTTTCTCGTTTAGGGGATTAAAAGACCGAAAAGTGATTTTCGAATTGAACGCCAAAGTTAGTAATTTGTTTATCCCATCGATGTGTAAACACAATATTTTCGCATCATAATTCAAGGTGCCACTTACCTTCGGCATCAGAATCACAAATTATGATTACAGCAAACAATCTCAGCTTCCAATTCGGAGGTCAAATTCTTTACGAAAACATCTCTTTTGACCTTCATCCAGGAGAGCGAATTGGTTTGATTGGACGCAATGGTACCGGAAAATCCACTTTGTTGCGGATGCTGTCGGGGCAATACGAAGCCGGCTCGGCCTTACAAAAAATGAGAGGTCTCCGTACGAGTTTTTTCAATCAAGACTTACTCTCATTTCAAACCGACGATGACATTGTTAGCGTAGCTGCTCAAGCTTATGCCGATTTGCTGGCTAAAAGAGATGAACACGACCGCCTACTAGAATTGATGGCTACCGATCACAGCGAGGGAGTTTTGCAGGCATACAGTGACTTACAGGAATATCTTACCCTGCACGACGCATTTAACATCGAAAACAGCGTTCAGCGCACCTTAGCCGGACTAGGCTTTAAGCCAACCGACATGGGGAAGTCGTACAGCAAGTTTTCAGGTGGCTGGCGTATGCGGGTGATGTTGGCCAAATGTCTGTTAGAAGCTCCCGATTTGCTGATGCTTGACGAACCAACGAACCACCTTGACTTGCCTGCGATTCAGTGGCTCGAAGGTTACTTGCGCAATTATCAAGGTACCGTGATTATCGTTTCACACGACCGAAGATTTCTTGACCAACTGGCCACGCGCATACTGGAAGTAGAGAATCGCTCGCTTCGCTCCTATGTAGGCAATTACACCCGTTACGAAGAACAGAAGGCCGAACGTTTAGAATTGGAAATGAAGGCCTACAAAAATCAACAGCAGCAGCTCAAACAAGAGATGCGTTTTATTGAACGATTTAGGTCAAAAGCTTCGAAAGCAAAGGCTGTTCAATCGCGCATTAAACTTTTAGAAAAACGCGACACCATTCAGCTCAGTGAAACGGACAACCGTCATTTGAATATTCGTCTGCGGGTGCTACAGCAGCCAGGAAAAATTCTTTGTGAGCTCAAGCACATCAACAAAAAATACCCCGATGTTGAAATATTGCGTCATGCTCATGCCTTAATTGAAAGAGGTGATAAGATTGCGTTGATAGGCCCGAACGGCAAAGGAAAATCTACCTTACTTCGAATCATTGCCGGCGCTGAGGAATTTGAAGGTGAGCGCATTCCCGGCCACAATGTGAAAATGAGTTATTTTGCTCAGCATCAATTAGAAAGTCTGCGCTTAGAGAACGAGCTGCTGGAAGAAACTCAGCGTCTTGCCTACGATAGAACTACTCAAGAAATCCGCAATACCCTGGGTTCTTTTCTGTTTACCGAAGAAGACATCAATAAAAAAGTAAAAGTATTATCGGGTGGTGAAAAAGCCCGCGTGGCGCTTGCCGGCATGATGCTTTCTGCCGCGAACTTCTTGCTACTCGACGAACCAACCAACCACCTCGACATGGATTCGGTAGAGATGCTTGTTGATGCTTTGGAAGGATACGAGGGTAGCTTTATCTGCGTATCGCACGACCGTTATTTTCTCGAGCAGATTGCCAATAAAATTTGGTACATCCACGACAACCAAATCAAAGTGTATCCAGGCGGTTATCCCGAATTCGTTCAGCAATATGGAGAAGAGTTCTTCCTGATGCAGCAGCAAGGAGGAACAGACAAGAAAAAAGCTGAGAAAGTGGTAAAAGAGGTGCAAACCGGTCCAGACAAAGAAACTAGGCGTAAGTTGGCCAAACTTCAAAAAGAACTAGAAGACTTAGACATTCAGATTGACGACTTAAGAGCAAAAAAATCAAAGTTAGAATCAGAAATGGCGTCAGAAGCCGTTTTCAGTGAAGCTGCGAAGCTGCTGTTGTTGCAATATGAACATGAAAAAAACGAAATTGCATTGCGCGAAGTAAATCAAAAATGGGAATCTGTTTTTGAAGAAATTAGCCGACTTGAAGAAATTTAAAATGAAGAAAGCGCTTTTTTGGCTCATTTTCCTTTTCCCAGCATGGGGGATGGCCGACGAATACGATCAAATTCGGTTTGTAGATCAAGTTTATCTGAACTCAATTCGTACGGTGCAACTGGTGCAGCAAGGCAAGCCCTTTTCCACTCCTATTTATACCTTAAATAGCCCTGAAGTACTTGCGCTTAGCTTCGACGACTTAAATGGCGGGTTCGAGGCCTACAACTACACCTTAATTCATTGCAATGCCGATTGGACCCCATCCAATCTCTTCCAAAATCAGTACTTAGAAGGCCTTTTCGATGATCAAATCATTACCAATACACCCAGTGTAAATACCATTCAAAAATATACGCATTACGAGCTCATGCTTCCTAATGCGAATATGCAGTTGAAGCAAAGCGGCAATTACCTCTTACTGGTGTATCGTAATTTCGACAAAAGTCAGCCTGTACTAACGCGTCGATTTTTTGTGCTAGGAACCACTTTTAGTGTGATTCCCTATTTAAGGAGGGCCTCCAAACCAAGCGAAATCTTTACCTCACACGAACTCGACTTTGACATCAATACGCAAAATGTGCGCGTGTTTAATCCTTTTGAAGAAGTTAAGGTAATCATTCGCCAAAATGGTCGCTGGGACAAAGAAGTTGCCGGTTTAACACCGCTTTTTGTGCGGGAAAACATGTTGAGCTACGACTTCGCCGACCGAAATATCTTCAAAGCCGGGAATGAATTCAGGAAAGTCGACCTGAGAAGTCTCCGGTTTCGAGGCGATGGCATGGCAACTTTAGAGGTAAGTAATAAAGGCAATTTTGTAGAAATGCGGATTGACGAAAGTCGTTCGGATCGACGATACTTATTCTATGAAGATATAAACGGAAGGTTTTTGATACAGAATATGGAAGGCCGGGATGCCCGCAATGACGGCGACTATATTACCGTAAAATTCAAGTTGGCCTACCCAAACGGCCCCATCGAGAACGGCAAAGTATTCATCATGGGGTATTTCGGCGATTGGAAAGCAAACGAAGACACCGAGATGTTTTATAATTTCGATACGGGGCAGTATGAAAAAGAACTTTATTTAAAACAAGGTTTTTATGATTACAAATACGGCTTTCAAAGGAACGGCTCTCGGTTTATTGACGACGATTATTTCGAAGGTTCGCACGAAGAAACAGAAAACGACTACGAAATTTTCGTGTATCACCGACCACCTACCAGTGCTCAGTTCGATAGGTTGGTAGCCTATACCAAAGTAAACTCACTCAATCGTTTAGGTCGCTAATTAAAGTAGCTCATTGGCAATGTTAGCCAATTCCGAGCGCTCGCCTTTTTCGAGTGTGATATGGGCAAATAAAGGTTGTCCTTTCAGCCGATCAATCACATAAGAAAGTCCGTTAGATTGCGCATCGAGATAGGGCGTATCAATTTGGCGAACATCGCCAGTAAAGATAATCTTTGTGCCATCCCCTGCTCTGGTTATAATCGTTTTTACCTCGTGTGGAGTGAGGTTTTGTGCCTCATCTACAATAAAACAGATGTTCGAAAAACTTCTGCCCCGGATGTAGGCCAAAGGGGTAATATTCAGCTTTTCTTGCTGAACCATTTCATTGATTTTCTGATAGTCTTTGTCCGATTCGCTGAACTGATTTTGGATAAACTTCAAATTATCCCAAAGTGGCTCCATGTACGGATTAAGTTTCGATTTGATGTCGCCAGGTAAATAACCGATGTCTTTGTTACTTAGAGGTACGATAGGACGAGCTACATAGAGTTGCTTGAACAAACGTTTCTGCTCTAGCGCCCCAGCCAAAGCCAAAAGCGTTTTACCTGTACCGGCGGTTCCTTGAATGGTAACCAACCGAATGTTTTCGGCCATTACGGCATGTAGTGCGAAGGTTTGTTCAGCATTTCGGGGTTTTATACCGTATGCGAGTCGTTTTTCAACTTTCTCTAAACGACCATCAAACGCATTGAAATAAGCTAAAACCGAATCTTTGCCATTTCGTAGGATGAAGTAATGATTCGGAATAGGATCGATAAGTCCCACATCTTCAGGCAAACAATGTCCATCTTGATAAAGCCGGTCAATTACCTCACTGGATAAACCGCTTATTACTGTTTTACCAGTGTATAGTTCATCTAGGTTTTTTACTTTACCAAAGCGATAATCCTCTGCTGCCAAACCGAGCGCCTTGGCCTTAAGCCGAAGATTTACATCTTTAGACACTAAAACCACCTTTTTCGTAGGGTGCTCTTGGTGCAGGTATAAAGCTGTATTGAGTATCCGATGATCGTCTTTTATTTCACCAAAAATATCGTTGGCATCCATGGGCGCGCGCTCGTGCATTTCAACACAGAACATGCCTTTACCTACACCTTCAAGGGCAATCCAGTCGGTAAGGGTTTGCGACTGCGATAGCCTGTCGAGAAAACGAATAAACTCACGTGCTTCAAAATTCAGGCTATCGTTGCCTTTTTTAAATCTATCGAGCTCTTCTAAAACAGTGATTGGGATGGCTACATCGTGCTCTTCAAAATTATTAACGGCGTTATGATCGTGTAGTAAAACTGAAGTATCGAGTACAAATATTTTCTTTTCCTTCGTGGACTTTTTGGCCATCACTGCTACTTGGTTTGTTGGTTTCAAAATAGCAGAACCCAAAGCAGAAATTCAAACTTCAATTTTGCACTTTAGGTGTGCAAATCTTTTGTCAGACCAACCGAAGTATCAGTCACAATTTAGGCTCCCGGGTAAGAAATTCGCACATGATAAATGCTACCCAGCATTTTTTTGAAGAGTGTTTTAATTTTACTGATGTCGCGAAGCGTAATGTTCGCATTGATGAACTGGTCGTTTTTGATTTGTTTATCGATGATGGCGTCCACCAGGTCGTTGATTGACTGCTCGGTATGCTCGGGCAAACTTCTAGAAGCGGCCTCTACCGAATCGGCCATCATCAGTACCGCTGTTTCTTTATTGAATGGTTTAGGCCCAGGGTAGCGGAATTTGGCTTCATCTATCGTTTGATGTGGGTAGTTTTTTAGAAACGATTGATAAAAGTACTCCACTCGCTGATCGCCGTGGTGCGTCCTGATAAAATCGATAATGACATTAGGGAGCTTTTGTGCTTTAGCAAGTGCAATTCCGTCGAGTACATGTCCCACTATTATTTGCGCGCTATCCTCAAAGGGCAAATCGTCGTGAGGATTTAGTCCAGCTTGATTTTCGATGAAATACATCGGGTTGTTCATTTTCCCGATATCGTGATACAAAGCCCCTACACGCACCAAAAGCGCATTCCCTCCCACTTCGTAGATGGCTGCTTCGGCTAAATTGCTCACTTGCAAACTGTGCTGAAAAGTACCTGGGGCTTTAAAACTAAGTTCACGCAACAACGGTGCATTGGTATCGCTCAACTCCATGAGGGTTACATCGCTAACGAACCCAAACAACTTTTCGTAACCAAAAAGCAAAGGCGAGGCAATGAGGGTCAATAAGGCATTCACTCCAAAATAACCATAGTAGAGCGGAATCAAGTCGGTGTAGTCGCCTTTACTGATCAAGGTGTAGGCCGTATATCCCGCACTGTACACGACAAAAATTAAACTTGTGGTAATGAAAAACTGCGACCTACGGCGAATACTGATTAGGCTAAAAACCGACGACATTCCGGCCGTAAGTTGTAGTACCAAAAATTCACTGGCATAGCCCGAAAAAAAGGAACATAAAAGCGCTGCCACCACCAAGGTCATCATGGCTACCCAAGCATCGAACAATGCCCGAGTGATAATGGGCAAAATGCAAAAAGGAATGAGGTAAATACTCGAAATACCTTGGTTGACCGAAAAGCTAAAAAGTGCAACTATCCCGACCAAATTGAGCAAAAGCACCAATAGTCGGCGGTTGTCGGAATACAATTCGGGACGGAAATAATAGAGGTAAAAAATAAGAATAAGTGTAATCAAGGCCACAATTAGAAATTGACCTGCAGTTGCTAACCATACTTGTTGGGATGTCACCTGACCGGTACCGTATTCTTTTTCCAACGACCTCACTTTGCGGAAAGCTTCGGTGCCTACCAAGGCGCCTTTGCCAATAATTAATTCCCCTTCTTGCACCATACCAAGCGTTTCGCTCACCCCTGCTAGCAATTCTTCACGCATTTGGTTCGTAAAATTCTCGTCGTACCTCAGGTTGTACCGCAGTTGTTCTTCGGCAAAACTCACCAAGCGGTTGGCATCATTGGTTTCACCCCATTGTTCACGTAATAAATTAACCGCCCCATTCAAGTTAAAAAATGAAGATGGATCTACTTTGTCGATCCGTTTTTTGGCGTCAATTCGATAAACGAAAGCACCCAATTCAATATCCACGGGTTCAGCTAGACCTTCCCTGTAAATCAACTTAATAGTTGATTTTAACTTATTAATTAGTTCCGCTGAATCAGATCTTCCTACTAAAATATACGGTAAAGCTTGAAGCGCGTTCTCTTCGGCAAGCGTATCCAATCTGAAATAAGGTGCGTGGTCGGACAGTGCTTTTCGCGCATCTTCGGTGAGCTGATCTTGCGATTTGTAAACGGGAAAATCGAACGGAGCGATCAAATCGCGATAAACCCAAGGCTTATTTAATTCGTATTCGTACTGAAAATAGAGCTTTTTAGGTAAAAGCCAAGTAGCCAAGAGCACCGCGACGAGTATCAAAGCTATTCTAACCAAATCGTTAAAATGGAAGCGCAGATAACTGACGAATTGCTGAAGTCGAGGTGCTTTAGACACGGTTGTGGATATTGATTGAGGTGCGACGCTTCAAAAATAGCCCTACCTTTGGCATGCAAAATAACCCTTTGCTAAAAAACTTTACGCATGAAAGAAGTCGTTATCGTTTCAGTTGCTCGTACGCCCATTGGTGCGTTCAACGGTACCTTGGCCAGTAAGACTGCCACTGAGCTTGGAAGTTTGGTCATTCGTACCGCAATGGAAAAAATCAAACTCGACCCTAGCACAGTTGATGAAGTGTTTATGGGCAACGTAATCAGTGCCAATTTGGGTCAGGCACCTGCTACACAAGCCAGCATAGGTGCAGGAATTACCAACGACACACCAACCACCACAGTGAATAAAGTCTGTGCCTCGGGTATGAAAGCTATCATGCTTGGTGCACAAAGTATCCAAATGGGCCAAAATGAAATCGTTGTAGCTGGCGGCATGGAAAGCATGAGTAATGTGCCCTACTACCTGCCAAACAATCGAAGCGGTGCCAAATTAGGTCATGGTAAGGTGATTGACGGCATTATCCGCGATGGCTTGTGGGATGTGTATAAAGATTATCACATGGGCAATGCCGCTGAGCTATGTGCAGCTGAAATGAACATTAGCCGCGAAGCACAGGATGCTTATGCCGTTGAATCTTATCAACGCGCAGCTGCGGCTTGGAAAGCGGGGAAATTCGATGCTGAAATTGCAGCAGTTGAAATCCCAGTTCGTGGAAAAGACCCCATTTTCGTAAAAGAAGATGAGGACTTTACTAAAGTGAATTTTGAAAAGATGGCGCAATTGAAGCCTGTTTTCGATAAAAACGGAACGGTAACCGCGGCCAATGCATCTAATTTGAACGATGGTGCCTCCGCGGTGATTTTGATGAGCAAGGAGAAAGCCGATGCGCTGGGCATTAAGCCACTCGCCCGTATTTTGGGTTATGCTGATGCACAACAAGCCCCCGAGTGGTTCACCACAGCACCGGCAAAGGCCATTCCGCTGGCCATGCATCGTGCCGGTATTAAGCCTGAAGATGTTGATTTTTATGAAATTAACGAAGCTTTTGCGGTGGTTTGCGTCGCCAACAATCAGTTGCTGAACCTCGACCCGGCGAAGGTAAATGTATATGGCGGAGGGGTTTCGATTGGACACCCGATTGGCAGTTCGGGATCTCGTATTGTGGCCACCTTAACTAGCGTGCTACATCAAGAAGGCGGAAAAATTGGCGTTGCAGGTATTTGCAACGGCGGTGGCGGAGCGAGTGCCATTGTGATAGAGAAAATTTAAGCTTCTTTTTAAGTGAAAGCCTCTCCATTTGGGGAGGCTTTATTTTTTTACCCTATTTTGTTCAAGGAATTATATTCCGTTTGTTTTCAATTCTTGCTACCATGAAAAAGATTCTTCTCCTTTTTTTACTTCCTTTCCTGGCAGAGGCTCAAGTAGACTTTAAAAAACTCGACCAATACCTTAGTAAATCCCAAAAAGAATGGGGTGTACCCGGAATGAGCATAGGTGTGGTGAAAGACGGTAAATTGGTTTTTGCCAAAGGCTATGGAGTGGCCGAGGCAGGCACCAGCCGCAAAGTCGACGAAAATACACTTTATGCCATCGCCTCCAACTCCAAGGCCTTCACCTCTATGGCAATAGCTTTGTTGGTGCAGGAAGGCAAATTGAACTGGGATGATCCGGTACAGAAGTATTTACCCTACTTCAAACTCAAAGATCCAGTTTTGAGCCAATTGGTTACCGTGAAAGACTTACTTTGCCATCGGGTAGGTTTGGGTACATTTAGTGGCGACATCATCTGGCATCGGGCGAATCGTTCGGCCGAAGACATCATCCGTCACCTTCAGTACCTCGAACCAGAATTTGGCTTCCGGGATGGTTTTGGCTATTCCAACGTAATGTACATTACCGCCGGAGAATTAATTCGAGTGGTGAGCGGCGACGACTGGGGGACATTTGTCACCAAAAGAATGCTGCAGCCGCTAGGGATGGACCGTACCGTTTATCAGCTCAAAAGTTTGAAAAAATTAGAGAATGTGGCTACCCCACACGAGCGTAAACCCGACGGGACCAACAACCCTATAGCCTGGGTAGATTGGGAGCATGTTGCAGCAACAGGTGGTTTAATTTCGAGTGTAACGGATTTGAGCAAATGGGCTATATTCAATATGAATCACGGCATTTGGGGCAAAGATACCCTGCTTACTCGTGCTTCTCGTAACATGTTGTGGACCCCGTGGAATGCCTTCGGCGTTGATCACGTAAATCCCAAGTCGATTCGTAATTTTAGTGGTTACGCTTTAGGTTGGCAAACGAGCGATTACCGCGGCCACCTGAGAGTATCGCATACTGGTGGATACGACGGGATGATTTCGGCTTTCGCCCTCTACCCCGACGATCAGATGGCCGTGATTGTTCTCACCAACGGCTTAAAAGCGCCTATTGGCAGCATACCCAACTACATCGCCGACCGGTTTTTTGGCTTTCCAGAAAAAGACTGGTCGAAAGACGATTTAGACAACTACAACCGAAGAGAAAAGGAAGACAGTCGTATCCCAGACCGCATCAAAGCGCGCGTGAAAAATACTCAGCCCGCACTCACTAGTGAGCAAATGGCAGGCACCTACCACAGCGCCATTTATGGAAAAATTGAGGTCAAGGTTCAAGGCGACTCTTTACGCCTGCTTTTTGAGCATACACCTGATTATACCTCAACTTTACGCCATTGGCATTTCGACACCTGGGAAATTGTTTGGGATCAGCCGCAGGCCTGGTTTTTACACGGCACGGTGAAATTCAATTACGACAACAATATGCGTGTTACAGGGCTTGATTTTGATGTGCCAAACGACGACATCTTTTTTGAAGAGCTGAAACCCAAAAAAGTAGACTAAGATGAGGCCGGATGCTACTCCGGCCTTTTTTATGGAATAACCAGCCCTGCTGAAACAGCATGTGCTTAAGGGTGTTATCTTAGAATTTTGAAAGAGGCATGAAAAAGATCTACTTGTTAATTGCATTACTCTTTGGACTTCAACCAAGCATCGCTCAACATGCTCAAATAGGTCCAGAGCTACAGAAATCGCTCGACAGCGGTTCACAAGACTGGCAAAGGATAACGCTAGTTTTAGCGAATCAGCTCGATTTTCAAAGCCTTTTGTATGCCTTCGAGGCCAATCAAACCCCGCTAGACATACGAGCTAAAACAGTTGTTCGCGAAGCAATGCACTTTACAAGCCGAGAACAGGCCCCAGTACTTCAGCAATTGCGTCAACAATCGGGCATACGAAATATTCGCAGCTTTTGGATTACCAATGTCATTGAGCTCGAAGCAAGACCAAATGCTATTGCTGCGCTCCAGCAATTGGCGGGTGTTGCCGAAATAGAACGTGCCGATGCCCAAACATTCATGCTTATTCAACCTGTGGCTAGCGAAGAGTCGCAATTGGAAGTTGCCAATGGTGTTGAGCCAGGACTTATCACCGTTGGGGCTCGGTTCATGTGGAATTTAGGCTATACAGGTAGAAACAGAAGGGCCATGCTATTCGATACGGGTGTTTACCCGAATCACCCCGCTTTTCAAGGCAGGTATCTCGGAAATCGATTAGGTAATACGCAAAGCTGGTTAGGGTTTGATCTTCAAAAACCCGGCGACAAACCCGGTTCTCACGGTACACATGTCATTGGAACCGTTTTAGGGCTCGATCGTAGGACCAACGACACAGTTGGCTTGGCCCCCAATGCTTATTTTATTGCTACCGACCCGATCGTAGAAAATTTAGCTTTGGTGCGGCCCTGGACCGAACTTATATTGCCTTTCCAATGGGCGCTTAATCCCGATGGCGACACCAGCACAACAGCTGATATCCCCGATGTGATCAACAATAGCTGGGGACGTTTTTTGCAAGACACCACAGTTTGTAGCGGAATTGTTACCCAAGTGATAGCCGCAGTTGAAGCTGCGGGAATCGCGAATGTTTTCTCGGCAGGCAACAATGGCCCCGGATTACAAACCATAGGCTCCCCTGCCCAAATGACCCTTGACACGTTGAGTATTTTTAGCGTTGCCGCTTTAGATGCCAATAATTTAGCTGCTGGCTTTTCGAGTCGGGGTCCAACCCGCTGCTTTACCGACCTACGCACCTCAATTAAGCCTGAAGTTGCTGCACCTGGAGTAAACATACGTTCAGCCAACGGCCCAACTGGTTATGGGCTCAAATCGGGAACATCTATGGCCTCTCCCCACGTTAGCGGATGCGTTTTATTGCTCAAGGAGGCCTTTCCCATGGCATCGGGTAGGCAGATTTTAAATGCATTGTACCAAACAGCCACAGACTTGGGCGACCCGGGCGAAGACAACGTTTATGGAACCGGCTTGATCAATTTGCAAGCAGCTTATTCGTTTTTGAGTCAACAATATACACCCACCTCTCCCGATCAAGGTCAGGATGTATCCATAAGAAGTCTCTTAGCCGTCGCAGATGGCATGTGTTATTTACCAGACGGTCAACACTTTAGCCTTAAAGTAGCCATAGAAAACAAGAGCAGTCAGCCCATTTCTAACTTTACGCTTCGGTATACCGCTGGAAGCGCTACCTTCCAACAAACTTTCAACCGTCAGTTGGCTGGCGGAATTACCGATACGGTAGTTTTTTCACCCATACCGTTGCCTTTGGCAGGTCAGACACATCTAGTTCAATTGCGCTTAATAACCAACGGTATTGAAGTAGACACGATCAACAACCTTTGGCGAGAAGAAATTTTCTTCCCGGAAATTAGCACGGTAGTTAACGAGGATTTCTCCAATGCAGCTACCATTTCAAGCAAATGGCAGGCAGTTAATCCCGATCAGGATGGTGTGCGTTGGGATACTATTTCCACTATTGTGGCCAATGGAGGGACAACTGGTATGGCCATCCGGTTGCGTGAATCCACCAGTCGTAATGGACAGCTAGATTATCTCTATCTCCCTCCTGTTTTACTTACCCCACCTATGCCGCTGCCTCCGGTATACACCTTGAGCTTCGATATTGCCTACAACAACCGAAACAGTGTATTTAAAGATTCATTATTTGTTGAAGCATCGGGCTTGTGCAGTACTTGGAAGCGCATTTATGCCAATGGCGGCGACAGTTTGAAAACCTACACCCTGAACGTTCCTTCCCAAGTTTCACATTGGCGCACCGTGCAACTGCGCGATACCTTGGCAGCACTCGTTCCCACCAACGGTATTGTACGCGTTCGCTTTGTAGCAAAAAACGACCTCGGAGGCAATATGTACCTGACCAATGTGCGACTAGAATCAGCCTACGCAACTTCAACCTTCGATTTGAATAACGAGCACACCAGGGTGTATCCAAATCCTGTGACGGATGAACTTATTGTGGAGTCGATATTCGGAGAATTAACCGCAGTTGAGTTGTATACGATCGACGGAAAAAAAATAAACCCACCTCATAAAAAAGAAACCAATTCTAAAATCGTAATACAGTCCGAAACGCTTGACAAGGGGCTCTACTTTGTTCGAATTCAAGCGCAGGGCAAAGTTTACACGCAAAAAATAGTCAAGTTATGATGCGCTTCCTCTTGTTTACGGTTTTTACAGTTGTAGTTTCTACAGCCTTTGCTCAGCGTCAAGCTTGGCTTCACCCACAGCTTGAACAGCGACTAGCTACTGAAAAAGCGAGTCATATCCGCATCGGAATTTACCTAAACGAACAGCTCAACACCACAAGCTTGAAGCACGAAATGGCACAAAGGGGCTTTAGTGCCGAAGATAGAGGCAAGCACATTGTTCAAGAAGCAATTAAGCTTCAGAAGGAAACGCAAGCAGACTTGCTACTTTGGTTAAAGGCCAACCAAGCCAAGCAGATAACGAGCTTTTGGGCTGTAAATATGCTTGTAGCCGATATTGATGTGAAGCTGATTCCGGCCCTTCGTTTACGTGAAGAAGTAAGTTATTTGTTTGCAGACGAAGATTATCTCAGTGCCCCCATTGAACCTACAAGTGCTAATATCCTTTCTGACAGTATAGAAGTCGCCAATGGAACCGAACCGGGCTTAAGGGCGATCAATGCACCAGCCATGTGGAATTTGGGCTATACCGGTCGTGGGCGGAAAGCCTTCACAGTTGATACAGGCACTTGGACAGATCATCCTGCATTAAATCACCGTTTCCTAGGAAATTATGGCCCACTGAGTCAAGCATGGTTCAGTTTAATTAGCGATGTACCCATCGATCGGCCGTCGCATCATGGCACCCACGTAAACGGAACCATCCTCGGATTAGACACGGCTACACGCGACACCATTGGCGTGGCTTTCAACAGCTACTTCATGGCTAGCAATCCATTAACCGTGAACAACCTAACTCCGCTTACAACCAACTTGCTGAGTTTTCAATGGGCACTTAATCCCGATGGCGATAGCAGTACGGCCTCGGATATGCCTGATGTCATCAATAATAGTTGGGGACAAGCCGGAGGTCCCGATACCGCTATCTGCAACAGTTGGGCTTCGCAGCTTTTTAATGTGGTAGAAGCAGCAGGCATTGCCATTACCTTTTCGGCAGGAAATGAAGGGCCAGGAGCTTCAACAGTGAAGCACCCTCAATTTATCAACACCAACGAAGTAAACATTTTTAGCATTGGTGCCGTGGATGGCAATAATGCAGCGCTACCCATTGCAAGCTTTTCGAGCAAAGGCCCGAGTTTATGTGGCGGTACTGGATCAAGACTCATTAAACCGGAGGTTGTAGCCCCCGGTGTAAACGTACGTTCAGCCTTTGGGCAGCGATCGTACGGTTTGTTGAGCGGCACATCCATGAGTTGTCCGCACGTTTCAGGGGCAGTACTCCTACTCAAAGAAGCCTTTCCTCAACTCGGAGGTGATAGCTTGTTGTATGCCTTGTATGTCACAGCTATCGACAAAGGAGATCCTGGTGAAGACAATACCTTTGGCAATGGCATGATTGACGTGTATGCGGCGTATCAGTATTTAGCCTTGAGGCACACGGCCGCACCGCCAAGAAGCCGCAGCTGGGATGCAGCCATCGGACAGCTACTTACTCCATCGCCGGGAAGCACACTATGCGCTTACGGTTCACCTGTTCAACCTCAGTTTGAACTTTTAAACAGGGGCGACAGTACGTTAACTCAGGCTATTTTACGCTACAGAATAAATGGTGGTAGTTGGCAACAACAGAATTGGCAAGGTAGCTTAGCAGCAGGCAACAAGCTTATCCTTGCTGCAAACCAATCGGGCCTTCAACCCGCACTTGGGCTCAATGAAATTGAAGTGGAAGTAGAACTTCCCAACCAAATTATAGAAACCGACCGCATCAACAACCGCAGAAGCTATCGGTTCACAGGGTTGAGAACAGACACTTTACTACAGAATAACAATCCTAGAAGCTATTTTTTGCCTGCTGATTCAGCGCTGATACGTAATGGTACGGTGGCTATTCAGAATCCCGATAACGGTGTTGGCTGGGATACGGTTCGCGTAAGAAGCCTTGCCCGCGACAGTGCAGCTTGGGTCATGCAAATGACGGCCTATTCGGGCAGAGAGTGGCAGGTAGATAGGCTTATCACCCCTGCTTATTTTGGTGGCTCTACCTTGCTCGAAGACCGAAATGAACTTCGTTTGAAGCTTGCCTATCGTAATCGAGCTGCTCAGTTTCGCGACAGTTTGCGTATCCTCTTGGAGTGCGATTGCGGGAATAGTCGTCGTACTTTATATTACAGTGGCGGCGATAGCATGAAAACGTATGGAGGCAATATTCCTACGTTAGCCGAGCACTGGCGCGACTTCACATTTCTGATTAACGAAATTTCTAGTTTCCCATGTAACTTGGTTTTTGAAACGAAAAACGACAATGGCGGAAATTTGTATATCGGCGATATGGAGATCACCGTAGCAAGCAGTTCATCTGTGACGAAAACCACTGTCCCCAAGGCCCTGTCCATATATCCTAACCCTAGTAGGGGCGTATTCACGGTTGAGTTACCAAATGCTCAGCTGGCTGTACTCGAAGTACGCGACAGTCAGGGGCGATTGGTGAAGTCAGTAAAAGCCATAAGCGAAAGTCAATACACCCTCGATTTAAGTTCTTTTGCCGACGGTGTGTATTTGGTTCGTTTCTATTCTGACGAGAATATCTACCAGAATAGAATTATGAAACAATAAATTTGCGCCAAATCGGTTTTCGACCCATGCGTTTATTGCTTCTGCTTGTATTTGTACTTTCTTCTAGCACCCTGGAAGCCCAAACTAAAAAACAAGGGGCTGATGTAGCGACTTCTTTCCCACAGGAGTTGTATTCCGATCAAATTGAACTTACGCGGTATATGTGGAAGGCGCAGCGCGATACCTCTGCGTTTGGCCGCAACGATGCCAACTATTTGTTTATTCGAAAGTTGGTGCAAACCTTACGGATGGAACAAGCGTATCAGTTCCCTTTCGACTCTCTCAAGGCCATCTCGATACTGGAATCTCCCGACAAAAAGTTCAAAATATACAGCTGGCAAGTCAAACAAGACGGTGGAACTTGGAGGCATTTTGGCTGTATCTTGAAAAATCAGGCTGTTTTTGAGCTTTATCCGCTTATCGATTATAGCGACGAAATGCAACCGGGAACCGATACCGTAACCGACAACAAACATTGGTTCGGCGCTGCTTATTATCAGTTTGCAGCAGAACCCATTAAAATTAAAGGCATTACTTACTACACCTTAATCGGTTACGATGGTTTTGAGCCCTTTTCTCAGCGAAAAATCATCGACGTTGTGTGGTTCGACAAAAATGGCCTACCTCATTTTGGTGCCCCCATTTTCAGCTTGCCGGGAGGTTTGTTTACCCGAGTAATTTTTGAATACAGCAAAGACGCGAATATGGCCCTACGCTGGGATGAGGCGAATAAGATGATCATCGCCGACCATTTGGTTCCCCGCAAAGAAGAAAACCGAGGTTTATATTTCGATTATGTAGCCGATGGAAGTTTTGATGGCTTCAAACTCTCCAAAAACAAGTGGACCTACCAGGACAATATCGACTTGCGGATGAAAGCTACCCCTGCCCCAACCGCACCCAAGAAGCCATAATCCCTGCTGCAACAGCCGCATTCAACGATTCTGCCTTCCCAAACCCTGGAATATGCACTTGATGCCCAGCCATAGCGGCTAAAACGGGGTCGAGTCCGTGTGCTTCGCTTCCGATCAAAAGTAAACCACCCTTACCGAAAGATTGGGCATTGACGGGATTCCCTGTCATGGTCGCGGCAAAAATTCGATCCGCATCTTCTTTGGCAACCCATTCCACCAAATCGCCGTACAACACTGGGATTCTAAAAGCTGAACCCATGGAGGCCTGAATGGTCTTGGCATTAAACAAGTCTACAGTATCGGATGAACATAAAACTCCAGAAAAGCCAAACCAGTCGGCGATACGCAAAAGTGTTCCTAAGTTTCCAGGATCGGCAATTCGGTCGAGTACCATCACAAACCCTTCTTGCCCCTTGTGCCATGTCCATTCAAGCTGCTGTATCGGCGCCACCGCTAGAATAGGCGATGCAGAGTTCAACTGTGTCAATCGTTCCATGTCGGTGGCGCTAACCAGCTCTATAGGCGTATTGGTTGATTGCAACCAAGCAGGATGTTCACGCTCATACCAGTCGATACGCACCACGAGAAGTTGAACCGGCCAGGCCGATTCCAAGAGCTCTTTTACAGGCTTTTCGCCCTCAACCGTAAACAATCGTTGCTCATATCTTTCCTTTTTGAGTTTTAAGGAAGAAATTAATTTTATTTGCGACTTACTTAGCATACACTTGAAAGTTCGGGCTCGTTGGTTGTACCTAATTACATTTGCAATTACTGCAAGTGCTTGCAGCACCACACGTTTGCTTAACGAAGATGAGGTTTTACTGAAGAAAAACAACATCTCAGGGCTCGATAAGGAATATTTAGAGGAACTCAAGCCGCTCATCAAGCCCAAACCTAACCGAAAGTTGTTCGGTGTTTTCCTGGTTAAGCCTTGGATCTATTTAAAAACTAGTCAAGGTAAACAAACCGACTTCAAAGCACGGCTAAATCGTAACCAAGGAGAAGCCCCGGTGCTTTTGGACAGTACCCTTACTGAAGAATCGAAAAACATCATTCGTTTCTACTTAAAAGATAAGGGCTATTTCAGAGGCACTGTGACGGCAGAAACGGTAATTCACCGAAAGAAGGCTACTGTTAACTACCTCATCAATTCGGGTCCACAATACAAAATACGGAAAGTAGAGTTTGAAAATACGGGCACGCCAATCGATAAGTTCATTAGCTACCAGCTAAACAGCAGCGATATACAAAAAGGGGCGGCTTACGACGCTGACAAATTAAATGCCTTTCGGAATAAAATAGCCCTCTATCTCCGCGATAATGGCTTTTATTACTTCAACCGTGACTTTATTTTTTACCAAATAGATACCTCGGCCGGTAAGCGGCAGGTTGATCTGACCATAAAAATTAAAAAAGCCAAACAAGACTTTTATTACGAGCCCTTTCAGCTCGATAGTATTCGTGTGAATGCCGATTACAGCATCTTCAGCCGACAAGATTCGCTATCGTTGGACAGTACGCGAATCGGCGAGTTTGTGTTTATCGATAAAAATCCAATCACCATCCGAAAGGACATCCTTCAGCAACAATTATTGCTGCATCGCGATCAAAATTTTTCGGAAAGCACCCTTCGGTTAAGTCAAAGTAGAATCAACGACCTGAACGTATTCGACTATGTAAACTACCGAATACAAACGAACGACAGTTTGAGAGCTTTTGATTTGCTCATATTGTTAAGTCCTGCCACCAAACGTCAGATAAAAACCGATTTAGAAGCCTCCACCAACTCCGTTTCTTTGTTCGGCATTTCAGGTACCATTACGCAGATCAACAGAAACGTATTTAAGGGGGCAGAATTGCTGGAATTGCGTGCTAACCTGGGTATCGAGTCGCAGCAAAATGTGGCCACAGCAGCCGACTTCTTTGAGCGCACTACCTTCAACACGCTCGAATATGGTTTTGGTGTGAGTTTAATTTTTCCGCGCTTTCTTTTTCCTTTCAATACTTGGAATACCCGTAACTACACACGGCCGCGCACTCGCTTTGGTTTGAATTACAGTAACCAAATCCGACTTGACTTCAACCGCGATGTGTTTCAGGCGAATGTGGGTTATCTCTGGACGAACCGTGTGGGTGAACGATATGAATTTTATCCGCTCGAAGTAAACCTTGCGCGTACCAACAACATTTCACCTACGCTTGACTCAAGTCTGAGTGCAATCAATGACCCTTTTTTAAATTTTAGTTTTACCAATCACCTCACGACTTCTACGCGTTTGTCGTATACCGCCGACAATCTCCGCAACAAACGGTATGGCCGCCTTACCTTTACTCGGGTGAACCTGGAAATGGCTGGTAATACGCTGTATGGCATCTATGCCCTTGCTGGAATCCAACAAGATAGAGGGCAAAAAACCATATTTAACCTCCCCTTCTTTCAATACCTGAGAGCAGACGTAGATTTACGTCAATATTGGCCTCAAAACGAGCAACAATATATTGCAGGACGCTTCTTTTTAGGTGTAGGGCTACCGTTAGTGAACAGTAATACGCTTCCGCTTGAAAAGCGTTATTTTATAGGAGGTACCAACTCCATTCGGGCGTGGCAAGCGCGGACCTTAGGTCCAGGCTCATTTTCGGCTTACAACTTTGCTCGACTCGATCAATTTGGAGAAGTGAAAATAGAAGGCAGTTTAGAAAACCGCTTTACGTTAATCAACAAGTTAAAAGGTGCGGTATTTCTGGATATAGGTAACATTTGGACTCTTAAAGACACCGTTTCGGGAAAAAAGGATCTCACCAACTTCGAATTTTCACGTTTTTGGCGTGAAATAGCCATCGGTACTGGCTTTGGTATCCGCTACGACTTCACATACTTCGTGGTTCGACTCGATTTTGGAATAAAACTGCTAGACCCCGCATTTTTACCTGGTCAGCGTTGGGTAATTGAAAATGCGTTTAACCCGCTGTGGCGCAAAGAAGAATGGAAAACGCAGCTCACCACAGCTGCTCCCTTGGCCGATCGTTACCGCTACATGAGTTTTCAAATTGGTATTGGTTACCCCTTCTAGCTATTTTGTTTAAAAAGCTTTGTAAAAGCTAGGAAATTAGTATATTTGCCCTTCCAAAAATTTGCACGAAATGTTTGTTATTGTTGACATTCAAGGACAACAGTTTAAGGTTTCAAAGAACCAAACTCTGTACGTTCACCGTTTGCAAGGAGAAGAAGGTGCTCAAGTTACCTTCGAAAAAGTGCTCCTAGTAAATGATGAGAAAAAAGTAGAGATTGGCGCACCTTACGTTGCCGGAAAAAAAGTATCTGCCAAAATTGTATCGCACCTTCAGGGCGACAAAGTATTGGTGTTCAAGAAAAAGCGTCGTAAAGGCTATCAAAAAATGAATGGCCACCGTCAGCAATTCACCAAAATTGCTATCGAATCAATCGGGTAATCACATCCAAGTAAATTACATTCATCCATGGCACACAAGAAAGGCGTCGGTAGTTCGAAGAACGGACGCGAATCAGAAAGCAAACGACTAGGTGTGAAGATCTTCGGAGGTCAGATCGCCCTAAGTGGAAATATCATAGTTCGTCAGCGTGGTACAAAACACCATCCCGGACAAAATGTTGGCATCGGCAAAGACCACACCCTCTTTGCATTAACCGACGGAACTGTGCAGTTTAGAAAAGGCGAAAAAGATCGTTCATTCGTATCGGTAGTTCCGTTCGAAACCGAAGCTGCTAACTAATCTAGTTATCTATCTAACATAAAAGGGGTACTTCGTTTTGAAGTACCCCTTTTTTCATGGCCGTACAAATCAGCTACTCTTCGCTAGTTTTAGGTTTTTGCGGCAACAAACCTGCAGCCATATAACCCATGATTGCAAAATAAATGGTGCTATTAAGCGCCGAGCCCGTAATGGTGCATCCGTTTACGCAACCATAAAAATACCAATAGCCATAACCACCTGCAGCACCTAGTCCTATTCCGACCAAGTGCTGCCAGCGCAAATTATCTTTGATTTTTTGAAGCATATCAGAGCGTTAAGATACGCATCTGACCGATGCCTCCGCCATTATGAACTTCTTCGAAGCCCTGTTGCATGAGGTATTGCTGCGCCATACTGCTGCGGCCACCACTTTGGCAATACACGACTATTGGACCCGTGAACGCTTTTAACGTATCTAATTGGTGGGGTAATTCATCCACAGGTATGTTAAGCGCCCCTTCTATGTGGCCAGCTTCGTATTCCCAACTGCTACGCACATCAATTACCTTGGTTTCTTGATCCATGAGGATCTCTTTAATGGTTTTCATTTGTTGATATTAAAATTTACAATTATTAGAGCATGGTAGTTGGACAAACATAGTCGGTTACTTCTAGCACCTTTTCCGTTTTTATCTTGCTAAAGCCTCCTTTTACATTAATTAAGTTGTTGTATCCGCGTGCTTTGAGAATCGAGATAAAGATCATGGATCGATAACCACCAGCGCAATGGACCAGATAGGTTTGATTTTTATCGACTTGAAGCATAGAATCGTTGATATAATCAAGCGGGGCATTTTCCGCACCAACCACGTGTTCGCTATAGAATTCGCTTGCCTTACGCACATCAAGTACAGGTAGTTTTTCCGTTTTTGCACGTCTTGCCATTTCGGCAACATCTACCGATTCAATGGTATCTATCTCCATCCCGGCATCGAGCCATGCAGCAAATCCACCATTCAAAAAGCCGAGGGCGTGATCATAGCCTACCCGAGCTAGGCGTATCACCACCTCCTCTTCTCTGCCAGGTTCAGTAACCAATAAAATAGGTTGTTCCACATCGGGAATCATGGCGCCTACCCACGGTGCGAAGCTACCGTCAATACCAATGTTTATGGCATTTGGGATAAATCCTTTCGCGAACTCCTCTGGATCGCGCGTATCCAAAATAACTGCCGATGTTTCATTGGCAGCGGCTTCGAATGCAGCTACGCTGAGTGCTTTGGTGCCACGATTTAAAACGTCGTCGATGCTGTCGTAGCCCATTTTATTCATTTTCACATTCAATGGAAAGTAACCAGGAGGCGGCATTAATCCGTCGGTTACTTCTTTTACAAACTCTTCACGTGTCATGTCTGCACGTAGCGCATAATTGGTCTTTTTCTGGTTACCCAAGCTATCGGTGGTTTCCTTACTCATGTTCTTACCACAGGCACTTCCTGCACCATGTGCCGGATACACGACCACTTCATCGGCCAAAGGCATAATTTTATCGCGAAGTGAATCAAAAAGTAATGAAGCAAGTCCTTCTTGGGTCATATTTGCCGCTTTTTGGGCAAGGTCAGGACGACCTACGTCGCCAATGAACAGAGTATCGCCGCTAAACAAAGCCGCATCCTTTCCTTTCTCATCCATTAGCAGGAAGCAACTGCTCTCCATAGTGTGCCCAGGTGTATGCAACACTTTAAATTTGATTTTTCCAACGGTAAGTACTTCGCCGTCTGCTGCGACATGGGCATTAAAGCCAGGTTTAGCAGTGGGTCCGTATACGATCGTTGCTCCGCTTTTTGCGGCCAGGTCGATGTGCCCAGAAACGAAGTCGGCGTGAAAATGTGTTTCGAGCACATATTTTATTTTCACCCCAGCTTGTTCAGCACGATCCAGATAGGGTTTTACTTCGCGCAAAGGGTCGATGACCACAGCTTCGCCTTCACTTTCTACGTAGTATGCACCTTGTGCAAGACAGCCCGTATAAATTTGTTCAATTGTCATAGTGGTTAAGTTTATCTTAATATCTTGTACAAAAGTCGCAAATTATTTCAAGCCGATTTGTCACCTTGGTTACATTGATAAAAAATTACCAAAGGGCTCTATTGACGACGATTTGCCAATAATGGAGGCGGCTCTCCATTAAATGGGTTGGTTCTTCCAATAGTTGTGGCTTGGATTCCCGCTGCACGCAGCACCGCTCTATCGCCAAATCTATTTCGGATTTTATCCATGGCATTGTACAAACTAATGAGTTCCTCACTATCGTCGAATAAATCTATTTGGTATCCGCCCTGTACCAACTCGCTGAACCGAACACCCACCAAACGAATTAGCAGCCGCTTATTGTATAAGCGTTCAAACAACTCCAGTACCCGCGGAATGAGTAGATGATCGGCCGAGGTGTAAGGTATACGCTGTTGCAGGGTGTGGGTGTTAAAATCGGAATACCGCACCTTAACGGTTACACAGGCCGCCAATTTATTGCCTCTACGCAGCTGAAAGGCAAGGTTTTCGGCCATAGCCGCCAAAATCCCCTTGAGCTTACTCACATCGGTAGTATCGCGATCAAACGTCCGCTCGGTAGAAATAGACTTACGCTCGTGAAAGGGAACCACCGGGCTATTGTCGATACCATTGGCTTTTCGCCAAAGCTGCGTTCCATTTTGCCCAAATACACGCTCAAGCAATTCCAGCGGCATTTCCTGTACCGTGCCAATGTAACGAACACCCAAGCCCCGCAAAGTCTGATACATCTTGTCGCCCACCATGGGGATTTTTTTTACCGATAAAGGCGACAAAAAAGGCTTTTCGGTTCCTCTGTCTATCCTAATCTGATTGTTTGGCTTGGCTTCGCCTGTGGCTACCTTCGATACCGTTTTATTCACCGACATGCCAAACGAGATGGGTAAACCACTCTCTTTCATGATTTTCTGGCGTAATTCCGAAGCCAGTTTATAGCAGCCAAAAAAACGATCCATCCCCGTGAGATCAAGATAAAACTCATCAATCGATGTTTTTTCAAACAGCGGCACCTGATCACGTATAATCTCGGTAACCAAATCACTGTATTTCATGTAGTTGCCCGAATTGCCACGTATCACCACTGCCTCGGGGCAAAGCTGCCGGGCCATTTTCATAGGCATGCCCGCATGAATACCAAAGGCCCGGGCCTCGTAACTACACGAAGCCACTACACCCCTATCGCTCACACCACCAATGAGTATCGGCCGGGGGCCTAGGCGACTGTCGAGCAGACGTTCTACCGATACAAAAAACGTATCGAGGTCCATGTGTACAATGTTCCGCTCGGGTTGTGGTTCGGTAACTGATGGTTTCATCGACATGGCTTTATGCAACTAAATTGATTACAAGTGGTGACATCTCCTGACCTTAAAAGCTTCAGGCAGCCGATTGTGTGGCACTCTGGCGAGCCGGTTCGGCATAACGCGGGTCGGGTATAATCGGGAGCTTCTCCATTTCCATCACCTCTAAAGTGTAGCAGTCGAATTCCTCGGTAACTCGCCCCTTAAGCCAATAAATGCCTCTGCCACGGAAAGGATAACGCGCAGCAACCGGAGGGAAATGTACGGTATCGATGTATTCTCCCTGCTTGTCGATGAACGTGCCAAACTGCATGCGTTCGCCCTTGGCCGTTCGGGTATCTTTTACGGTGACCAAATAACCAACCACCGCAGCCTCTTTCCCTACCCGCTGCATCAACTCAGCGGCTGTTTGCGCTGCAGGTGCAGGATGAAGCAATAGTTCAAACGGACTGCAGAGCGCGAAACCAAGCAATTCCATCTCGTCGAAGGCATCCTCGTGCCGCACACGGTCGAGCTCAGGCAGCGAAAAACTACGCGGAGGCGTATAAAACAACTCCGGAACAACCTCCTTGCGCGGGGCATGTCCGAGCAACAGATGCGCCTGCCAGAGTAGCTCTTTTTTGTTTTTACCGGTAAACCGAAATGCGCCAATCCGAATAAGAATGGCCAGTTGCTCAAGAGGCGGCGCTAAACGCTGCACCAACTCCGCCAAATCGGGAAAAGGCCCCAAACGGCTACGATCGTCCATAATCTTCTCCATAAACGTCGTTTCAAGGCCTTTTACAAAGCCCAAGCCCAACCAAATGGTGCTGCCTTCGAGTCTACAAAGTAGCTTGCTGCGGTTTACGCAGGGCGCTTGTACCTCGGCACCATGCATGCGTGCTTCATGCAAATAGTGCTCGATGCTGTAAAAACCACCTGCATTGTTGAGGGTAGCTACCATATACTCCAGCGGGTAATACGCCTTGAGAAATAAACTCTGGTAACTCTCTACCGCATACGATGCCGAATGCCCCTTAGCGAAAGCATAGCCCGCAAAACTTTCTACCTGCCGCCAGATTTCTGCCGATAGCTCAGCACTGTACCCCTTCTCCTTGCAATTGCGGAAAAACTTATCACGCACTTGCTCAAACTCCTCTCGTCCCCGAAACTTACCACTCATACCGCGGCGCAGTACATCGGCCTCGGCAAGGCTGAGCCCCGCAAAATAGTGCGCCACCTTAATCACATCCTCCTGATATACCATTACACCATACGTTTCAGGCATGATGTCGAGCATCACCGGATGTGCGTCTTTGCGGCGCTCTGGAAAACGATAACGCAGTATGTATTGCCGCATCATGCCCGAATTGGATACCCCCGGCCTTATCACCGAACTTGCCGCTACCAGGCCGAGATAATCATCGACTCGCAGCTTTTTCATAAGCATGCGCATGGCCGGCGACTCTACATAAAAACACCCGATGGCTTTGGCATTGCGCAACATATGCTTGATACGCTCGTCCTGCTTGAACCGCGCTATGTCGTGAATATCAAAGCTATCGGCATCGCCCCCATTTTCGCGAATGAGCCAAAGTGCGTCTTTAATTTTTCCAAGTCCACGCTGGCTCAGGATGTCAAATTTGTATAAACCAGCGTCCTCTGCCACTACCATGTCGAACATCGTGGTAGGAAATCCTTTGGGAGGTAAAAATGTGCCGCTAAAATAGTGTACGGGCCGGTCGAGTATCAATATCCCCCCTGCATGTATACTTAAGTGATTGGGAAGGTCTTGCAAAAGACTGCCGTATTGAAGTACGGTTTGTGCAATGCGGTCTATTTTGTTGGGGTCAAACTTGCCATCGGCTAATTGGTCGATATCGGCCTTGGGTAAACCAAATACCTTACCCAGCTCCCGAACCACTGCACGATACTGAAAGGTAACGTAGGTGCCCAAAAGGGCTACATGCGGAAAACGGGCGAATATAAAGTGTGTAACATCATCCCTGTCGGCCCAAGAAAAATCGATGTCAAAATCGGGAGGATTACGCCGGTATAGGTTGATAAAGCGCTCGAAATACAAGTCAAGCTCAATCGGGTCCACATCGGTTATGCGCAGCAAATAGGCCACCACACTATTTGCCCCGCTCCCCCTGCCTACATAAAAATAGCCCTTGCTACGTGCGTACTTGAGTATCTTCCAATTGATGAGAAAATACGAAACAAACCGCTTTTGCCTGATAATTTCCAATTCCTTTTCGAGCCGGGTAAGTACCTGCTCGCCGGCTTGCGGGTAGCGGTACGACAACCCCTGGTAGGCAAGGTGGCGCATCAACCGGTAATCGAGCTCCTCGTTTCCGGTATAGGTACGTAAGTTCTTGTGGGGATACTGCTCGCCGTATTCGAAGGTAATCCGGCAACGATCGAGCAGTTGGCGCGTTCGGTACAACAACTCCGGAAAACCGTCGTACCCCTGCAAAAGGCTGTCGAGCGGCCTGAGTTGCTCGTCTTCCCGCCCACAATCGGCGGCATCCAGCTTACTAAGCAGCGTGTTTTTGTCGATAGCACGCAGCAAACGATGCACATTCCAGTCGCGTTTGTTCCTGAATGTTGCCGTGGCCAAGGCTACCAAACGGTGTTGTGGCCAGCGTTTTCCCTGCACGCGCAGTCGATTGCATTCGTGTGGTGCAATACCCAGGTACTCGTGCTCTTCCAATCGCCTGCCATCCCAATTAGATAAAGGATATATCACATAAACACCTGCCATAACGGGGGGCCTGCGCGGAAATGCCTCCCCGGCATGTAAATGTGCGCTCAGGTATGCGTTAATTGCCTGATAGGCCACATTATCGGAAGCCAGCAGCACATACAACCGCTGGTTACCGTTTCGGAAGTCGACACCCAAAACGGGCCGTATGCCGAATTTTGGTGCAAGCCGCACAAAGTCGAGTCCGGCCGAGCTGTTGTTGATGTCGGTAAGTGCCATACAGTCAACCCCGCAAGCTTTTGCCTGCTGTAGCAGCGCCTCGGGCGACATAACGCCGTAGCGAAGCGAAAAGTGACTGTGGGCATTCAGATACATCTGTATGGTTTTAGCGGTGGTTTTACACCTGCGCTGTTAAAGGCTGTGGATTACAATTCGACTATCGACAGCCCTTCCTTCACAAACTATTGCGCAGGACTTGGCTGTAAAATGAGGTGATGTTCAGCGGTTGGGACTACCTTTCAGGCGGTCCACCTCCGTTCGGAGAGCGGTTACCAGCTGTTGTAGCTGTGCGGTGGGCTGCATGAATGGCTCGGGCAACTGGAAACTCAAATAGCCCAAGGCCTTCCAAACTTCCAGTACCTGCCCTACACCAATACGATATGGGGCATACTCGGCATTATCGGAACGCAGCTCCAATTCAGACTGCTCCCAATGCGCCACCACACGCTTGTATACCACTCCTTCGTCGCGCGATACCACGATGCACGGCTGGTAGTCGCGTACCGATCGCCAGTCCTGCACATATTCACTAATGATATAGGCACCGCTGGGAACCGGCAACATACTATCGCCCTGTATCTGAAAAATCCGATACGAACGCTTCGCACCCAACTCTGCTACTGGCAGGTGAAAAGAAGGCAAACGCCCCATATACGTGGTATCACAATATCCCTCCAGATAACCCGCAGCAGCACGCACCGGCACAATCGCTATTTGCTCGTCCTGCTGCTCCCGATCGACCAATACTGGCAATACCCGCAGACTACTGCCTCGCACATCGGCAGCAAGCTGACGGGCACTCCCTGCAGGGCGCATGAGCAAGTCGCCCACCTCCACCGAAAAAAGCTGACACAGCTGCATGACGGTTGAAAGCCTGGGCTCCGCACGTCCTTCTTCATACGCACCCACCATCGATCGGTGTACGCCCAAGCGGTCGGCGAGCTCCTGCTGCGTCCAGCCGCTGCGCTTGCGAAAATGCCGTATGTTTTCTGCTAGAAGCAATGCGATTATTTTAGAATGCTAATTTAATAAGCATTCTTATTTTAAAAGAATAAGGGAGGCAAAATATTAGCTTAGTTATCCACAAACTCTATTCCTGGGCTAAAAAAGGGATAATTGACCGCCGTCGGGAGTTTTATCTTCGCCCGATTTGCGTTTGCGAGCAGTGGTCATGCCCATACCCTCCAGCTTAAGTTCCTGACTCAATACAAAACGATAATTGGGATAAAGTAGCTCTCCTACGGGCGAAAGAACAGCCGCCGACTTCTCATACACGCTTTTTACAGCCGGATCAATGCGGTAAGCATTAAAATCGTCGGCATCAAACGGACGAAGCAGCGCGCTCACCTCTGCTATTGGAACCGATGTATCTAACCAAAGATGTTCGGCCGAACGTGGCAAAATAACCGGCGAACGATGATGCCCAATGGCCTGAAGGAGTGGGTTTGCAACAGTAGTAACGATGGCGAAACTATGGATGATTTCACCCGTTCGTGGGTCGGCATAGGCATCCCATACCCCAGCCATAGCAAAGGGAGCCAACCCATGCCGGGGATATACCAGCCAAGGCTCCTTTAATTTTGCTTCTTTTGGCCCTTCAATGAAGGCATCGGCTATTACCAGGCAACGTTGCGAGCGAATAGGCTTGCGAAAAGCCGGCTTTTGAAGAATTCCCATGCCCCCGGTATAGTGCGGGTTGTCGTCGGTATTTTGATCGCCTTCAGCGCGCGCATTGATGAGCAGCATGGGCTTTTGTGCCCACGATGGCGTTAAGCCAAAACGCAAGAGGCGAAGCTCCGACGGTGCATCAGACGTGATGACAGGCGCCAATTCGCCCGGACAAACGTTTGGATTTTGTACCGTTTCGAGACCTTCAGCTGCCGAAACTTGAAATCGCTCCTCGATTACTTTGAGCTGGGTAACTACCGTATATCGTCCGCACATAGCTGCAAAACAAGAGTTTATCTCGTAAAATCAGCACATGGAGAACAAAAACAGCTCATTTTTTTGATTTACACTTTTTAAATAAGCACAGATAGCTATATTTGCAGTCCATTTGCCACGCTCCCTGCCCAGTGCATAGCCATAAGTGCAAAAGGAAAGGTTCCGTAGCTCAATTGGATAGAGCATCTGACTACGGATCAGAAGGTTTGGGGTTCGAATCCCTACGGGACCGCGAAGCCAGTTTATGGCAAATGCCTCGCAGAACAAACTGCGGGGCATTTTTATGTTTGCAGATTTGTAAAGTTTACACTAGCATTCAAATCGGTTATCATAAACTCAAAGGCATTTTTGATAACTGCACGTAATTCTTTGCTATCCTGCGCTCTGTTGATTGCACAAAAAGAGCTAATGCGTTCATCTTTCTCGAAAAGAAAAGTTTTTGAGCCGAGTCGGTTCACCACAGCATGTAAATAGATTTTGTAACGTGAGGTGTTGTCGAAATCTCCAACACTAAATTTATCGTTTGCATGCTTGGACTTAGGTACCCCCATAAACCCAAATGAGGTTCTTGGATTTTCATGTATGTAATCGAGAAGAATTTTGATACAAGTACCAATCACGCCCAAGGCAAATCCATCGTTTAGTATGCACTGATAGCGATTTCTTGCGCGTTTCCTATCGATTGGATAAAACTTGATGACACAAAAGTTCTCCGGTAAAAAATCTAATTCAACATAATATCGTCTTCCAGAGGGTGTTTTAAAACGATAAACCCTGCAATGTATGGCAGGGTTAAAATCGCGGGCTTTTGACCTATGTACCAGGTCGTATCGATAGAAACTATCGAGCATGAATCAGGGGAATACTAAATTATATCCCTTTACTCGCAAGCGTTTTAGCTCTTTTTCTTCTAATTCAACAAAATGGGCAGGAGGAAGCTTCCCTTCAGCCATTTTGCTTGCACTTTTCGTTTTGGGCGAAAGTTTTTTGACGTAATTACCCATACAGCCTTGCTTTACACTGGTGAAAAACATGTAATCACCAGAAAGTTCCAACCTTTTTTTGTTTTATGCAATTTTTCATTGTCTTTTGTTTATTTTAATTAATTCGCGGTGGTTGCGATCAGTTAAACCCAGTTATAACCTCTACCCTTTGCTAATGGAATATAGTCTAGCTAAATCATGGCCCACCAACTACCAGCTACTACGAGATAAAGTACAGCTGCTGAAAGAGCTGCTTAAAATGTATAGGAAGGAAGGGTGATGGTAGATTCTTCCCTTGTACTTGAAAAAGCAGTTAAGGATACTGTTTACATCGCGCTGGATCCACAGACGATTCAATCGCTTTCGAAGTCGAATGAGTGGGGAGTGGCATTAATAACTGGTCTAGTTGCAATTGTCGCCGGTTTAATACCCCACGCTGCTTCTAGTATAAAGCACTTTAATAAGAAAAAAGCCTTCAAAGAAAGTTTAGATAATGAACTTTTATACAATTGGAGGCTACTGTACGACCATCTTGGTGGCCTTCATGTAATAATCGAAGAGCTTATGGAACCAAAATCTAGGTTTATCTCAAATACTCCGTTTATTCCGGAGTTCACTCTTTGGAAGGAAATTCCTAAAGAAAAACACCAGGAGCTCTTAGGGTCTAAATTTTACAACTACTCAAGATTAATAAGTGAAATAGAATCAATTAATAAGGCTTCTCCTCAACAATTATACTTGGAGATTTTAAAAAAAATAGCCTCGAGGTTACTAGACCCTGATAATAAAGTTCCTGAATCTGTAATTTCTCTTTCAGAAGGTATCCATATTCTTAGCATGAAATCCAAAATAGTAATGATTGGCAAAGGCATTCAGTCTATAGATGCCAAACTTGCTGAACAGGTAAAATTTGATCACAATCTTCTATAATCTGTTCAAAAATCATCCTCAAATCAGTCCTCTGTTCCCCTACTGTTCCCCTACCCTAAAACCAAACTACTGCTTACCAATGACTTGCAAATTTTCAGCTGGTTCCTACGGGACCGCTAAACGTGCAAGTTAACTTGCACGTTTTTTTTATACCCTTTTTAGGGTAAATTCTACCTCTCTAGATTATTTTATCATAAAATGCACGGTTTTTTTAAACTCGTTTGGTAGCTTGCAACAAGTTAATTCCTTACCCTATGAAAAGAACTCAACGATTGATGAGCCTTGCCGTTGTTGCGGGCAGTTTGTTTTTCGCATCCGTCGGCTCTGCACAACGTATTGCCGACATCTACATCAACAAAATGTTGCTAAAAGGCGATGACGATGCAGTAGTCAATTTTGTGACCAAAGACTACATGAACGAATCTGGCAAAAACAACACATCATTCGAGATCATCGGTGTGCGTTTGCTCGATAACAGCAACCGCTACCTTGTTTTTGGAAAACATGAAATTACTGCCGACCACAAAGTAAGTGGCGAATCGGTTGACGTAGATATCAACGCTACGCATGGCAAAGATGAGTTGAAATTTCACATGGCTCGTTTCCCACGTTTGAATTACCAATTTGTTGCGCTCAACGAAAATGATGTAAAAGATTTGCTCGAAAACGTGAAGCAGCTTCGTTCAAACTATATCGAAAGCGATACCATAAAGATTAAAGACGAAACGCGCTATTTCGTTTATCGCCTGAATAAAGATTTCGCAGTAAGCATGAGCCGTGGTAAAAATGGTGGTTCTGCTAAAACCTTCGAACTTTGGATTGGCACACGTCGCCAGGAAGTGAATAGCGACAAATTCATACTCATGTTGACCCAATTTTTAGGCACAACCGAATAAATTGACCTAATCACCCATAAAAAAACCCGCAATAGCGGGTTTTTTTATGGGCATTCGGGCTGTTTTTATTTGGTTTTAGCACCAGGCTTTGCAATCTGCTCACGCATCGATGTATCGGCTTGGATATTTTGCATTTTGTAATAATCCATCACCCCGAGCTGACCATTACGGAACGCTTCGGCTATGGCAATTGGAATTTGAGCTTCCGCTTCAATTACTTTGGCCCGCGACTCTTGCGCTTTGGCCACCATTTCCTGCTCAAGGGCTACAGCCATAGCACGACGTTCTTCAGCACGCGCTTGCGCAATCTTTTTGTCGGCTTCTGCTTGGTCGGTTTGTAAAACGGCACCAATGTTCTTGCCTACATCAATGTCGGCTATATCAATCGACAAAATTTCAAATGCTGTTCCTGCGTCCAATCCTTTTTGCAGCACAACTTTAGAGATAGAATCGGGATTCTCGAGTACCGATTTATGATTGGCCGCCGAACCAATCGACGATACAACCCCTTCGCCTACCCTTGCTAACACCGTTTCTTCGCCAGCACCCCCAACAAGTTGTTTGATGTTGGCACGAACCGTTACCCTGGCTTTAGCTATGAGCTGAATGCCATCTTTTGCGACTGCCGCTACGGGTGGTGTGTCGATTACTTTGGGTTGTACCGACATCTGAACTGCTTCAAAAACATCGCGCCCGGCCAAGTCGATGGCCGTGGCTGCTCTGAAATCGAGGGGGATGTTGGCCTTCTCGGCCGAAATAAGAGCTCGAATTACATTGTTCACATGACCTCCAGCCAAGTAGTGGGTTTCAATCTCGTTACTGGTGAGCTTTAATCCTGCTTTGGTTGCGGTAATTAAAGCATTTACCACGATCGAAGGTGGAACCTTACGAATGCGCATAAGCACCAAATCGAGTATGCTTACGCGCACCCCGCTGAATATGGCCGTTATCCAGAGGTTAATAGGTACAAAATACAGGAACAAAAACAGGACGACGACCACGCCTGCGATGCCGAGTAATAATACAGTCAATTCATTCATACTATTGGGTTAAGTTTTTTTACTAAAATTTTCATACCATCCACGGAGACAATTTCTACCTCCGTTCCAGGTTCGGCAAAGCCATCGATTAACTCGGCTTCTACTTCAAAATCGTGCATTTTAATTGTTCCTGAAGGTCTCATCCTGCTTCGGGTAACTGCGGTTTCTCCCAGCTGAATGGAAACGGGTAGCTCATTTGCTTTGGCGTCAATCTGCTCATCGAGCGAAAACCGCTTCCAAAATCTAGTTTTTACACTTCTTACTATCACAAATACCGATAACGCTCCCGTAACCAACAAGCTAATATTCCCAACAAGAGCGCCATACAACTCATAGACGTAGTAAATGCCAAACCCCAGCAAAATTATCCCGGCAATCCCAACGAAGGTCACGCCCGGGACAATAAATAATTCCAAAAACAATAGGAATAAGCCTAAAAGGACTAAAAAAATCAGGGTTATCGCCATGGCCTCAAATTACAGCTTTCTATCGGTTTAATGGAAAGATTCGAGAAGCATTTCACGAAGTACAGGAATTCCTTCGCTGGCTGGCTGGGCAAGCGTTGTCCAATTGGCCCCCATGGTCCCTACCGGCTCGGGGTCGATTAAAAAAGCGGGTATGGTAGGTCGTATTTCATGAACCAAATTGGCTGCCGGATATACCTGCAATGAGGTTCCTACCACCACAAAAATATCGGCAAGTTGAGCCAAGCGGATTGCCTCATTCATAGCAGGTACTGCTTCTCCAAACCAAACTATATTGGGTCGAAGCTGACTGCCTCTCGGGCACTTTTGTCCGTACGCCAAATCCTCCTTCCATTCAACAATCAACGAGGGGTCGAGACTACTTCGCAACTGATCCAGTCGGCCGTGGAGATGCAAAACACGCAAGGAACCTGCCTTTTCATGCAGCAGATCGACATTTTGGGTAATGATGTGCACTTCGAACTCCGATTCTAGCGCTGCCAGCGTTTCGTGCCCCCGATTGGGTAAAGCCGCCAAGGCTGTATTCCGTCGCATATTGTAAAAATCGATTACCAATCGAGGGTTCTTGCGCCAGCCTTCGATACTTGCTACCTCCATGATGTCGTAGCCTTCCCAAAGGCCACCTGCCCCTCTAAATGTTGCCAAACCACTTTCGGCGCTGATGCCTGCGCCACTCAGCACAACCAAACGCTTTTTCATTCGACCACTCCTCCGTATTTCTTTTGTTTACTGTAATAAACATCTTCGAGCCAGTCGATTCTAACCCCTTTTGACGTTGATGCATGTACAAAACGACCGTTTTGCAAATAAATACCAACGTGCCCAATGCGACCGCTCTTATTCAAATCGAAAAAAACCAAATCGCCAAATTCCAGCGCATCCATTTTTTTCTTACGCGCTGTTTTGTACAAATCGGTAGTAGTTCGTCCAATTTCCTTGTTATAGTTGACTAAATAAAACTGATGCACAAAACCCGAACAGTCAACCCCTTGTGTGCTGTTGCCACCTAATCGGTAGGGAGTACCCCACCAGGTATCTATAAATCTGTAATATTTGAGGTATGCTGTTGGAATTTGCTCGTCAACCAATACGCTATACTTTTCAAGAAGTTTTCGGTCCGACGCACTCAACTCAACGCCTGATCTGCGTTTGCAGGCTCCAAACGTTACACTCAAAATTAGAAGTACAAGACCTCCCCGCTTCACTCTTCTTCGCGTTGTACCGTTTCTAGAGTAAAGGCAGGGGTACAAAACGACCAATATTCTACTTCCTCCTCAAATGGATTGCTGTAGCGTACTCGCGTACCCTTGCGTACCAGAAGGCTTTCACCAGGACCTAAAACCAATACTTCTCCGTCTAACTCAAACTGTTTCCTTCCACGAATCACAACCGTTACCTCATCAAACAGTGGCGTTTGAAATGGCTCGCTCCAAGCTGGAGGCGCTATCATATGGGCAACACTCAACTGAGCATCGCCACTAGAGGCTTTGCCGATATGTTCCTCAATTAATTTTCCATCGGTTGTTGGTACTACAAATGGTTTTTTATTTCTGAAATAGGCAGCCATAGCTAGTTGAGGTAGGGTTGAAGGGTTACATGCGTTCAGGGGCTTCAATACCAACCAGAGCTAAACTTTTGCGTATGGCTCGGGCGGTTTTATCGGCCAAAAATAATCGGAACAATTTGCGAGCTTCGTTCTCTTCGTTTAACACGGGGCAGTCGTGATAAAAGCGGTTGAACGCCGTCGCTAAATCGTAGGCATATTGGCAAATCAAAGCTGGACTATAGCGCTCTTTTGCCGCTGCAACAGTTTGTTGATAGTCCAAGAGCAACTTCATCAATTCGCGTTCTGCTTCGGCCAATTCAGTTGGTTTTGGGGCGTTTGACCATGCCAAATTTAAGGCTTCTGCCTTTCGCAAAATGCTTCGAATTCGCGCATGGCTATATTGGATAAATGGCCCCGTATTGCCTTGAAGATCGATAGATTCTGCGGGGTTGAACAACATGCGCTTCTGCGGATCGACTTTCAGGATGAAATATTTCAATGCGCCAAGTCCTATGATTCGGTATAGTTGCTCCTTCTCTTGTTCGTTCAGCCCTTCCAATTTACCCGACTCATTGGTTTTTTCTCGCGCAGCATCGATTACTTCAGCAATTAAATCGTCGGCATCCACGACCGTTCCCTCACGCGACTTCATTTTGCCGCTCGGTAGATCAACCATGCCGTAACTCAAGTGGTAACAATTGCTGGCCCAGTGGTAACCCAACTTCTGAAGTACCTTAAACAGCACTTTGAAGTGGTAATCTTGTTCATTTCCAACCGTGTAAACCATGCTGTCCATTTTCCACTCCTTGTAACGCTCAATGGCGGTACCAATGTCTTGAGTCATGTAAACAGCGGTACCATCACTTCTTAACAACACCTTTTCATCCAACCCGTCGTTGCGCAAGTCTACCCAGATTGAACCATCGTCTTTTTGGTAAAAAACGCCCTTTTCTACACCCTCCAGCACCTTATCCTTACCTAAAACCCACGTTTGTGATTCGTAGTAGTTTTGATCAAAATCGACTCCAAGCTGTTTATAGGTAGCATTAAACCCGGCATATACCCAGCTGTTCATGGTCGACCACAATTCCAATATTTTTGAGTCGCCAGCTTCCCATTTCCGCAGCATTTCTTGGGCTTCGAGTAGAATTGGAGCTTGCTTCTTGGCTTCTTCTTCACTTGCACCCTTTTCAACTAAGATTTGCTGTTCTTCCCGGTAAGCTTTGTCGAAAGCCACGTAATACTTTCCAACAAGGTGATCGCCTTTTAAACCTGAGGTTTGTGGCGTTTCACCTTGACCAAACTTTTGCCAAGCCACCATCGACTTACAGATGTGTATGCCACGGTCGTTGATAATTTGAACTTTTACCACATCGTCGCCAGCTTCGGCCAGGATTTTACTCACAGAATAGCCAAGTAGGTTATTGCGAATGTGGCCAAGATGTAAAGGCTTGTTGGTATTGGGCGACGAATACTCGACTACCGTTTTCTGACCTGAGGGTGTTAAGGCGGTCGCCTCCAAGTTGTTCATATGGGCTAGCCAATAGGCATCGCTGAGGCTGATGTTGAGGAAGCCTTGTACCAGTGAAGTATCTGCAACTAGCTTGCCTTGTTCGAACTGAATTTCATGCAGCACTTCTGCCAATTCAGCCCCTAACTGCTGCGGATTGGTTTTCAGTACTTTGGTTAATGAAAAGATAATCAATGTAATATCGCCCTTGAATTCTTTTCGAGTAGGCTGAAAAACCAAGCTCAGGTCGCTTTCAGAAACTTGGTATTTTTTGGTTATATATGCCAGTATAGCATCAGAAAGTGTACTCTGGTGATTCAGCATACTTACAATATAGATTGATTAGAAATAGAATTTGCCACCTTCACTAAGATTTCGAAGGCAGTTTCTGCCATAATGTTCTCTTTGTCGAGGGTAGGGTTCACCTCAACCATTTCGAAACAAACCACCTTAGGGCTTGACACCAAATTTTGAAGCAGTTTGCCCGCCTCACGTTCATTGATACCATTCGGGACTGGTGTTCCGGTACCCATGCTTACTTTTGGGTCCATGCTATCTACATCGAAAGAAACATAAATGATATCGCATTTATCGAGTGTAGACAAGGCTTCAAAAGCTACTTTTTCCACGCCTCTTTTGCGCACATCGGATACCGAGAAATTTCGGATTTTATTTTTTTGAATCAAGTACTGTTCTTGAGGCTCTACATCCCTAACGGCGATAAAAACCAAATCTTCAAAGCTCACCTTAGCCTTTGGTCCACCTATTTGTTTGATTTTCTCCCAATATTCTACCGTTTTGTCGTCAGGTACATTCACCCGATTTTCGAGATTGTCTTCGCTGGTTGCCATGGCCAGCGACATGCCATGCATATTCCCCGAAGGTGTAGTGAATGGCGAATGTAAATCGGCATGAGCATCTACCCAAATTACACCCAGGCGTTTTTTCGGATAGGCCATTTTGATCCCAGCTATGGTTCCTGCAGCCGTGCTGTGATCGCCTGCCAAAACGATAGGAAATTGATTTTTCCGAAGACTTTCGGCAACTAGATTACTAGTATTCTGCAGCACTTCGTAAATACCATCTACGTATCGAGCAAATGGATGACGTACCGGCTCGTACAATAACTCATTACGGTCGGGCACGCTAATGCCCTTCATTTTGAGAAAAAACTTCGAAGCGAAGTCGTGTGCAGCGATTTTTATGGCATCTACTCCCAAGCTTGCGCCACGAGTTCCGGCGCCCAGTTCTGAGCGGATTTCAATGAGCTGTAATTCTGACATAAAGTGTGCTTATAACGTCCGAAAAAACTAAATTTGCGCTCGATAAAACAAGCTTTTCGGCCGATGCAAAGTTACGCAGAATTTCTCGACTTAAGTGTCGGGTTCCCACAGGATGGATTTAAGCTCATTGACGATGAGTTGTACTTCCACGACATTAACCTGATGGAGCTGGCAGAGACTTTTGGTACACCCCTACGGTTTACCTATGTTCCGTTGATTTCCGACAAAATTCAGATGGCTAAAAAGTTGTTTAACGATGCCATTCAAAAACACAACTACCAAGGCACCTACACCTATTGCTATTGTACCAAAAGCTCACATTTTAAGCACATACTCGAAGAAGCGCTGAAAAACGACATCCATCTCGAAACTTCTTCGGCCTTCGATATTCCAATCATCGAAGCACTCGAACGCAAAGGCATGATCACCAAAGACATCATGGTGATTTGCAATGGCTTCAAAAAGGATTCGTACAAAGAAAACATCGTAGATATCATCCACGACGGTTTCAGGAACGTAATTCCGGTGCTCGACAATAAAGAAGAGTTTAACTATTACGCGAATGAACTAGAAGTACCTGTAAGCATAGGCATACGCGTTTCGGTAGAAGAACAACCCGATTATCCGTTTTATACAAGCCGTTTGGGCATACGTGGTGACGAAGTGAACGACTTCTACCTGAGTAAAATCAAAGAAGACGATAATTTCAAGGTGAAGCTTCTCCACTTTTTCGTTAGCTCTGGATTCAACGACACCCAACACTTTTGGAACGAATTAGAGAAGTTTGTGAACGTATACGTAAAGCTTAAGAAAATCAATCCCGATCTGGGAATGATTGATATTGGAGGTGGTCTTCCGTTTAAGAATAGCTTGAGCTTCGACTACGATTACGAATACATGATCAGCGAAATTGTAAATCGCATCAAAACCATTTGCAACGACAACGACATACCTGAGCCGAACATCGTAACCGAATTTGGAAGTTTTACCGTAGCTGAGGCAAGCGGCATCATTTTTAAAGTTTTGGGGCGCAAACAACAAAACGATCGCGAAAAATGGTTGATGGTCGACGGCAGTTTAATCACCATGTTGCCTGACGTATGGGCCATGAATCAAAAATTTATATTGCTTCCACTCAACAACTGGGATTCGGAATACGAACGCGTGAATCTCGGTGGCATCACCTGTGATGGGCTTGATTTTTACAAAACCGAGCAAAACATTGCATCGACCTTCATGCCCAAAACGCGAAAAGCCCAATATGTAGGCTTTTTCCATACGGGCGCCTATCAAGAAACACTCAGCGGGACGGGCGGTATCCACCACTGTTTGATTCCTACTCCCCGCCACGTGCTCATTCGTAAAACCAAAGAAAACAATCTCGATTACCAACTTTTTCAGGAAGAACAAAGTAGTAAACAAGTTCTGAAAATTCTCGGCTACTGATTTTGACTCTGAAAATAATTCATCTATATTTGCAACCCTATTTGAAAAGCTAAAGTCATGGGAGTTACCTCGCTGAAAAGAAAAGCCCGCAAAAACCGCACTGTATCACGTCAGCGCACACAGGGTCTGAAAAAGTCAAAGCTTGGCACATACGCTAAGCCAAAAACCGAAGAAAATAACGAAGGCAACGCCGAATAAGGTTTGCTTTGCGACAATAAAAAAGCCGGTATCCATCGATACCGGCTTTTTTTGCGTGTAGTCTCTTCTGCTTATTTTTTAGGTGTACGAACTACATCCCACGATCGGTCGCCCAGCAACTTGACCGTAGCAACGAAGGTGAATTTCAGACCTTTACCCCATTCTTCGGGCGAAAGCATCGAAAGCAAGCGGCTCCCATTGTCGCGCTCGTATAAATGGTATTGCTGACCGATAACCGGCTCAAAATTCATATCGGCAGCATAAATTTCTTCAGCCACCTTTACTCTGTTTTCAATTTCTCGAACTTGCTCCATCAGCAATTCGGCTTGCTTCCTTAGCATGCTTATTTGCAAATCGGCTTGTTGCGCCACCGTTTCCAGCGCTACACTCTTCAGCTTGCCTTTATCGATAGGCCTGATGATGGGCGATGCCACATGTGTGGGCATGGGTGCCAAGGCAGCACGACCTTCCCAATAACTAAACTCTTCGGTGGTATTTTCGGGGATTGACATGAAATTATTTGAGACGAAACAAAATTACATTGCTATTGTTTCGTTATCGTTAAAGTGGTGGATAACTGAACTTTCTGGTAATATAAAAAGTTGTATCTTTGCGGCTTTGTTAGAGCCGAAACTTCTGACATTCATCTTATCATTCAATATAATCTATGCGTCAGCTAAAAATCACCAAGTCGATCACCAACCGCGAAAGCCAATCGTTAGAGAAGTATTTGCAGGAAATCGGCAAGGTGGATCTGATTACACCTGAAGAAGAAGTAATCCTGGCCAAACGAATCCGCGAAGGTGACCAAAGGGCCCTAGAAAAGCTCACCAAAGCCAACCTACGATTTGTTGTTTCTGTTGCCAAGCAGTATCAGAACCAAGGTCTAACCTTGTCTGACCTCATCAACGAAGGTAATCTGGGCTTGATTAAAGCCGCGAAACGTTTCGATGAAACCCGCGGATTCAAATTCATCTCTTATGCCGTTTGGTGGATTCGCCAGTCGATTCTTCAGGCTTTGGCCGAACATTCACGTATCGTACGTTTGCCTTTGAACCGCGTAGGTTCGTTGAACAAAATAGGTAAAGCTTTCTCGCAACTCGAGCAACAATACGAAAGAGACCCATCGGTAGAAGAGCTTGCTGAGATGCTTGAAGTATCGACAGATGAAGTAGAGAGCACCTTAAATATTAGCGGTCGTCACATTTCGATGGACGCACCTTTTGTGCAAGGTGAAGAAAACACCCTACTCGACGTACTCGTGAATGACGATGCGCCTAAATCTGACAGCATTCTCATGCAAGAATCGTTGTCGGCCGAAATCGATCGTTCATTAGCTACCCTTACCGAACGCCAGCGTGAAGTAATTAAGCTCTACTTCGGCATCGGTTTGGATCACGGCATGTCGCTCGAAGACATAGGCGAAAAATTCGACCTGACCCGTGAGCGCGTTCGCCAAATCAAAGACAAAGCCTTGAAACGCTTACGCCACACCTCGCGTAGCAAAATGCTCAAAGCATACTTGGGTAACTAATCCCTTGTAATACACCTGATGAAAAGCCGGCAGTTGTCCGGCTTTTTCATTTTCTAAACATTTGGGAATAAGTTCTCCCACGCAAATCGTCACGCATATAATCGTCAGAAAGCTTATTTTTGCCTTTCTTTTAGCCGTACATCATGTTTGAAAAACTCACCGACCGCTTAGACCAGGCCTTCAAAACCCTGAAAGGCGAAGGCCGAATTTCTGAAATAAACGTAGCCGAAACCATGAAGGAAATCCGCAGAGCCCTGCTGGATGCCGACGTGAGCTATAAAATTGCCAAAGAATTCACGGACACGGTGAAAGAAAAAGCGCTCGGACAAAACGTAATCAAAAGCGTTTCGCCAGGCCAACTCCTTACCAAAATCATGCACGAAGAACTCACCCATTTGATGGGCGGGAGTTACTCTGACATCAATACCAAAGCCAGCCCTAGCGTAATTCTAATTGCCGGTTTACAAGGTTCGGGTAAAACCACATTTTCGGGCAAGCTCGCCAATATGCTCAAGGAAAAAGGCAATAAGGTGTTGCTTGTTGCCGGCGACGTTTACCGTCCTGCGGCTATCGACCAATTGAAAGTCCTGGGCGGACAAATCGGGGTTGATGTTTATACAGAAGAAGGAAACAAAAACCCAGTTGTTATAGCCGAAAATGGCGTTAAAAAGGCCAAATCAGAAGGCTATCGCATCGTTATTGTGGATACAGCGGGTCGTTTGGCTGTAGACGAAGCCATGATGAACGAGATTGCCAACGTTCATAGCACTGTGAAACCACACGAAACCCTGTTTGTGGTTGATGCCATGACCGGCCAAGATGCGGTAAACACAGCCAAAGCATTTAACGATCGCTTGAATTTCGATGGGGTTGTATTAACCAAATTGGATGGCGATGCTCGTGGTGGTGCAGCCTTAACCATTTCATATACCGTAGGAAAACCGGTAAAATTTATCAGCACCGGCGAAAAAATGCAGGCGCTGGACGTTTTTCACCCCGACCGTATGGCCCACCGGATATTGGGTATGGGCGACGTAGTTTCGTTGGTAGAGCGAGCACAGATGCAAATCGACGAGGAAGAAGCAGCGCGACTGTCCAAGAAGATTTCAAAAAACCAGTTCGACTTTAACGACTTCATCAGCCAGATTCAGCAAATCAAAAAGATGGGCAACCTTAAAGATTTGATGGGCATGATACCCGGTATGGGCAAAATGATCAAAGACATCGACATCAGCGACGATGCCTTTAAGCATGTAGAAGCGATAATCCAAAGCATGACTCCCGTCGAACGCAGCAACCCCGACTTGATTAACGGTAGCCGCAGGAAACGTTTGGCAGACGGTTCGGGCACTTCCATTCAGCAGGTAAATCAGCTATTGAAACAGTTCAACGACATGAAGGACATGATGAAAAAAATGAACGCCATGGGAGCTGGTGGCAAAGCACCGAAAATGCCGTTTCGAAGATAATACCCAAAAATATCGTCAATAGTAGGCGTCAAAGTTGGAGAAAAGCCAAAATGGCTTATCTTTGCGGTTCGTTTTAAAACAACGTTCAATGTCAGTTAAAATTAGATTACAGCGTCATGGTAAGAAGGGTAAGCCTTTCTTCCATATTGTGGTGGCAGATGCACGTGCTCCGAGAGACGGGAGATTCATTGAGCGTTTGGGTATTTACAACCCGAACACCAACCCTGCCACCATCGATCTTAATGTCGACAAGACCCTTGAGTGGGTATTCAACGGCGCACAGCCAACGGATACTTGTCGTGCCATCCTCAGCTACAAAGGCGTGATGATGAAAAAATACCTTCAGGAAGGAGTTCGTAATGGTTTGTTTGATCAGGCAGAAGCCGACAAACGTTTTGCAACTTGGTTAACTGAAAAGGAAAACAAAGTAAGTGGCAAAAAAACCAACTTATTGACTGCTAAGCAAAAAGCCGACAAGGCTCGTATGGAAGCAGAAGCGAAGGTGAAAGAAGCTCGTGCAGAAGCTATTTTGAAGAAAAATAGTGTAGTTGCCGAGGAAGTTGCTGAAGAAGTTGCAGAGGAAGCTCCTGCTGCAGCAGATGAAGCAAGCGAAGAAACCGCAGCAGAATAAGTTTGAAGCGCGACGAGCTTTTTGAAATCGGTTACATCGAAAGAGTACACGGTTACAAGGGTGAACTAGTAGTTCAGCTCGACGTAGACAATCCGAAAGATTACCAGAAGTTGGGATCAGTTTACCTGGACATCAAAGGTAAACTGGTCCCATTTTTTATTACTGCCAGCAAATTGCATGGTAAATCCGGCTTGGTGGTACAATTCGAAGACGTAGATGCCGAAGTCGCAGAAGACTTGACAGGAACAGGTGTTTTTTTACCGATCACACAGCTACCGCTACTATCCGACGACCAGTATTATTTTCATGAATTGCGAGGGATGAAAGTAGTGGATGACCACAAAGGTGAGCTAGGTTTGGTGCTGGATGTTTACGAAACACCTCAGCAGTACTTGCTCGCATTTGAACATCAGGCCAAGGAAATTCTCGCGCCATTGAACGACGATATTGTTTATCGTGTAGACAAACGTTTGAAAATCGTTCATACGCGACTACCCGAAGGTCTGCTCGAAGTTTATCTCGACTAAGATGCGTATTGACATTCTATCGGTAGTACCGGAATTACTGCATAGTGTACTCAACCACAGTATACTTAAGCGTGCTCAAGAAAAAGGCATAGCCGAAATTCACGTCCACAACCTGCGCGACTATACCAACGACAAATACCGCCAAGTGGACGATTACCCCTATGGTGGAGGCGCTGGCATGGTCATGCTCATTGAGCCCATACACAAGTGTATTGAGCACCTAAAAAGTGAACGTGACTATACCGAAATCATCTATATGTCGCCCGACGGCGTTTTGCTCGATCAGCCTTTATGCAACCGCTTGGCCACAAGAGCCGGCAATTTAATTCTATTGTGTGGGCATTATAAAGGAGTAGATGAACGGGTACGGGAACATTTGTGCACGATGGAGATTTCGGTTGGGAATTTTGTATTAACTGGCGGGGAATTGGCTGCTGCCATTGTAGCCGACTCGGTAATACGTTTACTACCTGGTGTACTCAACGACGAAACTTCTGCCCTTTCCGATTCCTTTCAAGATAATTTAATAGCACCGCCCGTATATACTCGTCCTGCCAATTACCATGGCTGGCAGGTCCCGGAAGTGTTACTTTCGGGTCATTTCGGAAAAATAGAGCAATGGCGGCACGACCAATCTATAAAACGTACACGCGAACGACGCCCTGGCTTATTAGACGCCGAATAAATGAGCATTTTTTACTAGGTTTCGTTTTCGCATTCCGCGAAATAGTCGTATAATTGCAACTCGTTTGAAAAACGCACAATTTTAGACACATGGACCTCGTAAAATTCGTTGAACAAAACACAGTTGGTACTCAAGTTCTGCCAAGCTTTAAAAGTGGCGACACCGTAGCTGTACATTATAAAATCAAAGAGGGTAACAAGGAGCGTATTCAGGTTTTCCAAGGCGTTGTGCTTCAGCGCAGGAACTCAGGAGTATCTGAAACTTTTACTGTACGTAAAGTATCTAACGGTATTGGCGTAGAGCGTATTTTCCCGGTAGTATCTCCTATGATTGAGAAAGTAGACATCGTGAACCGTGGTATCGTTCGTCGTGCTAGATTATTTTACCTCCGTGATGCACGTGGTAAAAATGCACGTATCAAAACCAAGCGCGGTTAATACACAAGCTCTCAATTAAAAAGCCGTTAATCCTGCGATTAACGGCTTTTTTTTGTCCAATTAGGTTCTTGCTAGAGTTCTCCAATATCCTCGTTCCAGAGTTCTGGTTTGTTGGCAATAAATCTGGTCATCATCTCTACACACTCTGGCAAATCGAGATCGACTACTTCAACCCCGTTTGCCTCCATAAATGCGCGTGCGCCAGAAAAAGTGCGCGATTCGCCCACAATAACCTTAGGTATTCGAAACTGAACAATGGTACCAGCACACATGTAACAAGGCATCAACGTACTGTAAATAACGGTATCGCGGTAAGAGCCAACACGGCCGGCATTAAACAAACAGTCCATTTCTCCATGTAAAATTGGATTATTCTCCTGCACACGTTTATTGTGGCCCGAGGCAATCATCTTTCCGTCTTTCACCAGGACCGAACCAATAGGAATCCCTCCTTCGGCCAATCCTTTTTCTGCTTCGGCAATAGCGGTCAGCATGAATTCATCGTTGGTTGTTGCCATGTCAGTTCAGTTTTGCATCGGCTTTTCGTCTGGCTTCGGCCATAATCGCATCGGCTTTTTGATTGGCTTCGGCCTCCAGTCGGTTGGCCTTTTCGTTGGCTTGTTTCCTGATACCTTCAGCCGCCGTTTCGGCAGCAACTTTTTTAATCGGATTGTTTCCCGCTTCGGCAATTACCTTCCTTGCTGTAGCCTCCCCCTCTTGACGAACCAAATCAGCAGCTCTTTTTCCCTCAGCTTTAACGCGATCGGCTTGAACTTGCGCCTCAGCAAGAATTTTATTGGCTTCCTCGCGTGCACGCTGCTTTTGCTTATCCAATTCTGCTTTTGCTTTGGCTTCGGCTTCTTGGCGTTGTCGTTCTAATTCTTGTTTAGCCCGTTCGGCTTCGGCCCGTGCACGGTCTTCCAATTCTTTCTTCTTTTTATTCAGTTCGTCAATCGCCTGCTGCTTCAAATCGGCCCCGGCATCCCCGACCATATTTGCGAGGGAAACCTCAACTTTTGGATCGGTAACCGTGCCTGTGGTACGCACTTTTACGTTCACCGTTTTACTTACGTTCACGTTCACGCCCTTATTCGCCGCTTGAGCAAGCAGTCCGTTGATGGCTGTATTTGCTGGCCCGAGTAATTCACGGGGTACCTCCATCACAATGCTGTAATCGATGGTCATGTCGAAGCCATTGGAGCCACTCACGGTCATCTTGATGCCTTCATGGGTGATATCGAACGGTTGGAGATAAATTCTGCCATTCTCAAACTCAAAAGAGATGTTTACATTTTGTAAGCTTAACGACTTAAGGCGATTGAGTTTGGTAAGCTCAGCAATTTTTTCAAGCGGCTTAAACCCTGAAATGGTGGCGTTTGGAATTTTAATCAAGCCACCGCCAGTCATGCTATTCAAATCAGGGCTCATGTCGGTGAGTAAATTGGCATTCAACTGAAAACCTGTGCTGAATTTGCCTGAAGTGTACTGCCCAATAGGGGCAATTTTCTGCATGGTGACAAATGTGGTGAAGGTCTCCTTGATGTCGAAATTCTGCATGCCAATGTTAAACTTCACTTCGGGTCTTTTCGGGTTTACCGAACTGTAACTTCCTGAAGTTTGAATTGCTCCCCCCAACAGATTCAAGCCTACTTCATCGAAACCTACCGACTGATCACGTAAGAGTAAATTACCCTGCAAATTGGTGATCTCCATATTGTCGTAGAGCACCTTCTTAAAATTGGCATTCAGTTTAAAATCAATCGTATTCGGAATCTCAATAACCGAAAGGGCCGAGCTATCTGTGGCTGGCGTTTCTTCATCTGCCTGGGAAGGTGGTCCCATCAATTCATTCAAATTGAGTAAAGAGCTGTTTACATTAAAACTGCCTTTGAGCTTGTCTTCACCAAAGTAAAATGCAAGCAAATTGTCAATCCTGCCATTGGCACGTATGTCAGATGTGCCCATGCGAGCATTAAAGTCGCTGAGTGAAACAAACTGTGGACTAAAGCTCAACCCAATGCGTTTTATCTCTACTCCTTGCTTTAAATCGGCATTGCTAACAAAAAAATCTTCAAGCAGCATATCGCCTGAAACGGTGATGTCTTTGTACATCCCAGAACTGATGGCATTTACCCGCCCACTTGCGGTTACTGCAGCACTAAACTTACCACGTAGGTCTTTGACCATATCGCCCGGAATGAACGATTTAACTTTGTCAAAGTCAATTTTCGCATTTAATCCAGCATTGATGGTCGGGTCACTGATGGGCTTAGTTGTATACAACCTAAAATCGAACGGATTACCTGCCAAGTCCATGCTGAATTTCTTCAGGTCAACCACTGTTGCATCAAAATCACCGTTTGGATTATCGATTTTCAAATCCATAAAGATGTCCTTCACGGCAGCCGGAAGATCGGGGTATTGAAAGTACCCCTGATCTACCCCTAGCTTAAAAGCAAAAGCGGGCATGCGGGTATCGTTGTAGGTACCCTTGAGCATACCATCGAAGGTAAACTTGCCTTTGGTCTTGATGTCTTTAAAATAGCCGTTAAACATGCCAGGTACCACCGACAACAAGGCCCGGAAGTCGCTTTGCGGTGTGCTGAACTTCAGGTCCATCGTGATGTCGTCGGTTGGCATCGCTACGCTGCCTGCAAGCTTCATTTCAAGCTCGTTCAACTGTAACTGATTATCGGTAAAGGTGAAACTGAAGGCCGGCATATTGATGGCTATCGGTACATCTAACGTGGCTTTTGCCTTGCTGATGTATGCTACACCTGCATAAGTATAGGTAAGCGACCTGATTTCGGTGAAGGTGTTTAACACAAAATCGTCTTGGGTGAAATCGCCTTTGCCGGTGTGTTCAATACCCAAAATTTCTGCCTTTTGGTTGTAAAACTTATCGTCGTAAACGATATCAATATTACTGAGGCTATATTTTTTGATACCGAACTTGAAAGCCGCAGCTTCCGTGCTCGTGTCGATCGTTGTACTCGTGTCGGGCAACATGATGTCGTAATTCGCTTGCCCACTCGCCAATACGCGTACATGTACTTTTCCGTCGGCTGCCGCGATATTACGAATAGCAATGTCCTCACCTCGGATTACCGGCATGAGATTCATTGAAATACTAAAATCACCCACACGAATTAGGGTATCTAAGGCAAAGGTGTCCTTACCAACAATTGAAAAGTCGGTTACACTCAAACTGAGGTTGGGGAAATCGCGAAACAACGAAACCGACAGATCACCGAATGAAACGGTTGCATTCAGATTTTCATTGACGGTTTTCAAAGCCATGGCTTTGAGCTTATCTTTATAAACCAAGGGCAAAATGATAGCTGCAGCCAATAAAACGGCGATAAAACCAGCCAAGGTGAGCAGGATTTTTTTCTTCATACGAATAGCATCAGTCTGAACAAAAATAAGCATTGCACATTCAAGCAAGCCTATTCAATTTGCACAATTCTAAACTATTTCAACGTCGAAGATCTTGGCAAATTGTCGGATAAAAGCAGCACTCACCTCTGCAAAATTCAAGTCTCCTCCTTTTTCTGCCGACATGCTGGTTACAGCCTTATCGTCGATGCCGCAGGGTACAATGTGTGAGAAATAATCAAGTTCTGTATTGATATTTAACGCGATACCGTGCATGGTGACCCATCGGCTCGTACGAACACCCATCGCGCAAATTTTGCGCGCGTTTTCCTTATCGGCGTCCAACCATACACCGGTAAAACCCGGGTATCGCTCCCCAACGATTGAAAATTCAGCCAAGGTTGCAATCACCACTTCTTCGAGCGAACGCATGTACCAATGGATGTCGGTGCGCAGCTGCTCCAAATCTAGAATCGGATAAGCCACTAACTGCCCCGGGCCATGAAAGGTGATGTCGCCGCCACGGTTTATTTTGTAGTACTTAATTCCCTTGTCGGATAGGGCCATTTGATCGAGTAGCAAATGGCTCTCTTTGCCGCTTTTCCCTAGGGTATAAACTGGCGGATGCTCTACCACAAGCAAGTCGTGGGCTATCGGAATTTGATGTTCGGAATGGAGTTCCCGGTTTGCCGTCTTCGTGGCAAGTTTTTCAGAGAATAATGTTTCCTGATACTCCCAGGCCTCCTGATAATCCATCAAGCCTAGCTCATGTAACTTCACGGATATCATACAGGAACGTAGGTCTCGAGTAGCTGACAAGCGGACTCAGGAGATAACTGAATGGTGGCAACTGCTTCGGCCGGTACCAGTACGGTGTCGCCCAAGGCTAGAAACACTTCATTACCCGCCGCTTCGAGCGTACACGCACCACCTGTGCAGATGTAGATCACGAACGAATCTAGGTCTTGGAAGTTGCGCGTCACCTTCATGTCGAAGGTTATTTTATTCGTTTCAAAATACTGTGCCTTAACAAGTTGAACCACTTTATTTACATCGTCGGTATAAGCTGTTTTGTACGGCGCACGGTTGTTAAAATCAAGTACTTCTACAGCTTTGTCGTTGTGTAATTCTCTTTTATTCCCTTGGTCGTCGGTTCGATCAAAATCATAAATTCGGTACGTGATGTCGGAGGTTTGTTGGATTTCGGCTATCAAAAGTCCGGCACCAATGGTATGTATCCTGCCCGATGGCAAAAAGAAAACATCACCCGCTTCCACTTGTTCGCGGTTCAAAAGCGACATCAGTTCCCCATCGGCTAAGGCCTTTAAGTACGCTTCTCTTGTGGTATCGCGGTTAAAGCCAGATATCAAAGTTGCTCCTTCATCGGCATCCAATACGTACCACATTTCGGTTTTGCCCTTACACCCATGCATACGCATGGCTTGTTCATCGTTCGGATGCACCTGAATACTCAAATCTTCGCGGGCGTCTAAAAATTTGATGAGCAACGGAAACTCGTGTGGACTGTCGCGAAATACGCGATTGCCAACTAAAGAAGACCCGTATTGCTCAAAAAGCTCATGGAGTGACTTCCCTGCCAGCGGACCCGCGTTCACTCGAGTAAAATCGCCCTTCACCCCTGAAATTTCCCAGCTTTCACCACAATTAGATGCGCTTCCAAAATCTTTACCGAGCACAGTTCTGATTTTATCACCTCCCCAAATTTTGGGTTTGAAGATGGGTTCAAATTGCAAAGGGTATAAGGTCGATTTCATTGTTTCAGTTTTTTCCAGTGGTTAATCAATCCGTTGGTGGATGAATCGTGCGAACTAACAGGCTCATCGTGCATTAATTCTGGTAAGATGCGGTTGGCCAACTGTTTACCCAGTTCCACTCCCCACTGATCAAAACTGTAAATATTCCAAATAATTCCCTGTACAAAAATTTTGTGCTCGTATAGGGCAACGAGCATACCTAAAGTTCGCGCATCGAGCTTCTTGACCAATATGCTATTGGTGGGCCGGTTACCTTCAAAAACTTTGAAGGGCGCTATTTTTTCTATTTCTGTATCAGATAAACCAAGTTTATTTAGCTCCTTAATGACTTCGTCGAGCGATTTGCCGTTCATCAAGGCTTCGGTTTGGGCAAAATAATTGGCCATGAGCTTTTCATGATGGTCGCCCAATGCATTCCAACTTTGAGCAGGTGCTATAAAATCACACGGGATAAGCTGAGTACCTTGATGGATGAGTTGATAAAAAGCGTGTTGACCATTCGTGCCTGGCTCACCCCAAATGATGGGACCTGTAGCATAATTCACCCGATTACCATCGCGGCCTACGTACTTGCCGTTACTTTCCATATTGCCTTGTTGGAAATACGCTGCAAAACGATGCAAATATTGGTCGTACGGCAAAAGCGCTTCGGAAGATGCCCCATAAAAATTGGTATACCACAGGCCTAGTAATGCGAGCAATACTGGTGCGTTTTCGCGCAGAGGGGCTGTCCTAAAGTGCTGATCCATGCGATAAGCCCCTTCCAGAAGTTCTTCGAACTGATCGAAACCGATGGCTAAAACTATCGAAAGGCCGATGGCCGACCACAACGAGTATCGGCCTCCAACCCAATCCCAAAAGGGAAACATATTGGCCAAATCAATTCCGAAGCGCGATACTTCTTGGGCATTGGTACTCAAGGCCACAAAATGTTTGGCAACGGCACTTTCCTCCTTCGCAGCAGCGAGTAACCATGCCCTTGCGCTTAAAGCATTGGTCATGGTTTCTTGAGTCGTAAAGGTCTTTGACGCAATGAGAAAAAGCGTAGTAGCGGGATTGCATTTTTTTAGCGTTTCAACCAGATGCGTGCCATCTATATTACTCACAAAGTGCACATTCAGCCTGGTTTTAACCGCCTTGAGCGCTTCGGTCACCATTACCGGGCCTAAATCGCTACCGCCAATGCCTATGTTGACTACATCGGTGATCATTTCGCCTGTGTAGCCTTTCCAGTGGCCGTTGATCACTTGTTCTGAAAACGACTTCATTTGAGCAAGTACGGCTCTCACCTCAGGCATAACATCCTCACCACCCACCAAAACTGGGCGTTCACTTCTGTTTCGAAGTGCGGTATGTAAAACCGCTCTATTTTCAGTGACGTTAATCGCCGCTCCGTTAAACATTTGTTCGATAGCAGCCGGCAGTCCGCATTCGCGAGCCAACTCAAGTAAGAGTTGCAGCGTTTCCTCCGAAACCCTGTTTTTGCTGTAATCGAGCAAGATGTCTTCGAAATGCAGCGAAAACCGCTCAAAACGCGCTGGATCAGCCTCAAAATGCTGTTTGATAGTCGTTGTAGCGTTATTATGATAATGTTGCGTTAGTTGTTTCCACGCAATAGTTTTTGTAGGGTTGGTGTTTGGCAGCATGAGCCTTAAATTCAATTCAATGGAACCGCAAAATAAACAAACAGGCGCGGAAGGTGAACGTTTTGCCGAGAACTTCCTCAAGGAAAATGGCTGGGTGATACTCGCACGGAACTGGACGGTAGGTCCTTGGGAGCTCGACATCATCGCTCAAAAAGAGGATGTATTGGCCTTTGTGGAAGTAAAAACACTAACACAACCTGGCGGTTTCTATCCGGAGCGTCGCGCGAATCGACAAAAATTTCGAAATATGGCCAAAGCCGGCGACCTCTACCTGAGCACGCATCCCCACAATGGCCAGGTTCGATTTGATGTGATAGCCGTAACCTTGCTCCCTCACCCTCCCCAAATCGTACACTTTACCGACGTTTGGTTTCCGAATAATTTGGGAAGGTAAAGTTGGCCCGATGTGCTATTTTTGCGCCTTATGAGACTTGAACATCTGGAAGACTTGAGGGCGCGTGTGAAGGCCCTAAGGGGGTATCTTTGACGTGGACAGCAAAAAAGCGACTATCGCCGATGTAGAACAGCGTGCTGGCGCTCCTGGCTTTTGGGACGATCCTTCAAAAGCTGAGCAAATTATGCGCTCCATCAAATTGCCCAAACAATGGGTGGCTTCGTACGAAGAAGTGGTAGCAGCGCTTGGAGAGCTCGAAGTTTATTACGAATTCAATCAAGCCGATGAGCTTAGCGACGATGAGCTCGACAGCCAGTACAAACAAACGGTAGCGGTAATCGAAGCTTTAGAATTTAAAAATATGCTTCGTTCTGAAGAAGACCAGATGAGCGCGGTACTCACCATCAACTCAGGTGCTGGTGGTACCGAAAGTCAAGATTGGGCTTCAATGCTCATGCGCATGTACCTCATGTGGGGAGAGAAACAAGGCTTTACTATACGTGAACTTGAACTCACCGATGGTGAAGAGGCCGGTATCAAATCGGTTTCGCTGGAATTTAATGGCGATTTTGCTTACGGTTACCTCAAAGGTGAGAGCGGTGTTCACCGTTTGGTGCGCATCTCCCCTTACGATTCCAACGCCCGCCGACATACTTCGTTTGCGTCGGTATACGCTTACCCGCTAGTCGACGATAGTATCAACATTGAAATTAATCCCGCGGACATCGAAATACAAACTTCTCGATCGGGTGGCGCAGGTGGACAGAACGTGAACAAAGTGGAAACCAAAGTACAGTTAACCCACAAGCCCACGGGAATTGTGATTGTCTGTCAAGTTGAACGCTCACAAGTAGCCAACCGAGAAAGGGCTATGCAAATGTTGAAATCGCAACTCTACGAACTGGAGTTACGAAAGCGCAACGAAGCACGCGATGCCATAGAAAGCACCAAGAAGAAGATCGAGTGGGGATCACAAATCCGTTCATACGTTTTACATCCCTACAAGCTGATTAAGGACGTAAGAACAGGTTGTGAAACATCGAATGTGCAAGCTGTTTTGGATGGCGAATTAGACGAATTCATCAAAGCCTACTTGATGGGTGCAAATGAAGGTACTACTGCCGACGTGCTTGATGATCTGGATTAGATTATCTCAATCACAGCAGTGTATTAGTGGATTTTGGTGCTTAACTTCGAAAGCATGAGCGACGCACTGAATCAACTATTCGAAGCACAAAAATCGAAAGCATTAGAACTACGTCAAAGCAGTAGTCGGGAGCGACTGAGGCATTTATTTGCCTTAAAAGATGCTGTTTCTTTTTACGAACAAGAGCTGCTCAAAGCCATGTATGCCGATTTCAGGAAACCCGAAACCGACGTATGGCTCACCGAAATAGCATTATTCTACAAAGAAATGCAGTGGATAAGTCGTCGCCTTGCTGGATGGATGCAGCCCAGAAAGGTGGGCACTCCTTTCCCCTATTTTCTAGGCAATTCAAGCGTATATCGCGAACCGAAAGGCAGAGTGCTAATCATTAGTCCCTGGAATTTCCCGATTCAATTGCTTCTTATTCCACTAATTGGGGCTATAGCAGGTGGTAATACGGCCATCTTAAAACCATCTGAATTTACCCCTCATACGAGTGCCGTACTTGAAAAAATTATCAAAAGAGCATTTCAAGACGATCATATTGCTTTGGTTCAAGGTGACGCGACGGTGAGTAAAGCGCTGTTAAACTTGCCATTCGACCACATCTTTTTTACAGGTTCTACGGCAGTCGGTAAACTGGTAATGGAAGCAGCATCGAAGCATTTAAGCGAGCTTACCCTCGAACTTGGTGGCAAATCGGCCGTGGTAGTTGATGAATCGGCCAACTTAGATGAGCTAGCTGAGAAGTTGGTTTGGGGAAAAACCATCAATGCCGGACAATCGTGCGTTGCACCCGACTATGTATTGATGAACGAGCAAATGATTCCTTTGCTTGTTGGCAAATTGAAGAAGTATCATGAGCAGCTTTTCCCAGGCGATGCTTGGAAAACCAATATGTGTGGAATCGTCAACGAGCATCATTTCAACAGATTGGTACAGTTGTACAACGATGCTACAACTAAAGGAGCGGTGCTTGAATTGGGTGGACACCAGGATGCCGAAAGCCGCGCTTTCTCTCTAACGGTGCTTTCACATGTCTCTACGGATATGCGGGTGCTCCAAGAAGAAATTTTCGGGCCTATTTTGCCCATTATTGGGGTAAAACATCTCGAGGAGGCCATTGAATACATTAACCAAGGCGAAAAACCACTGGCGCTGTACGCTTTTGGCAGAAATACGCAGGCAATTCATCGACTGGCGAGAGAAACCAGCTCGGGTGCATTGACGGTAAACGATTTTAAGGTTCATTTTGCGAATCCGAATCTACCTTTTGGTGGTGTAAACCATAGTGGAATTGGCAGGTATCACGGCTGGTACAGCTTTGAGACTTTTACCCATGAAAAAGCCATTTTCCATCAAACACGTTGGATTAACGTGAACAAAGCACTGTATCCACCGCTCACAAAATTAGGTCGACTTGTAACTAAGTTTCTTGTAGCAACTTTTAAGAGATGAGTGATTTTTTGGAGTGGTCAGAATTTGAGCGGGTACAAATACGTACGGGTACAATAATTCGAGCTGAAGTTTTTGCCGAAGCCAAAAAGCCCGCTTACAAACTTTGGATAGACTTTGGGGTGGAGCTTGGGACAAAAAAATCATCGGCACAGCTCACTGCGCATTATAGCGTTGATGAATTGATTGGTAAACAGATAGTTGCAGTAGTCAATTTCCCACCGAAACAAATAGGCCCAATACACTCCGAATGTTTGGTTTTAGGTGCTTTAGAACCTTCCGGTGGAGTAGTATTGCTCCAAACAGAGAGGCCAATTGCTAACGGTTTGCGAATAGCCTGATTAATAAATCAGCTGTTTCTTATGCACCTTTATGTTTTCGGAACTGAACTCCCAAAAGTATAAGCCTGCCGGTAACATTTGAATGGTAAGCGCGTTTGTGCCCTCAGTAATCTCACCCATGTACAACTGTCTACCACTCGCATCGCGCAATGCTACATGCATTCGCTGTGATGATGTTATGGTGAAATGATCATTACCCGGATTAGGAAATACGCTAATTCCTAAATCATCCATTTGGTTTACCGAAGTGAAAACCACGTTGTAACATGCACTGGTGTCGATACAATTTTGGTTGCTCAAGCGCACTGCATAGGTTCCCGAAGTAGTGGGCGTAAATTGGCGTGAATTGGCGTTAGGAATCACAGTAAAACCAGTATTGCAGTTGAGCCATTGGTAATTCACGTTGATAGCTTGTGCTGTTAATTGATTATTGAGCTGAACCACGTTAAGGTCGAGGCTGTCAACTACCACTTCCTGAGTTTGTGTACTCGTATTACCAGTCGAATCGGTGAACGACCAGATAATGTTGTAGGTGCCTGCTGTGTTTAATGGCAAGGGTACATTGCTTTGACCCACTATGGTTCCAGAACAGTTATCAAAGGCCACAGGCGCTGCTAAAGAAAGTCCGCATAGACCCGAAACACGCGGCAAATTGGCAAGCAGTGGAACCGGTGCTAACGTATCGCGTACGACAAGCACAATAGAGTCGCATGGTCCGGGAGCAATACAACTTCCTTCAGCTCGTGCATAATAGGTGGTGGTCACGTTCGGACGGACAAAAATATTAGTGCCACTTCCCAGTGAGGTGCCACCACAACTTCCTGCATACCAACGCCATGAGGTGGCTGAGCCCAAGTTTCCTGTAAGACTTAAACTAACTAGATTACCCGGACATTGCAGGGTGGACGTAGGTCCACTGATGAGTGGTTGCCCTGCTCCTAGGGCTCCCCCATTGGCGGTAAGTCGGGCCACACGACCGGTAGCTATGCCACCGATTTGCGAGAAAACACCTCCTATGATTAAACTAGAGTCGGGCAGCTCTATCACCGAGTGTATTGTACCATTGGAGGAGGCACAGCTCGCTGAAGGGAAAAGCAACCCTCCAAATTGATCCAATATGGCCACGCGATCACTAGGAAGTCCGTTCACCGTTGTAAAATCACCACCAATAAACGTATTGCCATTTTTTTGCACTTTTAAGGCTCGCAAGGTACTGTTCACCCCTAAACCTGGTGTAAACGAACTATCCAGTGCTCCATCGGGCATGAGCCGTACAATTCGATTAATCGACTGACCGTTAAATGTGGTAAAACCACCTCCTACCACAATACGCCCATCGGAAGTTAAATCGATTGCGAGAACAGGCCCACCAAACCCACTTCCAATACGAAAAGTGGTATCCAACTGCCCATTCGGATGAATTCTAAAAAGTCGGCCAACCGTCTGTCCATTGTAAAGCGTTACCGTTCCTCCAATCAAAACTTTGTCGTCGGGCTGTATGCGGATTACCTCTATAAGTTGATTGGTCCCCGTACCACCTACATTAAATGTTGTGTCGCGTTGACCGTTGGCCAGCAACTTTACTGGCTGGCTTATCAAATTCCCTTGAAGTCGATTAAAAAATCCACCCACGAGCACATTTCCGTTTGTATATGCATCTAATCCCGTGATTTCATTGTTGAAACCAGTGCCTATGGCAAAAGAAGGATCGGCAGCTCCTGAAGTATCTATTCGTAAAAAATTACCATGAGTAACGCCTTGATACGAGCCGAATGCACCTCCCAAATACACTTTCCCATTCGGCAAGGCTTTCAACTCTTGTATTCGTGTATCCACACCTGTACCAACCGAAAAACTGCCATCGCGGTTGCCGTTGGCTAATGTGCGCACCAAACCTTTACCCGAAACTCCACCATACGTCAAGAATGACCCGCCTAGCAGGACTTTCCCATTTGGGGTTAGTTCTACAGCATGAATGGCTCCATTGGCGCCTCCCCCAACTGGAAAAGCCGTGTCGAGTATGAGGCTCTGAGCAAAGGTAGATGTTACAGATAGAACACAACAAATCAACAATCGGTAAACCATCAGGCCTAAAACATTGGTTTTGAGCTTGAAATATACCAAACGTGCTTTAATAAGCAACAAACTTGGCCCAAATTCTAACCCATACTGCTGAAAGCACTACTTCTTTTGATTTGGATTAGCTTCCCACTTCTTCCAATTCGTGTCGGCTTGTCGTTTCAGCTTAGGTTCATTTTTGTTCCAATCGAGCAAGGTATTCGTGAAAAACTTATTGTAGAAGAGATAGGCTTTCCCGTCAATGATTTTGAAGGTTTTTGGATCTACCTCTACTTTCTCGCCATAATCACCCATGGCAAAAGCACACCACCCACCGTAAGCAGGCAGGTACTTTTCGGGTGAAGCCAAAAAAAGTTCTTTGTTGTTGATGGAGGAAAACCAATAAATGGTGCCTTTGTAGCGAACAGCGAGTTTTGCACTTCCCTTTACGGCCGCATTTTCACGTACGTAGGAAACAGGATCATACCCTTCAATGGCTACCCCATCTTTATTGGTATTAAGATGTTGAGCTTGCAGCTCGATTTCAGAAAAAAGAAAGAAAATTGAGCTAAGCAGAATTGCAGTAAACTTGTTCATTTTCATGGATTTACTATTTGGATTTTTTGATAGAATGGATATTGCTGGTTCATGAGTAGATAAATACCACTGGGTAGTTCGGGAAGTACAATACTTTGTTCGTTGGTGTTCAAATTCAACGCTTCAAATGAGGTTACCACTTGTCCTTGCATATTTTGGATATTCCATTTGCTACCCAGTGCGGCGCCATTACGAATCGTAAGCAACTGTCCATTATGAATTGGATTCGGGTATACCTGAATGGCTGATAAACTTGGTATATTATTTATATTATTTACAATAGGTTTATCGAATGCCGTTTGATAAACCTCTTTAGATGTAACATTTTGAACGAAGGCTACCGCTCTCAACTGACTTTTCCTTTTGATTTTGGCCAGCTTCCATGCGAAATAAAAGTTCGTGTCAACGTTAGCAACCAAATTATTGAGCGATATACCCGATGCATCTGGGATCATTTTACGCATCACAAACGAATAGGCGTTCAAACTATTCGCACCTGGGCTAGCTGCATAACTACTCTTGAGCACTTCTTCCTCAGTAACCGCCAGATGTATTCGTATCATGTCGGTTGAAAGGGTAGCGTCGGTTAACCGAACACTTACATATAAATGTAGCGAATCGTCGCTGGTTAGACTTGTGCGAACTTGAATTTGAAATTTGGGTGTAACGGCTTGCCGAGCAGTAAACTGACTTTGCATTTGGCCTAGAAATGTTGCTGTACTTGCACGATACGCATTACCATCTAGTATACTGTGAGGCACTCCATTTACTCCGTAATAAGCAACTCTTGCGTTAGCATCTGTAGGGTTTTCAAGGTGCATAGAATCCAAATAAGGAAAGCTTGTATGATAGGCAATGGCCGCAACCGACAATGTGTTGGTCCTTGCAAATTGATACACGGGGGGAGTACTACTCGCACATGGTGGACAACCCGAATTGGTGAATTGTTCAATGAGAACAATTTTGTCGGTAGTTTGCCCTGCTCCTTGCAGACAAATTAGAATAGCAATTATGCTCAGCGTTAATAATTTCATTTTCAAAGATTTTATCAAAGCAACACAATCCCGAAGTGCGACTTTGTCGGCTGGGCGACAAATCAGCTAAAAGCTTGAAACCAAATTTGCAGAAGTGTCGGATAACCGACAAAGTCAATGCTAATGCTAGCGAATATTTGTATTCAAATTATTTCAACCCTATGGAAAATCTAACTTTTAAAACCCGTGCAACTCAACTGGTACGTTTAGTGTGTGCGGTAATTCTCTTGCAAACCCTCTTTTTTAAATTTGGAGGTGCTTTAGAATCCGTTTACATCTTCGAAACTGTTGGCCTTGGAACGCCTGGCCGAATTGGCACCGGTATCATGGAGCTTGTTGCAAGCATATGCCTATTTGTTCCCCGCTTGCGTTTATGGGGTGCATTACTTGCAGTTGGATTGATGGCAGGAGCTATCATGTCGCACTTGACGGTACTCGGCATAGAAGTGTTAGGCGACCATGGCAAGCTGTTTTTCATGGCCATAACCGTGTTCGTCGGCAGTATCTATTTGGCTTATCAATACTTCCCCAACTCGGATGTACACAACTTTTGGAAGCGCAACTTCTTGAAAACCATTTAAATTTCAACAAATTTCTTGTTTAGATGAGTTCCTACAGTACTACCGAAGCAACTCCTTTGGAACACCTTAGAGACGCAATGGAAGAGCAGTTGCTTGCATTAAACTGGTTAGTCTCCAATTTATCCGATGAACATTATGCCATGTCGCTTCCTTTGCTCAGCGGAAATAGCATTGGCAAGCATGTAAGGCACATTTTGGAGCTACTTGAAGAACTTTTGGATGGGCAAAGCCGCGCGAAGGTGGATTACGACAACCGATCTCGATCGTTGGAACTAGAGGTTTCGACCACTGCAGCCCGATTGTTAATCTCTAACCAAATACTTAAAATAAACGAGCTTGACGCCGACAAATCGTTAGTACTCTCAGCGCAGTATTCTTCCGAAAAAGATGGATCAATTGAAATTGCAACTTCAATTAATCGAGAGCTATACTACAACTTAGAACATGCTGTTCACCACATGGCCATCATCCAAATTGTATTGAATGACACCCGATGGCTGGTGGCTCCTCAAACTTTTGGAGTTGCCTATAGTACTCAACGTCATCAACAACAAGGCTAATTGAGTATTTGTCGATATTCGTTCATTCAACGCTATCCAAACACCGATGTACCACTTTTCGTATTTCAAAGAAAAAGAGCAGCAGGCAATTCTTGACCTAATTGAGGAAAATCCACTTGCCTTTTTAACCGGCAGCTTTTTATCGGGCAAACAAGTAGCTACACAAATTCCCGTATTGCTCGAAAAGAGAGATGGAGCTCTTTATTTACAGGGTCATATCATGCGAAACACCGATCACCACAAAGCGCTGATAGAAAATCCTAACGCGCTTTTGGTCTTTACAGGCCCAAGCTGTTACGTGAGTGCTTCATGGTACAGTAATCCTCAAATTGGCTCTACATGGAATTACATGAGCGTTCATGTGTCAGGCCCATTTAGGTTTATGTCGGACAATGAGTTGGTAGATTTTATGCGAAAATTGACATTAAAGTTTGAAAAAGGAAACTCACAATCCCCTACCTACTACGACAATCTGCCCGAACCATTTCTTGGCAAAATGATGCCGGCAATTGTAGGATTTGAGATGAAAGCCGAACATCTGGAAAATGTTTTCAAGCTTAGTCAAAACCGAGATGAGAAAAGCTATCTCAACATCATTGCAAAACTTCAAGAAATTGGAGGTAACAGTGCGCTAATTGCGAAGGAGTTGATCAAACGGAAAGCAACTCTTTTTCCTGAAGGCAAAGTGTGGGATGCTTCAAAATTTGACTCCTAAGATTTTTTAGTGATGATAGCAATCAAGCAACTAGAAATAGGCGACCTGGCAGCCTTTGCATCGCTTCTTGAAATCTTCAAAGAAGTTTTTGAAAACGAAGAAGCAGTAATTCATGAAGCTCAATTACAAAAGCTGCTTGCAGATCCCGATTTCATCGTTTTTGTGGTGAAGCTCAACAATCAGGTAATTGGCGGATTGACCATTTATGTGCTGCATCGATACTTTGGTACAAAACCAGTCGCTTATATCTACGATGTAGGAATCCATCCAAACTTTCAGGGCAAGGGTTACGGAAAAGCACTAATTGCAGAAGTTTGTAGTTTTTGTAGACAAAATGGCTTTGAAGATGCCTACGTGGAAGCAGAAAGCGAAGACCTGGATGCTGTCGCCTTTTACTTGAGAACGAATTTTACTGAAAAACTAAACGCTACACACTTCATTTATACATTTACCGATGGCAATTAGGCCCGAAACGCGATTAATCCCGATGAACGCTATTTTCAAGTATGCAAAAAGCTATTTAATGGTGGATTAGCATGAATAAGTCACTTGAATCTTGCTCTTCAACGAAAACTGCTTCATGCACGTTGTATAAGGGTTTCTTTCTGTTAATCACAAGTACGACCCAATTCCGTTATGAGTGAGGAAACGCAATATTGGTATTTGAGAAACCATAAATTGTTCTCTACCCTTTCTTCTGCCGATGTGAGGTCGTTGTGTATAATTAGCAAATACAAAACAGCCAAAAAAAACGACATCATTTATTTCGCTGAGGACCCCGATTCACGAATTTACTTATTGAAAAGAGGTAAAATCAGAATTATGGAAACCGATTCGCACGGCAATGAATTGGTGAAAGAAATCCTACGCGCGGGTGATATTTTCGGTGAGATCACCTTGAGTAGTCAACCTGGCGTGCATGGCGAGTTTGCTCAGGTTATGTCGGATGAGGTCATCATATGCAGCTTCAAAAAAGAAGATTTCGAAGAAGTATTAGAAAATAAACCTCATCTCGCGGTACAGTACACCAAATTCATTGGCTTCAAATTTAAGCGGTTAAAAAACCGCTACGCCAACATGGTTTTTAAGGACGTGAAATCTAGGATGATGCACTTTTTGAAAGAGTGGATGGAAAACGAAGGTGAAAAAACCCTCGACGGGCGAGTCGTGATTCAAAACTACCTCACCCAGCAAGATATTGCCAATCTGATATGTGCTACCCGCCAAACCGCTACCCAGCTACTGAATGAAATGGAGCGCGAAGGAATACTCCGGTACGATAGAAGACAAGTGGTAATTGAGAAACCCGAGCTGGTTGCAGTTAAAAAAGACTAGCCAATGCTATTCAAGCCAAGTACTGGTTATTGGCATTAGTTATTAAATCACGCAGTCGTCCTAATTCTTCAGCTTTTTCAGGTTTCCCTGCCTCCGTATAACTATGTATGAGGTTGTTGAATACCCGAGTCAGAATGTCGAAATTATTGCAAGGTGAAAAGAAGCGTTCTTGGGTATCCATCTTAATCAGTTTTAAAAACTGATCGATCTCCTTTTTACCGAACACCATCCCACGATTGAAGGCATTGATGTAAAACAATGGCGCCCGTTCCATCAAAGGCAACTGCATGGCCTGTTCACTGTCGTCGAGGTAGGTAAGCACAAAGTGCTGAGGAAGATTAACACCGTAAATGGGAACCTTTAAGCGTTGCGCGATAATCATGTATAAAATGCAAAGCGAAATGGGGTTTCCCTTTTTGCTTTCGAGCACCTTGTTGAAAAAACTGTTCTGTGGATCGTTATAATTATCGGTATTGCCCGAAAATCCATGAACACGGAAGAGGATATGATTCAGTATTCTCACCTTTTCGAGTGCTGTGAGATAATAATTCATTTCCATCCAAGCGTCTATACGAATACTTTCAACTTGATTTCGAATTTTGGCTTCGTCTAAATCAGGGTACTGATAGCGTGCAATTATCAGCATGCCATCGAGCAAATCTTGACCCCCACCCAACACCCACAGCTGCAGTAATTCGTAAACATGCTCAAATTGAATCCGATGAATTAGGTTTTCAATTCGCTCTTGCAGTACTACATCAGGATGATCTTCCCAGGCATGCTCGAGCCGAGGAATAATGTCGAAACCATAGCGCAACAGCTCATTGGTTACATGCATCACTACCTCGTTGTCGGTATCATCGAGCAACGATATCAATGCATCAATCTGTGCTGGATCAGGTTTCGACGGTGTCATCTTTTTCTAAGTGCAATAACGCACTTAAGGTTCAAATGCTATCCACAACTTATCCCTTTTTACGGCCTTTGAAGCCTCCCTTTTTAGCTGCTTTTGGTTCGGGTGCGGTTTCGATAATTTGAATACACTCGTCTAAACTTAAGGTTTTGGCATCGGTGCCTTTCGGAATTTTGTAGTTCGTTTTTCCCTTGGCGATGTAAGGGCCATACATGCCATTAAGCACCTGAATACCTGCTTCTTCAAAGTTGTGGATGATTCGGTTCGCTTCTTTTTCCCGCTTCTCCAGGATCAGGACTATGGCGTCTTCAGCAGTTATTGCCAACGGATCCGATCCTTTAGGAAGCGAAACAAATTTGCTATCGTGCTTAACATATGGACCAAATTTACCTACTCCAATGGTCATTTCTTTATCTTCAAAAACACCCAGCGAGCGCGGTAGCTTAAACAATTCTAATGCATCTTCGAGCTGAACAGTGTCTAAGTGCATTCCTGCGCGGAGGTTTGCGTATTGCGGTTTGTCTTCAGGTTTGTTCAGATCGCTTTTAACTGCGACCGGACCAAATCTGGCCATGCGTACACTAATCTGATGTCCACTTACCGGATCCTGCCCTAAAATGCGCTCACCAGTGGCACGTTCACTATTTTCAATGGTGGCTTCAACGTTCTTGTGAAAAGGTTTGTAAAACTCATCAATCATACGCGTCCAGTCGAGCGAACCCGTTGCAATATGGTCAAACTCCTCCTCTACTTTCGCAGTAAACCGAAAATCCATCACTTTAGGAAAGTGCTCCAATAAAAAGTCGTTCACCAACATGCCGATATCGGTAGGCAACATTTTACCTTTATCTGCACCCGTAATTTCGGTTTTAACTTCTCTGCTAATGCCTTTATCGTCGCGATTAAGCACTACATATTCCCGTGTTTGACCTTCCAACTCTGAGCGCTCAACGTAACCTCGCTTTTGAATGGTACTAATGGTTGGCGCATAAGTCGACGGCCTACCGATGCCTAGCTCTTCCAACTTCTTCACCAAACTTGCTTCTGTATACCTGCTAGGTGGTCGGCTGTAACGCTGTGTGGCCGTGGCGGAGTTCAACTCAACTGCTTCCCCCGATTTCACCGCGGGTAATAATACTGCCTGTTCTTCGTCCTGTTCTTCGTCGTCCGACTCGAGATACACCTTCAAAAAGCCATCGAAAAGTATTACCTCTCCTTCGGCGACAAACTGCTGTGGCAAGCCATCAATGGCAATACGTATGGTGGTTTTTTCCAACTCAGCCTCGGCCATTTGCGAAGCAATGGCACGCTTCCAAATAAGTTCGTACAAAGCTTGTGCATCGCGGTCTCCCTCAGTGCGATGCACATTAAAATAGGTAGGACGAATGGCTTCGTGTGCTTCTTGCGCCGAGGCAGTTTTGGTTTTGAATTGTCGCGTTTTGCTATAGCGCTCACCGTAGGCCGATTCCACCTCATTTTTTGCTGCACCAATGGCCAATTGCGATAAGTTAACACTGTCGGTACGCATGTAAGTGATTTTACCACTCTCGTACAGGTCTTGCGCCACCTTCATGGTTTTGGTGACCGAAAATCTGAGCTTTCGCGCAGCTTCTTGTTGTAAAGTAGAAGTCGTAAATGGCGGCGCTGGCGACTTCTTTAGTGGTTTCTTTTCGAGACTGGCTACCGTAAACGAACGGTTGTTGAGCTGCTCTAAAAAATGTTTGGCCTCTGCTTCAGTCGCAAAACGCTGATTCAATTCCGATTTAAAGGTGTGCTTTTTTCCATCGACCTGCGCCGTAAAAAAAGCATTGATTCTAAATGCACTTTCGATGGAGAAGCTGCGGATTTCACGTTCTCTTTCCACTACCAAGCGCACAGCAACGGATTGAACCCTACCGGCTGATAAGCTTGGCTTGACTTTTTTCCAAAGTACGGGACTGATTTCAAAGCCCACCAAACGGTCGAGAACTCGACGGGCTTGTTGCGCATTCACTAAATCGTAGTTGATTCGCCTTGGGTTTTCGATAGCGTGGAGAATGGCAGGTTTGGTTATTTCGTGGAAAACAATTCGTTGAATCTTATCTTCCTTCAACTTTAAAACTTCCTTCAAGTGCCAGCTGATGGCCTCCCCTTCGCGGTCTTCATCGGACGCGAGCCAAACCAATTCGGCCTGGTCAGCAAGTTTTTTAAGCTCCGAAACAATTTGTTTTTTATCGGCCGATACCTCATACACAGGGGCATAGGTATTTTCAATATCAACACCGTGGTTTCCCTTTTTTAGGTCGCGAATGTGACCATAACTCGACTTAACCAAGAAGTCTTTACCTAAAAAGCCTTCTATGGTTTTGGCTTTCGCCGGCGACTCTACTATAACTAAATTTTTTGCCATCTGCTACTTCCAAACGCTTGAATAATCCGCAAATTAAAGGATTAGTAAACGGAAAGAACAAGTACTTCTTTGGAATACAAAAAGATTGCATCAAAACAGACAAGTTCCACCTCACATATAAATGCCTATTTTTGGCGATTGTTTTAACTTTTTAACGCCATTCATGACGTTGCAAAAACTTTCAGTCGTTATCCCTGCTTACAATGAGGGAAGGTACATTCATAACATACTCAATAGAGTAAAGGCTGTTGAACTCATTGGCGAAATCACCAAAGAAATTATCATCGTCAACGATTGCTCGAAAGACGATACCGAGGATGCTATTTTGGAATACCAGAAAGCAAATCCAGCGTTAAACATTCAATATTTCAAGCACGAAGTAAATCAAGGAAAAGGCGCTGCCTTACGTACTGGCATTAGCAAGGCTACCGGCGACTTAGTGGTTATTCAGGATGCCGACCTGGAATATGACCCGCAAGAGTACAATCTTCTCCTCAAACCCGTATTGGATGGCTTTGCCGATGTAGTATATGGTTCACGCTTTATGGGCGGCAACCCCCATCGGATTTTGTTCTTTTGGCATACAATAGGGAACAAATTCCTTACTTTTTTATCGAACATGTTCACCAACCTGAACCTAACCGATATGGAAACCTGCTACAAATTATTTCGCAGGGAAGTGGTTCAATCGGTTACCTTAAAAGAGAATCGGTTTGGTTTCGAGCCCGAGATAACGGCCAAAATTTCGAGGATTCCGGGGATACGTATCTACGAGGTAGGAATTTCGTATTACGGTAGAACCTACGATGAAGGAAAAAAAATTAATTACAAAGACGGATTTAGGGCCCTTTACTGTATTGTTAGATACAACTTATTCAGCTAATGACCTTTCCCCGTATCGATTTCGGACGTTTTTTCACTGGGGCATTTGTAGTATGGTGCATCCTCATTTTGCTGGGGATGTGGGTGGATGTGATGGAAGTAGATGCCGCCCAATATGCCGGTATTGGCAGAGAAATGAAAGAAAATGGCTCGTGGTTAGAAGTGTTCGAGCGTGGAGAAGATTACAATTCGTTAGGAAATCCAGATAAGCCCCCCCTGCTCTTTTGGGCATCGGCTGCCAGTTTCATCTTGTTCGGAGAAAACACCTTCACTTACAAATTAATATCTGTATTGGTAGGTTTATTGGGCTTGTGGAGCGTGTTTCAGCTGGGCAGGCTCATTTACGACAGCCGAACGGGCAAAATCGCGGCAATGCTCTACGGCACCAGCTTGGGCTTCATCTTGATGATGAATGACGTGCGCACCGATACCCTTTTGATTGGTTGGGTTGCCTTTGCTGCTTGGCAACTTGAGCGATACTTTCGAATGAAACTATGGAGTGCCTGGTTCTTCGCATTCAGCGGCATTGCACTTGCCATGCTGGCGAAAGGCCCGCTTGGCCTGATTGCCGTAGCAGCTGCCTTTGGTGCCGACGCAATCCTTCGCAGGGATTGGAAACGTATTTTCCGTTGGGAATGGCTACCTGGCCTATTGGTGATTGGCATTTGGTTATTACCGATGCTCATCGGCTTATACCGCCAATGGGGTTGGGAGCATGGCATTAAGTACTACTTCTGGACACAAAGTTTTGGTCGCATTACCGGCGAAAACGTATGGAAAAACGACAGCTCACCTTTTTTCTTTGTCCATACCACACTTTGGGCCTTTTTACCTTGGAGTGGAATTTTAGTCTCGGCTTTAATCAAGCAACTGGCCGAAATACGAAGATCCCTAACCAATGCGCTGCCGGGTGAATTTATTGGAACTGCTGGCTTTTTGCTGCTTTTTGTGGCCATGTCGCTCTCACATTTTAAGTTGCCACATTACATCTACATTACCTTTCCGTTTGCGGCTTTGCTCGCGGCCGACTTTTTGGCCGATATGCCCGGAACCGGGAAAATGTTCAAGTGGCTCAATACTTTTCAATTTACCTTGAGCCTAATTATCCTAGCGGTTGTAGCTGTCGTCATATTTTGGGTATTTCCTGCTAGTGAAATATGGTGGGTAGTTTTTGTGCTATGCCTCTTTGTAATCATCCGATTTTATCTCCAAAAATCAGATTTGTTATTGGAGATTACGGGCCCTTCGGTTATCGCAATCTTACTTTTTGGGCTTGTGGCCAACGCTTGGTTCTATCCACAATTACTCACTTTTCAGTCGAGTTCAAACGCGGGCAAATGGATTGCAACGCAAGAACTAAAAAAAGGGGAAGTCGGCTTGTTCCAAATAGGTGAAGAAAGTATTCATGCACTCGATTTCTACGCAGGCATGACCGTGCCGGCATACGACAGTACAACGCAGTTGCTTTCCGCAGACTCGCTTCAATGGCTATATACGCATCCAAGTGGAATTGAAGCCCTTAAATCTGCCGGCTATACCACCGAAATAGTCGCACAGTGGCCATTTTTCAGGGTAACTCATCTGAACGGACGCTTCCTAAATCCTGCTACTCGAGCACAAACACTCGAAAAAAGATACATTGTTCGAATAAGCAGGTAATTTTGCGCCCCAGTCTGCCATTTTTAATGAAGCTCAACCTCGACGAACCCGTATTTCAACAGCTGCATGCTTTTGCACAGGCAAAGGAGTCAGAATGTTATGTGGTGGGTGGTTACGTCCGTGATTTGCTGCTAGGTCGTCCGAACAAAGACATCGACATTCTCGTCATTGGTGGGGGCATACATTTCGCTCGCGAATTTGCCAGTAGCTTGAAAGGTAACCCCAATGTGACTGTATTCAAGAACTACGGAACAGCTCGATTGCCTTATGGCGATTTAGAATTAGAATTCGTAGGTGCTCGCAAAGAAAGCTATCGCGAGGATTCTCGCAACCCAATTGTAGAAGATGGCAGCTTGGAAGACGATATTGACCGCCGCGATTTCACCATTAATGCCATGGCCATTCAAATTTGGCCAAACTTGGGTCAATTGGTCGATCGCCATCATGGCGTTGCCGACCTTGAAGCCAAAAGACTGATTACTCCGCTCGACCCAAATGTAACGTTTAGCGACGACCCGCTCCGCATGATGCGAGCCATTCGATTTGCAACGCAACTTCAGTTTGAGCTCGACCCATCGACCTTTGAAGCAATTAAAGCCAATGCCGCGCGACTAGATATCATCACGCGAGAACGAATTAGCGATGAGCTGAATAAAATTATTCTATCCCCTATACCCAGTATCGGTTTTAAGTTGCTTTTCGACACTGGATTGCTGCACCGATTTTTCCCCGACATGGTTCAGCTGCACGGGGTGAAAAAAGTGAACGGTAAAAGCCACAAGGACAATTTTTACCATACCCTGCAAGTCCTTGACAATTTGTGTGAACTTACCGATGATTTGTGGTTGAGATGGTCGGCCATACTTCACGATATTGCCAAACCACAAACACAGCGTTACGAAGAAGGCCATGGATGGACGTTCCATGGTCACGAGGAGTTGGGTGCCCGAATGGTCCCACGCATTTTTAAAGAACTCAAATTACCCTTGAACGAAAAAATGCGTTTTGTACAAAAGCTGGTTCGCCTGCATTTGCGCCCAATAGCGCTAACCAAAAATACGGTAACCGATTCGGCGGTTCGAAGACTCATTTTTGAGGTGGGCGAAGACATAGATGCGTTGATGAAATTGTGCAAGGCGGACATTACGTCGAAGAATGAAGCAAAAGTCCGCTTGTATAAAAAGAACTTTACTATTTTAGAGCAGAAGGTTCTTGAGGTCGCGGAAGGCGATCGTCTTCGCCTCTGGCAGCCCCCTGTTAGCGGTCAAGAAATCATGGATTTTTTCGGTATACCGGCCGGCAAGGAAGTCGGCATCATTAAGAATTCCATCCGTCAAGCTATACTTGATGGGATCATAGAAAACGATCGTGAACAAGCTTTTAAGCTGATGCTTGAAAAAGGTCAAAATTTGGGCTTGACACGAAAAGGATAGTTCCTATTTTTGGCGCTTTCAAAACCACTCCAATCGCATGGCTATATATCGCTTCCGAGTTGAAATTGAAGATTACGAAGGTCTCTATCGCGAGATCGAAGTAAAGTCAACGCAAACCTTTGAAGACCTGCATTATGCAATCCTCAGAGCATACAGCTTTGACGTAAAACATCCGGCATCTTTCTTTTATTCCGACGACCTCTGGCATATGGAAGATGAAATTGCCTTCAAGGATATGCAGTACAATATGACGTCGGACGCGCTTCCGATGAACAAGACACGCATCAGCGAGTACATCGACGATCCGCATCAGCGATTCATTTATGTGTATCAGTCCGACGAAGGATGGGCGTTTTTGGTAGAACTTGTCAACATCGACACGAACGATGTAGGCAAAACAGGCCTGCCCATGATGGTTAAGTCGGTAGGAGAAGCCCCTAAACAATACAACACCAAAGTGGTGGTAAAACCCGCCATCGAAAAAGAAAAAGCCAAGCCAGCACCAGAGTTGTTGGATATCATTGACGATGAAACTCCAGAAGCAGCTGACGATTTAGTGGTATTTGAAAGTTTTGAAGCCGAACGTTCAAAAGGGAAATCGGAAAACCTCGACTTAGATCTGGATTTAGACGATGATGCTGGTTTGGAAGACGAAGATGAGTTGGATGAGGATGAAGACGATGATTTAGATGGCGATATGGACGATGATGACGACGATTTCGGCGGCTCGAAAGGAAAAGGCAGAGGTCGAAGTTCGGATTACGACGACGATTACTAGTACAAAACGGGCTGCAATTCGCAGCCTGTTTCGTTTAACCGAACAAACAGCAGTTCCGAATGGCAAATGATAAACCTGTACTCATACTTGTTGTAGGTCCAACTGCAAGTGGCAAAACAGCCCTTGCTATTGATCTTGCCATCAAGCTGAAAACATCGATACTTTCGGCCGATTCTCGTCAGTTTTATCGCGAATTGCCCATCGGTACGGCCATGCCCGATGCGGAACAGTTGGCTATGGCTCAACACTATTTTATCGCCGATCGGAGTTTAGAGGACCATTTAAATGCAGGTGCATACGAAAAGGAGGCTAATGCCTTGCTTGAATCGCTTTTTACCAGTAAAAATGTAGTCGTTGCTTGTGGCGGGTCAGGCCTATTTTTGAAAGCATTGGTTGATGGTTTCGACGATATTTCGCCGCGTAATGAGGCCATTCGCCAGCAATGGCAGCATGAATTTGATACCAACGGCATAGAAAAGCTGCAATTTGAAGTGCGTTTACGCGATCCGCACTATGCGGCATCTGCCGATATGCACAATCATCAACGGCTCATTCGAGCCTTAGAAGTAATGGAACAAACCGGGCGCCCCTATTCTGAGTTGCGTAAAAATGTAACCAAAACCCGACCGTATCGCTGTATTTGGATTGGCTTGTCGCCAGATAGGCCCATGCTTCATCAAAGAATAAATGACCGAGTAGACCACATGATTGCTGCCGGATTGGTTGATGAGGCGAGAAAAGTATACCACTTGAAAGAACACGAGTCACTCCGCACTGTAGGTTACGAGGAGCTGTTTGAGTATTTCGAAGGATCAATCACGCTCGAACAAGCTATAGACGACATTAAAACCCACACGAGGCAGTTCGCCCGACGACAGATGACCTGGTTTCGCAAAAACCCGGAAATTCATTGGTTTAGCAGACCTGACGACCCCGAAATATGGAATCTGGTCCGTAATTTAACCATTCGATAAGATGGAGCTATATTATTCACCCGAGCTACTAGAATGTACCGAATTCAGTCTTCCTGACGAGGAAGCGCAGCATGCCTTTCGTACGCGAAGGCTGCCAGTTGGAGGTAGAATAGATGTTACGAATGGGGCTGGTCTTCGATTGGAGGCAGAGATCATGAACAATCAGCCTAAATCGAATCGCCTCAAAACGCTTAGTAGCATCCAATTAGAAAAAGCGTTTCCTGAAATTCATGTATGGGTAGCACCCTTGAAACAAGAAGCCCGCTTTGAATGGATAATCGAAAAGGCTGTAGAACTCGGTATTAGTGAGATTCACCCCATTCTCACCAAACGTACAGAAAAGATTCACCTCAGAATCAATCGTTTGGAGCGTATCGCCATTGCCGCCATGAAACAATCGCTGAAGTTTTATTTGCCGCGAATAGTCGAACCCGTGTCTTTCGATAAGCTATGGCCCTTAAAGGGTAAAGTACTTTTTGCACACTGCATGGAGGGCGTTAAAGAAGCCATACGCCCTGAATTGTGCGATGCAGAAGTATACCATGTTTTCATTGGCCCAGAAGGCGACTTCCACCCCGACGAGCTGAAAGAAGCCCAAAAGTACGGAGTAACGGAAATAAGTTTGGGTAACAGCCGTTTACGTACCGAAACTGCCGCCATTACGGCACTTGTACAATTACATCATTCCATTTTGATAAAATGAAATTCTCTCGAATATATACTTTATTTATTTCCGTGCTATTTGGACTTTCGACGCTTGCCGTTCACGGTCAGGCCACGTTGAAATTTGCGAAACTAAAATACCGCGGCGGTGGCGATTGGTATGCCAACCCAACAGCTCTCAAAAACCTAGCGCGTTATTGCAATCAGCAATTAGGTACGAACATCGATTTGAACGAACAAATTGTCGACGTTGGAAGCCCAGATTTATTCCGTTTTCCATTTGTTCACATGACAGGCCACGGAAACGTAGTTTTTTCGGTAGAGGATGCCAGTAACCTCCGTAAATATCTCATTGGTGGCGGTTTTTTGCACATCGACGACAATTATGGTATGGATACCTACGTACGCTCGGAAATGAAGAAAGTTTTCCCAGAATTACAATTTGTGGATTTACCCTTCAATCACCCGATTTACCAACAACCGTTTCGGTTTAACAATGGAATCCCAAAAATTCATGAGCACGATGGGAAACCTGCCCAAGGTTTAGGCCTTTTCTATCAAGGAAGGCTGGTATGTTTTTACAGCTACGAAACCGACTTGGGCGATGGATGGGAAGACCAAGAGGTTCATAATGACCCCGAGGAGCTTCGTGCCAAAGCGCTTCAAATGGGTGCTAATTTGGTGAATTTTGCCTTCACACAAGGGTTATAGCCGCGCGATAGCGTGTACTAAGCTTGGGCCTTTGTAAATAAATCCAGTATACAATTGAACCAGCGGTGCACCAGCATCCAATTTTTTTTGAGCATCTGCAGCCGACAGGATGCCACCAACGCCCATAATCGGAAATTTCCCCTCCGATTTGCGCTGCAAATAAGCCAAAACTTCGGTAGAGCGTTTAAATACTGGGGCTCCGCTTAGGCCACCTGCTCCAAGGGCATCCACTTTTTCTTTAGGCGTATGCGTCAAGCTACGTTCCACAGTCGTATTGGTCGCAACTATCCCGTGAATACCCGTTTCAAAAACGATAGCGACAATATCATCTAGCTGCCCATCTGTCAAGTCGGGGGCAATCTTCAGAAAAATTGGTTTTGCTTTTTCTTGCCCATGATTGAGCTGCATTAAACGCGACAATAATTCGGTGAGTGGTTTCTTTTCTTGTAACTCTCGAAGATTAGGCGTATTGGGTGAACTTACATTCACGGTGAAATAATCTACGTACGGAAACAACCCCAAAAAACAACGCTCGTAATCCTGTACGGCAAGTTCGTTGGGGGTAACCTTGTTTTTACCAATGTTTCCTCCTACGAGTATTCCAACAGGTCGCTTTTTTAATTGTTCAATAGCTTGATCGAGGCCAAGGTTATTGAATCCTAGTCGATTGATGAGTGCCTTATCTTCTGGTAAACGAAATAAGCGGGGTTTATCATTTCCACTTTGAGCAACAGGCGTGATGGTGCCAATTTCCATAAAACCAAAACCGAGCGCTTTAAACACTGGCATGTAGCGCGCATCTTTATCGAAACCAGCAGCTAGCCCTACCCTGTTTGGAAACTGCAAACCGCAAACTTCAACAGGTTTATGCACCTTAGGGTAAAGCCACGAAAACACCCACGAAGTCAATGGAAATTGCACCAAAAACAGCAATAAGTCCATGGTTACATAATGGGCTTTTTCAGGAGGCAACAAAAAGAGGATTGAGCGTATAAATCGGAACATACTATGCTTTGGTAATTCTTAACATTTCACGTTTACCAGGAGGACCAGGTAACTTTTCTGCCTTGCAGCCAAGTGCTACAAAGGCTCTGCGAATATAGGCCCGAATACAATAGGTAACTAAAACTCCACCTTCTTCCATCAAACTTACAATCTTCCGAACCGCTGCTTCGTCCCACATATCTTCTTGCGTGCTGGGGGAAAAAGCATCGTAAAACACCAAATTATAACGTTGTTTGGTTTCAAAGTCAAGCAGTCGCTCGCGCACTACGACACAAGGAGATGAACCGATAGGTACTGTTGCGCCTTCAATCAGCTGGTTATACTGTTGCTGAATCGAATGGTAGAATACATCAACCTCTTTGAAACTCCCATAATTTAAATTTTGAATCAGCTCGAATGGCAAAGGGAAAGGCTCCAAGCCCGTGTAATGTACTTCAACTCGATTTTCTGCAGCCCACCGAAATGCCAATGCAGCATTTAATCCAGTGCCAAAACCTACCTCAAGTAAGTTCAATTTCTTTAGCCCCTTGAAATGGTTTAATCCTTGTTTTTCAAACACATACAGCGACTCAGTTAAAGCACCAAATTGACTGTGGTAATGCTCACCTGTTTTGTGAAGAAGCACGGTATGTGAACCGTCGCGGGTGGTTACGATGCTATGGAGAGAGGCAGACAAGCAGGAATGTTTCAACAAAAATAGTTTGAAGTACGGAGGTAGCTTATTTTTAGGAAAGAAATGAGTAAGAATATTCCATTGGCCGAGCGCATGCGGCCTACAAAGCTCGAAGAATTCATAGGTCAACGACATCTCGTTGGCGAGGAAGGGGTTATTCGGAAAATAGTCGCGCGAGATGCCCTACCCTCGATGATTTTTTGGGGTCCTCCTGGTGTTGGCAAAACCACTTTGGCTCAATTGGTAGCACAATCTACGCGCAGGCCATTTCATATACTCAGTGCTATTCAAGCCGGCGTAAAAGACTTGAGAGAGGTAATTGGCAAAGGAAGCGGAAGTTTATTTTCGCCCATTCTGTTTATCGACGAGATTCACCGATTCAACAAAGGCCAACAAGATGCACTGCTTGCCGCGGTAGAAAAAGGCCAGATTACCTTGATTGGCGCTACCACCGAAAACCCATCTTTCGAGGTCAATGCCGCCCTTTTATCACGCTGCCAGGTTTATATTCTGGAATCGTTAAGCAAGGATGACTTGCTTAGTTTGGTGCAAAGATCGCTTTCGGAGGACGATTACCTGAAAAAACGCGAGGTATACCTAGACGAAAGCGATGCCCTTTTACAACTTAGTGGCGGCGATGCGCGCAAATTACTGAATCTATTCGAGCTCGTTACGGATGCTCATCCCGACCCGGTACACATTACCGACGAGCTAGTCATGCATACCGCGCAACAGCATATGGCCCGCTACGACAAGTCGGGAGAACAACATTACGACATCATTTCTGCTTTTATCAAATCGCTCAGGGGAAGCGACCCCAATGCAGCTGTCTACTATCTGGCGCGTATGGTGGTAGCTGGCGAAGACCCCTCCTTCATCGCCCGTCGCATGCTCATTATGGCATCGGAAGACATCGGGAACGCGAATCCAACTGCAATGATCCTGGCCAAAAGCTGCATGGATGCTGTTCGCATGATCGGCTATCCCGAAGCGCGAATCGTACTTTCTCAAACGGCAATTTACTTGGCTTGTTCCGCCAAAAGTAATGCTTCATATGTGGCCATTGACGATGCAATAGCCTTCGTTCAAAAAAGTGGAGATCAGGCGGTGCCTCTCCATTTACGCAATTCACCCACAAAATTGATGAAGGAAATTGGCTATGGCGCCAACTACAAATATGCCCACGACTACCCCGGAAACTTCATTCATCAAGAATTTCTTCCAGAAACAGTGAGCGGAAAAAAATTCTACAACCCCGGGAATAATGCGCGAGAGAAAGAAATACGCGACCAACTGCGCAAATGGTGGCAGGATAAGTACAATTACTAAATACCAACACAAACAAAGTTGCAGTCAATACACAGTTACTGACAACGGAAGCAGTTCTAGTTGGTAAGATCAGTATCATATTAAACTCCACCTATATCGTACAAATTTTACCGGCTTGTATTCGCTTTGGATTTAGAACTTTTTGAGACAGTATTCACGCAAATTCCAAACTATTCCTTTCGTTTCACGGTTTTACAATCGAACTTTGCAGCTCCAAAAATGATGAAACTCGTATGAAGCGTACCCACCTCATTTTAATCGTATTGATAGCAACCGCCATTGGGGTGATTATCAGTACAGTTGGCGACTCAAGCTCTTATGAAACCTTTGAAGTGGCTCGAGAAAATCCAGACGAAGAATACCATGTTGTAGGTACTTTAAGCCGTCCCGAGTCCATGATGTATAACCCTGAAGTTGATGCAAATTTATTTACATTTTATCTGAAAGACGGCAAAGGTGAAGAACATGAAGTGGTGTATTACGGCACGAAACCGCAAGACTTTGAACGGTCGGAGCAAGTGGTCATTGTCGGTAAAATGGAGGGTGAGCGTTTTAACGCCCAAAAAATCTTGACAAAATGCCCATCCAAATACACCGAAGATACAGTAGAAGTTAAAGAGCACGTAGCCACACCTCAGCCTCAGAATTAATGGACGTACAATACATTGGTGAAAACCTTTTGCCCGGTAAACTGGGACATGCATTTGTCATCTTATCCTTCATTGCCTCTCTTTTTGCATTTATTGCTTACAGTTTCAGCAGTGCTAAAGTTGAAAACCAAGAGCTAAGCTGGAAACGACTGGGCCGTATTGCCTTTTGGATACATGGCTTATCCGTGATCGGCATCGTGGTTACGCTCTTTTTCATTATTTATTTTCATTATTACGAATATTTCTATGCTTGGTCGCATGCTTCTAGAGCACTCCCCACGCATTATATCGTCTCGGCATTCTGGGAAGGCCAGGAAGGCAGCTTTTTACTTTGGACATTCTGGCACATTGTCATAGGTCTAGTATTGATGTATTCTGCCAAAAACTGGGAAGCACCCGTAATGGCCGTTGTCTCTTTAGCACAAGTAGCCTTAAGTTCCATGCTTATTGGCGTTTATGTTTTGGAGTATAAAATCGGTAGCAGCCCATTTATCCTTCTTCGTGAGGCCATGGAAGCCCCCATTTTTGCTCAAGCCAACTATTTGGAGTTTATTACCGACGGTAATGGCTTGAATCCGCTCCTGCAAAATCCATGGATGGTTATACATCCACCGGTTTTGTTTCTGGGATTTGCTTCCACGATAGTTCCTTTTGCGTTTGCGTTAGCCGGACTTTACAAAAGAGATTACAGTGGCTGGATCACCCCTGCCCTTCCATGGACCTTGTTTGGCGTGATGATACTGGGTACAGGCATTATCATGGGCGGTGCTTGGGCATACGAATCACTCAACTTTGGTGGCTATTGGGCTTGGGATCCCGTTGAAAATGCTTCTTTGGTTCCATGGCTCACCATGATAGGTGCCGTTCACGTAATGAATGCCTATAAGCGAACAGGCAATTCTCTCCCTACCACCTTTATTCTGGTAATCGTAACATTTATCCTCATTCTATACGCCACCTTCTTAACCCGTTCGGGTGTTCTAGGCGATTCTTCGGTACACTCCTTCACCGATTTAGGCATGTCGGGTCAGTTACTCGTCTTCTTAGGCATATTTGTTATACTTGGCGTTTATTTTCTCGTCAAAAGATGGAAAGAATTCCCTCGGAAGTCGGAAGAAGAAAGCACTTACAGCCGAGAGTTCTGGTTATTTATAGGTTCACTGGTTCTTATGCTGAGTGCATTCCAAGTACTTGCCACTACCTCAATTCCTGTATTTAATAAAATCTTCGGCACCAATGTAGCACCGCCTGCCGATCCCATTGGTCACTATAACCAATGGCAGCTGCCAATGGCCATTCTGATATTAGTATTGACTACTATTGGACAGTTACTGAAATACAAAAAGAGCTCACCAGCCGAATTTTACAAGCGTTTAATGTGGCCTTTTATCGCAGCAGTAGGCCTTACATTAGCCGTGTTTATACCTTACGAAATTTACGCAGGTCCGTACATTGCTTTGATTTTTGCATCCGCTTTTGCCTTGTTCGGGAACTTGGAAATGATGCGTACGCAGTTTAAAAAAATTAAAACTGCAGGCGCAGCAGTTGCTCATATTGGTTTTGCTTTGATGATGTTGGGGGTACTAATTTCATCTGCCCGCAAGGAAGTGGTATCGATAAATCAATCGGGCTACAGCTACGGAGAAAATTTTGACGAAAAGGCTAATCGTGAAAATGTATTGCTCTGGAAAGACGAACCGTTGGAGATGAACGACTATCGGGTAACCTATGTAGGTGACTCAGTGGCCGAACCTAATCATTATTACAAGGTATTTTACGAGAAACTAAATGCCGACCGTACTGTGGCTTATAGCTTTATGCTTACGCCAAATGCGCAGATTAACCCCAAAATGGGCTTAATAGCCAGTCCAGATACCAAACATTATTTAGGTCACGACTTGTACACGCATGTCACACAAGTGATCGATAAATCAACCGTAAAAGATCAACCGGCCTACAAAGACCCGAAGGCATATACCTTCAAAGTAAATCAAGCCGATACGGTGATGTTGGCCGACAACCTGCTCATTTTAGAGGGCTTGAATACAAACCTAAGTGCAGAGATGGCGGAAAAAACGGCAGGAGCCGAAATAGCAGTTTCTGCCCGATTAAAGGTTAAAACGCTTCAAGGCGATAGAATGTTAGAGCCTGTCTATGCGATTAAAAATGGCACCGAGTTCAGGTACGACGCCACTGACGAAGCCTTGCAAGTAAGCTTTCAAAAAATAGACCCTAAAAGTGGTACTATTCAGTTACTTATTGCTGAAAAAAATCCTGGCCCCAAAGAATATGTGATCATGAAAGCGATTAAGTTTCCGATGATTAATTTATTGTGGCTGGGAACTGTGGTTTTGGTCATTGGCTTTAGTATGGCCGTTATGGACAGGTACAGAGAAGCCAAAAGAATAGAAAGCCGTGCAACTGCCTAAACTCCATTTGCTCGGTACCGGTCGTTTGGCATGGTCACTCGCAAAGGCTTGGAAAGCAAATCACGGCGAAATTGGCACTGTATACGGTCGTAATCCTAGTGAAGCTCAAAGTTTGGCAACAGCCTTTGAAGGCACCGCAATTACAGAAATCAATACCGAGAGATCAGGATGGCTGGTTCTTGCTGTTAGCGACGATGCACTTTTACAGTTAGCACAAACACTTGCACCGAATCCCAATGTCCTAGTCGTTCACTGTAGTGGCACCTCCACCTTGGAGATATTGAACACGCATCCTCATTCAGCTGTACTCTGGCCCCTGGAAAGTATGCAGAAAGCTGGAAATGATTGGAGCACCATTCCTCTATTTACCGAAGGGTGGAGTATGAACGATGCAGCACTCATCAATCATATTGCCTCTACGCTTTCCAGTGTAGTGGTGCCAACTAACAGTTTACAGCGACAGCAGTACCACTTGGCTGCTGTGATGGCTGGTAATTTTAGTAATGCGCTTTATCAACAGGTTTACAGCTATTTAAAAGAACTGGGACTTGATCCTCGTTACCTACTACCCATCCTAACGAAGGGACTTGAGAACCTCATGGAAACGCCCCCAAAGCTAAAACAGACAGGTCCAGCAGTGCGAGGTGATGAAAAGGTAATGGAAGCGCACCTTCAATTGCTTCGGGAAAAACCAGAGCTCATCCAATTGTATGAACTGATGAGCGGAATAATCGCGCTGGAAGCGAAAAAATAAGTTTATTTGCTCCATGAACGTAAAAGAGGCCTTCAGGCACATCAATACATTTGTATTCGACGTAGATGGTGTACTTACCGACGGTAGCCTACTGGTAACCAATCAAGGCGAAGAGTATCGTGTTATGCACACCAAAGACGGATATGCATTGCAACATGCAGTGAAATGCGGATATACGATTATCGTTATTTCAGGTGGCAAATCAGAGGGGGTATTGCTCCGACTAAAACGGTTGGGAATTACCGAGGTGCATCTTGGTATACACGATAAAAAAGCATTGCTCGCCTCGTTGATAACGCGTTTTGGCTTACAACCCAATGAAATGATTTATATGGGCGACGACCTCCCCGATTTGCCCGCCATGCCTTTAGCCCAAATTATTGCCTGTCCGTCAGATGCTGTACCTGAGGTAAAAGCAATCGCGCACTATCATTCCCCCTATGCAGGCGGCAGCGGGTGTGTGCGCGACCTAATTGAACAAGTTTTGCGATTGCAAGGCAAGTGGCATCTGAGCAACACCACAAGTGCATGAAAGGAAAAATTGCAGTTTTTCGCCCCCTGAACTTAATCATGATGATGGTGCTCATGCAGAGCATCTTTCATTTTTTGATAAAGCCAATTTACAACTCCCTCGATTTACAGTTCGTACTCGATGAGTTTCATCATTTCTTGCTTGCGTTAGATTGGGCATTGATTGCAGCTGGCGGCTATTTAATTAATAATTATTACGACTACGAAACCGACCGTTTCAATAAGCCTGAAAGATTACAGGTCAGCAAGGAATGGCTTTTGAAGACTTATTTTCCGGTTGCTTTTTTGTCGATCATACTTGGCGCCTATTTGGGCTGGAAAGCAGGGCTGTTAAACCTCGGCGTAATTGGAATCATCTGTACTTTTTTGCTGTGGAAATACGCCGAAGATTGGAAAGGGAAGTCAGGACTCGGGTCAGTAGTGGTTTCACTTCTCATAGCACTACTCGTTTGGTTACCTGCTATTTTCGAATTCGTTAGTTTAAGCGTACTTCAAACTGTAGCCCCTTATTCCCTGCGTTATCTCGTAATCACGCTGGGAGTTTATGCTGCTTTTGCTTTTTTAGTCAATTTAATTAGAGAATTGGTAAAAACTTTGGAAGACGAAAAAGGCGACCGCGCGACCGGTTGGAATACGTTTACCGTTGCTTTTGGGAAGAAAAAGACACATCTCACTCTTTGGTGGTTATTCGCTATTGCAGCTGGTGGAATTATCTACATACTCTACTTACAATCCCTGTCTTCGGATCTTTTACCTATGTTTTACACCGTACTTGCGGTGTTTATACCCGAATTGATTTGTTTGTATTTATTCTACAAAGCTCAAAAGAGTGGTAACTATAGCACACTTAGTAAATCACTTAAACTATGGATGTTCGGCGGTATTTCAACTTTAGCGGCCTATTATCTTCTTTTTCTTTATAGTTAATCATGTTGATCTTATCGCATCCTCTTGTCCTGGGTTCAGCCTCTCCACGAAGGCAACAACTGCTGCAAGGCATGGGATTTACATTTACAACTCGGGTATTGGAAGTCGACGAATCCTTTCCCCCCGATTTAGAAATCACCCAGGTAGCCGAATTTTTAGCTAAGAAAAAAGCCGATGCACACAAGAAGCAGCTGAAAAACGAATTGCTGATTACTGCAGATACCATAGTTGCATTAAACGGTGAAGTGTTGGGCAAACCCGAGAACATCGATCACGCGGCCCAATTGCTCCGTAAGCAAAGCGGAAAGAAACAAACTGTTTACACGGGAGTATGCCTGCTCACCGAATCTGAATCATACAGCTTTAGCGTAGCCACAGATGTGTTTTTTAGGCCTTTGAGTGAATCAGAAATCCAATATTATTTGGCCAATTACAAACCCTTCGATAAGGCAGGTAGTTATGGCGTTCAAGAATGGATGGGATATGTTGGCGTAGCTAGAATTGAGGGTTCATACACTAACGTAATGGGCTTCCCTACTTCTGAAGTATACAATGCCTTGCAAAAATTTGCTCTCTAATTCACAAATCAAAGCTAAAAGGCAAGAAATGTGCAATGCTTTCAGCCTTGAATACCTCATTTCCCATGCCCTTTAAAAGGACCGATATCGCTGTCTTTTGTCTCTTTTCAACTTCCCTCAATACTTGGAGGCAAGCACCGCAAGGTACTGCGGGGTTAGTTGCGTCGTGTTTTACGGATTGAGCAGTAATTGCCAAACTTCTGATTTTCACACCAGGGTATTGTGCTCCAGCCGTGAAAAATGCAACGCGCTCGGCACACAAACCACTAGGAAAAGCCGCATTTTCTTGATTACTTCCGCAAATAACAACTCCATTCTCAAGTTCTATAGCAGCCCCAACATAAAATTCAGAATATGGAGCATAAGCTGTTTGGGCAGTCTTTTCAGCTTGGTGGATCAAATTTATTTCGAAATCTGATAAGTCTTTTGGATACGTTACCACCTCAAGTACACATTCTACTCTTTTGAATACTTTCATAGTTAATTTTTCAATCTCCTCGCGCTTGGTTTTGCTAATATTGCTGAAATTTTCAAATACACAGCTTCTGTGAAACATATACTCGTTATTGGCGCAGGCCGTTCCTCTACCTATCTTATTCAATACCTCCTCGATCATGCAATGGCACTCGACTGGAAAATTACGGTTGGTGACCTTCAACTCAGTTGGGTAGAATCACGAATAGGAACCCATCCAAGAGGTGCTGCTATTGCTATTGATTTAGCTGATGAAGTAGCGTTACGTAAAATAATTATAGAAGCAGATGTAGTCGTTTCTTTAGCCCCGGCAGATAAGCACATTAAAATAGCAGAAGTATGTCTTGCCGAGTCTAAATCGCTGTTCACAGCTTCTTACGTATCGAACGAAATGGCTGCATTGCATGAAGAAGTAAAAAAGAAAGGACTGCTTTTTCAAAATGAACTGGGCTGTGACCCAGGTATTGACCACATGTCGGCATTAAAGATTATTACCGACATACAAGCAAAAGGCGGTGTTCTTAACGCTTTTCACAGCTATACTGGAGGTTTAGTTGCCCAAGAGTCGAACGACCATCCTTGGCATTATAAGTTCAGTTGGAATCCACGAAATGTCATACTCGCGGGTCAACCTGGGCCAGCAAGGTATCTTGCCAACGGCGTAGTTCGCTATCTACCCTACCAACGTTTGTTTGCCGAGCGAGAAATAATCGATGTTCCTGGCTTTGGAAAGCTCGAAGGTTACGCCAACCGAGATTCGTTGCCCTACCGAGAATTATATGGTCTTGAAGAAATTGGCACTTTAATTAGAGGCACCCTGAGATTTCCGACCTATTGCGACGCATGGCATGTGTTTGTATGGCTGGGCATGACCGACGACAAGCTAATTTTCAACAAATGTGGCGAGCTTCGCTACCGAGATTTTTTACTCGCCTTTTTAAGTCCAGATTCTGCCACTACAGTACGGGAAAGCTTTAGCAATACATTAAAAAATAAACTCGGTTACTCTGACACACTTATTTCCGATATCCTCACTAAGTTCGATTACTTAGAGCTTTTCAGCGATAGAACATTTCAAGTGGAGCAAGCAAGTTCGGCTCAACTCCTACAAATAATACTGGAGGAAAAGTGGAAACTTACTGATACGGACCGTGACCTATTGGTGATGTATCATAAATTCGAATATGAACTCCAAGGGATAAAAAGAACAACTACCAGTACCTTGGTGCTAGAAGGAGAAGACAATATTAAAACTGCCATGGCGAAGACGGTGGGTTTGCCCCTCGCAATCGCAGTACGTTTGTATCTTGAAAAGAAGTATGTTTCTACTGGTGTAGAAATTCCGAATAATCCGCAACTCTATCAACCTATACTTCACGAACTTGAAGAATACGGAATTCACTTTAATGAAGTAGAAGCATAAAAAAAATCCTTGCTGATTAGCTCAGCAAGGATCCTGAATTAGAATAATGCGAATTATGCGCTAGCTATAACTTTAGGTGCTGCAGCCAAAATTTCTGCAGAAGTACCAGCAGCATATTGGTTAAAGTTCTTCACAAATGCTTCTGCCAGTTGATTGGCCTTCGCATCATAGCTACTTTTATCCGCCCACGTATTGCGGGGATTTAACAACTCAGCCGGTACACCAGGACAGCTCTTCGGCATCTTGATGCCAAAAACGGGATGATCTTCGAAGGAAACTTGATTTAAATCGCCTTCGAGTGCTGCGGTTATCATAGCACGTGTAAAGCGTAATTTCATGCGTTCACCTATCCCGTAAGGCCCTCCTGTCCAACCCGTATTCACCAACCAAACATTCACTTCGTTTTCACGTAATTTTTTACCCAATAGCTCTGCGTACTTGGCCGGATGAAGTGGTAAAAATGCTTTTCCAAAACAAGCTGAGAAGGTGGTTTGAGGCTCGGTAACACCTACTTCCGTTCCTGCAACTTTCGCTGTATAACCTGATATGAAGTGATACATGGCCTGTTCCGGTGTCAACTTACTGATCGGAGGAAGCACACCGAAAGCGTCAGCTGTCAAGAAAAAGATATTTTTCGGAATTCCGCCCACTGAAGGTGCAACAGCGTTTTCAATAAAATGGATGGGGTACGCACAACGCGTATTTTCAGTTTTGTGTCCGTTATCGTAATCTACAAGAGTAGTACCTGGATAAAATTCAATGTTCTCTACGATAGACCCGAATTTTATCGCATTCCAAATCTCGGGTTCTTTCTCTTCGGTTAGATTGATACACTTTGCATAACAACCACCTTCAAAATTGAAGATGCTTTTTTCACCCCATCCGTGCTCATCATCGCCGATCAAACCTCTATTCGGGTCGGCAGAAAGTGTTGTTTTACCGGTTCCTGAAAGCCCGAAGAAGATTGCAACATCACCAGCATCTCCAACATTTGCCGAGCAATGCATACTTAGCGTGTTGTGAAAATGAGGGAGCAAGAAATTGAGTACGCCAAAAATGCCTTTTTTCATCTCACCGGTATAGCCAGTACCACCAATGATGATCATCTTTTTGGTAAAATTGAGGATGGCAAAATTATGCTGACGAGTCCCGTCAATCGAAGGGTCGGCTTTAAAACCAGGGGCACATACGATGTGCCAGTCGGGATTAACGGTATTCTTAATTTCTTCTTCTGTAGGGCGAAGAAACAGGTTATGGCAAAAGAGGTTAGAATACGCTAATTCGGTCACCACACGAATGTTTAAACGGTATGCAGGATCGGCACAAGCATAAGAATCTTTTACAAATACTTCTCTTCCAGCCAAATATGCTTGCATCCGAGCATAGAGTCTATCGAAATTTTCCGGGCTGAACGGAATATTCACGTCACCCCACCATACCGAATCTTCGGTGATGGCATCCTTGACAATAAAACGATCTTTCGGACTACGGCCGGTGAACTCACCAGTATCTGCAGCTAAAGCACCTGTAGCGGTAAGTTGACCTTCTCCCCTGATGATACACTCTTCGACCAATTCAGCCGGACTCAAATTCCAATGTGCCGCAGAAACGTGGTGTAAACCTATAGATGCCAGACTCGCGTTACCAGCTTTTAAACCAAACTCATTCATAGTAAAAGTATAGAATTAGACGATTAGAAATGTGCCGCAAAGGTAGCTAAATCACGACTATTTCAATAGGAAGCTAAAATATTGAAAGCCAATTTCGAGTTTCTTAAAAAGTAAGGGCATAATTTACGCCATCAAACAAAAACAGGAAACTTCCTTGGATAATTATACCCTGACCATGCCCTCTCCATTTTTCATTTCCATGCTGCATCAACAAGGCACCAGTACCGATGTACAGTACGTCGAGTAAGGTATTGATCAAAAGTACTTTTCGGAATTTCTCCTGCTCAAGTTTTAAGTCTATCGGCTTACCTTCTTTTTTCTTTAAGTCGTAGAGCGCATACCCTGTAATTGCTCCATCAATTAATCCCCACGCGAGGTTTTGAACCCCCATTCCACGTACAAAAGCGCTCGTTGAGCTCAACTGATACAAACCTACCCCAGTCGATAGTGTGCTCCATCCACCCAAAATATACATGGCCTTGCGTTGATGATGCATCACATCGTAAGTCCTCGATTGATATAAAAAAGCCGTTGTGTCGGTTTGACCCGAAGCAACGGCTGGAAAGAAGCAAAGAAGAAGTAACCAGCGCATGCTGAAATTACAAATTTGCTATCGTTTTGTTTTTAGGGTATTTGATTGAGAAGGAATAGTCTAACTTCTCACCTGCATTGGCTTGTAAATTCAGCCTCCAGCGCACTAGGCCTTTATCGTCTTGCAACTGCCCGCTTCCTAGTTTCACTTCCGATACCTCAATGTCTTTGTTTGCGGAAACTGGAATTCGATCTTCAAGAATTAGTTTGATCGGGCTTTGATGCGCATTCTTGACAGTTATGGTATAGTTGAATGCTTTGGTTCTGCTACTACCCATTTTTCGGTCAGAAGTAAATGCTACTTTCTGGTCAAATTTTACTTGAACGCGTTTATCAATACCCAAAGAAAGCTCTAAAGTATCCGAATCAGCTGTTTGGAAATTCATCCAACTTTCTCCCACTAAATTGTTTTCTAAATAAATACGAGCGTTTCCTGGTAGCAAGTTCAGCTCCTGCCAATCGGTAACGTATGCCATTAAGATAACTTCCGACTGTTGACGAGGAGTTGCATAGTGTCCATAGGTATTTTGAAGAAGTTTTTCTTCCAAAGTAACCAGCTTCGCTTCATTATGACGTATCGTCACTCGGTCGCTAGGTTTATATTCGTAATTCAAGTAGTTTACGTGCTTGCTGGCAATGTTTGAGCGCAGGTTCATAAATCCACCCTCAGCATCCATCACCGCTGTTTCGGCCCGATACATTTTTGGCGCAGCACCCGTTTGAGGGGCATACTCCTGCATAAAATCCAATACCCAAGGGTTTAAAACAGGCTTATTCACGTATTGGGTAGGTACTGCCGAACTAATGGCAATTTGCACATTTTCCCAGTCGATGGTGGTTTGTTGAATCACCCTGGCTTTCGCAATGAGTGTCAATGGCTTATCGAGACTTACTGCCTTTACGTCGTAAAATGGCTCCCAATAAACCGAAGGAGTCGTGTATTGTATTTCAAACTTTGCCAAGCCTCTTTCAGTATTGAGTACGTCTACAACCAACTCATAGGTATAGTCGGCCATACTGGCTTTCCTATTCTCGATTTGTTGCTGGAAGAGCTTAATTTTTTCTAAAAGTTGCTTTTCAACCCGCTTCGCCTGAAGTATCCGAATGTTCAAATCAGACAATCGCGTTTGGTAAAAGGATGCTAGCTTTTGTAGCTCAGCTACGGTTAAACCAGAGGTTCCTCCAACCTGTTTGTTCGCAAGAATCATTTGCTGCTCTTGAGTTAGCACTTCTGATTTTGCCTTATGATCTTCAAGTCTTTCATTGTATTGGGCAATGCTATCCTTCAAAGCAATTATTTCAGGGAGCTGATCGTTGCTTTTGAGATAATTCTGACGTAGCTCGTACCCTAACAGGGTGATTCCAGCACGGTTGGCTGTGATTCTAATGCTTCTATCGTCAATCTGGCCGGCAATACCCGTGAAAATCAGTTTCTGCTCCCCTAAGCTAAGATTAGTCTGAGCCTGGTGGGTAAGTTCTGCACCTTGGAGGTACACTTTAGCCGACTGGATTTTCGCAGGTATTTCGGCAAATACCTTTACGGTTCCACACGAAACCAAAAACAAGACAAAAAGGATTTTTTTCATAGCTATTCAGTTGAGAAGCTTTTATTAAGCTAAAACCTATAACGCAGGCTTCATGCCACAAAACGTTAAAGAAATCATAAATACACAAAAAACCCCGGAATTACCGGGGTATAATTACTCGATGATAAACTCTATGCGCCGATTCCTACCTCTATCGGCATTCGTAAATGTGCCGTTAGGGCCACTAGGACCAAACTTAGGCTCGCTTTCTCCTCTGCCTTCTACCAAAATGCGGCTTTCTTCTACACCCATGGCTACCAAACGCGCCTTGACACTATTGGCCCGCTCATACGAAAGTGTGTTGTTAGCCTCGGCATTCCCCACATCATCGGTATGACCTGCAATACGTAGCTTAAAGATCTTGCTCTGTTCCTCGTTTAAATACGCCACCAGGCCTTGAAGATTCTCCATATCCTTGGCTTGTTTAGCTCTACATTCGTCTTGCAAGACTTTAGTCCGCTTATTGGCACAATCCACAAAATCTGATTTACCCGATTCAAACTCAAGAGACTGCAAATCAGTTAGAATTTTAACCGTTTCTTGCTTGGTTTCGGGCATACATCCATGACAACTCAAAAGACCGGGAGTAGTTGGGCATTTGTCCAAATGATCGGGTAAACCATCTTTATCTACATCCATTGAAATTCCAGAACCATCTACATTTATTTTTTCGCGTCTATCGGCTCTTGCTTTCAAAAGCGCAAGTTCCTCTCTCGTCCAACCGCAATTACTTTCACTCAAAACCGACAGATCCCAACGGGTAACCTCTTTATCAAAAGTGTCGGGCACACCGTCGCCATCTGAGTCTTTTTTCATTTCAACTTCCGACATACGCATCTGCCGTTCCAACGCATTTAACTTTTCTTCGAGGGCTAAGATTTTGTCATCCTGTACTTTTTGTGACTTATTGACCAGGTTCAATTTATTCTCTAATGCATTTATGTTTTCACTGTATTCGGCATAAGCTTGCTGCAGCAACGAACGGGACCAATACATCGACTGCCCCTGCCGGTTTGGACCAAGATGGAATACTAAACTCAGACTAAGTGAGCCTACTTTATCGAGATTTCTTCCAAAATTAACCTCGCCAGTACCAGGGCCACTTGTTTTCTGAATCACCATTCCATCGAAAGCATCTGAATTCACGTTTCGAATGGCACCTTCAAGATCAAGATGTACTTTGTCGGTAATTTTATAAGAAATTCCCAATCCTACCGGCACAACCAAAACAAATCCGTCTGCCGTACCTGCGTCGGTTGTAGGTAAAAACTGATTGGTATTTAAATTTCGAATTCTGCCCTGGAAATTATTCACCCCAACACCTAGGAAGCCATAAAAACCTAATCTACGCTCGTATACCAAAGGCCTAAATTTATCCAAGGCCATTCCGCTGAAATTGAAGACAGCAGACATAGAGCCCTCAAAAAAATTAGTTGTTGCCTCCACGGGGCCTGGTAAGCCGTAATTAATGATTGCCGTGTTGTCTACCAAACGGCCCACGACATGGCCGTAATTCAAACTTCCACGAACTCCAATGGCGGGTCCAAACCAGTAGGAAGCATGTGCACCAAAAGTATACCCCAGATTACTCAAGTCGTAGTATTCAAAACGACGTATGTCATGGAACGCGGTTGTGGTGCCTGCCGTTAATCCCAACGCCCATCTATTTGGCAATTGGAGATTTTTTTTTGCACGTTGCGCCAATAGTGTTTCTGGAAGGTTCACCAATGACATTGTGCAAAATAACAATAGTAATAATCTAGTCATGTGGTTATCGTTCAGTGTAATCGTTAAGGTCAAATATGGGAAAATTATCCCAAATGCATATTAATTCACCTTTAACAACTGCTGCTAAATGAATTGATTTCCAAATTGCTGCTTGAAATAAGTAGGGCTATTTAACAGTCGACTGCCGTACCACGAAAAGAGCGAACCATCTACCAACAGAATCGTTGCATGAGGGAATCGCTCTTGTAATTCATCTACATGTTTTTGATTAAATGGGAATGGTTCCGAGCTTAACAAGATGTAATCTGGGGCTAAGTCCTTCAATTTTACAGTTGGTATAACCGGGTAACGATCACCAAATTGGCTTGCCAAATTTTCAAAACCTAATCGGCTGAGCATATCATTGATAAAGGTATTGCTTGATGCAGCCATCCAGGGCTGATACCAAATGAAATACAATACCGATTTTGTTGTAGTTGGCCTACCTAACGTTTGAAAGGCCGATTGAATTTGACTGAGCAGATAATTTGCTTCAACTGTTTTACCCGTCATTTTTCCAATCTCCTCGATCATTTGAAGCGCACTGGCTAAGTCGTTCACATCACTGGCCCAAACAGGATAATCTTCCAGCATTTCTATTTGTTCGAGCTTATTTTCCTCTTTATTGGCAAGGATAAGATCAGGTTTTAATTGACGTATCAGGTCTATTCGTAAATTTTTGGTCCCACCAATGCGCGTTTTACTTCGAAACCATTCTTCTGGATGAATACAGAATTTGGTTATTCCAACCACCTCAGCTTCTAAGCCCAAACTCGCTAATAGCTCTGTTTGCGATGGCACTAGCGAAACGATACGCTTTGGAAATGCCACTACTTCAACTTCTCGGCCTGTTTGATCGATGTAGTTAGGCATATTAAGCCAAAGCTTGAATGATATCGTGGTTGGTGATTATTTGAACAGTTTCTTCGTCAATTTTCACCAAAACAGCATTATTCGTTTTGTCGATATGTTTGGCTAGGTCGCTAAGTGCTGTCTCTTTTTCAACAAATGGAAAAGGTGCCTGCATCAATTCGCGAACTTGCATTTTTCGCGTTTCAGGACTATCCAAACACTTCAATAATAAATTGGCATCGGTTACGGAACCTACAAATTGATCTCCATCTTTAACAGGCACTTGACTAATGTTAAAGTGCATCATTTTGTGCATGGCCTCTCCTACAGTTTGTGAGGCTTCAACCACTACCATTGGCAAGTGTAAGCGGTGACTGATGCAATCAATGGCCCTTTTTACCTGTGGCTGTAAAAACCCTCTCTCACGCATCCAATCGTCGTTGAACATCTTAGCCAAATAACGCGTACCGTGATCGTGAAAAATCACGACCACCACGTCGCCTTCTTTCAAGCGGTCTTTCAGCTGTACCAAACCAGCGATGGCCGAACCTGCACTGTTGCCTGCGAAAATACCCTCTTCCCGAGCAATCTTGCGGGTATAAATCGCGGCTTCCTTGTCCGTGACTTTTTCAAAATGGTCGATCAAGCTGAAGTCAACATTTTGAGGAAGAAAATCTTCCCCAATGCCTTCGGTGATGTATGGATAAATCTCATTCTTATCGAATATCCCGGTTTCTTTGTACTTCTTAAAAACCGACCCATACGTATCGATGCCCCAAACTTGAATGGCCGGATTTTTTTCCTTTAAGTAGCGCGCTACACCTGAAATTGTCCCGCCTGTTCCAACCCCTACCACTAAGTGTGTGACTTTCCCTTCGGTTTGTTCCCAAATTTCTGGGCCTGTTGATTCGTAATGTGCTTGACGGTTACTGAGGTTGTCGTATTGATTGGCTTTCCAACTGTTGGGCGTTTCTTTTTCAAGTCTGCTTGACACACTGTAATACGATCTAGGGTCTTCAGGGTCAACATTGGTAGGACAAACGATTACCTCCGCACCAAGGGCCCTTAGCGCGTCAACTTTTTCCTTCGATTGTTTATCCGTAGTGGTGAAAATACATTTATAGCCTTTTACAACTGCAGCAATTGCCAAACCCATTCCTGTATTTCCAGAAGTACCTTCAATGATTGTATATCCGGGTTTCAGTTTGCCTGCCTTCTCAGCATCTTCAATCATCTTCAGGGCCATTCTATCCTTGGTACTATTACCTGGATTGAAGGTTTCTACTTTTGCGAGTATGGTAGCCGGGGTTTTCCCCACTACTTTATGCAATTGTACCATTGGCGTGTTGCCAATAGTTTCGAGAATATTCTGATACCACATGGCACAAAAATACCCCATTCGGGCGAATAATTCCGAAGGAGTCGGAAAAGTCTTGCTTAAAGTGCATTTTTGAACTTTATGCGAATAAGTGCTACCATCATTTGCTTGAACGAACAGGAGAACATAGTAGCCTGTATTGAGTCGCTTCAGAAAGTGGCTGATGAAATTATCGTTCTCGACTCGGGCAGTACCGATAATACCGTTGAACTGGCAAAGGGTGCTGGCGCATTGGTGTTTCATCAAGATTTCTTAGGCCATATCCGCCAAAAAAATGCTGCAGTTGCTTTGGCCAAGTACGACTATATTCTTTCGTTAGATGCCGACGAACAACTCTCCGATGAGTTGATAAGCTCTATAAATGAAGTGAAATACAATACACATTTACAGGCATTTAGCATGAATAGGTTAAACTATTTTTGCGGACAATGGATTCGTCATACGGGTTGGTACCCAGATCGTAAGATCCGCCTTTGGCATAGAGCTGTGGGAGCATGGGGAGGTACAAATCCGCACGACCGCGTGATCATTCATGACGGTGTTGAAGTTGGTTGGTTGAAGGGAGATATCTTACATTATACGTACCGACGAAGAGAAGATTTCGATTCACAAAGTGATAGATTTGCTCGGATAGCCGCAGAAGCAATGTTCAAAGAAGGCCGATCCGTCGGTGTTTTCCCCATCTATTTTCGGGCTCTATTCCGATTTGTACGTGATTATCTACTCAAGGCAGGCTTTTTGGATGGAAAAGCTGGCTGGATAATCAGTGTAGGTAACGCTCGTTATACTTTTTTGAAATACTATTTATTGAAACAGTACTACCGTAAAAAAGGCTGATGTTTGTTAGTGGATTTACCTTTGTTAGAAATGCAATTAAGTACGATTATCCGATAGTAGAAGCTATTTTATCGATTCTACCTGTGTGCGACGAAGTGGTCATAGCGGTCGGAAAAAGTGAGGATGCGACCTTAGCTCTTATCCAAGGTATCGCTTCTCCAAAAATCCGGATTATTGAAACCATTTGGGACGATTCATTGCGTGAGGGGGGAAGAGTTTTAGCCGACGAGACGAACAAAGCCTTGGCTGCCATCTCCCCCAAAGCCGACTGGGCGTTTTACATTCAAGGAGATGAAGTTTTTCCCGAATCAGACATAGCAGCGGTTTACAATGCCATGCAAAAGCATGCAGGCGCACAAGAAGTTGAAGGGTTGCTGTTCAAATACCGGCACTTTTATGGGTCGTACGATTACATTGGCATCAGCCGACGATGGTACAGCCACGAAATACGTGTTGTACGGCCACAAAAGGGCCTTAGCTCCTACCGCGACGCGCAAGGTTTCAGAGTTAACGGACGCAAATTAAACGTAATACCAGTGAATGCCTACATCCATCATTACGGCTGGGTAAAGCATCCACAAAAGCAACAAGAAAAGCAACGCAACTTCCACAAAATGTGGCACGACGACACATGGATGAAGGAAAAAATTCCCGATGTGGATGCGTTTGATTATAGTCAAATCGACATACTCGAAAAATTTACGGGTCAACATCCAGAGGTGATGAAAAACAGAATTGCTGCTATGAATTGGAAATTTTCATTCGATCCGTTGTCGGCTAAGTGGACATTAAAAAGTAAGTTGTTGTATAGGCTTGAAAAGGCACTGGGTATTCGGCCGTTCGAATATAGAAATTACGTCAAAATTCAAAATAAATGAAATATATACTAAGTATTATAATTGCATTTATTACTCTCTCTTCTTCACCAAGCCAGCACAAGCGTGTACAGGCGCTACTCCCTTTGAACTGCTCAGCAGCCCGAACGAAACCCGTTCGGTACGTTATGTTGCATTACACATCCAATGCATTGGCGAATCCTAAAAACCCATTAGATGTTGAGGCTGTTCTTCAAATCTTCAAAAAATACCGTGTATCGGCACATTATTTAATCGAACGTGATGGAACCGTTTATCAACTTGTGAGCGAAGATCGAACGGCTTTCCATGCAGGTAAAGGAAGCTTACCCAACAAGCCCGAAACTTTAAATGCTATGAATTCAATGAGTATTGGCATAGAAATGATGGCCGTAGGCACGCCCGAAGAAATGTTGAAGTTGGGTGTGAAAGATTACGCAAGTATACCTGATGCTGCCAAAGGATTCACCGAACTCCAGTACCAAAGTCTTTCAGAACTGTTGCTTGAAATTGCCTCTAGACACGATAAACTAAAAATAACCAAAGGGCAAATCATCGGTCATGATAAATATGCTCCGGAACGAAGAGGCGACCCGGGGCAATTATTTGACTGGGAACGTCTTCCTTGGTCGCAAACTGAGTAAATTGCCAACATGAAAGTGTTTTCTCGTATTTCAATCTTTCTGTTCGTATGGCTAATACCTGTTGGTTCTGCCTTTGCACAGAAAAAAACTAAAATTTATCAGTTTAAAATACACGAGGAAATAGGTCCTCCCGCTTGGCGCACCACCCAAAAAGCTGTTACCGAAGCCGAAAAAATAGGAGCCGATTACATTCTACTGCATTTGAATACCTATGGAGGCTTGGTCGACGCTGCCGACAGCATCAGAACTCGGCTTTTGAATGCGAAACCGATTGTGGTCGTTTTTATCGACAACAATGCAGCCTCTGCCGGCGCGCTTATTTCGATAGCTTGCGACAGCATCTATATGCGTAAAAGTGCCACCATTGGCGCGGCAACGGTGGTAAACCAAACGGGCGAAGTGGTACCCGACAAATACCAATCGTATATGCGTGCTACCATGAGGGCAACGGCCGAATCTACCGGAAGAGATCCTCAAATTGCCGAAGCAATGGTTGATCCGTCGGTACAAATCGCAGGAATAATCGATTCAGGTAAAGTGCTTACGTTCACAAGTAGTGAAGCACTGAAGTATGGCTTTAGCAATGGAAACGCCGAAACTATGGCAGAAGTAATTGCTAAGTTGGGAATAGAAAATTACGAACTGGTAAAACAAGAACTAACCGCTACGGATAGCATTATCAACTTTTTGATTTCACCTGCCATTAGTGGAGTCTTAATCCTGGTCATCTTGGGTGGCATTTATTTCGAACTTCAAACGCCCGGTATTGGGTTCCCTTTGCTTGCCGCAGTTACGGCTGCAATACTCTACTTCGCACCGCTTTACCTCGAAGGGTTGGCAGCGAATTGGGAAATATTGCTGTTTTTAATCGGCTTGATTCTTTTAGCTCTTGAGCTTTTTGTAATACCTGGATTTGGTGTAGCCGGAATAGCGGGTATAACTTCCATTCTTGTTGGACTAATTTTTTCGCTGCTCGAAAACGATGGATTTGACTTCCAGTTCACTGGGATGACGCAAGTTTTTAGTGCTTTACTCACCGTACTCATCCCCTTCACCGTTATAGCCGTAAGCTTTTTTCTGTTGGGAGACAAAATGCTGCAAAACGGCCCCATGAAACGTCTGGTTTTAAGCGATACCCAAGAAAAGAATCAAGGTTATGTAATTGCCGAAAAGAGCTCTTTTATTGGGCAAACAGGTAGAACAATAACCCCTCTCCGACCATCCGGTAAAATTGAAATTCAAGGCACCCCACACGATGCAAGGGTAAAATCGGGTTATTTAGAGAAAGATGTAGCTGTGGAAGTAATTGGACAGGAGCGCTTTGAGCTACTCGTAAAACAAAAAGAAGCCTGACTTTTCTACATACGCACATTAATTCGTTCGGAGCCCCTTCCTTTTAGTACCTTTGTATCCCGTACACAAAGTCAGCCTATGGCATCGGTTAAATACATTTTTGTGACGGGGGGTGTTACTTCTTCCTTAGGAAAAGGCATCATTTCAGCGTCTCTAGCGAAGCTTCTTCAAGCGCGAGGTTATTCTGTTACGATACAGAAATTCGACCCCTACATTAATGTTGACCCCGGCACGCTAAATCCCTACGAGCATGGAGAATGTTACGTGACCGACGATGGCGCCGAAACTGACCTAGACCTTGGCCACTACGAACGTTTCCTTAATGTGCCAACTTCCCAGGCAAACAACGTTACCACAGGAAAAATCTACCAAACGGTAATCGAAAAAGAACGTCGTGGTGACTACTTGGGCAAAACAGTTCAAGTTATCCCGCATATCACCGACGAAATCAAAAAGCGATTTCAAACGCTAGGTAAAAGTGGTAAGTACGATATCATCATTACCGAATTAGGAGGCACCATTGGCGATATTGAATCACTCCCCTACGTTGAAAGCCTACGTCAGTTACGCTTTGAACTGGGTGAAGGCAATAGCTTGGTGATTCATCTTACGCTTATTCCTTATTTGAGTGCAGCAGGAGAATTAAAAACCAAACCAACCCAGCACTCGGTGAAAATGTTACTCGAACAGGGGGTTCAGCCAGATATCCTCGTTTGTAGAACTGAACATCCAATTACCAAAGAAATTAGAAGGAAGGTAGGTTTATTCTGTAACGTACAACCCGAAGCTGTTATTGAAGCCCGTGATGCTTCAACGATTTATGAGGTGCCGATATTCATGCTAAAAGAAGGTTTGGATAAGGTGGCGCTTAAAAAATTGCATATGTCGGCAGAAAAAGAACCCGATATGGAGCAATGGAAGACATTTCTTTCGCGACTTAAAAAACCGCTCACAGAAGTAAGAATTGGGTTGGTAGGCAAGTATGTAGAACTAAAAGATTCGTATAAATCAATTGCAGAAGCTTTCTTGCATGCTGGTACCGCCAACCAATGTAAAGTGGTTATAGAATGGATACACTCCGAACACTTGCAAGCCGATACCATTGCTGAACAGTTAGGCAATCTCGATGGAGTTTTAGTGGCACCCGGCTTTGGTCAACGTGGATGGGAAGGTAAAATTGAAGCCATTCGCTATGTACGTGAGAATCACATTCCTTTCCTGGGTATTTGTTTGGGGATGCAATGTGCCGTTATCGAATATTCAAGAAATGTACTTGGCCTTAAGGGAGCGAATAGCACTGAAATGGACGCCGAAACACCTTATCCAGTCATTGATTTAATGCATGAACAAAAAGCAGTGATTGAGAAAGGCGGGACCATGCGTTTGGGGGCTTATCCATGCAAACTCAAAAAAGGATCTAAAGCAGCTGCTGCTTACGGCGACGTAGGCCAAATCAAAGAAAGACACCGACATCGTTACGAATTCAACAACGATTTTTTGGATCGCTTTGAAAATGGTGAGATGATTATTTCTGGCGTTTATCCAGGTAAAAACTTGGTAGAAATAGTTGAGCTAAAAAACCACCCATGGTTTGTTGCAGCACAGTTTCACCCAGAATATAAAAGTACCGTAATGAACCCTCATCCACTGTTTATGAGTTTCATAAAGGCTTGCATGAATACCATTCCATACAGCCGCGTACAACAATCGAAAAGCAAAGTCAAAAACTCAGGCGAAAAAGTCACTATTTGAGTACTTTTGTGCCTTCGTAAATTCTACTTATGGATCGTAATTCGGTCATCGGGTTAGTACTTATCGGGATTATTCTCGTAGTTTTTAACCTCTATTTCTTACCAGAACCTGCTCCGCAGGATATTAATCAGCCACAAGAGACTGTGGTTTCCGACACGGTTAGTGCGCCTTCCTTACAAGAAAGCACTCCGTCGGTAGCAGTAGCGGATAGTGTAACTCAAGCCAAACTAGACGACGCTTATGGCGTTTTCGCTCCCTTTATTCAAGGTGAGTCGAAGTCATTCACCCTCGAGAACGACTTGATTAAAGTTGTTTTTGACTCGAAAGGTGGACGAATTAGCCAAGTTGAACTGAAAGAATACAAAACCAGCGATAGCCTTCCCCTTGTCTTGTTTTATCCCGAGGACAGCCGTTACAGTTATCAATATTCTACAGGTAACAGGAATGTGGAAACTGCTCAACTCTATTTTGACGGGAAAATTGAGAAAAATCTAATTCGTTTTCGCCTAAACTTTGGTGAAGGCAAGTTTATTGAGCATACCTATGCGTTGCAAGACAACAGCTATACTGTAGACCACGATGTTCGTTTGGCTGGTATGGATCAGCTATTAGCCGGCAATATCGACTATACCCGTTTAAACTGGTCGGTTCGTTCACCACGGCAAGAAAAAGACTTGAAAGACGAACGACTGAAAAGCGATATCTACTACCGTTACCTCAACGATAGTCCTGATTATTTGAATATCACGAAATCTGACAACGAGTCGCTGAAGAATGCCGTAAAGTGGGTTTCTTTTAAGCAGAAATTTTTTGCCACTACGCTTATTGCCGACCAATCGTTCGAAAGTGCAGAAATTGCGGGCGGTCCCACCGCGACGGATGATCGGGTATCAGACTATCAAGCAGAGCTCGTTTTACCTTTAAAGCACCAGGCAGAAGAAACCTATGGTTTTAGCTTCTACTTTGGACCGAATCACTATCAAACGCTCAAGTCTTTTGATCTTGGACTTGAAAAGCAGGTCCCTCTAGGTTGGGGCATATTTGGCTGGGTGAATCGGTTTATAGTAATTCCTGTATTCAACTGGTTAGACAGTTTTCATTTGAATTATGGGCTGATTATCCTGCTGTTGACGATAGTCATCAAATTAATCCTTTTTCCATTTACTTACCGCTCATATCTCTCAACAGCTAAAATGCGTGTGCTCAAGCCCGAAATGGATGAGATAAAGGCACGCTTTGAGGGTGATGCCACCAAAATGCAGGCAGAGCAAATGAAGCTTTTTCAGAAAGCAGGCGTGAATCCACTTGGGGGATGTTTACCGTTACTCTTACAGCTGCCTATTCTAATTGCCTTATTCAACTTCTTTCCAGCATCGATTGAACTTCGCCAACAAGCTTTCTTGTGGGCCGACGACCTTTCGACTTACGATAGCATTTGGACGTTTGGCAAGCTGCCGGTGATCGATTTTATCTACGGGGATCACGTGAGTTTGTTCACCATCTTGATGACGCTCTCTACGTTACTGTATACCCGTATTAACAACCAAATGGCGGGTGTTACCGGACAGATGAAAGTGCTTAGTTATTTGATGCCGGTGATGTTTTTGGGTATCATGAACAATTACTCGGCTGCATTGAGTTATTACTACTTTTTAGCCAACATGATTACTTTCGGCCAACAATGGGTCATCCGAAAGTTTGTGAACGACGATGAAATTCACCGCAAGATTCAGGAAAACAAAAAGAAACCTGTCAAAAAATCAGGATTTCAGGCACGTTTAGAAGCTCTTAGCAAACAAGCTCAAGACGCCCAAAAGCAACGTAAAAAGTAAACTTAAAGCCTCGGGATTCCGAGGCTTTTTAGTTTATACCAACTTGAAAGATTTCCCGGATTTGGTTTAACGAGGAATAATTTCTAGTTACAAGAAGTTGTCGTAAATTCCGTATATATTTTTATCGCTGACCGTATTATGAAAAGTTGGAAAAAAGTAATTCTAATAGGCTTTATACTGGGTTTAATTGGAGGATCGATCGGTTTATACATGTACTTCAAACCCGTAGAAAGCACTTCTGGAATGGAAACTGATGTAAAAATTTCAGCCACAGAGCTCTTCGACGCTTACAGTGCCAATGAAAATGAAGCCAATGCAAAGTATCTAGGCAAGGTCCTTGAAGTTAGTGGTGAGGTGATGGATATTCGAACAACGGATGCCGGCAGAACTGCTTTAGTTTTGGCAACCTCCGATGGAATGTTTGGCATACAATGTGAGTTGGAGGAAGGCGTTGACGCCACCTCAGTGAAATCTGGCCAGAACATTACGGTAAAAGGTGTTTGTAGTGGCTTATTGCTCGATGTGGTTCTAACAAGATGTACCCTTTAACTATTTATAAATGAAAAAATTAATTTTAGTATTGGCTTTGGTGAGTATTTCTGGCATAGTATCGGCGCAGAAATATATGACACGCACCGGTTCGGTTAACTTTGTAGCAGAAGGTGCGGTGAAAGATGGTGTGAAGGCCAAAAATGAACAAGCTGCTTGTGTACTTGATGCGTCAAACGGTGAAGTTGTTTTCCAAATCTTGATCAAATCGTTTCAGTTTCAGAAGGCCTTGATGCAAGAGCACTTCAATGAAAACTATATGGAATCTCACAAATTCCCCAAAGCGATGTTAAAAGGAAGAATCAATGAATGGAAAACCATTGATTTGACCAAAAATGGCAGCTACAACGTAACTGTTACTGGAGATATGACCATTCACGGTGTGACTAAAAAAGTTACTGAAAAAGGCAAATTAGAGGTAAAGGACGGGGTTGTTCGCTTACTAGCTGATTTCAGTGTAACCTTAGCTGATTACGCAATTGAAATACCGAAAATCGTAGAAGACAAAATTGCGAAAACTGCTCAAGTGAGTCTTTCGATGAATCTCGAAAGCGCGAAGTAATTCTTGTTAAAATCCAAATGCCAAAGCCCTCTTTCGAGGGCTTTGGTCGTTTATGGCGGGTGAAATAGTTAGAAATACCAATTATGAGGCTTTCAGAATGACGAATGACTTCGACAAAGGATCCAACACTTGGGTACAAAGTTCCACGAAGGCTGGCCCTTCTTGCAGGTAGAAATTCATAAAATTATCATGTCGCTCTTGAAGGTGCTGATTGGGAAAAAGTTTAGCTTTTAGCAGTTTGATTTGATTGATACTGGTTTCATGACGCTGCTTCTGCGCTTTTTTCACCCGTGCTTCCAAAGCCTTCAACTGCCCTTCTACTTTTTTTCCTTCTGCTAGGGCCGCTCCTTTTAAGCTGGGATCAACAGTTTCAATGTGGTTGGCCAGATTTACGAACCATGCTTCTAGTTCGGTCAATTCTGTATCAATGCTAAAAATTTCCTTCTCTTGCTCTTGTAGGTGGTCTACAATAAGCGCTTCTACTGGCTCAAAAAATCGTTCGATTGTAAAACCCAGCTTATCTAGCTTCGTCTGCGAAGACCTATCTACATAAATCGCCGAACTACGCAGCAACACGGCGGGCATTGAAACTTCGTATAGCTCAAAAACAGGCTTCAGTAACATCCAATAAGCTACTTCTGCCCCACCTCCAATAAAGGCTACGTTCGGCAAAACCAATTCCTGATAAACTGGGCGCAAAACAACATTTGGGCTGAATGCTTCAGGACTGGTGTGCACCAAATGAAGCATTTCTTTTTCCGACCAGCTTCGTTGATTATTCACAGTTTTAAACGTGCCCTCTTCGAAAATTATACGCTCCCGAATACCATCTTCAACCCAGAACAAATTGATCGGACGAGGAAAAATTTGGCTCGGATATCCTGCCTCATGTAATCGTTCTGCCGTTTTTAATACAAGCGCTTCCGATTCGCGACCAACCAGTTCTCGCTCTGCTATTGTACTAAATTGCTTCTTTAACTCATTATCGTCGCCATCAACCACTACCAAGCCGAATTTGCCAAATAGCCTATTGACCATTTTTCTGGTGGCAAATGCCCAAGTGTATTCTGGTCGAAAACAGTCTAGTAAAATTGATTTTAACTCTTCAGCCTCTGGTTTGTCGCCCAATAACTCCAAAACTTGATTAAGTACTGGAGTAAGCGTTTGAAGTGGCATTCTACCCACGGGGCCTTTGAGCCCATTCTCCCATCTTAGCTCGTGATGAAAAAGATGGATGTGGTTTAACTCTTCTAAATCATGATCTTCTGACCCCATCCAATAAACAGGCACAAAATGAGCATCGTTTATTTCATTTTTTAAACGATTGGCCAATGCGATAGTGCCAGCAATTTTATAAATGAAATAGGCAGGTCCCGTAAATAAATTGGGTTGATGCGCTGTTACTACGGTAAAAGTTGTTTCGTTTCGAAGAGCTTCCAATTGGGCTTCTAATTCTCGATTACGTTCTATCTCACTGTATTGTCGATAAAGAGCATTAACCAGCACTTCTCTTTGACTCGAGGAGAAACTCCTTTTCTGCGCTAGTGCATTTTTAATACCATCGATATCAAAACTATGAGGTGCAAACCCCATCAGCTCTGGCTTACCGGCTAAATAATCAAGTGCCAAACGGCCAAATGACGCCGTTTTATCGAAGGTGAGAGTTTCTATCCGCATCAGTGTATTGGGTCTCCGTATAAGTCAAAAGCATCTGCCTGTGTAATACGTACTTTAGCAAAATCACCAACGCGCACAAAATGGTTCCTTGCGTCTACCAATACTTCATTGTCTACTTCGGGTGAGTCAAACTGAGTGCGCCCTACGAAGTACTGCCCTTCTTTACGATCAAAGAGTACATCGTAGGTGTTGCCTACTTTTGGCTCATTCAACTCAAAACTGATTTGTTGTTGCAATTCCATGATTTCATCGGCTCTCGCTTCCTTGAGCTCTTGTGCAACATCGTCCACTAAGTTAAATGCAGCTGTATTCTCCTCATGTGAATACGGGAATACTCCCAAACGATCGAATCTGTTCTTTTCGATAAAAGCCAGGTGTTCTTCATGATGTTGTTGTGTTTCTCCGGGGAAACCAGTAATCATGGTAGTACGAAGGGCTATGCCTGGCACTTCGCTTCGGATGGTATCAATAAGCGCCTGTGTACGCTCCGCCGTGATCCCCCTGCGCATTGCTTTCAACATGGCATCGGCGCCGTGCTGCAAGGGCATATCGAGGTATTTACAAATATTGTCTCTCTCCCTGATAATTGGCAATATATCTTCCGGGAATTGTGATGGATATGCGTATTGCAAGCGAATCCATTTTAGGTCGTTTACATCCGACAAACGCTGAAGAAGCTCAGCAAGGTTACGCTTCCCATACAGATCTAAGCCATAGTAGGTAAGGTCTTGTGCAATGAGCACAATTTCCTTGACACCGTTCTTCACCAGGTTATTTGCCTCCACCACCAAATCCTCCATACTTTTACTCACATGCTTGCCTCGCATGAGCGGAATGGCGCAAAAAGCACAAGGACGGTTGCAACCCTCCGAAATTTTCATGAAAGCCGAGTGCGTAGGTGTGGTGATGATTCGTTCACCCAGCAATTCGTGTTTGTAATCGGCTCCAAGTGTTTTAAGTATCCGGGGAAGCTCCATCGTGCCAAAAAATGCATCCACTTGCGGCATCTCAGCTTCAAGTTCATCGCGGTATCGATGCGAAAGGCATCCCGTAACGTATAATTTATCGACCAATCCATCTTCTTTGGCATCAATAAACCGAAGAATGGTATCGATTGACTCCTGTTTTGCTTGCTCAATAAAGCCGCAAGTATTTACGATAACCACTTGGGCATCGTCGCGGCTACTTTCATGTTCAACGTCAAACTGATTTGCCTTTAGTTGCGTAATCAAGTTCTCGCTGTCGACTAAGTTTTTCGAACAGCCGAGCGTAACCACGTTTACTTTGGGTTTTGATGTGTTTTTAGTGCGCATACTCAGCTGTTTGAAAAAAGAGAATCTACAAACACTTGACGGTCGAAAGGCTGAAGGTCTTCGATACCCTCTCCTACACCAATGTATTTCACGGGTATCTTAAATTGATCGGAAATACCAATAACCACCCCGCCTTTGGCCGTTCCATCAAGTTTAGTTAATGCCAAAGCATTTACTTCGGTGGCTGCAGTGAATTGTTTTGCTTGTTCGATGGCGTTTTGCCCTGTTGAGGCATCCAACACTAAGAGTACTTCGTGAGGGGCGGTTTCAACCACCTTTTTCATGACATTGCGAATTTTGCTGAGCTCATTCATCAACCCCACTTTATTGTGTAACCTTCCAGCGGTATCGATAATCACCACATCGGCTTGTTGAGCTACAGCCGACTTTAGCGTATCGAAAGCCACCGATGCAGGGTCGGCTCCCATTCCTTGGGTGACCATCTGAACACCTACGCGCTCTGCCCATATTTTGAGCTGATCAACAGCTGCCGCCCGAAATGTATCGGCAGCCCCGATGACTACTTTTTTGCCATCTTGTTTGAAACGCCATGCAAGCTTCCCGATGGTTGTAGTTTTACCAACTCCATTCACGCCTACCACCATGATTACATAGGGTCCGTTAGCCACTGAATGTTCTTCCTGCTTAATCCCAGAATCACTGCTTTTAAGCAACTCGGCTATTTCTTCGCGCAAAACTGCATTCAGCTGATCGGTACCCACATATTTTTCTCGTTTAACCCGGTCTTCGATTCGTTTGATAATTCTAATCGTCGTTTCAACGCCTACATCCGACGAAATCAGCACTTCTTCGAGTTGATCAAGTACATCATCGTCGACTGAACTTTTACCGAGCACAATTTTCGCCAAACGAGAAAAAACATTCTCTTTGGTTTTTTCTACCCCCTTATCTAGCGCCTCTTTGTTCTTTTTGCTGCTGAAAAAATCGAAAAATCCCATGGTTACTCTTCTGAATGAAATATAAACACAAAAAGCTCCTCAAAAGAGAAGCTTTTTACTAGCATGTCTGTGTTGCTTATTTGCTAAAATAATCTTTCACGCGGTCGGCGGTGATAAACTCTTCTTTGAAAGTATATGCACCGCTTTTGTCCGAACGCTTGGCACGGATTACTTTCACTACTTTTTCTGCTTCTGAAGCTTCACGCTTCAGGGTAGCTACTACCTTCTTTGCCATGGATTACTTAATTTCTTTATGAACCGTTACTTTCTTGAGAATTGGGTTGTATTTCTTCAACTCCATACGCTCAGTTGTATTTTTCTTATTCTTCATCGTTACATAACGTGAAGTACCCGGCATGCCACTGGCTTTGTGCTCGGTGCATTCGAGAATTACCTGAACGCGGTTACCTTTCTTAGCCATGATATATTAGATTTTACCCTTTTTCAGGAACTTGTTGATGGAAGCCGAAATACCATTCTTGTTGATGGTTTTGAGGGCCGAAGTCGACACTTTCAACGTAATCCACTCACCGGTTTCCGGAATATAAAATTTCTTTGTTTGGAGGTTCGGATAGAACTTCCTCTTGGTTTTGATGTTCGAGTGGGAAACACTGTTACCCCCGATCACCTTTTTACCGGTTAAAACACAAACTTTCGACATTGCTATAGGTCTTTAACTGTATTTTTGCAGAAGACATAAGTGCCCCCGCAAAACGAGAAGGCAAAGATAGAATTATCAAACGAAAAGACAAAGGTAGAACTCTGAAATAATTGAAAATCTCCATGAAAACCGCAACTCTTCCCAGCTATATCGAAAACATAAGTAGTGAATCAGCCATTTCGCAAGAATTTGAATACGGCGCGCACAACTATCATCCCCTGCCTGTAGTACTCGAAAGAGGCAAAGGATGCAAGGTTTGGGATCCAGAAGGGAACGAGTATTTTGATTTTCTATCCGCCTATTCTGCGGTAAATCAGGGGCACTGTCATCCGAAAATAATTGCAGTACTGATGGAGCAAGCTCAAAAAATTACGCTTAGCTCACGTGCATTTTACAATGCCGTCCTCGGTCAATATGCCCACTTTATGACCAATATGTTCGGCTACGACCGCATGTTACCCATGAATACTGGTGTAGAAGCGGCCGAAACTGCAGTAAAGCTCGCACGACGTTGGGGCTATGAGGTGAAAGGCATTTCTAAAGACAAAGCAAGAATTGTTTTTGTGAACGGCAACTTCTGGGGCCGTTCCATCGGCGCAATTTCGGCTTCGACCGACCCCAGCTCAAGAAATAACTTCGGCCCATTTGTACCTGGTTACGATTTAGTGCCTTACAACGATTTAGATGCACTTGAATCTGCATTAAAAAATCCCGATGTCGCGGGCTTTATGCTAGAACCCATTCAAGGAGAAGCTGGGGTAGTGGTACCCGACGAGGGTTACTTGAAAGGTGTACGACGTTTATGCGATCAATATCATGTTTTGATGATAGCCGATGAAATTCAAACAGGTATCGGCCGTACGGGTAAAATGCTTGCTTGTGATCATGAACTTGTACGTCCCGATCTACTGGTATTAGGCAAAGCACTCTCAGGTGGCGTAATGCCCGTAAGTGCTGTGCTGGCCGATGATGAAATTATGCTGACAATTCGTCCAGGAGAACATGGTTCTACTTTTGGCGGAAATCCTCTCGGTGCACGCGTGGCCATGACGGCCATGGAAGTATTGGTTTCAGAAGGCATGATTGAAAACGCTGACCGCTTGGGTGTCATTTTTAGAGCAGAAATGCAAAAGTTGGTCGATCGATACCCCCTCTTGCATCTAGTGCGCGGAAAAGGCTTATTAAATGCCGTCGTTATCAACGACAGCGAAAAAAGTACCACCGCTTGGGAACTGTGTATCAAGATGAAAGAAAACGGGCTTTTGGCTAAGCCTACCCACGGCAATATTATTCGCTTGGCGCCGCCATTGGTGATTACTGAATCACAATTGATGGAGAGCTTGAACCGTTTTGAAACTGCCCTCATTCAATTTCAGGCTTGATTCAAAGCTGTAGACTAAGGCATAAAAAAAGCTGCTTCGATGTCGAAGCAGCTTTTTTTTAGACGACTATCCCCTAGAAACATTGATACCCTTCTTGATATCAGGAAGACGGTTTAGGGGCTTTTTTACTCTTTACTATTTCCTTCACATCTGGTTTACTCATTAGAAATCAAACTATTAACATCGTCCCGATTTTGTGGATAATTCCATGAGGGAGAATTTTCTAAGAATGGAATTTTTCAAAAACACCTAATGTTTATACAACTAAGCCCTTGTTCGAGCAAGGGCTTAGCTGATACTTCCACGGCTTGGTGTTGGAGATTTTTTCAATCTAAATTTTACTTCCATGGCTAAAACCGATGAAGGAAAAAAGAAGGTTTACGTCGAAGAACACAGAAAAAAAGACGGAACCAAAGTAGACCGTCATTATAGGTCTACTCCAAACAAATCACCGAAAAAGTAGGTGGTATGGGGAGAGGGACGTAACCTCTCCCTTTTTTATATATCTCAACTCTCATATAAGTTTCAATACAGCTTTTAATCTTTCACATAACCAAATAAGACTGTTAAAGTTCATCCGTAAAGATTACTTTTTCTTCTTTGGGATTGAATTAGGGGTACTCCTATAGTGAATATCGGCTTTTGCTTTTGGAGGTTTATATTCATTCTGGAGTAGAGGCTTTACCACAATCATTGGTTTGATGATTTTATCTTCCTCTTTCGGGCTTTCTTTATCTTTTTCAGCCATGATAAGAACTATCGATTATCATCTTTGTCATGATGTTTCCTAGAGTCATGCTTAATTTCCTCGTTTATTGATTCTCCTGAACTTGATAAGCTAAGACACTCAACTTGCATTGTATTTGCAACAGGTCCAACATCAATGATGGGCTTCTCTGTATTAGGAGAAGTATCTTTCGGTAATTCTTTTTCATTCTCAGCCATCTTCGTATAGGTAAGTAACGGAATGTACAATATGAATGCTAATATAATCGATTTTAACATCACACCAACAAGCTTCTTCCTAGAATCATATCTATTTTGGTTAGTATCAATGGCATTCTCTAATGTGCTTAAATATGATTTCTTGACAGCTTCTTCCAATTCTTCAGGCTTATACTTCCCTTCGTTCTCGTCATATTTCGAATAAACATTCTTTGGGATTGGGTCAACATGGATTGCTTTTAACCAGATTAGTCTTGCAAAATAATAGAAAGTAGTTCCAATTATCCCTATCAAAAGAATAACCAAACACTGGAAGTTTGTTACAATCCCAAACTGATAGGAACTGAATGCATGGTTGAAAATGTCGAATATACCATACCCTAATAGAGCCATGTAGGCGAAGAAAAACGCATAATAGTTCTCTACTCGCTTATAATTTTCGAACTGCTCTCTTATTCTATGCCTGCTTTGGGCTATTCGGCTATCAGTGTCGAAGTTAAATTGATCCATGAATTTTGCATTTGAATTGGTGTTACGATTTGAATATACCCATAGAAACAATATGAACAGATAAACTACCAAGCTTTTGGTCCTTCTATCCATCCGAAGAAATTATGTTTCAGGTCTAGAACTGCTCTTTAGCTGATGTTCGCTAATAGCTTATCCAAGTCTACCGCATAGCCCTTCTTACTGTTTTCAAATAGGCTCAACACCTCTGGGTGAATTTTTATATCAAGTTCTTTGCATGTATCAACAAGAATAGACATAAACCCAATCATAAACCTTCTTAAGTCTTTCTGCTGAATGAAAAATGGTCTACGACTTAGACTTTGATATGGTGAAATAATCATCCCTTCTAAGTTTAAGTTTCCATTACTTTCTTTAAGTACTAAGTAGGTTGCTGCAGCCTCTTCGATTTCGATTTCATTTGGAAGGAGAATCAACGAATCTAGGATGGAGTCATCAATCTCTTTTTTAATCCTTGCCGTTCTCTTCCTCTTTTGTTCGATAAAGTGTTCTTTTCCTAAATCAGGATTGAGATGAATTAGGATGCAGCGATATCTTTCTAACTTTCCTAGATTTATCCTTTTGGTTTGAAATGTTTGCTTGTAAAGCTCTATAACCCTTTCTGTAACTTTTCCGTTAAGCTTGTCAAGCTGATTGTGAGGAACTTCAATCAGAGTAACATATCTGTTTTCATCCTTAGACTTACTTTCATTTTTGATGTGAATGTCTGCAATTCCAGAATTTGGGCCTGAATGAAATGTTAGGTGATATGGAGGGAGAAGACCAAAGGATACCAAATCCGCACCCTCATAAATAAAAATTGATTGAATCTCTTTAGGCAATTCCATAGCAAGTTAGTTTAGTTCCTACCACGCTGACAATCACCATGCCTAATATTTGATTCCATCAAATTCCTTTCATTTAAGGATTTGTTGATTAATCAACCATCTCTCTTTTCTGTCTGATATCGCTTAGCACAAACTCTAGTAATTGACTGTTTTTTAATCGTGTATTCTTTGAATATAAATCTTTCCGGACACACATCAAAAAAGTTGAAAAATACTTAAACATGAAGTTAGTATTAATATCAAGTCCCAAACTTTCATCTTGATTGTAAAAATGTTGCATCAAGTCATTGTAGGCCTTGATAACTTCATCCGAACCGAAAGTCATTAGATTAAACCCGGCTTTTCTATATTCCACCGTCAATAATTTTTTCATATATCTTTCTTGCTCATGCTTGGGAACACTAACGGTGAAAACCCCCATAAATGGTTCAAGAAGGGTCTCGTAGGTTTTAATTTTATATTCTCTAGAGCGTTCTTCTATTAGCAATCTTTCTTCTCTATTGGATTTTAGGAACCACGTTACAACTCCACCACCAATAGGAAGCAGAGCGAATAAAAATGCCTGAATGAAATTATCCATATCAAGTAAATGGCATACTATACCAAGGCTTTAACCTAGTGCCTTCTAATATAGTTAAATGATGAGATAGCTTTTTCACACTTCCCCTTAGGGTTATTTGAGTTGATTCAAACAATGAAATGTATTCTGATTTCCAAGAATTGTAGTGTAGGCCTGTTATTATCATTTTTTGGAGGGACTTCATCAATGGGAGAATATCTGGTCTAGTACCATCACTATAATGCGGATATATAAAATCATGTAGATTATTAAAGAATTGTAATTTAGAATTCAAAGAGACTTCCTTATTGTTCATCCAGTCCGTGTATTTCTGGTTTATCTCCATTTTGAGATTGTCTTCTGAAATATTTTGTCCTGATTCAATTAGATTGGCTTTTTCATCATGAAATACTGCTAAACCAGCGTTCCATTCATCGTTTAACCTTGATATCCCTTCATTCATTTCCTTATATTTCGTTGCGATTGAAATGTCAAATTCAGAATAAAAAATTATATTTCGTTGAATCTTTATTACAACTCTCTTATCTTCTTTTTTAATGAAACTTCTAAAGGCAAATAGCTCATATACCTTTTGATGGTCAAATGAATTGATTATCACATGAGTGGATGGATAATATCCAAAGGCAGGGGGATTAATGGAATCTAATTCTTTAAGCCTCGTAATTAAATCACCAATTGATTGGATTTTTGCTTCCAATTCTGGAAGAACTTCTTTAACAGTGGCAATATAATGATTTCTTAAAACGCCGAAATAGCGACGATTAGAACACATTTTAATTACTATTGGAATAGTTGCACCGATAATTAAGGTAAGAACTGGAAGAAATGCACCGATTCCATTTATGATTCGTAAAATATGCATCCACATGGTTCAATGAGGTCAATTAAAGTTGTAATTAATTCCTCTGAAACTTTGAGCATTTATTTAAGTATGTCATATATGGCACATCTTAACATTCCAGAGGCATTTATTGATGATATTGAAAAACTTAGCAGATTACGATCGATAATTGCGAAGCACAATACCAATCAAAGATTAGCAATGAAATTAGATAAATTTATGGCTAGCTTAATCTGTAATCAAATCAAACCATCTGTAAAATCACCATGATCGTCTACCTCAATTTCTAATTGGTCAATATGAAACACTTCAAATTTATACTCATCATTGTTAGCTGACCAAAATTGACAGACAATCCATTCTGATGGATTTGTTTGGGTCTTTGAAAAATCATCTCCTCTTGATGTTAAGAATCCTTGAACAGACATTCTCAAATCAAACCCTTTACGGTTTACGACATCACCAATTTTTAGTTTCATAGAGTTTAGTTTAGTAGATTTAAATCTAGCTAATAGGTCGAAGAATGCCAAATTCTTTGTTAGTCATCTGTTAATTCTTTCATCTTCACCCCTAATCCTGCTGCAATTTCTTTCAGGTATAGATAGGATGGGTTAATCTTGCCGCCTTCTACTCGTTGAATGCTTGGTTGGTCTTTGTTGATGGCGTGTGCAAGGTCAGTTTGAGACATACCCTTCTCCATTCGTATTTCACGAATCCTCTTCCCTAATTTCTCAAGTTCCTTTTTCCTGTCCATCACACATTATTCGTTGACGGAAGGTGGGGTTATGCTCAGAAAAAGGTCATAACGGATACGTTATAATTCAGAAGAAATTTTTAGATTCGTCAGATTCAACAATACTTATATGAAAACAAATTATCTGCTTTATGTTCTTCTGATGGCCTTTATTACGGCTTGTAGTGTTTCTGAGGACACAACTCGTTCCAAAAGTGTAGAACCCAAGACTCTTAAAATCTCAGGCACTCTTTCCAAATACATTGAAATCGTGGATGGTGATTATGAGGTTTCGGAAAGAACTTCTCAGGATGTCTCACTGACAATTGTAGCCCTTAAGCCAATACCAACAGAAAGGTTAAAAGGGAAGGTTCCTAAATTGAGTTTGAAGTTCCTGGATTCGAAGGGTGCACCCATTTCTAGTATTGAACCTCTTATTCTTCAATATGCTGGCATGCAAGCTCTCCGAGACTTGCTTCTTAATGGTGAAGGAGAAGAAATATTGGAGCTGACTACCATTTTTGCTGCACCTCTTGATAAATCTGACTGGAATCGAATCAGTCAGTTTGTTCTGACGAGTTCACTCGAAGAAGATGATTCAGATTCCGAAAGTGATACGGAACTCGATGAAGAAACCGAAGAATTTGAAGAAGTTGAACCAGAAGAAAAGCCCAAGACGAGCAAGTCAAAGAAAGTTGACAAGGCCATGGACGATTTGGAACTGGAAATCGACAAGTTCTCGAAGTATATGAAGAAGAATATGCCAAATAACCCCATTGGTGTGATGGCAGAGTATAACAAGGTTCTTCTGAAAATTCACAATCTGGTCGAATCTGCCGGAACAGATAAAGAGTCAATTACTCCGGCACAAATGTCGAGAATGATGATAATTCAGGCAAAGTTGATGGAGTTTCAGCAGAAGCTTGCTGAATATGAGTGATATTCTTTAGTCATTTCAAGAATATTCTTTAATCATAACTATCACTTTATCTACTATTTAATCCATTTCATTTTAAGCTGAACTTCATAGGTGTCTGAAATTCTGTAACCTCACTCACTTTTACCCCTCACTGATACATGAAAAAAGGTGTATCAAGAGATCAATTTCAAGCAAGGTTTAGTGACGATGCCAAGTGTCTACATTATCTGTTCGAGCAGAAAACCAAGGGAATGAAGGAATGTCCTTGTTGTAAACAGGAATTCAAGTATTATCCGGTCAGCGGTAGAAAATGCTATGTGTGTGGTTCATGCGGTAATCAAATATACCCGATGGCCAATACAATATTTGAAGGTAGCACAACGAAGCTTACTATTTGGTTCGGAGTAATTCATGAATTCTATGGCACTCGCATTGGAGTGAGCGCAAAGTATATTGAAAGGATGTTTGGAGTTACTTATAAAACGGCATGGCGAATGGCGAACAAAGTAAGAAGCATAATGGCCCCAATGGATGATGGAATGATTTCCGGTATTATTGAAATAGATGAATCCTTTTTCGGTGGAATAAAACCATTGAACAAGCAAGGAGGAAAAGGAATAGGTGATAAAATGGTTGTCTTTGGTATGCTTCAAAGGGGTGGCCGTGCAATAGCCCTCCATGTAAGTAACAAGGATAAGGAAACACTTCTTCCGATAATCAAAAATCACATCACTTCCGACTCTCTCATTTACAGTGATGGATATGCCGTTTATAATGACGTATCATCAATGGGTTATCGTCATGTAGTGGTGACGCAAAAGCCCGGTAGACGGCACAAGGAAGGAGAATGGACATGTGGTATTGAAAGCCTATGGTCTTATATCAAGGGGCCGCTTCTCGGAACTCACCGGAGTGTAAGCAGGAAGCATTTTCAGTCTTATCTCAATGAATTCGTATTCCGATACAATATGAACAAACGAGAAGAAGACTATTTGGAGATTATGCTTGAGCGATTAGTGGCTTAGTATCTGCCTTTTCTGTTTTAAATATCTCATTGACTTCCTCAGTGAAGTCCATGCTATCCGGATTAAGCCCTAATTCTGCCAGTTTATTAGTGTAAGCTTCTTTGGCTTCTTCAATATCCCCTTTATGTTTAAAATGGATGGATGTTGAACTGCCCTTCACTTCACCATCTTCTATGATTGGAGTGAATCCAGTATTGAATCTGAGATCGACCACGTAAGTCTTTGTTTCCTCTTTTTCAGGAGCAGGGTTGCTTGCTTCAGCAGCTTTCTTTTTGGTATTTTCTACCAATTCAGCAGCGGATTCAAGAATATGTATCTTTTTCATAACTCAGTTTCATTATATATCTAGGTCAAAAAGGCTTGGCACGGCCTTTGTTTATAATTTGTTATGAAATTTACTATAACAGATTTTCTAAAGAAGTTTCCAACCGATGATGTTTGTATGGAAACCATATTCAGCCTTAGATATGGCAACTTGGAAGCTTGCCCTTGCTGTAGTGTCGCAAACCCTAAATTCTACAGGGTCAAAAGTCGTAAATGTTATGATTGTGGAGATTGCGGTTATCAGATTTATCCACTTGCCGGAACAATTATGGAAGGAACCACTACAGAACTAACGAAGTGGTTCTTTGCCATGTATCTGTTCTCTGTTTCGAAAAATGGCGTAAGTGCCAAAGAGTTGCAGAGAAGCCTCGGAGTGACATATAAATGTGCTTGGAGGATAGGTCATAAAATCCGTGACCTAATGAGTGAAACAGGCAACGATTTACTCAAAGGAATAGTCGAAGTAGATGAATCTTTGATTGGTGGAAAAGTCAAAGGAGGCAAAAGAGGATGGGGTGCTGAAAACAAGACTTGCCTGTTCGGTATGATTGAAAGAGATGGTGGCGTGAAAGTCTCTGTGATTAATGAGAGAACAAGAGAGTCAATCTTTCAAGAAATCAATAAAGGGGTTGCCAAAGGAACAACGGTTTATAGTGACGAATTCAGGGCGTATAAGACATTGTCTACTGAAGGATACATTCACGATTCAGTTGTCCATTCCAAGAATCAATGGAAAATGAACGATTGCCATACCAATTCAATAGAAGGTTACTGGTCTAATTTGAAGAAGTCAATCCTTGGAACTCACACCTATGTAAGTCGTAAGCATATGCACCGCTATTTGAATGAATTTACATTCAGACACAACAACCGGAAGGGGAACATCTTTGAAGAGATGTTGAAGCAGATAAACTAAATACTTTGTTCCATTTACCGAATCAAGGCTTTTACTATGTTCAGGCAAAAATTGAATCATTATTCCAGTAGGCAGAACTTGATACTGAAATCAAAAATGGAATCGGTAAGGATAAGTTTTTCTGAAGGAAGTGTATGAAAAAACTGAGGCATTTTGGTCAGTTCCTAATTTTGTAAAATATCAAGATAGAATAATACACATAATATTCAAATTCTATATATTTGATTTGGGGATTTTACCCTGAAAACCTCTTTCTTAAAGAAAATAGTAAGGGACACGAAAGCCGAAAAGTGTTTATAGAGTAGGCAGTAAAACGTTATCTTATACTCATGAGTGATAAAAAAAGAGATGCGGTTGAGCAGGCGTTAGACGCAGCAACCGACGCAGCAAAATCTGTCATGGATAGTGCAGTGGATGCCTTTGGGTCATTAATAGGAGCTAACTCAAGCTCTAAAGATGATGGTGTAACTGTAACCGAAAACAAAGACGGTAGTACAACAGTACACATCCCAAAAAAATAACTATTATGCGGGGAAGATTAATTCTTCCCCGCTTTTCAAAAAACAACACGGAAATTGTTGCAATAGAAAGACCAAATAAATAATGTAGTGAGTTACTAAATGCTTGTTACTTTGGATGGCTAAAAAGATTACTGTGAGTAAACATCTATTGAAGGAAAGGTATCGACTCTCACATCATGGCTGGTTCTATGCTATTCAAAGAATTGACCTGTTGATAGTTGCAGTGAGTGGAGCGGGAATATATGTTGGCTTAGAAGTCTTGAAATTTTCTGTCGACCATGAACTGCGATTGTTATGGCTAATAAAATCAAGTGGTATCATACTAGTCCTATCAATAACGTTGAATCTTTTAAGCCAGATGACAGGTAAAAGGACTAATAAGCATGATATGATAATGTGCAGCTACGAACTTTCTGCAGGCAACAAGCCTTCAAAGTCAGATAAATGCGAAATCGAGAAGCATAACGATCTGAGTGAAAGATATTCTGGATATACACGAACCCTTAATCTCCTAAGCCTGATATTTATGGGAATTGGCTTAGGAGCAATAGTTATCTTCTTCGCAGTCACCTTTTAGGCGGTTTTGTTGGCACTCTATCTCCGCCCCTAGTTCCACCTCTATCAGGTAGGTCATTTTCAAATATTTCCCTCTCTCTAGGTTTTGGAGGGTTTTCCGGTCTTGGTAAGGGTCTTGGTTGAGGATTCTTATCAGACATTTGATTCAAAATTTAGATTTAATTTAATTAACGTCACACAATAGGAGTCCCACCATCAATCATATTGTCATCAAGCTTCAACTGATTTTTATGGAAAACTCCTATTTCAAATTTCCAGTTCTCAAGTCTATATTGACAAACTACCCATTCTCTATTCAAAGGGTCTTGTGAGATATCAGCTAAGTTCTCTGTAGGGAATTCTAAAAAACCCATTACAGACATATTACTAACTATATCTCCTGTCACCGTAACTACATCACCAGTTTTGAAATTCATGATATTCACATAGTTTTTTCAGTCCGCAAGTTAAATACAGTTACAAGACACACCAAATCGACTTATTCACATGAGAAGGTATTGACATCTCCCCATCAAGAGATGTTAGTCGTGTAGTTATTCATAAGAAACAACCCCTTTTTGAGATAATATATCAGGAAAATATAATGAATGAGATGGTTTCGATTCCCAGGTTACATCAACACTCCTAAAGAGAAATTCAGCTATATATGTCAAGTTTTGAGATGGTCAGTTTTTCGTATCTTCACCAAGGACAAATACAAGCAGACCATGAAATTAATTGATAATCAAAACAGACTTTTCAAAAAACGGGAAGAAATATTCAATACACTAAAAGCTTATTTTGAGGATCAAGAAGATAATCATCAATATGAGGTCTTCAATAGTATAAAATCTAATTCAATCAGAGGCTTTGAATTCATGGTAGGGGAATACGCACTCATAACAGGAGGTCATATTGGCTTATATATAGGCAAAATACAATTCGAGACATGGTTATATGTTGATGACAAGGAAAACATGATAAACAAAAAGGGGATCCATATAGAGTGCCTGGATATGATATGGGATAGTAACAACTATTTCCATGGGATGCTGAAATTCAAAAATGGTAATAACTTGAACACCCCAAACTTCGAAATTGAATATGTAAAAAGATTATTAAAATGGATTTATGATTATGAGAACGAGATCATAGGAGATGTCAATGAACAGGCTTCCTGATATCAGAAAGGGCATCAATGTTTCTAGGGGATAGTCGTCTTTTTTTAAGGTCTTTTACGGTCTTATTTCACCTTGTTCACTACTGCAATGAAAACTTCGGGGTGATTCATGGCTAAGTCGATAAGTACCTTTAGCCCATTCTGGGATCTAATCATGATACCAATTTAAATGAGCTAGTGTAGGTAGATTAATTACGTCGTCTTCATCCTCTTCAGAACTTACAAATACCACCAACATTTTGAGCTGCCCCTTCGGGGTATGGACATATCCATTGTAGGTGAGTCCATTCAGTAGTGCAGGCCCAGTTGAAATTTCAGAAGAAATACACTGCATGCCATTATTATTCAACTGTCCGAATGTATTGACGAAGAAAAACACACAAATAATTAACAAAAGACTCTTAATATTCATTGTTTTGTGGTTTTATAAACGAAAGTTTGAGAAGGCGTGCGTACCTCTAGAATAAGTAAACCACTCGCCAAGCCGTTTAAATCGAACTGAAGTTCATTTGGGCCATGTAAAACAGAATTAACCGGGTAATGTCGCATTAGCCTACCGTAGGTATCTTTAATCAATACTTCGAGTTCCCCATCCTTTTCGGCCCTGAAAGTCATATTCAACATATCGGTAGCCGGAACAGGATATATCTTTACATCATGCCTCTGAAACAGCTCAAGAGGCTCGCCAAACCATAAGCCCTCGGGATTAAATGCAGCAAGACCGCCTCCATAAGTAGCAATCCAGGCATTTCCTCTTTTGTCGAAAACAAATTTAATGGCCATCGGATGCGGGATGAACGAACTGCCATAATTGAAAGCAGTCCATTTGCCCTTGTCCAATATGGCCAAACCATCGCGCGTTCCTACCCAAATTCGCCCGCGCCTGTCACGTTCGAGCCACAAAACTGCGCCAGTGTTGGTACCTAAATCGGCTTTACGGTACATGTATACGGTATCTTTCGTCCACACACCCACTCCAGCCCACTGTTCTCGGCCACTGCCAAAACCAAACCAAAGCTTTTCAACTGTGTCGTTATCGCTAATGGTAGTTTCAAACAACATCGATGAAACCCTACCACTTCCTTCATCAAAAACTGAATCAGGCATTTCAAGCCGAATAAATGACCCGTTTTCATAATAAAATATCCCTCTCAGCTCCGTTCCAAT